>Ga0315312_1000024_pt1 | contig 321098 bp, 329 predicted proteins | sample TDP7_MG_FD_203629 | JGI IMG/M metagenome (GOLD analysis project Ga0315312, IMG submission 203629) | Freshwater sediment microbial communities from Lake Towuti, South Sulawesi, Indonesia - TDP7 | ecosystem: Environmental > Aquatic > Freshwater > Lake > Sediment | place: Indonesia: South... | reverse complement strand
TAACAGCATCTGTCAAGCGTTCATCGTCAATGTATCCTAGTCTTGTAAGAATTGACAACCCTCTCAAGATGTTGTATCCGTAGAACCATGGAAAACTAAACTTCAGCCATGACTGATTAATCACCCTATAATTGTGGTGGTCTGCCTTGTAGAGATGATGCATCAGCAAGAATTCGGCTCCTCTCTCTATTGTCTGCCTCATTTCTGGTGTGCGATTTTCTTGGGGTACCTCTGAGAACGCTTCGAGTGGACAGATTGTCCCATAGAAGCAGCCGTGCTTGTCCTTGATGTGCGCTTTCCAGTAGGGGCAGAGCCAACCACCGTCTCTGTTTTGGATTTTGATCAACCAGTTTAACGCCTTTACTAGTCTTGGATCTCTATCATAACCCATTCGAAGCATGGCGGCACAGACATTGCCCGTCAGGCAAGAATATTGGTGTTCATTAACGAGGGATTGAGCCCAAACGTTTGGCTCAGGTGCAGCCTTTTCCTTCAAAGTCACTCTACTTCGCATCCAGTCATATTCTGCCAAAGCTCTTTTCCTAGTGTATGATGAAAACCCACCTTCATCTAATTGTAAGTTTAAAATGAACTCACAAGCCCGTTGAACCCTTTTATCGCTTTTGTCCATTCCTAATTGCCCTAATACCATAATCTGCCAGTACGTTGACTTGTATTTTGGATGATAAGGATTCTCAGGGTCTTCCCAATAACCTTCGGTTTTCTGCTTTGAGATCATTTTTACAATAACCTTGGAAGTGGGGATAGCTGTCTTTGTCTCTTTCACCTCAGAATCTGTCTCCTCTCTATCCAATAGGTCTCGTAGAGCGAAATAGCGAACAGAAGGATTTTCTTTCTCTAATAGCCATTTGATTGTACTTTTTGAGAGGAGGTCTTGCCAGCTCGTCATAGAGGAGTCACCGTCGAGTCTCATCCAATGTGAAGCATAAATAACATTTAGGCGATTATAAAAGTGTATATGAATATGATGCTTCGGAGCGCAGTACAGTAGAGTTTTGTGTGACAAAGGAAATCTTTTGTGGCACAATAGAGAATAAAGCGCATTGATATAGTTTAACAAGTATATCATCAATGGTGCAGCAGATGACTAACCAATTTAAAGATTTGAGGCAGCTTGTTAACGAAGCGTTGAAGACGACCGAAAAAGAATTTGTGCAGTTAACCGATAATGTTGTTGAGTTGTTAAGCAAAGAAAAGGGGCGTGTCGGAAGCGTTCACATTACTGGCAGATTGGTTGAAACTCAGCCTAAAGGCGTGGCAACCGTTGTGGGCGACATCCATGGCGACTTAGAAACTTTAGCTCAAATTCTGCAAGACTCAAGAGTCACAGAAAAGATGCAAAGAGAAGAACATACTCTGCTAATTTTTCTGGGAGATTACGGAGACAGAGGCATCTACTCACCCGAGGTTTACTACATTGTGCTAAAATTGAAAGAAGCCTATCCTGAACACGTTGTTTTGATGCGTGGAAACCATGAAGGCCCAGAAGACATTCTAGCCTCGCCTCACGACTTACCAACACACCTACACAGAAAGTTTGGAGAAGAATGGCCCAAAGCTTATGAAAAACTGCGCCAACTCTTTGACCAGTTGTATAATGCGGTGCTGTTGAAAGAACGATATATAATGTTGCACGGTGGTGTTCCGAGTCAAGCCAAATCCATAGAAGACCTAGCTTACGCTCACAAAAGACATCCACACGAGACTCACTTAGAAGAAATGCTCTGGAGCGACCCAGAAGAAAGCATAAGCGGAACTTATCCGTCGCCTAGAGGAGCTGGAAAACTCTTCGGCAAGGACGTGACCGACAAATTTCTCAAGATGCTCAATGTTAAAGTGTTGATTCGGGGACACGAACCTAGCGAAGCGGGATATAAAATCAATCATGAGGGTAAAATATTGACGCTCTTTTCAAGGAAGGGCGAACCCTACTTCAACAATCAAGCAGCGTGCCTGCAATTAGACTTGACTGCCAAAGCAGAAAATGCGTATCAACTTGGAGATTTTGTTAGGCTGTTGTGAAAATCTGGCTCAGTTTTTGTTTTAATGTCTTTTCAGATTGCACTGTGGTGTTTTTTGAGTTGCGGAAGTAGTAGCAATTGACGGGGTTGCCGTTGCAGTAGTGCAGAACGTCGAAGTCTGAAACCTCTCCAACCTTGCCCTCCTCTTCCATTCTTATACAAATGTTCTTTCCTTCGTCTACGGAGAGGTATGGACATTTCATGGGCACGAGCGACCTGTACTTCTGTTAAACAGCTATACAATATGTCTAATATTAGACATACTCAATGATAGTATCTTCTTCGCCTCCTATAAATATTCCTAAAAACATATCGTAGCATACCAATATTCTGTTCAACACAAAACAAAAAAACTCCTAAATAAAACAAAGCCGAACGCAAGAAACTTTAGAAAGCAACGTTCCATATTCCTCAACTGTACAACAAAACAAAGAGCGAGCGTGAAACCTTGAAAATAGGCATTCTAACCAGAAACCAAAACGGTTGGTGCTCCACTCAACTACGCATGGCGATGGAAAAACTGAACATCGCACCCTTTTGCTTCAGCTTTCATCAACTCGTAGCCCGCGTCAAATCAAAGCCTGAAGCCTCAGTTAACCAAACCAATCTAATCAAAGAATTGAACGCGCTTATCATACGCCCAATCGGACGAGGCTCTTTGGAGGAAGTAATCTTTCGAATGGACCTACTGCACAGGCTTCAGCGCTTAGGCATGACTATCATTAATCCGCCTTTGTCAATCGAACGCTCGGTAGACAAGTATCACACGCTCGCCCTCTTAGAAGAAAAAAGCTTACCCGTTCCTAGAACAGCGGTAACCGAAAGTCATGAAGAGGCTCTCAAAGCCTTCCACGAACTGGGCGGCGACATCGTGATAAAGCCTCTCTTTGGATCCCGGGGAATCGGTTCAACAAGAATTTCTGACCCGGACGTCGCCACCCGATTGTTTAGGGCTATAGCCTTCTATCATGGAGTCCTCTACCTCCAAGAGTTTATTCCCCACGGATTCTCAGATGTTCGCGCGTTTATCATAGGTGAACGTGTTGTGGCTGCTATGCGCCGTGTGGCTCAAAACTGGAAAACAAATGTGAGTTTGGGAGCAAAACCAACTGCGCTTAATCCAAGCAGAGAATTGGAGGATTTAGCCGTGAAGACAGCTCAGGTTATTGGTTGCAAGGTGGCGGGAGTAGACATATTAGAGAGTCAGAACGGACCAGTAATCATCGAATTAAACAGTCAACCCGGGTGGAGAGGCTTACAATCGGTGGCAAAAGTTAACATCGCCGAAGAAATCGTTAGGTATGTAGTTTCAGAGTTGAAGGCGTAGAAAGAAAGGAGTGGGTTTTCGTGCAAGAGGTAAGAGTCTCACGAATAGATGTAGCCAAACACTCAATAGAACGAAGAAAAGACTTGGTAGCCGAGGAAACGCCACTCTACGTCTTCTTGAACCAAACCCATTACGTGACTATTCTGTGTCTCCCAACTCAACTGAAGGAATTAGCCGTGGGATACCTACTCTCTGAAGGCGTCTTAAAGTCGGTTGACGAGATACAAGAGGTTCGGTTGGGCAAGGCGGGCAAGTGTCAAGTGCGCCTACAACCCGAAATCAACGTAGAAAAGCGGGTTTCCATCACTCAACCCTTCACGCGGCTGGTGCTCTCTGCCTGTGGCTCACCAGACTATTGGCCACTCTCCAAACTAATCGACAGGCTTGACCTTCGCAAGTTGCCCTTAGGTTTCACTGTCAAAGCCGAAGTTGTTTCTGAATCGATCAGACGGCTCAACACGTTGGCTGAGACCTTCCGCAAGACAGGAGGTGTCCACGTTGCGGCGCTCTATTCGCAAAATGGAGAATTGATAACTCACTCCGAAGATGTTGGGCGTCACAACGCTGTTGACAAAGTTATTGGAACAGCTGCTTTAGAGAAACTAAATTTTTCGAACTGCTTTCTGGCGTCGAGTGGACGCTTAACTGGTGATGTTGTGTTGAAGGCGGCGAGAGTTGGCATTCCAGTTGTTGCTTCTCTCACTGCGGCGGTCAGTTCTGGTGTTGAAGCCGCCGAACGCACTGGTCAAACGTTGATTGGTTTCGTCAGGGGCACTCGGATGAACGTGTTTACGTATCCAGAAAGAATAATTTACAGAGCAGATTGATTGTAGGAAATGTTAGTTGAGGTTTTGTATGTGTGTGCGCTCAGTTGGATACGCCCCTCTATTTGGATCCAAATAGAAAGTGATACTTGGTGGAGACAGACAGAGAGACGAGTAGGGAGTCGTCTAGCCCGTTTATTTGGATCCAAATATGTTTTGTTGAGGCTTTGAGTTGAAAAACGCTGTAGTAGTTCTTGCTGGTGGCTTTTCCAAGCGATTAGGTCAAGACAAGTGCCTAATCAACTTGGTTGGCAAACCTCTTGTTCTTCACGTAATAGACCGTGTTTCAACTGTGACAGATGAGAAAGTAGTTGTTGCGGGCTCGAACGTTCCAATAGAGGCACTCTCAAATTTGTTTAAATCGAAAGCTAGAGTGGTCGTTGACAAGTATGAGGGACAGAGTCCCTTGGTTGGAGCGTTGACTGGCTTCGAGAGCGTTGACGCTGAATGCTCGTTGCTACTGCCATGCGACACACCCTTTGTATCTGTGGAAATCGTTGCGCTGCTTCTAGACTTGTGCGTCAACAAGAGTGCTGTTATTCCTCGATGGCCAAACGGATACATTGAACCTCTTCAAGCCGCGTACAACACAAAATCCGCCATAGAAGCCGCAAAAAAGGCTCTGAATGAAGGAAAACGAGACTTGTTGTCAATAATTAGCCATTTGCGTCGAGTACGGTACGTCTCCACTTTGGTTCTTCAACAACTAGATCCCAAACTGTTAACTTTCTTTAACGTCAACACGCCTCAAGACTTAAAGAAGGCGGAGTCTATGCTCAAGAAAAAGTTTAAATAAATTCTCCTTTGATGGCTCTGTATGGCTGTCAAGTTTCTTAATTTTTCGGAACTCAAAAAGGCTCTTGACGGGAAGAACATCGATTTTGTGGATTTCTTTACTGAGAAATTTGGGATAGCGTATGTTGTTGCTGTCACGAGAGAAAAATGCAGTGGTTGCGAGAGGCAGAATAAATTGTTTGAGAAACTGTCGGACAAGATGAAGAGTAAGCATGGCAGTCGAGTGGAATTCTTTAAGATTCACACGCAGTTCAGTCAAGGAAATATAGAAGAGACAATGCAATGCCTTGACACTTTTCAAACTGTTGCATTTCCAATCTATATTATCTGCGTGAGAAATCACCAAGGAAAAAATCGAGAAACGTATAGAGCCATAGAGCCGCCCATGAGCGAAATTGAAAGAAACATAAAGACCAGCGTCGAACTCGCCAGCTGGTTTGAGTCAAAGAGAGAATAAACTTTCCTGCCCTGCGTGTTTGAGACCTTCTGCCCGTGGGAATAAATGTTGTTGGCTTTCTTAGAGGGATTACCATTTTTGAGTAGCTACTCTTAAATAATTAGAGCCAGTGACTCTCAGACTGCACGCGAGGGTTTGTAATGGACTCAAAGGCTCTTTCATTCGTAGTCATGATGAGTGTGCTTGGGAACGTTCTGTTCCTGATATCGTTTTATTTGGGACCAATAGCTACTGGAGTTGCATTTGATTTCTCCCACGTAGGCGTTTTCATAGCCGCTCTATATGGAGGACCTATTATAGGTTTCATGACAGGTTTGTTGGCGGGAATACTCCCCGGAATTTTCTTTGGTCCACTGGGTCAGGGTTCGTGGGTGGGTTTAATTGGACTGCCTATTGGAAAGTCTTTGGCTGGACTTACCTTGGGCTTGCTTCAACACTGCTTGAAAATGCAGCAGAGAAATCGTCAATCAATTCTAACAGTTCCCTTGGTTATTGTTTCTTATATACCAGAGTGCATCTTCACAATCTTTTATTTTGTTAGTCTTTTGCCCTTTTTTATAGGTGGAGGTGGCGTTGGCATACTCGCTTTTGTGTTACCCAAAGCATGGGCTGAGATAGTGGTTATGAGTTTTTTGATGGCTGCTTTGGTAGGCAACCAAGGCTTCAGCAACTTTGTTAACAATTTCTTCGCCTATCGCAAAGAAAATCTGGGCTCTCGCCCAAGTGTGGTTAAGCATTAGGAATTTATTGTTCAAGTGTTAACATAACCATCAAGTGACCGACTTGTTTAGGTTTGCTTCAGAACAGAAAATCTTCAGCATAGGTGACGTCAGAATCGGTGGACAGCCTGGCGAGCTTCCCACAGCGCTTATTGGAAATATTTTCTACAAGGGGATGCCTGAGGTCGTTGACCATAAGAAGGGCGAGTTTGACCGAAAAGCGGTGCAGAAATGGATTAGTGTGGCTGATGAACTGTCTGAAAAGACTGGAGTTCCTCACTTCTTGGATGTTATGGCAATGTTTCCGCAAGCCATGAAGAAGTACATCTCTTTTGTGTGCGAGCAAACCGACACAGTTTTTCTCATAGACGGAGCGACTTCCGAGACATGCATGGTAGGCTTAGAAACAGTCAAAGAATTGGGATTAGAAAAAAAGACGATTTTTAACGCAATCTCTCCTCAAACATCCAAAAACGAGATTGAGGCAATCCGCGAATCAAATGTGACGACAGCCGTCTTGTTGGCTCAAAACGAAATGGATTATTCCCCTAAAGGACGGGTCAGTGTGTTAAAGGGCTTTAACGGATACAAAGGCTTGCTTGAAACCGCTAGGGAGGCTGGCGTAGACAAGATTTTAGTAGACACCATAGTCTTCGATGTGCCCAGCATTGCATACGCCGCAGAAGCCATAAAACTCGTTAAGGATGAACTCGGTTATCCATCTGGTTGCTCACCCGCTAACGCCACATACGATTGGAAACAATCACAGAATAAAGCTTTGAGAAAAAGTTTCGCAGCGTACAATGCTTCGGCTCACACAATTGCCCAACTGAGCGGAGCCAACTTTTTGATTTACGGACCCTTAAAACAAGCGAAAAATGTAATTCCAGCCTGCGCTATGAATGACGCCATAATAGCCTACGCCTCTAAACGGTTTGGAATCAAGCCACTAACGTCTAATCACCCGCTCTACAAGATTTTCTAGCGTCTTTTTCACAGAAAAATCGACATTACATAATCGTCGTAGTATTTTCCTTTGACAAAATTTTCTTTCAGCAACTTCGCTTCGACTTTGAAACCACACTTTTTATAAACGTGCAAAGCTCTGCTGTTTTCAGTGATTACTTTAAGAGAGACTTTCCGAAGCCCTTTCCTCCTCGCTATTTCAAGCATGTGCCTTGTAAACGCCGTGCCTAAACCCTTGTTTTGAAGGCGGTCGTGCACTGTTATTCCAAACTCAGCCTTGTGCCTAAAGGCGTCTGCCTCAAAGAATATAAGAGAAGCATTAGCAACGATTCGGGTTTCATTGTCCTCTTTGACTAAAGCGTTAATTGGCAGCGTCTTTTCATAGTTGATACTGCTCGTCCAACGTTCAACTCTTTCTCTGGTAAAGGGAAGAACGAGAAACCGCAGGCTCTCGTTGGATAAAGTTGAGAACATTTCCCACAACATTTCAGTGTCTGTCGGCAATTCTGGGCGAACAAACACTTTGGTTCCATCAAAAAGCCTTATGGTTTTCTCGTATTCTTTTGGATACTGAAACATCGCCAACGCCTTAAACATTTTTCAAACTAATAACATATAAGACTAAAGGCACACAATTATCGGAAACATTTTTCTTTCACCATAGATTCCAAACCTCGCCCAACTATTTCCTCTGCAATTAAAAAGAAGATTCTCGAGGCTACAAGCAGAATTCCAACCACAAGTGTGTATACACCAACCCGATCGACAATTAAATCGTTCGAAGCCCTACCCACTATGGTCAGAATAAGACCGATACCCAAGCAAGAAAAGCCTAAAACAGTCGTAATTAAAAAGAATCCGTTCAATAAACAGTGCGGCTGGCATCTTCGGCTGCTTCAGAGTCGACATAATTTTCTAATTTTTTCATCTCTTAGCATAGACTAAAAAGGCTTGTTAAGTAGCTCTCGGACCTTTTTCACGCAGTCCCATGCGTCTCGTGCATAAGCGTCCATTCCAAACTCTTTACATGTCCTTTCTGAAACGGCTCGACCGCCAACCACGGTCTTAACCTTGCCATTCAGTTTCTTCTTGTTTAAAATGTCAATTAAATCTTTTAGAAACGGTACAGTCTCGTCCACTGAGACAGACACAGCGATAACCTGTGCCTTCTCTCTTTCTGCTGCGGTCACAAAGTTTTCTGGAGAAACGTTCACGCCTAAGTCCACTACTTGGAACCCAGCCGACCTGAGCGCAGCAGCCACGATGTCTTTTCCCAACCCTTGAATGTTGCCCTTCAACGAGCCGATGACAACCTTGCCCACAATGTTGGCTGGCTTGACCTCCAGATGCGGTTCGAGAACCTTAAAGGCTTCCCGCATAGCAGTTGAAGCAGCGGCCACATCGACGGTGAAGTATTCCTTCCGCATGTATTTGGCGTCTACAACCCGCATGGCATCCATCATTTTTTCAATTGCAACATTCGCTGAAACTCCTTGATTCACGGCTCGCTCAGCGAGTTTTCGAGCTCTTTGAACATCACCAGCAACCACAGCGTCAAACAACTCATTCAAAATTGTTTTCCTTGAATCACTCAAGTGCTACACCTCAAACCTTTAAGCATGCAACCCTATCGACCGCTTAAACACGTCAAAATTGATTTTTCCAGCCTTGAACACACTGCCAGTCTCAACATTGTTAACAGTAACCACTGCAGGCGCAAACAGATTTGGGTCTATCTTGTAAAAATCATAGTTTGCTTCCTTGAAGATTTGAAGGAACGGGTGCCCATAATTCGGAGAGGCTGAGGAAGGCGCCCTCTCAACTATCATCTTCAGTTTTTCATCATCTTTACAGCCCGCTACGTCGTAAGAAGTTTCGCCCATGTACAATATTGCGTCGTTGGTTCGCCCCATCGCTTCAGCAAACTTGGGGTGCACAGGAGCAATGGGTGCAGAACCCAAGGCGTGCAGAGCCAACTTTGGGTCCAATCCCAGTTTCATGAGTTTGTGCAAACCTGTCTCAACAATCCTTCCCGAGACCTGAGTCGAGCCAGCAATGCATGTGGTTGGTACTAGAATCAACATCAACTGGTCTGGTTTGACCCCACACTCTCGACAGACCTGTTCAATAATGCTGGCAGGTGGTTCCTTACTCGTTTCTAATACCAGCACAGCTAAGTCAGCCTCATCTTTATACCCAATTTTTTCATACAGTTGCTGATTTTTCCTAACCAATGCTCTAGCTGGACCTGACCCAATAGCCGAATAATCGCCACTTCTTATCTGCCAGTCTGCGAACTGAGAACCCAGCGTAGATATGGCAGGGTAATTGGTATGAACAAAAATGGAAGGCAATGTCAAGTCGTCATATTTTTTTGAAGAAATCTTAGCCTCACCCAATCCGCCCAGACAAATCTCCGTGATAATCTTTCCCGCTTCAAGACAGCCTTTCGCCAAAATTCCTGCGTCGATAAGAGTGACGCCGTGACTTGTTTCTTTAACTGTCACGTCGTATTCTTTAGATGAATCCCGCAGTTTTTCTGCGAGGCGCCAAGCCTCCTTGTTCACGCTGAGTTTGCTCTCTGGCAAATGTGTTGTCCTCAGAGATATTTTTCATAAAATGTCAGATGAGGATTAGAAGCTTGTGAGACGTAGAGCTTGCCCTCACCTTCTTCTGTCGTGTCACCGATGAATAGGTAAAATGGTCCAGTTGCTTCTTCTCCGTTTATCTTAACCTTCGACTTAACACTGTCAATACTGAACGTGGGAAGCACGGATGGAACATTGCCACAAACAACAATCTTTCCGCCAGTCATTTCAGCGCCAGCTCTTCCCTCAGAATTTCCCTCAACAAATATTGTTCCGTTTTTCATGTGCATGCCCACGAATTGACCTACGCTTCCGTGCACTTTTATCAAGCCTTTTCTCATGAAGCAACCAAGTTCGTTTCCTGCGTTTCCATGTATGATTATTGCTCCGCCGCGCATGCCTTTGACGCTTCCCCGATAGGCAGCGCCCACGTAGTCACCTGCGTTTCCCTTAACCTCGATGACCCCGTCTTTCATCATGGCGCCAGTCCACGAGTCAGCGTTGCCACAAACAGTTACTTTTCCGCCACGCATCTCTTCACCCAAGTGAATGCCAGCGTCTCTGTGAATGACAATTTCACCTGAAGACATGCCAGCACCTATTCTCCTAACCTTATGGGCATCGCCAAAAACTTGAATGGTTAATTTTTCGGGTGTAACTGAGCCGTCGCCTTCAAGGTCGAAAAGGTCGCTGAGGCTTCGCTCACGGTTGCCTTCCCAAAGTTTCAAACTGCCTATCTCTTCTAAGTTTTTTTCAGCGAAGATGTCGGGGGAGATACATTCTGCTTCCACTGGAACCTTGAACAAGTATTTTGGACGCAGAATAATGCTGATTTTTTACACCTCCGCCTTCACACGAAGATAACCATCTTGGAAAATTTTTCTTGCCTCCTCTGGAGGAAACTTGCCTGAAAACCAAACGTTGCGCACCACAATTAACGTCATCATTTCGTGTTCGCGGTTTACAATCCTGTAGCCACAGTACAGAATAAGAATGAAGAAAAGGAAAAGAAGGAAAACAAAAATATCATACAAACAAGGGTCAGGAATGTACCAGCACACTCTAATTAAGAATCCAATGAAAGAACCGAGTAATACTGCTACAAGTGTTGACCCGAGCGTATTTAGTAGATCCCAACGTCTTTCTGTGTAAGCTAATAATTGTTTTTCTGCCAACTGGACTATGTAATCGAGAAAAACTGTCTGTTTATGAATACCTTCTGGTGTGTCTTCTTGAGTGAGTCCATAGGTGTTCTGTTGTTGCAAGAATCTCCTCGCAGGTTTGAGACTGTTTTCTCGTAATATAAAATCATAGAACCAATACCAGAGTTGAGAAACCAGAAAGCCTATTGCACTTCCTTCCAGCAAAGTGAAAAAAGCCAGAAATGCTGAAAAAAGGCTTGTGTCAAATCGAATTACGTCTTGGAGAAAAAGCGTCTGTAAGTTAGGCCAGATGATCAGAAAAGCCATTAGGATGAAAGTGTATCCTGGTAAAGCGTAACGTAGACCAAAATATGCTCTCTCAGACATGATTCTTAATTGGAACCCAGTAATATATTATTTCTGTTATGAAGAATGGGTGAGTTAGCACGCAACCATTTAGTCTTAAATATCGGCTTTAACGGTTATTCGCTGGGTTTTTCTACAAAAACTCTCTGGAACCACGTAGTTTTCGTATTGCACCGTGTAATAGTCTTCAAACTTCTCCTTCAGTCTAGGCACAATTTCCCTCAGAGAAGACGAAGTTTCAGGCTTCACCCAGAATGTCTTACCATTAACTGATTTCGTGATTTCTCCGTCTTTAACAACGATTTCTCCACCCTTTATCGTGTAAGCGGCTTTCTTGAAGGCTCTTCTAATCAACCTATACTTTTTAGACGGGTCAACGTTTTCTGGGTCTATTCTATAAATTGCAATGTCAGCGTCGGCGCCCACACCCAAATGCCCCTTCTGTTTTAATCCCAACGATCTGGCTTGTCCAGCCCTCGTGGCGATGGCTAACTCTGAGAAAGTATATTCTCGGTCTATAGTGGGCAACAGACTTTTATGCTGTGCTCGCCTGCTAATTTTCTTCATCAGCTTCTCTCTCGCCGTTCGGCTCATCAGCCAAGAAACTATTTTAGGATAATGGATGAACGGCGCTGCGTTGGGATGATCTGTTGTCATATAAATTTTCCACGGGTCCTTGATGAGGAGGGCGAGTTCTAAGCCTATTGACCATTGAGTGGCGTGGACGAAGCTGCTGCGCTTGTATCTGAAGGGCACAATGCCCGTGCTAGTTTCGGTTTCGACGTCGCTGTTGACCCATTTGTTGTGGCTCAACTGATACAAAATGTATTGGAAGGGTCCGTCGGCTGTCATTGTCGTGGTGTCACCGAAAACAACTTGCCCCATATCTGTGGTCACGTGGCTGTGAGCGTTCACGTATTTGGCGATTTCTTCTGCTCCAGACTCAAAAGTGCGCCAATCATCGCCCTTGAAGGCGCTGAACTGACAGTGCGTAACGTGGATGACTGGTTTGTCGTGGTTTGCCAAGTTTTCGACGCACTTCATTGTTTCTAATGTTGTTCTGTAGTTTCCAGGTTTTCCGAGATTGTTTGTGTGAACATGAATTGTGTGCGGCATATGGAGCAGCTGGTTGACTTTGCACAAGCCTTGAATTATCTCTCTAGGCGTGATGTTGAAGTTTGGAACGGTGTCGTCTATGTTTCTCACGTTTCTGCCGAATCCCCAAGCTTCGAGGCCGCCTGGATTGACGAGTTTGATCACGTAACCTCTCGTAGCTTCCATTGTCCAAGCAACGTAAGCCGCACATTCTTCAATCAAGCCTTTAGAAAGAGGCTCCAGTACAAACCAGCAGTCGCCTAAGAGAGGATAGGAAGCCTTGTCGATTATTGGCGTGTCGTTCAACTCTTCGTGGGTGTGCCGAGCCTTGAGCGGAGGCATAGCTGGGTCCATAACCGTTGTGTAACCCATTCTAGCGTAGCGATAACCAGTTGTGAAAGTGGAAGGAATTGAACGTCCCACGCCTGAGCGCGTCTTTTCAGTCTTGACCTCAACATCTTTGAAGTGGTCTTCTGGACGCAGCATGCGGCCCGAGTTGACCTTGGGTCCTGCTATGTGAGAGTGAATGTCAACCCCGCCAGGCATGACAATCATTCCAGAGGCGTCGATTATCTTCTTCCCTCTGCCAACCTTTTCAACGACTTTTCCGTCTTTTATTGCTATGTCCATGCGTTCTCCGTCAACGCCGTTTAAGGGGTCGTAGACGAATCCGTTTTTTATGAGAAGCTCTGGCATTTTTTCGCTACGCCTCCTTGTTTTCCTTTTTCTTTAGTTTGCGCACTTCTCGAAGAATCCGTTGAAGTATCTGCTGGTCTGATAGTACGCCTTTTGGAGGTTTGATGACTTTTTTAAGTGGAAGAGGAACCATGTCCATTCGGTAAGCTGTGCCCTCGATTTCTATGCCTGCGATGGCGCTTGGAAAGACTACGTCAGCCATCAACGAGGTGGCGGTTGTCTCTGGGTCGATGACTATCAATGGGTTCTTCACCAAGTTTTCCACTGCGTTTTTTGGGAAGTGTGCCACTGGGTCGGAAGCCACAACTAGTGCAGCGTCGGATTCTCCTCGACTTAATATGTCGGTTACTGAGGTTTCGCCTGGATTGTACCGTGGATAACCGTGGGAAAAGTCCACAGCGTAAGGATATCCAGTCTGCCAAGTAGACACGATGTTGGCGCCCGTGACGTTGTAATGCCCACGCATTGGCATGATGAGAAACTTTGTGAATTGATTCAGGTCTCGAGTCAGAGACAACGCAGCGTCAATGTTGCGCAGTTTGCCTGTGCTCATTGTTAAGCCCACGCCGAAGAACAATACTCCAAACTCGCTCGATATCATGATATCAGCCAAGTCTTCAAGAATCTCGACTGGCACTCCAGCCACAGTGTCTACATTGAGTTCCTCGTTTCGAATGATGGCGCGAAACGCTTGCAGCAATTCGTAGTCTTTGTTGGGTTCCACCTGAAGAAAGAAGTCGGCTATGTCGGCGCTGCGTGTTCGCCTCACGTCTACAACTATCATTTTTCTCTGTTTTTGCAGCAAGGCGGGTGGTAGTTGCTCCCTCTTTTCTAATATAACAGTTGATTCTGGACCAGCAACCCGACCTATCTCGCCAGCGAGTTTTGCAGCCCTCTCCATTCTTTGTCGGGCTCTGTAGGCGCTTAGGCTTGACAGATAACGGTTCCATGTGCTCGAACGAAATCTGCCATCCGTGAAGTTTGTGTATCTTTCAATGTGGCGTGGGTGAGCGCTCCAAGGGTTGCTTCCCCAATAGATAACCAAGTCGGCTCTGTGCCTTATCTGCCCCAAAGTGCACGTGGAAAAGCCAATGTCTTGGATGCTCAGAACTGAGGGCCCGTGACAAACGGTTGACGTGTTATCAATGACCCCACCAACCTCTTCTGCGAGCTCCACGCCCACTCGAATGGCTTCGCAACTGGTGTTGCTCCAACCATAAAGAATTGGATAAATTGAGTTTGTCAATATTTCAGCGCTTTTCTTGATGGCTTCGGTTATAGAGGTCTCAACTAATTCGCCGTTTTTTCTGATAAGTGGTTTTACTGGTCTATGTGTTGAGTAGCCTAAAAACTTGGATTCACCCACGCCACATGCATTCTTAACTTTTGTAATGACGTTTTTCTCCACTACGAGTTCGATATCGTCGCAGAGGGAACCGCAAACTGGGCATGTGACGTTTGAAATAATAGGCATGGGGTAATCATTCCTTCTTGTAATGTTGCCTAAGCAACTCCTGCAGCTGCAAAACTTGTTCATTTGAGGCAGGTTCAACAATGGCTTCTATACCCTTAAAAGAGGACATGCCTGTCCCATGAGTATCAGGATTTACAATGATGCTTGCCCAAGGTCCATATGGAACAAAAACCGCGCCCTGATGAGGCGCCCTCAATGATTTCACGGCTCTGACAACAACTGAGCCATAGTCTGTGGTTATTTTTACGCTCTCGTTCTCTTTTACGCCCAAGTATTTCATATCTTCAGGGTCAATTTCGCAGATTGCCACGCTCTTCCAGTAACGCTCAGAGAGTTTCCCGTACTCTTTTCCCTGCCCCTGCCGAATGGTTCGACCCGTCAACAATGAAACCTTCAACTTGGGCGTCAAATTTGCTGCCAACTTTAAATTGCCAAGCTCGTCCAGTCATGTTGAAAAATCTACTAAACATGACGTCGCCTATTAAGGTTTTTACGATGCTTTTCCGCTAATAGTCAACTATATTAAAGAATTTCTAGCATGTGAGAGTGAATTGTATCCACGTTATCCAAATGCGTGCAAGTTTCTAGTAGGAGAAGCCTCAAACAAAATCAACAGAGAGTAAAATCATGCGAGGAAAGCGCTCGTTTTTTGTAGAAAAAAGTAGAATGAATTCTAAAAATGAAGCGAAGCCGAGACCCACTAGTCAAATTTTTTGAAACTTTCCAGACCACCACATATATCGGAAAGGCATGGTCTTGTCAAACGTCTCCTCAACCGTTATTAATTGAAAGCCTCCTTTGGTGTGGAGGAGTACAAAGTCTTCTCTTTCTTTCACCGGATATATGCTATCCGGCATATCCACGTGCCCCCAGTCTCCGAAGCTTGTAGAATATAGACTTCCATATGGTTTCAAAATTCTGTGGGTCTCTTTCAACGACTCAAGTTTATGTTCATCTGGAATTTGATGCAAAGTCCAGTATAGGTCAACTATGTCTATGACTTCAGAGCACAGCGGCAAGTATGGTAGCGCAGCCTTTATCAAGTTTACATCTAGCTTTTTGTTTTTCGCTCTTTCTTTCGCTAATCTTAATGAGTACTTATTGGGTTCGACTAAAATGGACTCAAACCCCTGTTCTGCAAGCCAGAGGGCTTCGCGTCCGTGAGCGCCACCGATATCAGCAACATAACCAGTTTCTTTTGGATCATTTTCGTGAAGTATTCTTTTTGCAATTTCACTAGGTTCCCAACCAACTCTACTCAACCAAAACTCAGCGCCATCTTCCTCCGAGCCACGAACGTAACTTATTTTCATGCTACTCTCATATCAATTAAACCATGAGAGGCTTTATTTATATAAGACAGTGCAATCGCATTTTTCTATACCTTATTCGCGTGGATATTCAAAAAGAAAAGCAACAACGCAACCCTTCAACACTTTCATGAAGTTTCAGTGTCCTTATAAAAAAAGCACCTAACGGAGATATCGCCATCGGTTGTTCATTAAGGTTTTTAAGCGTGCGAGCGAGAGGTAGATTCCTAGCCACGGCGAACGCGCGCAAACATACCGAGACCATCCAAAACCCAACCAGAGCATATTTGAAGCCTATTAGGATCCTAATAGAGGGCGGTCTAGCCAAGTGCGCACACACACAAACCACCCTTTGACAAACTAACACTATCGTTGCAGTGTACGGCAAGTTTTAAAACAAACAATAAATGTAATGAATATAACCCGCCAAGCCAAGGAGAAGTGAAAAAAATAATGTCCAAGCCAGCCAAGAAAACGGTTTTAATCTTCATTGACACAGACAAGCACGCCAGCCCCTTCGACATACTAACAGCAGTTGACCTCTTTCCCGACGCCCAAATCCTTACCTACAGCAACGTTACGCCCGAAGACTCAAAGCGCATCATTCAAGACGCCATGTTTCCCCGCGGACCCGACGGAGCCAAGCAGACCAAACTGTTTATTGGAGGACAAGATGTTGACAAAGCAACTCAAATCCTCGAGATAGCCAAAAAAAGCATGTTTCCACCCTTCGAAATAGCCATCATAGTTGACCCCAGAGGAGCCTACACTACAGCCTCTGCAGCCGTGGCTAAGATGCTGGCAACGTCCATAGATAAGGATCTGGGCGACTTCAAGGGAAAGACAACAACAGTACTAGCTGGCACAGGACCGGTGGGACAGGTGGCATCTCGCCTCTATGCCATAGAAGGCGCCAACGTGGTCGTGACCTCACGAGACCTCGCAAGGTCAACAGCTGTCGCCAAAAAAATCAACGATGAAGTAGGCAGTGAACTTGCGTGTGGAGTCAAAGCCGCAGAGCCAAATGAGGTGGGTCAAGCGATAAAAGATTCTGACATGATACTGTCGGCAGGCGCCGCAGGCATAGCCTTATTGCCCCTAAACGTGCTGAAAGAGTATGGGAAACGCTGCAAAGTTGTGGGCGACATCAACGCCGTTCCACCGCTTGGTATTGAGGGACTAAAATCCACAGATGAAAACGTTGAATTTTTGTCTGGGGTCTGGGGGATCGGCGCATTATCGATTGGTACGTTCAAGAACAAGGTTGAGGCGCAACTCTTCAAACGGGCGGTTGAGGCTACTAAGGGAATATTCGACTACAAAATAGCATACGACATCGCCAAGTCAATGGTCTTAGCCAAACTCCAGAAGAGCAAACAGAATCCAAATCCAAGCGGTCGAAACCTACTACCATTCTAAAAACAACCCTCAATAAAAGACGCTCCAAATTCTTCCTCTAAACGGCGTCGAAATTGTGTACACATTCGATGAAACTTGTGCTTTCATTGATAAAATGCAATCCATTTAGGGCACAATCCAAAAAGGAAATCTTAGGCAATACCCTAGTTATTGTGGCAATTGTAACAATGATAGGAGCAACCCCAACTGCACAATCTCACATGCATCTTACAACAACAAATCCGCCAATTTCGCGTGAACAGATAATGACAGATCTTCTCTCGAAAACTCTTTTCTATGGAGGAGTAGAGCGCATTTATTGTGTACATGTTCCCTCTTCCTACGACGGCTCGCATGAGGTTTCACTGGTGCTAGCATTGCACCCTGCAGGAGGTAACGGCTACCTATTTGAGCTCCAAACGAGATGGATGGTCTTGTCCGAAGAAAACGGTTTCATCGTAGTTTACCCCACTGGAGGTGTATCTTACTCTTATGGTTTTAAATGGAACGTTTACAATTGGGTCGATTCCCCTGATGATGTTGGGTTCTTGATGGCATTAATCAACCAACTCAAAAGTGACTACCTAATTGATTCTAGCCGTGTCTATATGACAGGGCATTCTAGTGGAGCGAGCATGACGATTACTTTTGCATTCAAGTACGCCAATGTGCTTGCAGCCATAGCCCCTGTTTCTGGTCGTTGGATGACCACTTTAGGCATAGACCCCAACAACATATCTCAACCAAACGCGCCTCTTCCAATTTATATCTGGCAGGAGGAAATGGAGAGCAATGAGTACGAGTATCAACTGCAGAAGCAGTACTGGATTGACTGGAACAAGGTCGATAAGACCCCCGCATATGTAACAGAGGGAGATTACAAAACAGAGATTTATACTGGTGGCGATGCAGAAGTCGCTTTACTGAAATCATAGAACGTGGTCATACTGATACCTACGACTTCAATACAGCTGCTAAGATATGGGACGATTTTTTCACGCGTTTCAGTAGAGAGGGTCGTGCGTTTCCAAACCCAACACTGTGGATTTATCTCGTCATTCTGTTTGTTCTTTCCTTAACTGTAGGCATAGGAGTTGCAATAGCCAGACGAAAAAGGCACAAACATAAGCAAGGTCTATGGAGTCACGAGGCACAACCAGCACAACCATCAACAGCGCTAGTGAGGCAAACAAAGATGTTTAGACTTACCGGATGAATATTCTCACAATAGGGAAGAGGCTGAAAGACTTATAGCCTTAAGCTATGAATCCCAATACCACACAACAGAGTAGTTGACTTGCTTCGTAGAAAGGTGATTGGGCTTGACTGAAGACTTGGCTCAATACTTGGTTAAGACTGAGAAAGAACCAGACATTTACAGTTTGAATTTTGGAACACATTCGGTAGAGATTCAGAACACATTCGCAGAAATGTTTCTAATGTGGGCTGGAAGGGTCTTAATAACAGCTGCAAGCGAGAAGTGGGCTCAGATAGCAGCGAGAGTGGCCACAGGTTTCGCTTCATCTATAATTATGTCGCCTGCCGAGGCTGGGATAGAAGGAACTGTTCGATCAGACAAAACTCCTGATGGACGCCCCGGAACAATCATTCAAATATTGCACCACACACGGCACGACCTTAAGCAGCAGATGATCTTAAGAATCGGCCAGTGCGTCATGACTTGTCCCACAACCGCAGCCTTTGACGCTTTGCCAGAAGCCAAAAGAAGACTGAAGGTTGGTAGAAGCATAAGGTTATTTGGCGACGGCTTTCAAAGAAGAGACGAAATGCACCGGAGAAAAGTTTGGCGCATACCAGTCATGGAAGGAGAATTCATTGTTGAAGACAGCTTCGGCGTCCAAAACGCAATTGCAGGCGGAAACTTTCTTGTCTTAGCTGAAAACCAGAAGGCAGGTTTGCAGGCTACGGAAGAGGCTGTCAACGCTATTGGTTTAAAGTCTGAGGGAATTATACTGCCTTTTCCAGGGGGCATCTGTCGGTCAGGCTCTAAGGCAGGCTCATTAAAGTACAAGCTTAAGGCGTCTACTTTTCATCAGTATTGCCCTAGACTGAAGAAACTGGTGCCAGACACAATGGTTCCGGAAAACGTCAGCAGCATCTATGAGATTGTCATCAACGGGTTAAACTTAGACGTGATAAAGCGGGCTATGGCAGAGGGTATTAAAGCTGCCGTGAAAGTTCAAGGTGTAGTAAAAATCTCGGCTGGAAACTACGGTGGCAAACTGGGCCCGTATAGAGCGTATTTGAAAGAAGTGCTGCAACTCTGATACAGGTGTGTGCCAACTTGCGTTTGATTGTGGCAATAACAGGCGCCAGCGGAGTCATCTATGGCAAGCGACTTTTAGAGGTGCTTCGAGAAAAGAGGGTTGAAACACACCTAGTTGTGAGCAAAGCGGCGGAGAAGGTCATTGAACACGAGTTAGAAATGAGCAAGAAAGACTTGGAGAGGTTGGCGAGTCACGTTTATTCTGAGGATGATTTGAGTGCACCTTTCATGAGTGGGTCGTTCCAAACAGACGGCATGATTATTGTTCCTTGCACAATGAAAACCTTGGCTGGTATTGCGCACGGGTACTCTGACAACCTCATTCTGAGGGCGGCTGACGTGACTTTGAAAGAAAGACGAAAACTGACTGTGGTTCCACGAGAAACTCCCTTGAGTGTGGTTCACTTACGCAACATGCTCACAGTAGCTAAACTTGGAGTAGCTGTGATTCCAGCCATGCCCGCTTACTATCACAAACCCAAGAAAATAGATGATCTTGTGGATTTTGTTGTGGGTAAGGTTTTAGACCGTTTGGGTGTGGAGCATAAGCTTTTCAAACGTTGGTCTGGCACTGCGAGGAACTAGACTAGTTTTGTGCTTTGGATACGTATTTTGTTTGTTTTGTGTTTGTGTGTGCGCAGGGTTGACCTAGCCCCTCTATTTGGATCCAAATAGAAAGTGATACTGAATGTTGAAAACGGAAGGGATGTTTTTGTCTGAAATTCAAGCTAGAGAATTCGTAGTTTTTTTAGTAGAGGTTTAACTCTTTTCTCAGCGCGATATTTTTCAACTTTTTTATTAAGATATTTTAAATCTATCTTTTCATTCGTCACCATGTGCCGTATGTCTTCTATGTCGTGTTTGCCTTGGGCTTCTCCTCTCTGGAGAATAGCCTTGAAGATAATGTTGTCTTCCACTGGTATAATGGGAACAGTTACGTCGAAGAGCTGCTTCCACTTTGTCCTCTCAATCATTTCATCATCCATAAAGAAGCGACAGCCTTCTTGATTTGCTTCTATTTCTAAGTCAGCCACAATATCGAAACCTTTGATATCTATATCTTTTATTGCTGCTTTGGCTCGGTTCAAGTCTTCAAGTCTAACCAAAATGTCAATGTCTGTGACTTTCCTTTTGCTTCCAAAGCAGTAGGCGGCAGCTCCAGCAAAGACAACCCAAGGAATATTAGCTTTCTCAAGTTTTTCCTTTAGGGCAGAAAGTTTAGAACGAACGGCCTGTTCTCTTTGCAAGGCTTGACTCACCGCACTTTTTACCTAAAAATGCTCCAATTTACTTAAAAAGAAAATTATGCTATATGTAAGGGTTTGATTCGTTGGCAAGACGTATGATTAAGATATTCGGAGTCAAAGGCTTACCAATAATTAAGGCAGGCGACGACCTAGCCAAACTCATCTGCAAGGCGGCAGAAAAGCAGCAAACCCCACTGCAAGACAGCGACATTATAGTTGTCACTCACGTGATTGCGTCGAGGGCTGAAGGCAACACTGTCAACCTAGACGACGTTATCCCTTCAGACTTTGCAAAGACTACAGCCAAACAACTGGACAAAGATCCAGCGTTGGTCGAGGTCATTCTCAGAGAGTCTAAGGGCATCAGACGCATGGGCGACGGCCACATCATTACTGAAACTAAACATGGTTTTGTGTGCGCCAACGCCGGTGTAGACCAATCTAATGTTCCAGGCGAAAGAATAGTTGCGCCCTTGCCAAAGAACCCCGACCGCACAGCACGAATTATACGCAGGGGGATAAGGAAGTTAACTGGCAAAGACGTGGCTGTCATCGTTTCTGACACGCATGGGCGCCCATTGCGTGAAGGTGAGATAAACATTGCAGTAGGGGTGGCTGGAATCAACCCAATTCGTGACCGAAGAGGCGAAACAGACCTTTTCGGATACGTGTTAAGAGTAAAGCAAACAGCAGTAGCTGACGAGTTGGCTTCAGCCGCCGAACTGGTCATAGGACAAGCAGAAGAAGGAATACCAGTCGCAATTATCAGAGGTTATCCCTATCTCAAATCTGACAAGACAAGCGCAAAAACGCTCATAAGAAAAAGAAAAAAAGACCTATTCATTTAGCAACTTTAGTGATGCGTGGTTGAATGCGCGTACGCATAAGGCATGGACTACTTGGGGTTGCATTCCCCGCGTTTATTGTTTTTGCTTTGTGGCTTGACGGTGGGGTTTATCCTTTGATTTTGCTGCCTTTTCTTTACATTAAGTTCGTGGACAAGAAAGGATTAGAATCGATCGGATTTCATAATAAGAACATCTTCAGTTCTGGATTGCTTGGTATCGGTTCGTTTATTGGAGTTATTTTAGTGTGGTATCCAATCTTTGCTTACTATTTACCGCTTTTAGAGAGCCTTACTGTTACTTCGTATGTTTTGTTTACGGATGTTGTTTGGTATCCTTTTTATGAAGAAGTAACTTACCGAGGTTTCGCCTTGGCTTATTCAGTGCCCGAGAAGATGAGCATTTTTTCGTTCAGGAGTTTGATGGCGAATCTTGGACAGGCTTCGCTCTTCGTTTCTATTCATCACAAATATGTTACGTCTAATATGCCTTTGTTTCTTGTGCCTGTCTTATTGCTAGGTTTAGTAAACGGATTCATATTTCTGAAAGCGAGAAACATTTTAGGATGCTTCTTATGTCACTCCTTAGTAAATGGTCTTGCACTACTAATACAACTACTTACCTGACCACAATTTGCCTTCATGATTAAGATAATTTGGTAAGGTTCGTTTCCGCAAACGAAGTGGTTAGATCTTCAAGCTTTCTTTTATTCTCTGTGCCACATGCTTGCCTAGGGTTGCTGCTTTTTCTAAGTCTTCTTTTCTCGGTGGTCCACGCACTTCTTGGGTTTCTATGATTTCGAAGCCTGACTGTTGCAAGCGTTCTGTTATCATTTTCACCGCTCCTCGTCCCCAACCGTAAGAACCGAACACAGCTGCGAGTTTTGCTCGCGGCTTCAGTGCTCGAATGATTTCTGTTGCCATAATCGCAAGTGGATGGGCTCCGTTGAGCACCGTTGGCGCTCCGATGACAATAGCGCTGGCGTCTACCAAGTCTCTCATAACATGCGATATGTCGGCTACCAACAAATTGTACGGGACTGTTTCTATGCCCTCAGCAGAGATGGATTCAACAATGGCTTTCTCTAAGTTTTCAGTAGCGCCCCACATGGTAACATAAATTACAACAGCCTTCTGTAGCAGAGTCCCTCGAGCCCACTTTTCATAAGCGTCCAAAATTCGTTTTGGATTCCTGTAGATCGGACCGTGGCTCGGTGCAATCATCTTCAAATCTAAATTTTTAACCTTGTCAAGCGCCCTCTGTATAGCAACTGGAAACGGCATCATGATTTCGGCATAATATCTCTTGGCTTCAGGTAATACAATATCGCCAACCTCATCATCGTAGATTCTACTCTTAGCTAGGTGAGCTCCAAAGAAATCACATGGAAAGAGAACTTTGTCTTCCACGCAATAGGTGAACATGGTCTCTGGCCAGTGAAGCCAAGGCGCGTCAATGAACCTCAGCGTCTTGCCGCCCAAATCAAGCGTATCCCCATCTTTGACCATGGTTGTTCTTTCAGGCGGCACATCATAGAAGACTGTAGCCATGTCCACACCCACCTTGGTCACAACCAGTTCGGCATTTTTGGCAACAGCCATAACCCTCGGTATAGCACCTGCATGATCGGGTTCAGCGTGATTCATAACCAAATAGTCAATGTTCTCGGGGTCCACGACCTTCCCAATTTTTTGAAGCATCTCATCTGCAAAGTTGTTTTGAACAGTGTCAACGAGAGCTATCTTCTCCTTTCCAACAATCAGGTAGGCGTTGTAAGACGTCCCCATATGCAATGGTATGAGCGAGTCGAATATTCTGCGGTTCCAGTCCTCAACGCCAACCCAATAGATGCCCGGCATCAACTCGTTGAGGGCTTTACTAGTGCTCATGATTTACTTTGCCTCCATTCCTGCAACCGACACAATTTTTATCGCCTTTTTCATAGAAATTCTGAGAAACCTATAATTTTCACAAGCCTTTAAAATACCCTTCGGTTTCCGTGAGCAGTTTCTCCAAGTCGGCTTTTGAATGTGCCGTGCTCAGGGATCCAGTCTTGGTTGGTAGGAAGAACACTCCGTTTTCAATCAGATGCATGTGATATCTGACCAAATTTTCTCTGTCAGCCCTTGTTGCAGCGTTTGCGTCTCTAACCTCCTCTTTAGTAAAGTGTGTGTGCCAAAGCGAACTCACACCAGTCACCTGAACCGCTTGTTTTCCACGGTCAAAGATGTCGCCTAACTGTCCTCGCAGAAGCTCACCTCTCTTATTCAACTGATTGAGCGTTTTTCCGTCTTCCAGCATCTTAAGAGTCGCCAAGCCTGCGATCATTGTTATGGGATTGGCGCAGAAGGTTCCGCCGTGAAAAGAAAACTTGGGGCGTTCGTAGCGAAGCGCATCCATGTGCTCCATAATCTCTCGTGGTCCCGTCACAGCGCCGATTGGAAAGCCTCCGCCCAAAATCTTGCCCAAAACAGTGATGTCAGCCGCAACACCAAACAATTGCTGAGCCCCACCTGGCGCCAGCCTAAAACCAGTGATGACCTCGTCGAATATTAGGAGAGTCCCGTTGTCGGAGCAAAGTTGCCTCAGCTCTTTCAAAAAGTGTTCTTCAGCAGGGATGCAGCCAGATGCTCCAAGCACAGGTTCTATAACAACTCCAGCCAGTCTTTCCCTTTTTATGGTTTTTCTCACCTCTTCAATGTTGTTGAATGGAAGCACAACCGTGTCTTTTAATGTTGCCTGCGTCAGTCCACCTGATTCGGGAACATTAAACGGAGACTTGACCGCTTTGTGGAGTGCGTCGTAGCCGCCGTGCCATCCGCCCTCAAACTTGGCGATTTTGTCTCGACCCGTGTACGTTCGAGCCAATCTGGTTGCGTACATGTTTGCCTCTGTTCCAGAATTGGTGAAGCGAATCATCTCTGTGCTTTGAACCATCTTGGCAACTTGCTCGGCTAAGGCTATTTCCAACTCGTGGCTCGTGCCGTAGTGTGTTCCCCTGTCGAGTTGTCGCCTAACTTCTCTCATCACCTTAGGCGGGCTGTGACCGAAAATCAATGCGTGGTGACCCATCCAGAAGTCGATGTACTCATTTCCATCCACATCGACGAGTTTGCTTCCGCTAGCCCAATCTGTATAGAAGGGGTAGGGTTCCATAAAACGCAGAATATACGAAACACCCGCAGGAAGAACACGCTTGGCTCTTTCATACAACCTCTTAGACTTCTTCGTCTTGGACAGGTATGAGTTCGTCAAAGACTGAAAACCTCCTTCTTAGTATTTAATGCGTTGAATGTTTAAGCGTGACGCAGAATGTATTCACTCAACTCGAAAATTCAGTGTTGAGCTAAAGCAAAATTTTTCACTCTACATCCTAGCAAACGCAGTCGCAGAAGGCATAGACGGCTTGTCTTTTCAGTCTGATGGAAATGTTTTTTTATCTCACCAATTCGGCCTTTGCAGCTTTTTGAAGGCGCCATTTGCCAACTATGTCTTTTTTGTAGAAATGCAGAACGCCGCATCTCTCGCACTTCATGATTTTCATGCTCTTTTTGACGTCCATCTCGTATAGTTCTAAGGCGTAGCCGCAGTTTTGGCATTTTCCACCGTGAACCTTAGGATGCGGACCAAGTATTGAAGTGGGCAGAGTTCTTCCCATTTCTGTCATGTCTTCTTCTCCTCTTAATGAATATTTTTTAATTGTTTGAATGTGTGCTAGAGTTTTAAAACGTTCATAATATCGCGGCATATTCCAGAAGATTATAAAGTGCAGAGTTTTTTTGAATAAATATCACTGTATCTTCATCTTTCGTCCTGCACAACGCAAAAGATTGCAATCTTTGTGTAAATGATAAAAAGGGTTAGCACACAGTGCAACTTCTGAAACTTCTTAAATTAAACGAATATAAAGTTAAAAATAGACATTTCTGCAAGTCAGTGCTGAGCAAAATGACCGCTGAAAAAGATATCATTGTCTCCTTACTAGGACTGACGAAGAAGGGATTAGTTCAAGAGCAACTTCTCAGAAGGGACGCCCGTGTTTCTGTTCAAATCATGGAGGAAGCACTGAGAAAACTCTCTGAAGAAGGATTCATTCGGCAACATCGTGGCTTAGTTGAGACTTTACCTAGCCAACGTATAGGTATGGCTGTTCAAGCCATAAGACTCGGCGCAGACTTCGAGCGGATCTCCAAGTGTTTAGACTGGACCGAATTCGAGAGCATTGCGGCAGTAGTGAAGGCTGTTGAAGCGCAGACTGAAAGAACCCGAGCCTTCGCCGATGCCCTTCCCAGCTATTATGAAAAAGCGAGACTCATAGAGTGGAAGAGCGCCACAATAATCCCACTAATCTTGTCTTTGTTTCCAGGATCCTTCAAATTCTACAACAACGTGCCAATCGTGCCAGTTCTGCAGTTTCAGGATTTTATTAATGAACTGCCGCTTGAAGTCGATTCTTTAGCTTGTTTTAGGAAAAAACGTGTGAGAATAGAGCAGAATTTGACAGATTATTCTAAATAATGCGCAAAAATAACGTGTTAAATTTTGAATTGTTAATTTTTTTGTTAAAAATTCGGAAATGATCTCATTTTTGTTGATCATTTTTGAACCATGGGGCGCAATTTCTATCACAGTATTTAAGTTAACAATTGAAAAGGGAACTCACAGTTTTTTAGACGGATCTGTTGCTTGAGTTGTTTAGAGACAAGTATATCTACTTGCTGTTTAAACTTCAAAATGATAACAAGGAAGTGCTGGTTGATTGCGAGTCATGATAGTTTATGGGAGAGCCTTCGACAGAAGCAACAAGCAGTTGTATCAAGCTTGTAAGAACTTGATTGGCAAGCCTGTTTTGGCGCGTATAATGGACTTGTCTGCTTGCGTTGGACCTGAGGGAAGTCGCTTCTGGCACGGTGACAAGGAGTTGGGACGCGTTGACCTTTGTTTTCTCCGTTCTTTTGGTTCGGGTTCGTTTGAGCAGGTGACCAAACGGGTGAGTATGATGGAGCACTTGGAATTATCTGGCGCCTTTGTGGTCAATTCTACTCAGGCTTATCGGAGGGCGAGGGACAAGTACTTGACCATGTGCACTTTGGCTAAGCTGGGAGTGCCTATTCCGTCCACTTATGTTACTGAGATGGCACATTGGGCTTACAGAGTTTGCAAGGGCTTCAGGCAGGTGGTTTACAAGCCTATTATGGGTTCGTTGGGCTTTGGTTCAATGAAGTTTGACAGCCCAGATTTGGCGTTTAACGCTTATACAACCTTGGAGAGGTTGGATCAGCCGTTGTATGTTCAGGAGTATGTTGAGAAGCGTAGGCGTGATATTCGGGTGTTTGTTTTGGGTGAAAGGGTACTTGCGTCAATTTGTAGGGTGGCGCGGTCTATGGAGTGGAAGACTAATGTGGCGCAGGGGGCTCAAGTTAAACCTATTCAATTGTCATCTAAACTTGAGAAACTCGCTGTTAGCGCGGCTAGGGTGTTGGGTCTTTTGTACGCTGGTGTTGACATTTTGGAGGATGGGAAGAGGGCGGTTGTTTTGGAGGTGAACGGTGCGCCTAGTTGGCAGGGGTTGCAGAGAGCGACGGGGGTTGATGTTGCTGAGGGGTTGGTTAGGTTTGTGGTTGATTACGTGAAGCGTTAGTTAGTGTTTAGTGGTTAGTGTTTGTGTGTGCGCTAGGGGCTAGACCGCCCTCTATTAGGATCCAAATAGGCTCCAAATATGAAATGTATCATTTGAAAGGTGTGCTAGTTTTTAGGCTGTGAGTAGTTTCTTTTTGGCTATTATTTTTTCTATGTCTTTTTTGGCGTCTAGTTTTTGGAATATTTCTAGTGCTTGGTTGAGGAGGTTGTGGGCTTTTTGTCTGTCGCCTTCTCGGTCTCTTTCTAAATACATTCGAGCATATTCATAGAGAACAAATTTGGCGAAGAAGTAGATGTTCCATCGTCTTGCGTTTAGGGCCTCAAACTCCTGAAGGCTCTTTTCGAAATATTCGATAGACTCTTCCCATTTCTTCTGAACATGGAATTGCATTCCTCTCAGCGCATCCGCAGTAGCCAAGAGCTCTTTATTCTCTACTTCGATCGCAAACTTGTGGAGGCTGTCAATTAGGTTGTTAGCTTTCTCGATTTCCCCCAGCTCTATGTACGTCCAAATAACCCATCTAGAGTACCACATTTGATAGGTTTTTGCTCCAGCTTTTTCACTGACTTCAGACGCTTTTTCAAAGAATTCTCTTGCTTTGGCGTATTCCTCTTTGTCAAAATGGAGGAACCCGCATCCCCAGTGACTGAAGCCGATTGCTTGAAAATCTTTTAGCCTTTGGGAAATGCTCAAAGATTCCTTGTAGTATTGTTCGCTCTTGCCCCATTCTCCTAATATCTGATAAGCAAATCCAAGCCAAACGAGAGAACTGGAAAGGCCGGGCATGTTGCCAGTTTTCCTATCCAATGCAATTGATTCTTCCATCAAGAGAACTGCTTTGCTCATATTTCCCGTGCCAATATACTCGTATGCCAGAACGTTGCCAATCCAAGATATCATACGAATCTGTCCTACTTTTTTCGCCAGCTCGTATCCTTTCTCTAAACATTCCAAGCGCCTTTCATATTCTTCCGCTGGAAGTTCTACAGCAAGGTTATTATATGCGCGCAATGCGGTATCCATATAACAGTTATCGAGTGCTATTTTCAAAGCTCTCTCCAAGCATTCCAGGGCTTTTTTCCTATCTCCAGTGAAAGAATAAATTGTTCCTAAGCTGGCGTATGAACTTGCGATAACTTCATATTCGTTCAGTTTCTTGGCAAGCTCAAGCGCTTTCTGAGCCCAAGAAAGAGCCTTAGCCATATCTCCAACGCGATAATACATGTGAGCTATGTCCTCAAAGAGGCTTGCTAACTCAACGCCTTCAGGCTCTTTTTCCAAAATCTTCAAAGCCTCCTCGTGATGCTCCTTAGCCTTTTCCGCATCGCCCAACTCTTCCCAAAGAACACCTGCCATTTTACGGTGCAATCTCGAAACATTTTCTTTCTCATACAATTGTTTCCACAACAGCAACGCGTCATTCCAATACTTCATGCAGACATCATATTCTCCAACAATCTTTTTGATGTCTCCAAGCCTCTCAAGAACCGATCCTTTTTCCCGAAGCTCACCTTCCTTCTCTTCAAGAAGCCTAAGCGCAGACTGGAAGTAGGAAGCAGCCTCGCCATTGGCATAAATCTTCGCAGCTTTGTCCCCAGCTTTCAAGAAATAATCAAGCGCCTTTTCTTTGTCTCCACCCTCAAGAAAATGTAGGGCTAATTCTCCGAGATGTTCGTCAATTTTTTTAGCGTACGCCTTCTCTAGAGCGCATCCCACTACGCCGTGAAGCTTCTTATGCCTTAAATGGCTCACCTCTTCATGAACAACATCTCTTATTATGATATCAGCAAAGGAGTACACGTCTTCTCCTCGGATGACCCTCTCTCTAACCAGCCCAGTTTTGAGCATTTTCTCCATTGCTTCAAGCAATTTATCCTCTTCAAAGCCGGTGACCCCACAAATAGCCTCAAAACTGAAATCATTTCCAACAAAAGAAGCCAGAGTCAACACATTTTGACATTCATCATCCAACCGACTTATCCTCGCCTTGATAACACTCTTAACGGTTTTCGGAAACTCAATCCTTGAAACTTCCTTAATCTTCCATTTATTCTCTTCACGGTAGATGACTTCCTCTTCTTTAAGAGACTTTATCACCTCTTCAACGAAAAACGGATTCCCTCTAGTCTTTTCATAGACCAGCTCACAAAACTCTCTCGGGACATCTTCTTGCTCCAATATCCGTTTGATCATCTCCGAAACATCATCAGAAGATAGTCGTTTCAACTGGATAGGTCGAAGCAAACGTTCCCGATTCAACTCCGTCAACACAGGAGACAGAGGATGCAACTCATCAACGTCAGTGTCCCGATAAGCACCAAAAAGAAGCAAGTGCTCCCTGTAGACACCGCGAGCCAAATAATGCAACAAAAAGAGCGAAGACTGATCTGTCCACTGCAAATCATCAAGAACAACCAGCAAAGGAGCCTCCTTAGAAATATTTGTAACAAACTGCGAAACCGCTTCAAAAAGCCTGTCACGCCCGTGCTCGGGACTTATGGGCAAAGACTGAGGGAAAGCCCCAAACCTTTGCTTAAGCTCAGGAACCAACTCAGAAACCTCGCCGGGATAGAAACCAATCACCCTATACAATTGCTCAGGAGTGCAAGTCTCCAAATAATCCTTGATCACCTCTTTCCAGAGAACATATGGAGGCACACCGTCCATCCTGAACAACGCTGGACATCGCCCATACAAAACCTGCATGCCTCGCAAACGTGCATAAGCCCCCAATTCCCTAGCCAACCTTGTCTTACCAATCCCAGCCTCTCCATAAAGAAAAACAAGACCGCCTTCACCGCGAACCGCCTTATCAACAGCCTCTCTAAGAAGACCCAATTCTTCAACTCTGTCAATGAGCTGAACCTCCTTCACAGCAGAAGGACGAGGACTAGGAACAACAACGATTGGCTTTTGAACAGGTGCAAGCACCTCCCTCAAAAATTCCTCCGCAACACCCCTCAACACCTTAAGCAAATCCTCCGCAGATTGATACCTCTTTCCCGGCTCCTTTTCCAAAAGCCTCATAATGCAGTCAGACAAAGCCGGAGGAACCTTAGGATTCAGCCTAATCGGCGAAACAGGATAGTCATGAATGTGGCTAAAAATAATTTTCACAGGTTCTTCGCCTGGAAAAGGCGGTTTACCCGTCAACGCTTCATAGAGCACTGCACCGAGGGAGTACAAATCAGACCTGGCGTCTGCGCCTTTTCCCAACGCTATCTCTGGCGCAACATAGGCAACCGTGCCCACTATAACTCCTTCCTGCGTGACGCTGGGTTGACCCAACATCTTAGCCAAACCAAAATCCATCAGCTTCGCAATGCCCTCTTGAGTAATCAAAATGTTTTCTGGTTTAACGTCCCGATGCAGAACACCTTGAGAGTGCGCATACTGAAGCGCACTGCAAACATCCATGCTGGTTCTCAAGACGGTTTGAATGTCACACTTGCCCTCAGGATACGTTCCCAAAAGCTCGCGCAGACTCATTCCATCAACAAACTCAAGGACAAAAAACTGTTTTTCATCTTCCTTGCCAATGTCGTAGATAGAAACTATGTTTGGATGATTGAGTTTCGCTACTACTTGTGCTTCACGCATGAAACGTGAATACGCCTCTTCGCCTAAAACCTCACTCTTGAGCATTTTAACCGCGACAACACGGTTCAAAACAGTGTCTCTAGCCTTGTATACAACGCCCTTTCCACCCTCGCCCAGTCTCTTTAAAACAGCATACCTACCATTCTGTAAACGCTCAAGAGACGACAAAAGATCTTCTCCATACTAACGTCTAAACACATATTCTACTTTACTCTGCATTCTTAAAAGTATAACTCAAACAGAATCTTTGGTTAAACTCAATGATTCACAACACACAGCGCACTAAAACAATCATTCTTGAACTGTCTAAACTGAACTCTTTTCCATCGTAGCCGCCATAAACCTCTCCAACCTTCAACTCAGCCATCCTTAACATTTGCTTTAGCCTTTGAAGCGTGTAGAGGCGCACGTTGTGTTGGAGCAACCTAACCTCTCTAGTATCCTTCCTTATTATCGTCCATTGACTCAGCAAACGAGACGTTTGCCCGAGTTCCAATGAACGCTTTTCCAGCATGTAAAAGGGTCCATATTCAGCCCACTCCTTCTCCTGAAAAACTCTGATAATATGGTCTCTGTTCGCCACATCAAACAGAAACTCACCTCCCTTCCGCAAGGTTCGCCGAACTTCTCTGAAACTCTTGATGTCTTCACACTCAGACGGAAGGTATCCAAAACTAGTGAACATGCAAATGACAGCGTCAAAAACCTGCTTTTTGAAAGGAAAGCAGCGCATGTCAGCTCGCACCAGTGGAAACTTCACTCTCGCCTTTTTCATGCTTTGCTTAGCAATGGCGAGAAGATTTTTCGAGAGGTCGAGTCCAATCACGGTCCAGCCTCTTCTCTGCAGAATGATTGAGTGGCGTCCTGTGCCACAGCACAAGTCTAACATTGCTCCTTCCTTGAACAACACACTTTGAATAAAATCTGTTTCTCTCACTGTGTCACGAGCGTTAACTATGGTTTCCCAGTCTTCACCCATGTCGTTAAAGATGTTCACATACTGCCCTTCAGCGTCCTCGCCAGACAACCAACAACCTCACAGAGAATCAGGCTTCTTAACAAATAAGGATTAACCGTCTTATTTTTGTTCAACAAACAAATATATTGGAGGAAGCTTGTGTGCCCACTTTTGTTCCCAAAATCATTGCTGATGTTCGAGAGAGCAGCTTCGTGGTTCAAGCCTTACATGAAATGAAAGCCGACGTTGTTGAGAAAACCATCAGTCCAGGCGACTACGTGGTTGGCGAAGGATTTGCGGTTGAGAGGAAAACTTTCCGAGACTTTTTAAGTTCGATTTTCAAGAAACGCTTGTTCGAGCAGCTGGATCGTCTCCGAAGAGCGTATTCACGCTGCTACCTCATTGTTGAAGGCGACATCGGCTATGGCTTGGCTGGTCTCACCAATCCGTTGGTGTTCTGGGGCGCCCTAGCGCACACAACAGCCGAATGGAACATTCCTGTGGTTTTCACTACAAACGAGGAGCAGACGGCTCAGTTTCTCTTCAGCCTAGCAAAGAAACTCCAGACAGCAAAAGAGGTCACAGTTGAAGCGGTTTACAAGCCTAAACGTTTCAGCCTAGCCGACCAGCAACGATTTGCGGTTCAGGGCTTGCCAACCGTTGGACCTAAGTCTGCAGACAAACTCCTCAAAAGATTTGGCAATGTCAGGCGGGTTTTCATGGCAAAAGAGTACGAGTTGAGGAGAGTTGAGGGCTTCGGAGAGAAACGGACTCGTGAAATAAGCCAGTTTCTAGACAAACGCTATAACATAGAATGATTGATGAGAAAAAATGGCATTAGAATTAAAGAGTTCACTATAAGAAGGGTATGTTGTGTCGTTTTCGATTCTTGTTTCTCTCTTTATTATCCGCTCTGATTTGTTCAATCAGAGTGTCCACGAGCTTAGCTAGAGTGTCAGCTTGCTCTTCCGTGAATCTCCAGCCTCTTCCATCCTCTATCTCTTTCATAAAATCCATAAGTTTGTTACACGAGTCTGTGTTTTTGTTGTTGAGGTTGTTTTCGGGTATAATCAACCATTCATTCTTCATGTCTGGGCTACACCGAGATTTAAAATGACTTTTTCTCTATAAGTATGATACTTCACAGATGACAATATTTCAAAAATTGATATAAGGAAAGAGCCATTTTTCACTTTGAGTATCTGTCGTTTTTCCAAGGATCAGCCGTGTCACTGTAGCCCCTAGATTCCCAGTAGCCAAATTCTCGTTTAGCAGAGAAAGTTATCCTTCTCAGCCACATTGGGCTCTTGTAAGCGTACTTCTTGGGCACGATAAGACGTAAAGGCGCACCGTTCTCTGCTTGAAGCGGCTTACCGTTGAGTTTGTAGGCAAGCAGGACATCGTCGTCGAGCAATTCGGCCAGTGGCAGAGAAGTTGTGTAGCCGTCGTCGCACCTGAAAAACACGTGTTTTGCGTTGTCTTTCGGGGACGCTATTTTAACAATTGTTTTGAAGGCGACTCCCTCCCACTTGTTGTCGAGCACGCTCCAGCCTTCAACACAGTGAAAATCTGAGACACTGACAACGGGTGGCAGAGACAACAGGTCTTTCCATTTTAGAGACAAGGTTTTTTCCACTTCACCGTTTATAGTAAGGGTCCAGTTTTGAAGGTCAAACTTGGGAACCGAACCTATGTGGCGAGGAAAGATTCTTTTGACAGCTACTTGTCCTGGTGGAAGTTTCTCCTTCAACGCTCAGTCCTTCAGAAGGTGAATACCTTCTTTTCTCGATTATTTCAATTTTTTGACCTGCCACCGCTCCTCTGCGCTTTTATCTCAGTAACAACTTACTTAGGATTGCTCGCCAAAAGAAAGAGTGAAAACAATGAAAGAGAGCGACCTTAAAGCACTTCGCAAGTGGCGCAGACGCGGCTTCTACAGTGAAAACGTGCTCGTCAAACTGTTGCGGAAGAACGGATACAAGGCGGTGCGAGTTCCAGTGAGCAATCCAAGCCTCAATCCTTTGCCCGACATTATTGCGAGACGTGAATCAGATGTTTACGCCTTCGAGGTGAAAAACGCTAGTTACTACGCATATTTTCCCAAACAACAGGTTAAGAAGTTGTTTGAGTTTCTTGACCAGATGGTGCCTCTCCCAGAAGAGCAAAAACACCCAATTTTAGCGGCTCATTTAGGAAAACGATGGATTTTCCGAGAAATCAATTGGCAAATTTGGAAAGATACTAAACTGCCTGAACAAGAACGCATAATCAAGAGAGACAAGGGCAATTTCGACTTAGAAAACGGAAAAAAGAAATAAAAAAGTGAGTGGTGCACTGTTTTTTAAATTTTTAACTTTCCATTTTTCATGATTGTTTTTCTGTCAACTGTCACGGTTGGATGATTCATAATCAGGTCCCAGTGAATGCTGCTGTTGTTTTTGCCTCCGTAGGCTGGACCCTTGTTGTCTCCAATGGCAATGTGAATGGATCCCAAAACCTTCTCGTCAACCAGGATGTCGTTTATGAACTGTGCCTTAGGGTTCAACCCAATAGCGAATTCAGCTATGCGGTCCTTGTCGCCAGTAGCCGAGTCCAACACTTCCTTGAAGTCTTTCTGTCCATGTTCAGCCTTGAAGTTTACAATTTTTCCTCCCTTGAATTCAAGTTTTAAACCAGAGATTATGTGCCCAAAATAATTTGTTGGAACATTAAAAAAAGCAGTCCCATTCGCACTAGTTTCGATTGGACAGACAAAAACCTCTCCACATGGAAGGTTTAGCCCAACGTCTCCCAACTCAATGTCTTCTTTGCTGATTACACCGTCGTCTATGATCCACTTCCTTCCCTTTACCTGAAACTCGATGTCTGTGCCTCGGACAGATGTAATGTGCACCTTTGTAGAGCCTGAAACAGCCTCAACAATCTTGTGTCCTTTCTTGACCAGTTCTTCATAATCTATATCCAGAGCCGAAAGCATGGCGTTCTTGAATTTAGTCAGCGTAACCCCTGATTCTTTGGCTCTCTTTGGCGTGGGATAGCCTATTCCAACCCATCTAACGCCTTTCTTATCCATGGCGTCACTGATGGGTTTTCGTCCTCTCCTCCACGCACCTATTCTTGGCACCGGAACCTCAGCGAGTGCGGGTCTGCCAATCGCTATGTAAGCGTCTGTTGCCTCAATAGCCTTGAGCATGTGCTTGGGTGTGGATTCAACAAAGCTTTCGCTTGGCTGTGTCAATGCCTTCTTCATGTATTCGTTTGAGTAGGTTACCAACAATGGTTTGGCACCGACTACATCGCATTCGAGGGCTATCGTTTCCGCCAAGTCTAAAGCATCGCGAATGAAGTAGATGAAGACGCTTTCTCCCTTAGCTATGCGCATGGCCTTGGTTACGACTTGTTTTGCAAATCTCTTGTTGAACGAATCTTCCATAAATTTTCATCCACCTAGTGTAAGAGAAGGAGATAATGTAATGCATGCTTTTAAAAAACTATCTTCTCCTTTTCTCGAGCAGCTTCTTTATAATGTCGTCGTATGACTCACCCTTGCGCCCTCGCTCCTTCAACAGTTCAACGGTTTCTTTACTCACCCTTATACTAGTGAAGCGTTTTTGTTCAGATTCACTCACACCTATCACCGTGCATTAGTGTTATGCACTCTGCACATAAAAATATAATCGTACAGCAAACGCTTCGATTATGGTGGCCTCATTAAAGAGAGTCTACGAAAATCTATGGAGATTACACAAAACACTCCAGAAACCCGCTTAGACGCAAAACCGCACACTTGTGACACTTTTGCACCATCTAGCGCACTTTAGCCTCACTTGAGCAGTTTGCACTCAACCCGGGTTTTATTTTATGTGTCCGCACTGCTGAAGAGAGAGAAAGGAGATTTCCAAAAAGAGCAGTGCTTCATCCGTATAGCGTTCTATAATATAGTTCTATTTATAAATCTTAAGGAATGGACAAAGTGTTCGGATGCCGATTTAAACAACGTAGTAATCGGCGACTTTCTTCATTCTCTTAGGGGCTGTCTCCATGGTCTGAATCTTTTTTAGTAACTTTATCACCTGCGGCTGAAAACGGGCTAGATCAGTCAGAGTTACCAGTCCCACGAGTTTGCCATCAGAAACCACTGGCAGCTTTTTCACCTTCATCTTGAACATAAGTCGCGCCGCTTCTTCAAGGTCCATCTCGGCTTGGGCAACGATAAGGGGCCTACTCATTATATCTGAAACCTTGGTTTTCTCTGGGCTTCGCGACTCAGCCAAGACGCGGGTCAGCATGTCACGCTCGGTTACTATGCCTATTGGTTTCCCTCGCTTGGTCACGACGAGGCATCCTATCTCATACTTGTTCATCAGCCCTACAGCCCTCTTCACAGTAACATCTGCTTCCACTGTCACAACGTCTTCAACCATAACGTCCTCAACCTGGAGCGACATGTCAAGTCACCGAGCGTAGAGATTCGGCGGTTGGACTTAATAAAATAATCCACAAGAAGGCTATGCTTTTGTATCCAAAGAATCAAGGCTTTCACGCTTCTAAAAGAAGCCCAAACTAGGCTTTGTTGGCACAACATGGTGTTTGTTGATGAGTTTATGTAGACAAAACCACTCATTTTTCAAAAATCTCAACAATACGGAAAAAAAGTTTGGTTGCATTGGTTGTATTAGTATTATCGAAAATATTTGACATCACCAGCATCAACCAGACACTGTGCTGGAGCTAAACTCTGGATACGAAAGCATCAACAAGTCCCTCGGCTGTCTTTTATTTTTAATAAGGCACAAGTCTGCAATATAAAGGGGCGATCACAATATGAAGGTTCACAATGAGAGTTTGAGATTCTCCACGCGAGGCGAAATCGACTTCATTGATCTCACCGACAGAGTTCAAGCGGTTGTGGAAAAAGCAGGCGTAAAAAATGGTTTGGCTCATGTGTTTGCGCCTCACGCAACTGGCATCTTAATCCTGACAGAGTATGAGCCTAGCCTCCTTGATGACATCAAGGCAATGCTTGAGAAACTGATTCCAAGACGGGCTGGGTATCAACATCCCTCTAACGCGCATTCTCACCTTCGCTCGGTGTTGCTCAGTCCAGACAGGACTTTGCCCGTTATCGACGGAAGAGTAACGTTAGGCATGTGGCAGTCGCTGGTCTTCGTCGAAACAGACGTTCATCCTAGGCAAAGAACAGTCATAGTTCAGGTTGTTGGTGAATAGAGGTGCAATAATTGGTTAGAGAGGATACGTCATCATCTTTTGAAGAATACTTTTGGCGAGATATCGATGTAAACGGCAAGGTGGTGCTGGATGCAGGAACAGGATTCGGCTACACTACATTAGAAATCGCCAAAAGACTTTCAACTTCAGAACTGAAGGGCAAAATAGTAAGCGTAGACATTGATTCAGAATCATTTAAGTCCGCCCGAAAACTTCTAGAAAATGCTGGGCTTCAAAACCTCGTGACATTTGTCAAGGCTGACCTTTCATCGATGCCAGAGATAGGAAACGCACAGATCGATGTTGTCATCTCAACCGCTACCATCTGCGCTATAAACTCATATGCAGATCGAGTCACAAAGGCTCTCTCAGAATTCTATAGAGTCCTAAAGGAAGGAGGTCAAATTGTTTTAAGCGATGAGTGCCCCTTGCCCAAGGCAAGATTTGCCGAAGAAAAAGTCGCCGTTATGAGATGGCAACTGATAAAAGCTATATCGGACCTTCTAGGCGACCGACACATTAACGAAGTTGAACCTGAAGATTTGGAATTCATCGCAAGGCTTGTAGGATTTGGTGAATGCAGATACACAATTTTTAAGGGCGAAGCCATAACAGAGCGAAGAATGAATCATTTTACCAAGAAAGCAACAGAAATGATTGCCAAAATGAACGATTCAAATTTGCGAAATGCGTTTTCAGACTATGCCAAGAAAGTCGTGGAAACTTTTAAAAGAGAAGAAGGCATTTTCGTCCCTCGCTACATTTTTCATGCACGAAAGTAACTTTTCTACACAAGAAAGAGGCTTGTTGAACAATTATTGTTCAGGTAATAGGCGAGTAACTTCAAACAATGGGTGGCGAGAAAGGCGCATCATGACCTGGTATGATTAATCTTGGCATTAATTGTGCCATTTTTTCCCAACTCTTTATGATTGTTTCTTTATCCATTTCCCAAAAAGGCGGCTTTCGACTTAGAAAATCCTCCTTTACACGAAAGATTGAGTCACCAGCTATAACAACAAGTCCTTCAGGCGTATCAACAACCACAGAGATGCTCCCTGGCGTGTGACCTAGAGTCTCAATGATTTTTACGTCCTCGGCTATGGTTACTTCTTGCTTCACTTTTTGTGTTTTTAGAAAAGAGACGCAAGCATCCGCAAATTCTGGCCACAAAGACTTTTTTATTGAATCAAGTTCCTTTTCGTGTACAATTAACGTCTTGCCTCGGAAAATATTGTTGCTTCCAATGTGGTCTCCATGCAGATGAGTATTAACAATGATATCGATGTCATCGGGCTTCATTTTTATCTCTTCTAGCCTCGCTTTTAATGTGTCCCGCACCGCAGAGGCACCGGGATCAACAATAATCCTCTTGTCACTTTCAATGAGAACAGTGTTACACGAGCTGGTTATGGCCCATTTTGTACCGAACAATTTCTCTGTTAATAAGTCAAAATCTTCGGCGGAAAGTGCAAAGGATCGGGAGACAAGCATTGGATAACCTTTATGAAAGCCAAAAAAGTTGGCAAAAGCGTGAATCAAAATCTCTACTTTAGCCATAAAATACAAGTTTAAACAGCAACAACTTAATTTTTGCGCTTATGCAAAGAGGGAAGAAGCCTTCCAGGACATGTTATCGAACTTGCATTAGTCTCCATTCTCTGTAGTCAATGACCACCCTAATATAGCCTCGGAGCATTTCGTCAACTTGTGCATCGCCTGTGTCAACCCGCAAGACACCGTCATCGATTCCTTGAATCTTGTTTCTGGTAGCTGCCACAACGATGCGTTCTTTTCTTATCTTCTTAACCACCTCTGGGCTTATCTGCTGGTTTCCCCGCCCAAGTAGCATGCCCTGGCGACCAATGGGCGAGAGCACAATCCACGTGTTCTCCCAGTTTTTGATTTCGCTTAGTATCCTCTTCTCGTTCACATCTTTCACTACTGTTTTGTTGCGATAAATGTCAACACCCAGCAACGTCTTCTCAACTCCCAGCAAGTCGGCTATGCATTTCACGGTCGTGCCAGGACCTAAAATGTACGTGGCTTTAGGGTCCATGTCTTCCACAATAAACCTAGCGACCGCCACCTGATTCTCATGTTCATCCACTGTTTTAGGACTCATCTGTTTGCTGCCCAACAGCCGCATTGGCACAAACGGACCCCTGAGAAAGCCGTAGAGACTAACCGATAATCTGTCTCTTCTAACAGCTTCCTCATCCACATCCATTATTTCAAAATCCATCGTCTGCGCCGACTTCTCCACAACCCCCTGAACAACGTCGGCTGCGTCTCTGGAACTCGCAGCAAATATTCCGCTGTACATTTTGACGCCTGAGGGAACACCCAACACTGGCACACCGTTTGCGCCCTGCATTGCGTCTAAAATGTCCCTCGCTGTGCCGTCTCCCCCAACGAAAACAATCAAGTCAATCTTGGATTTCACCATCAACTTGACGGCCAACTTTGTGTCTTCAGCTGTAGTTTCTGTTTTTGGCAGCATTGGAAGAATTTCCGCATCTAAGCCAGCCGACTTGGCTTCGTCTTCGCCCATAATGCCTGGACACGTTATCAAATCAATGGTCGAAACCAATTCTAGTTTCTTCAGTCTCTCGAGAAATTCCACAGCCCTGAGCGGCGCCTCAGGTTTGGCTCCCAGAGCCAAAGCGTTTTTCGAAACTCCGTTTGTCCCTTTTAATCCTACTCTGCCGCCCATGCCCGCAATGGGATTAACCAAAAAGCCCATCTTCAATTATTTTTCACTTTGCGAACTCAATTTCTGATTTATTCTATGTTAGTTGAATAGAAAAACTATTTCATAATCTGTAGAGATGCAAGGATAGAATTTTGATTATTTCTGAATGCGTCTTCATTAGGCTCTGTCAAAAAATTTATTATGCCTAATACTTTAATGGAAGTTTGAGGTTTGGAGTGAGTAGTTGTGATTGAAAAAGTATATCACATCACCTTTCCCGTCTCGGACCTAAAGAAAGCTGTGTCCTTCTACGAAAAAATTCTTGGAATTAAGAAGACTGGTGAATGGCCTAATTACGCAACTTTTGACGTTGGAGGAGTACAGTTTGGCCTCGAGCCAAGGGGAAAGCTTGAAATCTTTTTGCTCGTAGATGACGTGGACAAAGCTTACCAAAGTCTCAAAGAGAAAGGAGTCAAAATTGTTTCAGAACCCAAGGATAAGCATTGAGGTGCCCGAGCAGCCACTATTGTTGACCCAGATGGAAACATGTTCACGCTCGAAACATTTCAAAAAGTAAGACCCCAAGAAATAGAAATTAGAAAGACAGAAAGGCACTTGAAACAAAAAACTTTGACAGCTTAAACCTCGTGCTTTGAAAAGGTTTCCAAGTTGAATTGGGAAACGCTGCTAAAAGAAGAAATGGTCGAATGGCTACTCGCTGGTGAGCCCTGGGTAGTTTATCGTACACTGACTGATCTTTTGGACAAAGATGAGAAAGATAAGGTAGTCGTAACTACGAGAATGGCAATTCCCAAGCACCCATTTATAGAGAAAATTTTCAAAGGTTTAAATGAAGATGGTTACTGGGGAAAACCCAAAGACATTCACACGTGGTGGCCAAGGAAAGACACTACTTTCTGGATACTTCCGGTGCTAGCGGATTTCGGTTTCACTGTAAAGGACAAGAGGATTGCTAGAGCCTGCGAATATTTGTTTAGCACTCAGCTCCAATCTGGTGGATTCGGTTGGGATCCTCCAACAACAACTGGTGACTGCCACAGCGCCATCATAATTGAATCGTTAGCAAAGGTGGGTCTTCCGCGAGACCCTAGACTGCAGAAAGCTTATGAATGGCTCATCAAAAGACGTCGTCTCGACGGTGGATTCTGGTGTAAGAACACAGGGCAGATTGGCAGACCAAGAGAAAAGGAGCCCAGTTGCGCCTTAGCCACTATGTTTGTGCTTGGAGCGTTGGCTCAGAATCCCAAATTTCGAGACAGTGAAATCACCAAGAAGGGAGTTGATTTTCTTTTTGAATGCTGGGAAAACAGGGGAAAGATAAGGTATGCGGGTCATGACAGTCAGATTGGAACTGATTGGGAGAAATTGAAGTACCCGTTCATTGACTACAAAATCTTGAAGTTTCTTGATGTTCTGTCTCAGTTTGAATACGCCAAAAAAAGGCTTCAAGAAGCAGAAATGGTCAATTTGCTTCTCTCAAAGCAAGACTACAAGGGAAGGTTTACACCGGAGTCAATCGTAAAAGTGTGGTCTGATTTTGACTTTGGACAAAAAGAGAAACCTTCGAGGTGGATCACCCTTCTAGCTTTGCGGATAGTAAAGCGAATTCATAAAATAAAAATCAGGAATTACAGCGAAACTAGACTAATAGATAGTCCTTGGGGACCATGAAAAACCTAATTTATCAGCCCTACTAAGTAAAGCACTCCAAGTCATGTACATAGAGGACGCATAATTTAGGGTTGGAAAAAATGAACGCAATAGTCAAAAGTAAGAGGCAACTTGGAGCCGAAATCACAAAAGTAAACACGCCAAAAATCAAAGAAAGGGAAGTTCTCGTCAAGGTTGAGGCAGCCTCAATCTGTGGAACCGACATACACATATGGGACTGGAATGAGTGGGCTCAGAACCGCATAAAGAGGGTTCCATTTATTTTTGGTCATGAAGTAGCTGGAGAAGTTGTGGAAATCAGCAAGAACGTGACCAGTGTACAGGTAGGCGACAAAGTCTCAGCTGAAACACACATCGCAGACGGCACATGCTACCAATGCAAAACCGATAGAAAACACATTTGCCAAAACATGCAAATCCTTGGCGTGGACAGAGACGGCGTCTTCGCAGAATACTTCACGCTGCCAGAAGAAAACGCTTGGAAAAACGACCCTCACTTAGACCCAGCCGTAGCCTCGGTTCAAGAACCGCTCGGAAATGCGGTGCAGGCTGTTCTGCCAAAGGAACACGTGGAAGACATTGCAGGCAAAAACGTTGCGGTTTTGGGTGCGGGTCCCATAGGATTGATGGCTATAGCCGTTCTCAGAGAACTGGGTGCAGCCAAAGTCTTCGCTACAGCAGGGGGTCTAAACAAGGTTCGCATGGAATTGGCTAAAAAAATGGGCGCCGACATGGTTCTCAGCGCCAGAGAGGAGGGTGAAAGACTCGTCAAGATGATACTTGACGCAACAGATGGCAACGGAGTTGATGTCGCCTTAGAGATGTCAGGCGACCCAAACGCTGTGAGACAAGCCTTCGAGATGCTCACCCCAGGTGGCAGAGTCTCTTTGTTGGGGATTTTGGAGAAACCGATGGAACTTGACTTGAACAACTCCATGATTTTTAGGGCTGCAACTGTTTACGGCATAACTGGGCGCAGAATGTTTGAGACATGGTATCAAGTGCGAGGCTTACTCGCCAAACCGAGTTTTAAGGAGAAAATTGCAGCAGTAATAACGCACAGAATGCCGATGCGAAACATAATCGAGGGCATAGACCTGATCAAATCTAAGCAAGCTGGCAAGGTCGCTCTCCAACCAAAATGGTGACATAAAGGTTAAGAGAAACCTAGATGAGACTAAAATTCAAAAGGAGAAAAACAACCATGAGAAATCCAACCGCATTTTTGGCACAGGAGTATCAAGAACTCGTCAAAAACGAACTCGACTGGAAAATTCGAGTGTTAGAGGGTCCGAGCACGCCTCGGTGCACAGTCGACAGCAAAAGAGTTCTGATGCTTTGCTCCAACAACTATCTGGGATTGAGCACTCACCCAAGGGTCAAAGATGCGGCGATGAAGGCTATTGAGACTCATGGAGCAGGCTCAGGCTCGGTTAGACCCATAGCGGGTACTATGGACTTGCACATTGAACTTGAAAGAAGACTGGCCAAGTTCAAGCACGCTGAGGCTTCACTGGTCTATCAGACTGGTTTTGCCGCCAACGCAGGGCTAATTCCGCAACTGGTTGGAAAAGAAGACCTTATAATCAGTGATGAACTCAACCACGGAAGCATAATCGACGGCGTCAGACTGGCTCATGCGGAAAGGGCAATTTACAGACACACTGACATGGAAGACCTGAAGAGAGTCCTAAACGAGGCGGAGAAGCACTCGCCACCCTACAGAAGAATATTAATAATTACTGACGGAGTCTTCTCCATGGACGGCGACATCACGCCCCTCGACCAGATCGCCAAGTTAGCTGAGGAACACGGCGCCATGGTTTTTGTGGACGACGCCCACGGCGAAGGCGTTTTAGGTGAAGGCGGCAGAGGCATAGTTTCCCACTTCAAACTCGACCGAAAGAAAGTTCACGTTGAAATGGGCACGTTTTCCAAGGCTTTCGGTGTTGTGGGCGGTCACATTTCTGGGAGCAATGACCTCACTAACTTCGCCTACAACAGGTCAAGAACATGGCTCTTAAGCGGGTCACATCCGCCTCCGGTTGCAGCTGCCTGCATCGCGGCAATAGATGTCCTGGAGAAGGAGCCTCAACACGTGAAGAGGTTGTGGGACCACACCCGATATTTCAAGAAAACTATGAAAGACTTGGGCTTTGATGTGGGCAACAGTCAAACACCGATTACACCAGTCATAGTTGGCGAGAGTGGAGTGGCCAAAAAACTGAGCACACGACTGTTTGAGAAAGGCGTCTTTGCCTTGCCCATAGTGTTTCCCATGGTGGCGCGAGACAAAGCGCGAATCAGAACAATGATGAACGCCCAGTTGACAAAGGAAGACTTAGACTTTGCCATATCATCGTTTGAAAAAATTGGAAAGGAACTAAACATAATATAGACTTTTTATCGTGTAGGCACAGATTATCATCACGGTTTCTTTTTTTATCTCACTGGTACGGAGAATCTTGTCCACATTACTATGTATAGCGGTACGGTCGCTTTTTTCACGATTCACAACAAATAAAAGACACTTTTAGTGCAAATATACACGTAAAAGTATGTTCATATTTTTTATTTTTGCAAAGTTTAATTAAAACCTGTTTTCTTCGGTACAATTCGTCAGAATAAAAGGAAAGAATAGACAGCAGACTTATCGTCACCCAAACACCTCGAACGTCGTTTTTCAACAAATGAAACTGCCATCGCAATTATTCCTGAAGCATGAAAGAGCAAGATTTTTTCTTCTTATAATATTCGTAAATCTTCGTGAACCCTCAAGAGCAACCGAGTCTTGGTGAAGGGTAACAAAAATGTTTATGTCTCTTGTGAAGACTAGGTCAGTTTGTAAGGGTAAGTTGCATGTCGACCGAGTTTCGTTCCCTAGCCGAACTCTGTGAGAAAATAGGTGGGACCACTAAGCGCACGTTAATGGTTGATTATGTAGCGGATTTTTTGAAAAAATTGCAGCCAGATGAAGTGGAGCCTGCGGTTTCTATGATTTTGGGCAGACCCTTCCCGAAGTGGGACCAGCGTGTTTTGGAAGTGAGTTGGGCTACGCTGAGTGCCATAATAAAACGCTTGACCAATGTTGACTGGAAAGACTTTCGAGAGGCATTTAGCAAAACAGGCGACATAGGCGATGCGACAAAGATTGTGTTTGAAGCCAGCAAGATTCGCAGGCAGGCTACGCTCTTCGAAAAACAGTTGACCATTCTCGAAGTAAGGAATACGTTTGAAAGCATTGCCGAGGCCGAAGGCTTCGGTTCGAGGGAGCGAAAAGAACGACTAGTTGAAACCTTGTTGGGCGAGGCTACGCCTCTTGAAGCAAAATATGTGGTAAAGGTTCTGATAGGCGAAATGAGAACTGGCTTCCACGAGGGGCTGATGGAACTGGCGGTTTCCAAAGCCTTCGACATATCTCTCGAAACTGTTCAAACAGCCAGCATGTTAACAGGTGATATAGGCGAAGTTGCTTCAATAGCCAAGACGAGAGGCAGAGAAGGCATTCTAAGGCTTCAGTTCAGGGTTTTTCGACCAATAAAACCCATGATGGCTCAGATGGCTGAAGACGTGAACGAAGCCCTAAAAGAATCTGAGAGCGAGATGGCTTTCGAATACAAGTTAGACGGAGCCCGCATCCAGATTCACAAATCAAACGATGATGTGCAAGTTTTCAGTCGGCGGCTGACAGACGTGACAGAAAGCTTGCCAGAGGTTGTGCAGCTGGTTAAGGATTATGTGAAAGCTCAGCAGGCTATCTTAGATGGAGAAGTCATTGCGGTTGGAAAGGAGAGGAGCCCTCTTCTCTTTCAGCATGTTATGCGAAGGTTTCGAAGGGTTCACGGAATAGACGAGATGACAAAGCAGATTCCTGTTGAACTCCAACTTTTCGACGTCATTTATCTCAACGGTCAAAGCCTAATAGACCTGCCGTATGTGGAGCGCAGAAAGAAACTGGCTGAAATCGTGGGGCACATACCTTTAACAAACCAAATAATCACCAAGAACCGAGACGAAGCCGAGCAGTTTTTGAAAGAAGCGCTGAATAAGGGTCACGAGGGCTTGGTCGCCAAAAAACTTGACAGCCCATACACGCCTGGAATTAGAGGCAAACGCTGGTTCAAAATCAAACGCACACTAGAACCCCTAGATCTAGTTATAGTAGCGGCTGAATGGGGCTACGGACGACGACACAACTGGCTCAGCGACTACTACCTAGCCGCACGCGACGCTGAAACCGGAGAGCTCATGATCATTGGAAAGACGTTCAAGGGCTTAACCGACAAAGAAATCATCGAGATGACTCGGCAACTCAAAGAATTGACCATAAGGGAGGAGCCTCATAGAGTTGTGGTTGTCCCAAAAATCGTTGTTGAAGTAGCCTATAACGAGGTTCAGAAGAGCCCAAAATATGAATGCGGAATGGCGCTGCGCTTCGCTCGAATAACACGTATCAGAGATGACAAAACACCCGAAGAAGCAGACACCATACAGAAGGTAAGAGAAATTTACGAAAAACAATACGAGAAGAAAGCCAGATTCACGTAAGAAAAAGTTTGTTTATTGAATTTTCTAAATTTCTTTGATAGTTAGAATGTGAATTTGCCCTTCTCATAGACGAGTTCATTGTCTGCATAGATTTCTCCAGTTCGCATGTCTTTAAGAAGATCCCAGTGAATGGATGACTGGTTTTTTCCACCGCTTTCTGGTGGAGCTAGTCCTAGGGCAAGGTGTATGCAGTATCCCATTTTTTCGTCGAAGAGCATGTTCTTTGTGAACCTATCTATCCCAATGTTTGTGCCAATAGCTATTTCACCTATTCTTTTTGCTCCTTCGTCAGCTTTGAGGATTTCATTGAGGAGATCTTCGCCTTTCTGAGCCTCAGCTTTTATGACCTCACCATTCTGGAAAGTAAGAATAATATTCTGTACTTCTCTGCCCATGTAAATCCCTGGATAGGTGAATCTGATTTGTCCTTCAGCAGAATTTTCTAGGGGTGTAGTGAAGACTTCACCGTCGGGCATGTTGAGATGACCATCACAGTTAACCCATGTTCGGCCTTCTACATTAATTCTTAGGTCTGTGTCTTCGCCGACGAAACGCATGTTTTTGGCTTTGTTGAGCCGCAGGGCAATGTTTTCTTGTGTTTTTGAAAGGTCTTTCCATTCTTTAACTGGATCTTGCTTGTCTAGGAAGCATGCTTTAGTTATGAAGTCTTGATACTCAAATAGCGACATTTCGGCTTCTTGCGCGAAAGCCTGTGTTGGATACGGTAGGAGAGTCCAGCCGCCCAGTTTTAAGTGTCTCTTCACATGGATTTCAATTATTTCTCGTTGTGAAGCAGCATACTGCTTGAGTTTAGTAGGAAGCACGGTTGACAGTCTTTTGGTATTGTTTTCAGCGAAAATCTGGATGATCGCGTCAATTTCACTGAAGAAGAATCGCTTGAACGGAGATACAAAAGTTATCTGTTTGTCAGTGCCGTGGATGAATAAGAGTTCTTCCAAGCCGTCTACGCTCAAACGGGGCTCGGGATATCCGCCTTTAAGAAGAATCTGTTTAAACACTTGTTGAATCAGAGGAGTAGCAACAATATTTCCAATAATCCCTATCTTCTTCCCTTCAGAAACTGGTACACAATATTCTGTGGCGAGAACAGCAAGTTTTTCTACATCAAACAATGGCAGATTCCTCCACTTCATGAGTTTTTATCAATTCATGATTGGTTGCTTTAAACCTTTGCTTTTGGGTTAGAAGGCTTGGGCTTCGAGTTTCTTTTTCACTTCGGCTATTCGCTTCTTTAAATCCGTGACTTTTTTGCCTTTTTCTTTTCCCGCAGCCTTATAGCAGTCTAGTGCGTATTCTAGGGCGCCCAGCCCGAAGCGGTCGTAACCCTTCTCTAAGGCAATGTCAGCTGATTTCATGAAGCGCTCAATAGCAGTGTCGTAGTCCTTCAGAAGAAAGTTGCATTCTGCAGCCTTGAAAAGCATGTAGGAAGCGTCGAAAAAGTTGCCTAATTTCTCGTAAAGTCCAGAAGCTACCAGAAACTTTTCCATGGCCTCCTTGTACTTTCCAGAGTCGTAGAGGCTTGTTCCTTCCCGATGAATTTTCAATGGATCCTCTTTAATGGGTTGAGCACTCAATGTTTTTCACCAGCAACATCCACTATCAATTGCTAAATAGGCATTTTAGATTTTTCCTCTCTGCCCCAGCCGTCCCAAAATCTCAAATTCTACTCTTACAAAACAAAGTATCGATTGAAGATGCCTCTCAAAATTGAACGGGCAAAACTCAATGACTTGGATGTGCTTCACAGAATTGAGAGAGAATGCTTCACGTCGGAAGCGTTCTCAAAGGAACACATCGCCTACCTGCTGGGGAACCCAGACGCCATGAGTCTTGTTGCAAGGGCAGACCATGAAATCGTCGGTTTCATCGTTGGCATGATAGAAAATTATGGCAGGGGCGTAGTTGGTCACGTGTACACCATAGACGTGGCAGTCAAACACAGAAGAATAGGAGTGGGCGTCAGATTACTAGACGAACTCGAGCGTGTTTTTCTTGAGAGAGGCATCAAAACCAGTTATCTTGAGGTTCGAATCGACAACGAGGCTGCGCGGAAACTTTACCGCAAGAAGGGCTACTCTGAACTTGAAGCATTGGAAGATTTCTATGCTAAGGGAAGGCATGGTCTCCGAATGAAAAAAGAGCTGAAGAAATAGCGGTTACTTGCGCATGGACCACAAGAAAAGTTGAGTCTTTTCATCGAATTTCCTATGCAATCTCGCATCAGCAGCCTCAATCAAGACTAATTCTCCGCTAGCAGCGATAAGGCATCCTGGTATGACATGGCCGCCCATGACCTCGCCCTTTTCGTTTGAGACAGAGATGTGGGCGTGAGCGAAGGGTCTGTTCTCCTTAACTGAAATGTTGCCCATGCACGAAACGATTTCAACTGGGCTATCAATCTTGATTGTCTCGTATTTTCTTTGGCGATAAAACCCTAAGTTTGCCTTCTTTAAAGTGCCTATTAAGAGGAAAAAGCCAGCAGTAACATGGCTTTTCTCTGCTGCAAGAGTCACAGTTTCTAACACGTCTTCTCCCTCAAAAAGTCTAGCGAAAACAACTTTACCCAACTTGGATTTAAGCAGTTCCATAGCGCTTCACTCCAACCTTCAAAACTAGATACATATCCAACGCTTTTCAGATTTGTGAATAGTAAGTCAAGTCAATGGAAACTTCATGCCAGGGATTTTTCGCAAAGCAAAGAGAATTGGCACACCCACTAAAAAAGATACCAAAACTACTAAAACGTCTTCGACATAAGACCAAGCCGCCCCAACAACAAAAGCATCAAAAACCGCTTCTGGAGGCCAACCTAGAAACAGATAAAGTCCGCCAGGGACTAGCAGAAATATTCGCGTCAAAGAGTCTGTAACCGTGCCAATGAACGAAATGAAAACTAGAGAGACGGGTAAGTGCTTCGGATCGCTCTCAAACATGTTTCGGCTCAGCTTTGCAAAAGGGTAAATTAGAACAAGGGCAAGCAACACATCAAGGACTGTCCAAAGTGGGAACCATCTTCCAAACGGATGCGCAAAATAGGTGGCCAACATAACCGTGTAGAGTCCTATGACTGGTTTCCACTGTCTTTTGGCTAGAAAACCCACCGCCAAAACCCCCAAGGATTCAGCGATTATTCCAAACATCCACTCAGGAGTAGGTTTAATCAGTCTACCGATGCCACTGCCCAAAAGAGCTGCAAAGAAACCCGCCCATGGACCCAAAATTATGCCCTCAAACGGCTCCAAGTATATTGCCCAGTTGCGCCACAAACCGAAAGAAAAAGTATACAGAACAGCGTGAAGCGCCGCGAATACGGCTGTTAATGCGACCCACAGACTTTTTCGCATAGTATGCACCGTATTTAGGAAAGTTGTTGTGTAATTTTTTACACAGCGTTAATAAAACTTTGCAGACACAAATCGTGCAAAGCGCCAAACAAGTGATTAACCAAAAACCCTTCATCTACAGCCTTTCCACTACGGAGGCTTATTCCTCTGCAGGGCAAGATTTTTAATACAAAAAGGTTTGGGCTTGTTTTCTGGAAATAGAAGGGATAAAGTCTGCATAGAGTTGGTCTTGAATCATAAACCGAACACTCATAAATGTTTCTTTCTTTGTTAAGCTGGAGAAAAGCACATGAACCGTCAGCCCTGTTCTTTAGACTACTGTGCACAGCGTCTAGAAACTCAGCCTTGTTGTGGCCTGCTTGTTTTAGGCGTTCAATATCATCTAGTGTAAGTTTTGGACCGCCGAGTTTGCAGCAAAAAGTGGCGCAGCGTTTGCATTTGAACCGAAGTTTCCTTTCATCAAACGTTATGTGTTTGACCTCACAGCTTTCGGGTTCGAGGCTTATTTGGGCAATGTTTTCATTAGAGTTCAATTGTTTCACCAATGTGGCTATTCTTAACTAAGGATTCTTTAGTGTTTAAAGTTGTTACTCAAGTTTAAGGATAAAGTCTAAATGTGACAATGGCACCATGAGGTAGTTTGAAAGGTTGAGATGAAAAATAATGGTGAGAAGGTCCAAGAAAGAGGCTCAACGCATGATTCGAGCCATCGCCGTTCTTCTGAGAAACACCACATGGAAGTGTGGAAGAGTCGAACGCCTAGTAGTGGACTATTTACGCAACCAGATACGAAGGTTCGGAAGAGCCCGAACCCCTGTGACAGAGATGCTGCTACACTTCAAGTTGAAGGGAAAACAGAAGAGCGAGTTTTTCGACGCCATAAAACGCTTGGAGAAAAGGCGAATAATCAAAATCGAAGGCTTCTAAGACACCCTCGATAATTATCTTTCAAAGTTCTACAACACAATATTTTAGTTAATACGTTCAAACAGGTGGCAGCGGCGGCGGGAGAGAAGGCGTCGGTTTCATTCTTTGAACGAGCCACACTCCAACGTAGCCCCCAATTATAGCGGTGATCGAGGTGACTATTGGAGAAAGCACTATCCAAATGTCGATGGTCAACGTGTAGGGTTCATTCGTCATGTAATATATTGCCGCAGCTAGAGTATTCAAAATTCCTTGACTGAAGAGGTAAGTCATAAAAGAGGTTACCAAACCGTCTTTGAGCACCTCCAGTCTAAAAATGACTATAGCGAATATTGCAGACAAAAAGGACGGAATAAAATCGAGGAATACTGGCGAAAATACCGTGATGACAACTGATATTAAAAAGCCAGAAACTCCTGCTTGTATGCTTCGATCCATATTCTAAACTCCACCCTTGCTGTTGCTTCTAGAGAAATCTGTGAATAAAAGAATTGTGTGCGCATTATTTTTCGTTAGGTTTATAAGACTAAGAAATACTCATCACTCGACACGGATGGATGGTGCGAGGCTTGCTCTGGAGGATTCACGTTTGCTGTTGACACCCTCATTCTGCTTTTAACCACCTTAGCAAAGCCTATTTCAATGAACAAGCATAAGCACCACGGTTAAACGGAGCTGAAAACAGATATGGCGCCTGATGTGTTGAAGGTTTATAACACTCTCAACAGAAAGAGAGAACAATTCAAGCCTATGCACAACAAAGAAGTCAAAATGTTTGTGTGTGGACAAACCGTCTATGACGACGCCCACATGGGACACGCCAAAACATACGTTCAATTTGACATCATTGTGCGGTGGCTCAGAAAATTAGGCTACAAAGTCTTCTATGTTCAAAATATCACTGATATTGAGGATAAAATTATCAACAGGGCAAGGGAAAGAGGCGAGGACCCGTTAGAATTGGCGAAGCACTATGTAAAGAGATTTCTGGAAGATATGGAGGCCCTTAAAGTCACAAAGAATGTGGACATGTTTCCTAAAACCACGGATTACATACCACAAATGATTGAACAAATCAAGACGTTGATAGACAAGGGATATGCTTACGTCGTTGACGGTGATGTCTACTATGATGTAGCAAAGTTCAAAGATTACACCAAACTTTCACGCATGCCTCTGGAAGAACTGAAGAAACACAGAATCGAGCCAGACCCGAGGAAAAAAAATCCTATCGATTTTTCTCTCTGGAAGAGCCAAAAACCAGGCGAACTGGCTTGGGACTCCCCATGGGGCAAGGGACGACCCGGATGGCATATTGAAGACACAGCTATGACCATGACGATTTTTAAGGCTCCTCAATATGACCTCCATGGAGCAGGAGCAGAACTCATCTTTCCTCATCACACGAATGAGATAGCACAGGCTGAGGCGGCGACTGGAATGAAACCCTTCGTGAAATACTGGTTGCACACGGGAGTTTTGCAGATTGGGGGAGTGGAGATGCACAAGTCTCTGAAGAATTTTGTCCCAATTAGAGAAATGTTGAGAAAGTATGCCTCTGAAGTTCTGCGACTTTACTACGCTTCCACGCATTATAGAAAGCCCATAGAATTTGACGAAAAAGACTTGGAACAAGCCAAAAATCGACTGGAAGCGCTTTACAATACGTTGAGAAATGTTATGCACGCAACCTCAGCGAATGGAAAGAGTGATGGTTTCAAGAGAATCCTAACCGAAACGAGGAGAAAATTTGCAGAAGCAATGAACAACGACTTCAACACGCCCCTCGCCTTAACACATCTTTTTACCCTCTCCAAAAAAACAAACCTACTCATCAGCAGAGACAAAATCAGTCGGAAACTGGGAGACGAAATTAATAGAACGTTCAAGGAGCTTGGAGCTATCTTTGGCATCTTAGAAAAGGAAATAGAAGTTGTGCAGATACCGAAACAGGTGGAGGAACTTGTCAGAGAACGCGAAGAGGCTAGAAAGAATAAAAATTGGAAGCGAGCAGACGAAATAAGAAAAAAAATTCGAGAATTGGGCTATGTCTTGGAAGACACGGTTGAAGGAGTGCGTTTGAGAAAACTCGATTAATCATTCCTTTGGACTAGGGGTTGGAAGCTGGCTTTCAGTCTTCTCAGAGAGAAAATTAACAGCTTGAAGCACGCTTTTTGCCAATCCTAGGAAGTCGATTGTAAGAAACATTGCGAGGAAGATTCTCAAATCGGCCATCAAATGAACTCCTTGAAAATCTAGGGCAACGATTCCTCCTTCAAGTGCCAAGACAACGAATATCATTAAGATTATGGCTTTTCCAATGTTGAACGCATGCTGAAAAATTGTTCCGGACGTGAGTTCACTGGCAACCACGAAGAACAGAACAATTGCCACGAACACGCTTAGCAGTTTTCCGTAATTTGAGGCGATTTCTGGTGCAAATTGTGAAAGACTAGATATTAAGAACATGGGCACGACGTATAGAAAAACAAAATAGAGTATGCCCTTGATTATTGCTTTAGCGATGCGTGGAAGCATCTTTCTGAACAGCGACTTTGTGTTCGCATTCTCAACCAATAGATATCACCTTAGGACCATAACTGAAGATTGGAGTAAAATCAAAGTACAAGCGCGCTTCCTTGAAGTTGCCAGAACCCTTTGTGACATATACTGGTAATCGATTTGAGTAACTGCTTTCTGAGGGTACAGTTACATGAGTTGTTGAGCCTCCGACCCTTTGGTTTAGAGTATTTATTATTTCAATTCGCATGTTTCCGTTTAGGGTGAAGAATGAATGGTTCTCGAAGCTGATGGGCAAGATTGCTTGGACGTGTGAAATATTGTAGTCTTGAGGAGTCGGAATGTCTCCGATATCTAGATTGTACAGAGGCGCACCCCACTCCATTTTGGAGTTTGTTGAAATCTTTAATGGAATAACGCGGGCGTAACTCAACGCCAAACTCCAATCAATGTCGAAGTTGGTGTCATTGAAGAGTAGACGAGACAAACTGGCAGGTGACATTTTATCAAGACTAATTGATATTTTGTGCGTTTCGTCAACTTTGCTGCCGCTTGAAATTAGAGACACGACTGTTGAGGAGTTTGATACAAGCACTCCGTTGCTCTCATGTATAATGGTTGTTATGTTGAGGTCAGAGATGTCATAGAAACCCTTGTTCTCCATGGAGAAGGGCACCGATACGACCATTGTCCCTCCTGAGGTGCTGGTTCGTGAGTTTTCTGTATCTAATTTTACGCCCAATTGAGTGGCAGAGTACACTATGGTGACTGCGAACACTATAACAACTAGCCAGAATATGTAGATTGCTAAGCCGAGCGCTCGTATCGCCTGTTTCATTGTCTATCACTTGAGGAAAAAAACGCATTTATTAAGGCGTTGAAGCTTTCGGTGGTGGAGATGGAGTTTCAGTTTTTTCTGCTTCTTTAACTTTGGTTGGCTTTTCTGCCTCGGGTTTAGTCTCTTGTTTGGGTTGCTGCGGCGGAGGAGGAGCTTCTGTTCTTTCTTTTTTGAGTAGCTGTACTCCTCTTATTGTAAGGATGGAGCCTATCCAGCCCATTATGCCTAGGTATAGTATTCGAATGACAGCTTCGATTAGGGGTGCCAGTGATTCGCCGAAGACTTTTAAAATGTCTCCTGTCCCTAGAATGCCCAGCTTTGCTATCAGAAACATGAAGGCACTGTAGAATGTGCACGCTAACAAGATGACTCCTATGAACAGCACGATCAAGCCTGAAAGCTCAACCTTGTCTATTTTTCCGAGTTTCAATTTGAACCTCCTTGCGCCTTCTTTTTTAAAGGCACTCATATAAAAGAATGTTGATTAAGCCTTTAGATAGCCTCTTTTTTCTCTTTCAAGGAGCGTATTAGACGAGACGCTTCATGTGCCGACTTTGCTAGGGCGACATGCTTTGTTTTTGCAACGAATAGTCGAGCGCCGCAGTGGGGACACTGTCTGTTCTTTTGAGCTGTTTTAGTTAACAGTAGGCGTCCGCAACTGTAACAGACGATAACAGCGTACATGTTTGGGTTATCTCTTTGTTTTATACCTGGTTTTTTCGGAGAAGAGGTCCATTACTCTTGTTTTGGTTGTGAATGTTGCTTTGTGTTTGGCTTGGATAGGGATGAGGTATTCGTCGCCTTTTTTGATGGTTCGTGTTTTGTTGTTGATGGTTAGTTTCATTTCTCCTTCTATGACCATTCCCCATTGTGGATAATTGTGGCTGTGCTCTGGCACTATGGCTGTTGTTTGCATTTCGAAGAAGATTAGTTGGTGCTTTTTGCCTTGTAGAATCCATGCTTTCATGCCTTGAAATGGCATGTCTGCTTCTGGCAAAGCTGTTATGACCGTGGGAAACTCGTTTGCTTGTTTGCTTTTTGTTTTGTTCAAGTGTTTTTGCTCTCCGAGGCATGGTTGAGACGAGTAGAGGTATTAATGTTTTTTTAGCTCTTCGCTGGTTTCTTTAGCATTGAGCCGATGTAGAGTCCGATGAAAGTGATAGCAAGCACAAGGACGACGACGATGAAGTTCTCCAAGGTTAGGAAAAATTTTTCGATGTAGTACCAGTCGGATGTTGATGGTGTAGCGGTGGGGTTGGATTTCATGTACTCTTCTTTGATTTTGGGAGTCCAGTCTGCGGTGGCAGCGCTCTCGATGGTGCCCATAAACATGATGAGGACTGTAAATAAAATGGCTATTTGTGCTATTGTTTTTGTTCTGTTTTCTTCCCAGATTTTTTGAGCGTAGATGTAGCCGACGATGATGGTGCTGAGGAAGGCGGAGACAAACGCGCCGAGTTCGAATCCTATGTTGCCTAGAGCTGCAGTTAAAACGAGACCTAAGGGAAAGAAGAGGAAGATGATGATTACGACAGATGCTACTGCGATGACCATGTCGCCGAACTTCAGGATAAATCACCTCCTTAAAATGGGAATACGTGTATGTTTTATTGTTCCGTTATTATGACTTGTGCAGCAGACTTGACTGTGATGTGGTTTTGGGTTTTGAAAGAAGAAGATGATGTAAGTAGGAGATTAGAAAGTTGGCTTTGTTGAGCGATATGCATTAATAATGATGCAATGTTTCGGCTTTTTGTATTAATGATTTGAATAGAAGAGAGTTTCATAAGTTTTAAGTGATGATTCATTTATCTTGGTACGGAGGAGAGAAGGCTGTTTGTTTACCTGTGTCTGTGCACTGTTTTCTCTCTTCGAGCGCCGAGTGTGGGGCGCTGTAAACATGCCACGAGTTTGAAAAGGAGGTGGTTGAGGTGAGGGGAAAGTTAATGATGATGACTGTTTTCCTGTTGTTTGCGTTTATGTTGGCGCCGGTTGCGGCGAAGCCTATTGGACCTGTGAAGTCTGAGAAGAACCCGAATATTGTTATGCATGACGGAGAAACGGTGCTTCTTACGCTTGGTGGGGTTCAGCATGAGTGGTATGACACTGAGGCTGGCTGGATGGATTTCATCAATATTCTTAACGCGTCGAAGGTTGATTGGCCTTGGGTGCCAAGTCTTTCGGTGGCGCAAGTGCTGACTTTGATGACTGATCCTGTGGCTGCGTCGGAGTTTGAGAACAAGTGGATTCACATGTCACAGGCGGTTTTGTTTGATTTGCTTAAGCTTTTCTATCCTGAAGACGTGGCTTGGGCTATTGCGTCGATGTGGCCTGCTGGAATGTACCTGATGTACGTGAACGTAGGCGATTAGGGAAACAACTGTTTAGCAGACAGCAACAATCACAAAACTCTCTTTTTTCATTTTTGTTTTTCCAGTGTCTTCACGAGTCTCGTTTGTCCAGAACTTTGCTGATGGACTTTTTGAGTTTTAAGCGGGTATTTCTATGCTGAGTTTTTTCTTGATTTCAAAGTATTTGCTGAAGTTTGTTATGGTTATGCCTACCATTTCTCGGGTTTTTGGGTCGCGTCTCACCACTACATAGGGGTCGACCTCTTCTGACACTGCTTTTCTCGGTTTGCCGAAGCTGATGTAGACTGTGTCTGCATCTCGGTCGTAGCTCATCACTATTTTGTCTTTTTCCATAGAATCTTCCCTCTTCTCACTCTTTCAGCTGGGATGTACAATATTTCAATGTCCTTTGAAACGATGCCATCACACTCCTTTTTGAAAAGTTCGAAGAATTCCTTATTGGTTAGTACGAGAAGTTTTCTCTGTGCTTTCACTTTTTCGAGTAAGTAACACGCTTGGAACGAGGTGTCAATCTTTCCTGAGGGGCGGCCACCGCCTTTGAGCGGTTTGAAAGTCTTAACCTCTCCTACTATTTTTCCGTCAGGCGAAACCAGATCAAATTCATGTTCCCTCGGGGTTCCATCAGATTTATGCCCAATCAGAAGCTTCCGTCTTTCGAGATTTATGTTGAATTCCTTGCTTAGTTGTTCTCTGATGCTTTGTTCTTTCTTCTCCCAATCTTTGGTAGTACTCAGCTCAAGAAAAGCCTCATGGCTCATTTCCTTATGGGGGCCAGACATGTCTTTCTCTCCCTTCACAGTCCACGCGCCTTTTTCACCTAGTTCGGCTGAGCCCCCAAGGAGCAATTCGTACGTATACCATATATTTCTAGTGTGTTCTTGATAGACGTTTGGTCCCGGTCTCTCATCTACTAGTCTTACATTACATTGCTTCAGCAACTTCTTGCCTTTTAGTGTGGCGCACACGAGCGGTTGACGGTTTCTCAGTCTCATTTCATCATGTATATCTCCTGCTCGGATAACAACCTGTTTTTCACCTCGACGTCTTGCAGGCTCTATGTAGCGATCATGAACGTATGCTATGATTTTTGGAACACTCATTTCTATAACCTCCATCGCTTTTAGTCTAGTCATCATGTGAGGGCATTCTGCTAAAAGCTTTCCTTTTGAGGAATAAGCCTTCTAGTAGTAGACTTTAAGTCTGGCTTTTTCTGGGCATTTTATGATTTGTGGAAAACCATCAATTTCCTTCAAGAAGAGGTTAATTTCCTTCGCAGATTCATGCGACTCTATCCAGTCTCATATATGCCCGAACTGCTTGCTCTTTAGCTCGAAGAAGATATTCCTCCAGGGCAAAGGCTTCTCTTATGGTTCTAATTGCTGGAAAACCAATGCATGCTGAGACTATCCCCATAATCATGATTGTTAGGAGAGTGCAGCCAATGTTTAAAGTGGAGAGAGGGCGTAGGGACCAAAAGAGGCCAAAGAAGATCACTGAAGCTATTGGGACAAAGACTGCCGAAGTTAACCTAGCATTGATATGGTTCCAGAACCTTCTAATAGTTTCTGCAATGCTATCTGATATCTCAAAATCAGAGTCTTCAAGCCTAGAGTAAAGGGCAAAATCAATGAGTTCTTTCCTTTTTATTCTCCACCTTTCTCCTCTGCGAAATCTTTCTTCCTCTGCCCATCTATCAAGAAGGTGTAACGTTTCACGTTCACAGCATTCTGCTATTCTATTATACAATATCCAGTCATAAAATAAGTAGATTACGTAGCCGATGGCAGGGCTTATAACAAACGCGCCTAGTACTAACGACGTTAGGGCTTCGTTGCTAAACGAGAGTTCAAAGATCCTTTCCCCTATATTTGCGAGTATCAGGATAAGAAAATAAATCAGCGCAAGAGACCCAGGAATGTAATATCTTAGAAATTGATATTGCTCAGACACGATTGACACCACATATCTACTATCCTTCGTAAGAGTTTAATAGTTTACCGAAATCACAATTAAGAGGAAAATACGGCATATGGCGAATTATTTTTTTGTTCTTTCTTGTTTTTGAAATTTGTGAATTGATAGTGCTCTTTATTTTGCGGATTCGTCGCTTTGCATCATACCAAACATGTTTCCTTCAGGATCCTTGAAGTAGACTAGCCAACCAACTCCAGGAACAGCATGCTTAGGAACCACAATAGTTCCTCCGTTCTCCACAACCTTCCTCACAAACTCGTCAACCGAAGGCACATCAATCGTGTTAACCGTTTTAGGCTCAGACTCCGTTCTCTTTCCAAGCCCCCCATTAATACCAAGTTCACCTTCCCCGCCAGTCGTAATCAACCAATAGTCCATAGGTCCCTCCCACTTCAACATCTTCCAACCAAACACATTCTCATAGAATTTCACCAGTCTCTCAGGCTTCTCAGCATCAATCTCAAAATGCACAACCCTCGGCAAACACATCACCCTAGAGGTTATCCTACAGTGCTCAGCTCCAATTTATGCGTTTCTAAAAACAACACACGCACAAGTAACAGTCAAATTGAGGTGGCAGAGGAAAAACAAGGCGCATCATTCATGGCTCAAAAACAGCTTTCAGATAACACCCACAACCATACAAGCAGTCAACCCAACAACCCTTTCCGTCTCAACTTCACTCAACATCTCTCAACCCGTCTCAACAAACATATTTGAAGCCTAATAGAACCCAAATAGACGGCTCTAGACCCCCCTCTACCCGTCTCTCTGTCTCCACATCAGGCTAAGCAATCTGTTTTGTTCCCTAACCCTATTTGGCATTCAGCGCCCTTCTACGGGTCATCATGCCCCCCCCTCCTAGGCGCCTACACCCAAAAAACAAACAATCACATAGGCGAAAGCTTTTTTCTCTCAACCACACCTTAAACAACAATAACAAAGGATGCCTAACCAAATGAACACCACATCCCTAACAGACTCAGTTGTAACCTATTATAGACAAAAAGGCTACAAAATCGAACGAGACACAACTTGGGAAGGCAAAACATCAGGACTCATCCACAAATTCGACCTAATCATCAAAAAAGGCAACGAACAACGCCTCATCTGGATAAGAGAATGGAAACGCACAGTCGGCGTCAACATGATAATCAACATGGACAAAGCAGCCGAAGACGTAGGCATACCAGGACCCATCATGATATCAACCAAATTCAGCGGACACGCCAAAGCCTACGCCAACAGAAGAGGCGTCACACTACTTACAAAACACGAAATAATACAACGATTAGGCTAAAAACATTAAATTTCCTTCAAAAACTCATCCAAACGATTCTCACGCTCAAGTTTTCCAAGCCAATCAATCATACCCACTGTGCACGATTTCTTTTCATTTAGAATTGCGATTATTTCGTTTACAACTTCATCAATCTTCCTGCCAGTAACATCGATTTCACACACCTTGCCCAAACCCACAGCTTTTATGGCATCATGCAGACACACGTCTAGGATTTCGGAAGCAAGGTTTTCCCACAGTTTGCGCCCCCTAAACCCACATGTTTCCATCAATTGCTTCAGTTCTTCAGGGTGACGCCTCAACACAAAGACTCTTGTCACGTCTCTCGCTGACACCACGTCTGTGGCGTAATGCCCATCAACAACAATGTCTCGGTTTATTCCCTGACACGTTGCTATCTCTCGCACTCGTCTGGAAAGTTTAGCTCTGTCAGCTATGAGAGTTCCTCTTGTCTTGTCAACCCCGCTTGAAAGTTTTTCTCGAGTCGCAAGCTCGCCCAAGTCTATGTGTAACGCATTCAACTCAGTTGCAAGTTGACTGGACACTGAAGTTTTGCCCACGCACGGCGTGCCCATTACTAGAATTATTCGTTTGAATTTGTGTACCCTGTTGTCAAAGATTACTTTGCGGTTCAATCTGCTCATTTAGTATTTTTATATAAGAAAGAATATTAGCGTTAACAACTCAAAAATGTCAAAGACCACAGGCTAAAGCCAAGGTGAACGATATGGACTTAGGATTGAGGGGACGAGTTGCTATAGTCACAGGGTCAAGTCAAGGCATAGGAAAAGCCATCGCCCTTGGGTTATCCCAAGAAGGAGCAAGAGTTTCCATCTGCGCTAGAAACGAGAAGCAACTCAATGAAACGGCGAGAGAGATTAAGTCCGCCACAGGAGTGCAAGTTTATGCGGTACAGGCAGATTTAACGAATGAAGACGACATAAGAAGACTCGTTGCTAAGACTTCTGAGGCTTTGGGCAGAATCGACGTTCTAATAAACAACACAGGGGGTCCTCCATTAGCAACCTTCGTAGAAACGACTGAAGAACAATGGAAAAAGGCAGTCAACTTACTCTTGATGAGTGTGGTGACCACATGTTTAGAGGCCATACCTCACATGAAGGAACGCAAGTGGGGAAGAATCATCAACATGACGTCTTTTGCAGCCAAACAGCCCGCAGAACGCTTAGTTCTATCAAATGCACTCAGAGCAGGAATCTTGGGCTTAACGAAGACTTTGTCCAACGAGCTTGCCGAAGACGGCATCCTAGTGAACGCTGTTTGCCCCGGATGGACTCTAACAAAGCGAGTTGAGGAACTGACAAACGCACAAGCGAAAACAACAGGCAAAACTTACGAAGAGATAATCAAGGGTTGGGAGAATCAAATCCCCTTGAAACGGCTGGCTCAACCCAAAGAAATTGCAGACTTGGTCGTCTTTCTGGCTTCGGAACGAGCAAGTTACATTACAGGTGGGGTATTTCAAGTGGACGGCGGAGTCATTAAAGGGCTTTTTTAGTCGCTTGGCAAATCTGAAAAAATTTTACTCTTTGATTCAGAATCAGACTCTCGCGAAATTTCTCAATTCGTATCCTGTCTCCATAATCGTTATAGTATTGAATTGTCAAAGTAATTTTTGTCCTGGCGCAGTGAAGCCATACAAACAGAAGTTCAGGCGGTGTCAGCTTGATAAGAGAGACCTTAAAAAAAATTGATTTAGATGCTCAACTCTGTGTAAAAAGCGTCCGAACGACTCGAGTGATTCGTGGTTTATCTGAACTTTTCTGGAAGATTCTTGAGGTTGTGTCTGAAGTTCAGATTTCGTTGGGTGTCCTAGTAGCCAAAAATGATGGGGTCAAATCTAGGAAAACAGTTTATCTGATTGGTTTGCTTTTACTGTTACTCTTTGCGGTGATGTTTCCTGACAGGATTCCGTCAATTTTGTCATCTTCACACATTGACACCATGACTGTGTCAGAAAGAACGCATGGGCTCGTTAAGGCAGTCAAAAAGCTGCTACCCGCGTTTTAGAACTACTCTGGCGAGTTGAACCTTATCCTCTAGAGTTTTCATTATGGTGTTAGTTTCTATAACCTCTAATCCCAAGCCTTCGATCAGCCTTTTCTCATCCCTATCCACTCTATCAATGATGAAAGTGTCGAGAAAATCTTGATAAAGCTTAGCCACTGAATAGGCGGAAACCTCCAACCCTAAGCCTTGCATCAGTTTGTCTGCTGGTCCCTTGATGGGGCGACCCTCAACAATGGGGCTTATTGCAACCACTCTTGCCTCAGTCTTCCTCAAGGCAGTCCTAACGTTCTTAACCGAGAGAATAGTGCCTATGCTCACGATGGGGTTGCTGGGGCAAACAACGATGACATCTGAACCTAAAATGGAGTCAACGACTCCAGGCGCGGGCTGCGCTTCTTCTACGCCTTCAAACACAACTTTCATCACTCTGTCTTGGGCGCCTCTTTTAACAAGGTACTCTTGAAAGTGCACTAAACCCTTGTCTGTCAGAATTTTTGTCGCGAATCTGTCGTTTGTCATGGGGAGAATTTTCACTTTCAACCCTAAGGCTTGACAAAGTCTGCTTGTAGCTTCTGAGAGTGTGAGTCCGCTTTTTATGAGATTGGTTCTGTGAACGTGAGTGGCAAGGTCTCTGTCGCCCAAGTTGAACCATGTTTCCAGTTCGTATTTTCGAAGCATTTCGAGACCGTGGAAAGTATCGCCACGGACACCCCAGCCCTTTTCTTGGTCAACTATGCCAGCCAGAGTGTACATGACAATGTCAAGGTCTGGAGAAATGTGTAAGCCAAAGAGATCGATGTCATCGCCAGTGTTGACAATCACGGTGACTTCCTTCTCTGGAACAAACCGAACCAGCCCTTGAAGGAACCTGGCAGCTCCAACGCCTCCAGCGAGCGCTGTAATCATTTTGTCTCACTCCAGCCATTCAGACGCATAACTTCTTTTAAGGGCTTTCTTGGCGGAGGGTTCGAAACGTTAATTGGATATATCATAGTTATTAATGCCTGGGACTCAAGACTCGGTGGAATCCTCAGCACTTTTTTCACAGTTTTGGGATAGAATAGTGGAGCGCAGAACTAGGAGGCGCCCACACCCAGTGTGAGCGGCTACAAGCATGTTTTCGATGGTTGCTGCTTCACTCTGAACAGTCATGAGGAACTCAATTCTCTGCCTACGCTTGTTGTGGTATCGATTTATCTGGGTCATGGTTAGACAAGGAACAATAACTATTAAACCCTAAGAAATTGCTCCAACGAGGAAAACTAAAAGGTAAAATATCACATCCTTATCATAATACGAGCGCGCAATGTAAGGGAGAAAGACTTTTGGGTCTGCGAGCCTACCTAATTAAAAGAACTATATATTCAATCGCACTTCTATTTCTGGTCATTACACTTAACTTTACTATATTCATGCTAATGCCAGGAGGTCCCATGGCACGTTTAGCTAACCCAGCTAAGTTGCGCACTCAGCAGCAAGTTGAAGAACAAATGAGGCATTTTGGACTACTTGACCCACCACTCGTCAGATACACTAAATACGTGAAAAATATGTTAACCCTCCAGTTCGGATACTCATACTACACTGGAGAACTTATATCCAACGAGATCAGCAGCCGACTAGCAACCACCCTTTCATTAGTTGTAACAGCAGAAATAATAGCAATTGCCATCGGCTTGGTTTTTGGAGTCATAGCAGCGCGTAGAAGGGGAGGAATTTTCGACACTTTATCCTCGCTTGCATCAGTAATAACCAATTCGTTACCTGTTTTCTGGGTAGCAATGCTCCTTCTATTAATATTCGCTTACGGCTTAGGCTGGTTTCCCATGGCCCACTCCTATCCTCCGGAATGGGCTCTTCCGGGTCAATGGCCTACTAATCCGTTAATGGAACTTCTAGTCCGACTTCGTCATATGTTCTTGCCAGCAGTTGCTCTAGTGACAATTCTCGCTGGAAGTTATCTCCTATTGACAAGAGCATCAATGATTGAGGTTCTGTCTGAGGATTACTTGGTCACTGCAAGAGCAAAGGGATTAAGTGAAAGAAAGGTGCTCTTCAAACATGCCTTTAAAAATGCATCGCTGCCCGTGATAACTTATATAGCCATTGAGTTCGGATTCATGCTTTCGGGGGCAACACTTACGGAAACTGTTTTTTCATATCCAGGTCTTGGACTCTGGATTTGGCAATCAATAGATTATACGGATTTCCCAGCGTTGCAAGCCATCTTCTTCCTTATAGCTTTATGCGTAATTATAGCAAATTTCATTGCTGACCTAGTCTACGGGGTTATTGATCCACGAATTAAGTATGAGTGAAAGAAATTGTCAAAGATAACAAAATCCAAGGTTGTGTTCTTTTACAGGAGATCTAAAAACTTTTTGATAGTTCTGGTCCATAACAAAAGAGGAATGCTAGGCATAGGGATTCTCATTTTTTTCACTGTGTTCGCATTGGCCGCTCCTTTATTGACACCATATTCCCCAGTCTATTCCCCTGAAATAATAGCAGCCGACCTTACTTATCCCACATGGCTTAAGTATTTTCCGGAATATGGAAAAACAAGTGAAAATCTTAACCCAATTGAAGACGCAGGCTTCACTAATAATAAGTCGGTTCAACAATGGGTTTTCACCGCGGTTCCATCAAATCTAAACCTCACACTTAGATACGTTTCTAACGTAGAAAGCTCCAAAAGTGGTCCAGGATGTATCGCTATAACCTTCCAGCGAGACCACGTAGAACCAACTCAGGAAATTAAAGCCGTTTTTTCAAAAGAGTTCTATTATCCTTATGCAGGTCCGCCCAAAAGGTTCATGGGCCAAATTTACATAAAGGCTGAAGGCGTCAAAAATGTGTCACCATGGGGCGTAGAAATTAAAGTTTTCATTCAGCGGGATGAAGAAGCAAAAAATTATTTGTGGAGCGCGAAACAAGGAGGAAACTTCAAGAGTGAAGCATGGATAACGCCAAGCATCTACGGTCATGATATTTATCCTCCCTTAATAGACTCATACATATTGGATCCAAGAGGAACAATATTCTCCCAACAAACCAATTATAAGTACGGCGTTGAAGTGTTCTTCAGCAATGATGTGCAAAATGCGTCAATCTACATTGATGACCTTGACTTGAAACTCTATGGCAATGCCTTTGGTTTGCTTGGAACCGACAATGCCGGGCTAGATATATTTACGCAACTCCTTTATGGAACAAGAATATCGCTCCTTGTTGGCATAATTGCTTCTTTAATATCTGTGTCTCTTGGATTAAGTATAGGGCTGTTTTCAGCTTATCTTGGGAGGGTGGTCGACGAAGTATCGATGAGATTCACGGACATGTTCCTTGTTATCCCGGAACTGCCGCTGCTACTAGTAATCATAGCAGTTTTGGGGCCATCAATATGGAACATTATCCTGATTATTGGTTTTCTCGGATGGATGGGATTTGCGAGAACAGTCAGATCACAAACGCTTAGCCTCAAAGAAAGACCATTTATAGAAGCTGCGAGAGCTGTGGGAGCTGGTAAGCTCCACATCATAACACGACACATTCTTCCAAACGTCATGAACCTTGTCTACGTTACGTTGGCCATGTCAGTGCCAGGAGCCATTATGGCAGAAGCATACCTAAGCTTTCTAGGACTCTATGACCCATACATAATGACATGGGGAAGAATGTTTCACGAAGCTGAAGCATTGCCCGGCGGTGTCCAAAGATGGTGGTGGATAATTCCACCTGGTTTGTGCATAGCAGCAATCTCGATCTCATTCATCCTCCTTGGATATGCCCTCGATGAAATACTCAACCCCAAAATTCGAGAGAGACGTTGACAAAAGCCTCTAATTCTGTACCAACGAGTCGATCTTTATCTTCACTTGTGTAAACTTTTAAAGAAGTTTTATATCAGCGTGTTGTGTTAGCTCTCTATTCTCCATGCATGAAAGTGGAATTGCAAATAACCATGTCTAAAGGCGATTTGAAATGCCAATTTTGGACGTTCAAGACCTTAAAACCTTCTATTCTACACAGAGTGGCTTCGTAAGAGCTGTGGATGGAGTTAGTCTTCAAGTGGAGAAAGGGGAAGCATTGGGACTAGCCGGAGAGTCCGGATGCGGCAAAACCACCGTTGCCTTATCCATATTGAAAATTCTTCCCTCCGGGGGTAAAATAATGGGAGGAAAAATTCTCTTTAAGGACAACGATATCGCAAAACTTGATGAAAAACATATGAGGAAAATAAGATGGAAAGGCATGTCCATTGTATTTCAGGGAGCTATGAACGCCCTTAACCCCGTTTTTAGATTAGGAGATCAAATTTCCGAGGCTATCTTAACTCATGAAGCAAAGGTAAGTAAGAGTGAGGCGATGAAAAGAGCCAAGAAACTATTGGAGTTGGTTGGTCTTGAACCCATGAGGGCAAAAGATTACCCCCATGAGTTAAGCGGTGGAATGAGACAACGCGGGTTAATAGCCATGGCTTTAGCATGCAACCCAGAACTCCTAATTGCAGACGAGCCTGGCACAGCATTAGACGTTATTGTGCAGGCTCAAGTGCTGAACCTTATGGAAGAATTAAAGAGAAAACTGAATTTGGCAATGATCTTAATAACTCATGACCTATCGATAATAGCTGACACTTGCGAAAAAGTCGCCATCATGTATGCTGGGAAAATCGTTGAACATGGAGACGTTGCGGACATTTTTAAAAAACCTTTACATCCATATACACAAGGACTAATAGGAGCCTTTCCCAGCATAAAAGCAGCTAAAAAACGCATCAGTTCCATCCCTGGTCTCCCACCAGACCTATTAAATCCACCTTCAGGCTGTAGATTTCACCCAAGATGCTCGTACGCCGAAGATATCTGCAAAAGAGATGACCCTGAGCTAATGAAGGTAAGTGAAGAAAATCATTTTGCAGCATGCCATCTTGTTTCGGGGAAACCAGCATGACGTGGAAGGATTTGATATGACTGACAACACAGCGATAAAAGTCATTAAATTAAAGAAGTATTTCCCTGTGCGAAGGGGATTTCTCTCAGCCCTTTTTACAAAGGAAAAATCGTTTGTCAGAGCCGTTGACGAAATCAGTTTCGACATAAGAATGGGAGAGGTTTTTGGTTTAGCTGGGGAAAGTGGTAGCGGAAAAACTACTACCGGAAGGTTACTTCTCAAATTGATTGAGCCAACTAGTGGAGAAATATACTTTAAAGGGCAAGATATTACGCGTCTTCGTGAAAAAGAGTTAAAACCAATACGCAGAAGGATGCAGATAGTTTTCCAAGATCCCTATGAATCCTTAAACCCAAGAATGACTATCAGAACCATTGTTGCCGAAGGATTGGGGATCCAGAAAATTGCGAGCAATGAGGAAGAGATGGAACAAAAAATAGTGGATATCCTTAAGGATGTAGAGTTGGTGCCTCCAGAAGAGTTCTTGCTTAGATATCCTCATGAACTAAGTGGGGGACAAAGACAAAGAGTAGCGGTTGCTAGAGCCTTTGTGCTTCGTCCAGAATTCATTGTGGCCGATGAACCCGTTTCCATGCTGGATGTGTCCATTAGGGCAGAAATTCTTAACCTTATGCTCCACTTCGTGGAGAAATTCAACGTTTCATTCTTATATATAACTCACGACTTGGCTTTGGCACGACACATGTGCGACCGAGTGGCAGTAATGTATCTTGGAAAGATAATGGAGATGGGTGCCACAGAGAGAATTGTTTATGAACCTCTACATCCCTACACCCGAGCTCTCATAGCTGCCGTGCCCGTACCAGACCCCACCTCAAAACGGACTCGACTGCCTGTGACAGGTGAAATCCCAAGTCCAGTGAACCCGCCGCCAGGTTGTAGATTCCACACGAGATGCCCAGTTGCGGAAGAGATTTGTCGGCAAAAAGAGCCGGCGTTCGTTGACGTTGGAAAACAACATTTCGTCGCTTGCCATAAAGTTGCAGGTTAGATAGAAATTTTTCTCCCAGTAATCTGACCCTAAAGGTGGGAATATGCACGCGCACAACATTATTTGAAGGAAGGAGACGTAGTTCACCGCGGCTTGAGCGACAATATTCGTCGTGCCTCGTCGGGCGTAGCCACTTCGCGTTGCAGCTCTTCGGCAAGGTGACGTGCTCGAGCGACCAGCTCCTCGTTCCGTGCGAGTTTACCTTTAGCTAGGTAAGCATTGTCTTCAAGCCCAACTCGGACATGCCCGCCCATTAGAATGGCCATAGTAGTCATAGGTAATTGCCACTTGGACATGCCGGCTACAACGAAGGTGGCGTTGGACGGTAGCTGGTTGCGCATGTGAACTAGGTTCTCGGACGAGGCATGGATGCCGCCATCTACTCCCAGAACCAGTTGGAAGTGGGCTGGCTCTTTGATCAGTCCTTTCTCGATGAGTTTGACTCCTTGTGAGATGAAGCCCACGTCGAAGGCTTCAATCTCTGGCTTGATGTTTGCCTCAAGCATCTTCCGAGCGAGAAAGGTTATCGTCTCCCAAGTGTTAACATAAACTATGGAGGGTTTGCGCCCTGCAAAGTTGAGCGAACCCGTTGTGAGACTGGCCATTTCTGGGGTTGTCTTGAGCGGTTGGGTTCGTTCCTCGTCAGATTTACCCGCCACACCACTTGTTGACACCATGATGATGAGATGTGTGCGATTTCGTATCTTGTCCACTGTCTCCTTGAACACACGGTAATCAGATGTGGGGTTCTCATTCTCGTCGCGACAGTGCACATGGATAACAGAGGCACCCTCTTGCTCAGAGAGGTAAGCTGTCTCAGCGATCTCGTCTGGTGTCACAGGCACGTAGGGCGTATCTCTTTTTCGAGGCACCGAACCCGTCGGGGCCACAGTAATAATGAGCTTCTCCATTGTTCAACCTCCTTACAGGATGCACCATAAATATAGAGTGCAAAAGAAAAAGTTAATGTTTAATTTTTTTGCTCTCTTTGACCACAATTCTGCGCTTCTTCATCATATCCATAAACTTCTTGTAGAGCTTTTCGTTCATTCCGAGTTTTTCAGGCGGAATCACGCCTTTCTCTTTTATTACCTTGTTGGCTACGAGCTGGGATATGACTGAAGTTGTGTACGCTGTGGTCCTAGCAAGGGCAGTGACTTTTCGCTTCTTGTCGAAGCGGTCCAACATGTGATACGTGTACATGACATGTTTACCGTCTTTTAGTCCACTAACTTCCACGCGCATGGGGACAATGTCTGGAACTTCTGGTCTCTTCAATTTCCTCTCGAGCAGTTTTGCAGTCACTTCTCGTGGACAGACACTAATTCCCTCAACTTCTATTGGTTTTTCTTCGAAGAACCCCAAAGTTTTCAGCAGCTTAATCTTTTCAATATGGCCTGGATATCTAAGCGACTTTTCCCACATCTCTTTGGAGACTGTGATAGTGTGCAGTAGCGTTCTTAGTCCATCTGTGTAGAAAGCCTTCAGTTTACCAACGCTTGGAAACACTATTTCCTCAAGGCCGCTCATGGCTTCTACTTGAATTATCTTGCCGCCTCTCACGATGTTTGCTTTCCGAGTGTATAATTCTATGAGGTCTTTTGCAGACCACGTTATTACATAATCTAATGGAGGTACAGGTCTGTTGGGGATGCCTCCGTTTAACATGTGAACACTCTCGACTTGGTCGAGTTTGCCGACTGCATGGCCAATCAATATGCTGCCCAGCCCAGGGCTCATTCCGCAGTCTGGGAGAATACTAACTTTAGCTTTCGAAGCGGCTTGATTCAATGTCATGACATCTTCAGGCATAAAGGAAACATCGACTAGATTCACGTTGGCTGCAATAGAGGCCTTACACACTCGATAACCTATCCAACCTGGTAAGGCGCCGATGGCTAAATCGAATTTTTTTAGTGTGTTTATGAGTTCACGATGATCGGAGGCGTCTGTTTGAATCCAAGAAACATTATCTTGCCCAATTTTTGAGGCTGCCTCTTCAGCTCGACTCCTAATCATATCGGCAAGCACGATTTCCGCAGAGCGCAAGCTTTCAGCAAGGTCTCTTGCCGCGACAGAACCGATATTTCCGCAGCCTAATACAAGAATTTTCATGTGGGACATCGCGACGATGTATAGCCTTATGAAACTTAAATCTTGTGTAGATTCAGTTTTCATGTTAAAAAAGACTCCAAGTGCATCAAAAGATAGATATTCAGCTAAGACTTCAAAAAGCTCATTACAGAGGTCGAGAGGCATGGCGCTTGTGAGAAGACCCCAAAGCAAGGTTGAGGAGAAGATTTTCGAGCTTTGGAAGGAACTGAACCCGTCAGGTGCATTTACGTCTGGTTTGAATGACTACGCAGGCAAGTTGTTTGTGCACACTGAAGAGAATGTCAAGCGCATGTTAGAAAAAATTGCAGAGCTGAAGGCTCAAAGAAAGGATGAGACGCAGCAGAAATTATTGCAGTGTTTGGAGACTTGCTTACGTTTTGAAGAACCTTACATGGTCTTGGAAAACGCACTTTTTACGTTTTATGGGCATCTGGTGAAAGAGGGAATCAATGTTGAACACCTGCTCTCCTTAATGTCTTACACAAATCAAGCATTGCATGCTTCGAAGAATAGACTGGTTAGAAAATGGTGGTCCATTGAAATACGAGTCATCACATGTTACGTCGGAAACAGCTTTTTAGGCGCCTTAGAAACGATTCAAAAGGAGACAAAAAACAAACGGCTACGCGAGGAAGCAGCCAACCTCAAAAAGATGGTGAAGAGTTACATGAAGGCGTTCCATGTGGAAGGCGTGAAGGAAGGAAACTTTGAAGAGGTATTTCCAATCTTGCAACGAGAAGGAGGCGACATTGGACGAAAGAAAATGTACCCAAGACTCCTGACGGATCTCTATGATTACCCTGAGACTGCAGATGAAATTGAGAGTAAGGCGCGGCAATGGCTGAGAGAAGAGTTGCCGAGACTGATGGAAATCACAGAAAAACTGGCTAGGATTTACGGTATAGAATCAAAAGTTGAATTGGTTGCCGAAGAAATGGCGAAGAGACGGAATGTAGATAAATCTAGGGCTGTGGAATTTGTTTCTAATATGCGAGAAAAATTGCAGACAGTTGTTGAGAGACACTTAGTGAAGATAACTACCACCTATGATACTCGAGTTGTAGAAACGCCCTCCTATTTAGTGAGTCTTTTCACCACCGCAGCTACGAGCTCGTTTGACATATTAACTGAGAAGCCTTTCAACCTGTTCTTTGTTACCACGGATCCCAAAAGATCGCCACCAACTAATGTCTCAGACTTAATTCAGACAATCATTCATGAGGAGTATGGCCACTGCATAAACGCCTCAAATTCAAGTACATGCTTTGCCGCCAAACCAAAGTTAATAGACTTGCTGGATGTTGCTCTGGGATTACCGATCAGCGAAGCCATCTCATTCCATAGAGAAGTAGAGTTTATTTCATTACTGGAAAACTTAGCTGGAAAAAAAGGAAAAGAACTCTCACCGGATGAGAAGAAGCTCTTAGACGCTCTTAGAGCAATTGGAGATTTGGACACGATTATACTTGAGAACAACTTTATAGTCATGGAGTGGCGGATACTGCGATTCCTTAGGGCAATAGGAGACGTGCGCATCAACATAGGTAAGCAAAGCGCTAAAGAATTTATTGATTGGGCTCACGAGCAAACGGGCCTGTCCAAGAAGCTTTTGTATGACCAAGTTTTCACGTTTCAAGACAACCCAGGTTACGCTCCATGCTACTGCATGGCTGGAGAAGAACTAGGAAGGATTCAGTCGCTCGCTGTGAAAAAGGGCAAAAGCGTACTTGATTTTAACACCTACGTAAGTTCAATTGGTTTCCTTCCAAGAACCATATACGAAAAGAGGTTAAGAGAATACGCAGTGTCGACTCAATCTTAGTCCCACATGTAAGTTAGAGTTGTCGTGTATGCAAAGGATAGCGAAAGAAAAAGTAAGACTTAACTTCTAACTGGCAATCAATAATTGGAGACAAAATCCTTATGTGGCAGCTGGCATTAGAGCAGAAAAAATTTACGATTGGAAATGTTTCAATCGGTGGCATATCTGGGGAAAGCCCCACAGTTCTCATAGGATCAATTTTTTATCACAAACAAAAGAGTCTGAACTTTAAGGAAGAAACTGGAGAGTTCAACCGCAACGAGGCTGAGAAGCTGATAAAGGGCCAAGAGGAATTCGCTGACAAGACAGGATTGCCTTGTATGCTGGATGTTGTTTTGCCCTCTAAGAGATGGATAAGTCGAGTGCTGGACTTCATAACTTCAGTTACAGATGCGCCTATTTTTCTAGACGCTGCTTCAGCTGAAATTAGAGTTGCAGAATTAGACTATGCCAAACAAGTTGGACTCTTAGAGAATTGCGTTTACAATTCACTCAACCCTGAATCTAAGAGTATAGAATTTGAGAAAATCAAAGAAACAGGTCTCAAGGCCGCTGTGTTATTGGCATTTAACACCAAAAACATAACAGCGGTTGGTAGAGTTGAGGCTGTTAAGCAGCTCCTACCCTTAGCGGCTCAAAGTAAGATTGAAAAAATATTCGTAGACGCATGTGTGTTGGATGTGCCAACTCTTGGTTCAGCGTTCAAAGCAACCTTCGATCTCAAAAACGAATTTGGGTATCCCACTGGTTGTGGAGCTCATAATGCCATTGGAACATGGAAGGGGTTAAAAACCAAAATGGGTCAGCAAGCCGTCAAACCATGCTCTGCTGTAGCCAACGCATTGACAATTGCGGCTGGGGCAGACTGGATACTTTATGGTCCGATAGAAGACGCGTCTTATGTGTTTCCAGCTGTGGCTATGGTGGATACCGCCTTCGCTCAGCTTTTAATGGAAAGGGGAAAGACACCTTCTCGTTCTCATCCGATTTTCAAAATAGCTTAGAAAAGAAAGTCTGGACGGATTTTTGGTCTTTTTATTCTCTTATGCCCATGAGTTTTTTTGCTATTCTTACTGCTTCAATCGCGTCTTCGCCGTAGCCGTCTGCTCCAGCTTCTTCAGCCCATTTAGCTGTGGCTGGAGCGCCTCCTACAAGAACTTTCACCTTCTCTCGTAGACCAGCTTTTTTCAGAGCTTCGATAACTTCCTTTTGAACTGGAAGAGTTGTGGTCAATAGAGCAGACAAAGCGACTATGTCTGCATTGTATTCTCTTGTTTTCTTCACAAAATCTTCAGATGGAACATCTTTTCCTATATCATAAACCTCGAAGCCTGCCGTAAAGAGCATCATGGAAACGATATTCTTGCCAATGTCGTGGATGTCACCTGCAACTGTTCCAATTAAGACCTTTCCAAGCGTCTCTCTCTTTTGGCTGCTCTTTTTGATTAAAGGCTCCAAAACCTCAACGCTGGCTCTCCTTGCAGCATCACCAGCTGCGACTAAATGAACAAGAAATATTTCTCCACTCTCAAATCTCTTACCGACTTCTTTGAGCACCTCAGTCAAGGCATTTACTACTTCTATGGGGTCATGACCTTGTTCGACGGATTTTTTCACGGTTTCGACAAATTTGTCAGCGTCAAAGGTTAAGAGTTCGTCTCTGAGGGTTGAAGTAAGCGTACTCATGGTGACACCTCATGTTGTATGTTTTGATTTCTTATAATGGACTTAGCGATTTAAATCCTATGCTTCTCGAGAGAGACATAAGCTGTTAAGCTTTCAAAAAGGAGACATCAAAAGCTTCAAATGAAAACGCACAAAATAGTATACGAGGCGTTTTGGAAATGTGGCTGAAATTCTTGAGCCAAGACCAAGTTGAAACGATTCATTCTGCTAGCTTGAAAGTCTTAGAAGAAGCTGGGGTTTTAATCCATGATCATGATTTTCTGAAGTTTCTCAGCGGGGCAGGAGTGAATGTTGACTTTGATAAGAAGAGGGCTAGAATACCATCAGCTATAGCTAATGATTGCCTCAAGAAGTCACCCAAGCATGTAACCTTTTACGCTAGAGATCCAAAACATAACGTGGAATTTGAAGATGGAAAAATCTTTACACACCCTACTGGTGGAGCAGCTAACGTAATTGACCTTGATTCTGGAGCAGCGCGACCTGCAAACAGAAAAGATGTTGAAAACCTGACCAAAATCGTGGATGCACTTCCAAACATTCACACACAATGCATGGTAGTTTACCCCAGTGATGTCCCAGAACGTTTGAGGGATGTCTATGGAGCAGAAGCCATACTTCGGAACACTAGCAAGAATTTCGACGCCACGCCGTATACCGATGAGAGCTATCCTTTCATAATTAAAATGATTGAGGCGGTTCAGGGAGAAGAAGAGTTTAGAAAAAAGCCGATAATAACCTCTAGTGTCTCACCTACAAGCCCACTGCAATTCTCAAGCGATGTGACAAAGGTAATGGTTAGGGCCACTAGGTACAACTTGCCAATAGCCGTACTGCCTTGTCCTCTGGCAGGAGCAACCAGTCCAGTCACTTTGGCTGGAACGTTGGTTCAACAAAATGCAGAGATGCTGGCAGGCATAACAATGGTGCAACTTCTAAATCCAGGCAACCCAGTTCAATACTCTCCTCGTTGCATACCTTTAGACATGTTGACGGGTCAAGCCTGCTATGGAATTGAGGCAACGATGATGAATGTGGGCTGCGTTCAGCTTGCCAAATATTATGGTTTGCCTTCCGACGTGTATGGGCTTGACACCGATTCCAAAGTCTTAGACGAGCAAGCTGGATTTGAAAGGGCTATGGGCGGTCTCTTGCCAGCACTGGCTGGAGCAAATGCGTTGTCAGGCGCAGGATGCATGGAAAGTGGCATAACGGTGAGCTATGAACAGTTGGTTATCGATGATGAAATCTTTGGAATGATATTTAGGGCAGTTAAAGGCATAGACTTTGATGAAGACAAACTTGCAGTAGATGTCATAAAAAAAGTCGTGCTGGAATCATCAAATTTTCTCGAACAAAAACACACTCTTAAACATTTTCAAAGCGAATACTTCAGACCTAAACTTGCTAGCAAGGATGCCAGAGCACGTTGGGAAAAAATGGGCAGCAAGAGCATAGTGGAAGTTGCTAAGGAGAAAGCGAAGAAAATACTGGCAGAACACCAACCCCTACCAATAGATGATGATGCAATGAGAAGAGTGCAAGAAATTTTAAAAACAGCAACCCGAACATTGATGCCTTAGAACAGGTTTTTCAATGAAGGAAACCTTTTCAAGTCTCTGTGAGGAAAGAACATAGCTGAAGTGAACTCCGTCTGAAAATCTGGTTCCAAAGCCAATTCAACATAGTCCACTCTTCTACTAATCACAGCAGCTGTTTGCCGTAATTTCTTTGAAATCAACGCCATTCTTGCTCCAGCGCCAGCTGCGTTTCCAACAAAGGTAATCAATTCGGGGGGAATATCTGGGAGCATGCCAATCAGTTTTGAATTTTCAAGGTTTAAGTAATTGCCAAAGGCTCCCGCAACATAGAGCTTTTTTATGTCTCTTGGTTCAACGCTTTTCCTCTTCAGAAGCGTGTAGCATCCAGTGTAGATGGCAGCTTTGGCCAACTGGACTTCTCTTATGTCTTTTTGCGTTACTACGATGTCGCGCGCAGCGCCTTCTTTTTTGGACACGAGAACGTAACTCTTCTTCCCGTTAACAGTTTTGAGTCTTGGTGTGAGATAAGAGTCTATGAGTGATCCATTCCTATCAATCACGCGACGCTTTAATAAATTGGCAACCACGTCAATTATGGCTGAGCCGCATAGACCTATGGGCTTCGCGTCACCTATTGTTTGGTAATTCACATGGTATCCTTCGGGCTCTATCTCAAGTTTCTCTATGGCGCCTGTTACCGCCTTCATTCCACACTTGATATGTGCGCCTTCAAAGGCAGGACCAGACGCACAAGAACAAGCCATCAGCCCACGCTTATCACCGATTACAACCTCGGTGTTGGTCCCTATGTCCAAAACCATTGAAAACTCATCAAATTTATAAATTCCAGTTGAAATGATGTCTGCAACAGCATCCCCGCCCACAAAACCAGCGATAATTGGAAATATGTATACATTGGCGGCTGGATTCAATTCCAGCGACAACTCTCTCGCTTTCTCAGCGATTGGACTAGTTACAGCTGGAACATAAGGTGACAAACCCAAATGCCTAGCTTGTATACCAAGGAAGAAGTGATGCATGGCTGTGTTGCCAACCACAGTCATTTCGTAAATGTGTTGTGGACTTAACCCAGATTTTTTGCAAGCTTCGGAAACTTTAGCATTTAAACATTTAACGATCAGTCTTCGAAGTTCCTTTAGCTGGGTACCTGACTTTGAAGAGTACGAAATCCTAGAGATTATGTCTTCACCATGCTTTATCTGAGGATTTTCCACAGATTCAGTCGCAACAAGTTCTCCGTTAAGTAGATTGGACAGATAAATGATTATTTTTGATGTTCCGATGTCAACCGCTACTCCGTAGGCTTTCTCTGTTGTGTCTCCTCTTTCAACAGAGATTAGTTCTCTTTGGTCCCCAATTGTCACTGTTGCCTTCCAGTCTGACTCACGAAGGATATGGGGCAGTTTTTTCAAGAGTTGATGGTCAATGTCAACGACTTCGATACGGTAGATTTCTTTAAGAGCATCTTGAAGCCTCTGTAAATCTGACCTCACGTCTTGCAAAGACGGTTTGGGAACTCTTATGAACACTTTTCGAATTGCTGACTCAACTTTAACTGGTCTCTCAGTTCCTTCTATGAGAAGTTTGCGAGTCATTACGCGGCTCTCCTCTGGGATATAGACTGTAGCGTCGCCTTGAACAGAGCATTCGCATGCAAGTCTATGGCCCGACTTCAGTTCAGAACGAACTAGCTCTTTCTCTGCTTCTGTAACCTTGGTAAAGCTTGGTGCACCTTTAACAATGACCCGACATTTGCCGCAGATTCCCCTGCCGCCACACTCGGATCTCACGGTTAGACCAACCGCTTCCAAGGCATTAAGTAAACGCGTGCCGTTCTTAACCTCTGATCTTATGCCGTCAGGCTCAAATGTGACAGTTACGAATTTTTTGTGCGACATCACTACACCTAGCACCAATCTAACATAATTAAATGTTTAAAAAACATGATGCGTGCACGCTATGCCCCTCGAATGTTCACAGCGAATGCTTAACCCGATGAACGTGACTCTGGATAGGAGTTTAAGAAATCTTTGATTCGTGACAAGCCAGCTTCTAAAATTTCGGTTTTGCATCCGTAGCCGATTCTCAAGAAACCTTCCATGTCAAAGCACCAGCCTGGAGTGAGCAGCGTACTCTTTTCTCGAATGAGGCGTAAGCAGAGATCTTTAGAGGGAATCTTTAGATTGTATCTAAGAAAAGCAACGCTTCCCGCTCTCGGTGGAATCCACTCGATTAGTGGTTCGTCTTTAATCCATTTTGACAGAATCCTGTGATTAGTGCGAATGATTTGTAGGTTACGCTCATAGATTCGATCCACGTTTTTCATAGCAAGAGCTGCTAGCGCGTCAGCAATTATGTCATTGGTAAGCGTTGTATAATGTCTGTGCTCAAAACACTCTTCGATTATTTCTTTTTTTGCCGCAATCCATCCTAGACGTAACCCTGTAAGCGAAAATGGTTTAGAGAACGATCCTGTCGCTATGGCTCTTTCGCTGAGGTCTACAGCTGAAGGAACGAAATCGTCTGGTCTGATGTAAAGACCCCGATATGACTCGTCACAAAGCAAATAGGCACCTGCATCCTCTGCAATAGCGCAGATTTCTTTCAGAAGCTTGACATCGATGAGACTTCCTGTTGGGTTGTGCGGATTGTTGATTACGATAAGCTTGGTCTTGTCATCTACAAACTTAGCCAATTCGTTGATATCAGGCAGCCATTGATTGTTCTCGTGCAACCGCAGTAGCTTGACATTCGCACCTAATGATTTAGCAGCACTGTATAATTGTTGATAGGCTGGAAATATTGATATCACAGTATCGCTTGGTTCAATAAGACTGTAGAAAACAAGAAAGTTGGCGCCGATTGCTCCTCCATTAACAAGTATGTTCTCTAGCTTCATGTGTTCATACAGATTTGCAAGTCCTTCAAGGAGAGCAGGAGATCCCTTACTGAAGCCGTAGGTGAGCTGCATGTCTTTGAGTTGTTCAAGGAAATTCTCTTCGCCTAAGAGGGTTAGAAACTCTCTCAAAGTGAACGGATCAACGCAAGTCTCAGCGAGATTCAGCTCTACCTCGTGTTCGTAGAGGCTTAAGAACTGTTCAACGAGAAAAGGGTCGATTTTCATCACGCCTTCCTCTTCTTTGAACTGTATGAGATTCTCTTATTTCTATCCTCTCATAAGATCCCAAAACAGTCTTCTCTTTCGCTGATAATCTGAGATATCAGTCAAGCTCTAGACATTGTCCTTTTAGCGTAGCATGCGAAAGGAGACTAATTCAAACTTTTTCTGCTTTCTTTGACCTGTATTCCTCGCTTCTTTAACATGCCTATTAACTTCTTGTAGAGATTTTCGTCTCTGCCAAGCTTCTCTGGCGGTATCACGCCCTTTTCTTTTATGAGTTTCTTCGCGAGAAGTTGGGCCACGCAGGAAGTTGTATATCCTGTGGTTCTCGACATGGCTGTAACCTTGGTTTTTTTGTCATAACGATCTAACATATAATAGCTGTACATGATCCGTCTGCCATCTTTATTTCCATCGACTTGCACAAGCATAGTAAGGATGTCGGGAACATCAGGCCTTAGCAATTTCCGCTCGAGTAGTTTAGCGGTTATTTGTCGTGGGCGAATGTTGATATTTTCTATCTGCGTTGGTTTTTCATCAAAAAAACCCAAAGTTTTCAGCAGTTTTATTTTTTCAATGTGCCCTGGAAATCTAAGGGTTTTTTCCCACATATTTTCGACGCCCTTCACTGTATGGAGCAATGTTCTAAGCCCGTCGGTCCAGAACGCCTCAAGCTTGCCTACACCGGGTAACTCCACCTCTTCCAGCCCACTTAACGCTTCCACCTCGGTCACTTTTCCATCCTTAATTATCTTCGCCTTTCTCGTGTACTCGTCCATGACCCCCTCTACTGACCATGTTATTGTGTACCCAAGTGGAGGGATGGGTTTTTCTGGGAGACCGCCAACCATTATTTGAGCATTCTTGACTTGATCGAGTTTGCTTATGGCATGCTCCACAAGTATGTTGCTTAATCCTGGCGCTACACCGCAGTCAGGGATGATCGTCACACCCGCTTTTGTGGCGGTTTTACTTAATGTGAGAGGGTCCTCTGGCATGAAGGAGACATCGACTCCGTCTACCTTTGCATCAACGCATGCCCTAATCGATTGAAATCCAACTTCGCCGGGTAAAGCTCCTACCACCAGATCGAACTTTTTTATGGCGTCAACGAGATTCTTGCGATTGGACGCATCCAATTGAATCCAAGAAACATTTTTTCTACCTATCGTAGTAGCGACTTCCTCAGCTCGACTTCGATTCCTGCCTGCGATAACCACATCGACCGAAGGCATGTTTTCAGCTAAATCTTTAGCCACAACAGAACCAATATATCCGTAACCTAGAACGAGTGTCCTCATGTCAAACACTTCCAACTTCAGAGAATCGGAACTGATTTGATGTTGTAACGATTCATAATCTCCCTAAGGACCTCGCTTAAATTGTTTTCTACATCATTTGGTAACGGTTCAGGAGCATGCTCTTTCAATATTCTGTTAACTATCTCTCTAGCTCTAGTTATCATATCCTTTGATTCTTGTTTCTTCGAAGCCTCCAAAGTCGATCTATCAATTACGTCAGATGGTATAAGCTGCTCCTTCTCTAACCATTTGAGTGTATGCTTCTCTGCAAGATAGTGGCCGCCAGGACCAACTTTACTTATAACGTCTAACGCTAATGTGTCCCCATTCGCAGTTATCCCGTCAACAAGTCGTAGGGCCATTCCGCAGATTTCATTGTCTATTACAAGCTTTTCTAGGGATTGACAATTCTCGAAGATGAGCATTCCTGGTCCAGAAACGACGTTTATCCCAGCCAGAGCCCCTAGGATGATTCCAAGGCCTGATTCGAATCCGCTTTGGGCATCAATCATCTTTGAGTCGCTCAGTCCCAGATACGCGTGAGTTGGTAATCCATAATACTTTGCAACTTGCGAAGCACCACATGCCACCATTATATTTTCGATCGAACCGAGCCGAGATGACAGATATCTCATATCGAAGGTTGTAGGTGAACCTCCATAAATCACAGGCGCTCCAGGCTTTGTTATCTGAGAGATTACCATGCCACTTAAGAATTCAGCGTTAAATTGTACGAGAGTTCCAGCGAGAGTTATTGGACTCGTTGCACCCATTTGAGGCGCTGGTATGATCTCAGCTGGGATGTTAAATTTTGCACAATCAATTAGGTTCTGGCATGTGGTGTCGCTCCACATGAGGGGAGAAGACGGGCAAGCATCAAAGATTGCCATCGGCTTCTTCGCTAGCTTATCTTCTCCACCAGCAACTACCTCTAGCAGGCGCTTCATATCGATAAGCCCTTGCTTCGTAAATGCCCCTGTAATAATAGGCTTCGTGGAATTTTTTAGCACAAGATAAAGACGGTATAGGTCACCTATCTCCTCTGGCACTTCTGAGGGTACCATGGCTGTGCTTTGCGCTTGAATGTATTTTAGGGCATCAACAAGCTTCACTAATTCAACCAGATCCTTTGAAAGCGGTTGTCTTATTTCGCCTGTTTCATGATCGTTAAAATAGACTGCACTTGAACCTGGATCGAAGATAGTGTTATTTTTGCCAACTATTAGTTCATGCTTTCCATCTCGACTATTCAATCTTAGGATTGATGGCACTTTGCGTAGGCAATCCTTCACGAGGTCTGAGGGAATATGTGCCATCTTTTTGTCAAAATCAACATCGCATCCTGAATCCTTGAGTAAATGTAGAGCTAAATTATTTTTGATCATGACACCTACTTTTTCTAGGACAGTCAACGAATCGTTGTGAATGCCCTCTATGTCGTCAGTTGAAAGAAGTTGTAGTAACTGTCTTTTGGAAAATGAGGACCCTACCATAAATGACCCTACAATTAAGCATTTTAAGAGCCTTATTACTTTGCTTGGTTACCTCTTAAGACTTGTTCTCAACCCTTAGACATCATGCTAAGAGGTTATAAAATTGAAGCTGCGGGCACTCACGACATTTTCTATGAATTTCATTTTTGTCTTTTGAGAATTTCTGTCATGAACGAGTCTAGTTCTCTCTCAATGTCAGGGGGTAAAGGCTTTGGATTATGTTCTTTGAGTATCTTGTCCACGTGTTCTTGAGCTCTCTGCAGCGTGTCCTTAGCTCCAGCCCTTTCCCATTGAGTCTTACTCATTTTGTCAATCACAGTTGAAGGTATGTATTCCTCAATTTGAAACCATTTGAGAGTGTGTTTTTGAGATAGAAAGTGTCCACCAGGACCAACTTTTTTAATTAAGTCAAATGCGAGTGTTTCTTCATTTACGCTGATGTTTCTCGCCAGTCTCAGTGCCATACCGCAAGTTTCGTTATCAATGACCAGTTTTTCATAGCTCTGGCAGTTTTCAAAACCCAACATTCCTGGTCCGGTGATACAGTTAATGCCAGCCAACGTTCCAATGAGTGTTCCTATTCCAGACTCTAGTGCTGTTTGCGCATCGATTACTTTGCTTTCACTCATACCCAAATATGCGCCAGATGGAATACCATAAAACTTCGCTATCTCGGAATACGCCGCAGAGAGCATAGCAACCTCAATGTTGCCGACGCAGCCAGTTCCGTATCTCATGTCCATTAGAGAGGGAGAGCCACTGTAAACTACGGGTACACCAGCATTTACGAGCTGAGATATTACGAGTCCCGAGAGAAATTCAGCGTTGTGTTGTACTAGTAATCCAGCGAGTGTTGCTGGTGCTGTTGATCCCAATTGGGGTGCCGGTATTATTTCGATGGGTATGTCAAATTTGGCTGAGTCTATGAGGTTTTGAGAGGTCATTTTGCTCCATTTTAATGGTGGTGAGGGACATACATCTATTAGTAGGCACGGTTTCTTTCTCAGAGCCTCGTCTCCACCCACAACTATTTCTAGCATGTGTTTCATGTCGTAGAGACCTTCGATTGTAAAGGCACCAGCGATGATTGGTTTCACAGAGTTTTTGAGTATCAAGTAGAAACGAAATCTATCCACGATTGGGTCAGGCACATCGCCAATTGTCATGGCTGTACTCTGTGCATGGATGTGTTCAAGATAGTCGGTCAACCTCACAAAGTCGGCGAAGTCTTTGGAAGTAGGCCGTCTCATTTTCATGTTTTCTCTATCAAGCATGTAAAGCGCGGTTGAGCCTGGGTTGAAGTAAACGTTTTTGCCTGCAAAGACAAGGTCGTGTTTTCCGTTCAATTCGTACAATTTGACCTCTGAGGGAACCTTGTCTAACGCTTCTTTAACGAGTTCCTCTGAGATGTAGACTCGTTTATTTTTGGAATCTACATTCGCTCCTGCTCCTGCAAATAGTTTCATCACATTCTCATTTTCTATTTCAACGCCTATTTTTTCAAGTACCTTAATCGAAGTTGCGTGAATTGTCCGGGCCTCATCGTTCGAGAGAAACTCAAGAAATTTTTTAACCATCCGATTTTTCACCTTTCAGATGCAGGTCTATTTTTTCTTTCTTCAGTTGATAGTCTTGTTGATTTTGTGGCACAGAACCCTTCCTGGAAAAACACCTCTGTGTCTGTCTTTCTCGACCACGATTTCTCCATTCACCAAAACGTATTTTATACCCTCGGGATATTTATGAGGAAAATTGGGCAGAGGAAAGCGGTAGGGATACCGACTAGTCGCTCTGTCCCTTACAGCATTGAAGTCAAAAATGACAATGTCTGCCCACATCCCCTCTTTCAACAATCCGCGGTCTCTCAACCCCAACCTTTGAGCAGGAAGCGAAGTCATCTTCCTAACCGCTTCGTGCAGCGTTAAAACCTTCTCCTCTCTAACGTATCGTTCTAGAATGTAAGGATACTCACCATAGTCGCATGGGGAATAACCATTTATTCTTCCTAGAACGCCGTAGGGAGCATAAGCAGAGCCGTCGCTGCAAACCATCATTAAGGGATGCCTCAACACGGCGCGGATGTCTTCCTCATCAATGTAATTAAAGAGGGCGCTCACCTCTCCTTTCTCTTCAATAATCAAATCAAAGTAGACGTCAAACGGGTCCACGCCCCTCATCTTCGCTATTTCTTTAAGGCTTTTCCCAATCAAATCCTTGTTTTTCTTGCAACGAAACAAGAAGATTCTGTTCCAACGCCCATGCTTCACCAGCCCACTGTAGCCTGGTCCTGGAAATTTGTCTTCTATTATCTCCCGCTTAATCCTCTCTCGACTCTTAGGGTCCTTTAATCTCGCAACTATTTTTTTGTTTCCACCAGCTTGAGCCCATTGTGGAAGCACTTGACTTAATGTGGGATTGTAGTCCGTGTGGGCGTCATTGTCGAAAGTGACGTCGACTCCTCGCGCCCTAGCCTTTTCATAAATTTCAGACTGTTCTTTGAACTTTCCGTGGGCTCCATACTTTGGGCAGTTGTGCGACACTTGCACGGGCACACCTGCTTGCTCCCCTATTTCGATAGCTTCCTTCAAGGCGTCTACAATTGTTTCTCTTTCACCTCGTATGTGAGAAGCGTAAAAGCCGCCGTACTCTGCCACTACTTTACAGAGTTCAATTAACTCGGAGGTTTCTGCGAAACAGCCTGGCAAATATACTAGCCCGCTGGATAGACCAAAGGCTCCGTCTTTCATAGACTCTGCAACCAAGGTTTTCATCGCTTTCATTTCTTTGTTTGTGGGCGACCTATTTTCAACTCCCATGACGGCGATTCTCACGGTCCCGTGACCCACGAGTGAAGCAACATTCAGTGATACCCTCTGCTCTTCTAGGCGATTAAGATAATCACCTAAAGAAGACCAGTTCCATTTCACTGCCTTGACTTCAGGTCCCCACTCACCGACCTCCTTGAGAACGTTCAAAGTCTCTTTCCTCACAGGCGCTGCGCTATCACCACAGTTGCCGATTACTTCGGTCGTCACGCCTTGCCTGATTTTGCTTTCAGCTCGAGAATTTATCAGCAGCGCAAGGTCCGAATGCGTATGGATGTCTATGAAACCTGGAGAAACCACCAACCCACGGGCATCTATAATTATCTCCGCCTTAGTGTTGCCCAGCTTGCCAATCTGTGCTATTTTTCCTTCGGAAACGCCAACGTCTGCTTTGAACCAAGGGTTACCAGCGCCGTCGATTAGAAGCCCGTTTTTGATGAGTATTTCAAAAACCAAAAATAACCCCTCGTTTGCTATCAACCATGCATTCTTAAAGATTTTTCTCAAAGGCATGTTTCAGAAAGGTTTTAAGTGCTTCTCTGCACACACCATAAAAAGATTAAAATGATCGATTTTGAAAAGGTCAGTAAGTATATCGACGCTCATCTGAATGAACACATCGGCAAAATGCAGGTTTTCTTGCGCCAACCTAGCGTTTCAGCAGAAAACTACGGTGTAAGAGAGTGCGCTGAACTCTTAAAAAGTTACTTTGTGAACTTAGGATGCAAAGACGCAAGACTCATAGAGACAGGAAGTTTCCCAGTAGTCTACGGCGAATACAACGCTCACGCCGAAAAGACTCTACTAATTTACATGATGTATGACACCCAACCATTTACGGGTGAGGAATGGACGAGTCCACCCCTAGAAGCCAGACTCGTTGATATCAAACCATTTGGAAAATGTGTCATTGCCAGAGGAGCAATAAACACCAAGGGACCTCTTGTAGCATTTCTCAACGCATTAGAATCTATCTTAGCCGTAGGAGAGGAAATCCCTGTAAATCTAAAGTTTGTGGCTCAAGGCGACGAAGAACTAGAGAGCACTCATTTCGCTAAATTTGTGGAGGAACACAAAGAAATGCTCGGCAAAGCAGACGCTCTCTTTGGACCAGATGCAAGTCAAGACGAAAAAGGGAAAGTGATCATGGGACTCGGATGGAAAGGAATTGAATACATCGAACTCGAGTGCAGCGGCAAATCTTGGGGAAAAGGACCAACAGAATTCGATATACACAGCAGTGACAAGTCTTGGGTCGACAGCCCAGCATGGCGAATGATTCACGCTCTAGCAACTATGACTTCAGAAGATGGAAACAAGATTCTCATCGATGGCTGGTACGATAATGTTAAACCACCAAGCAAAGAAGATCTTGAATTAATTGATAAGTTGGTAAGTACACTTGACGAAGAAACAATAAAGCACGAGATGAAAGTTAACCGATTCATAAACGACCTGCATGGAAAAGAACTCCTTCTGCAATACCTCTATTCCACAACGCTAAACATTGACGGAATTTGGGGTGGATACATTGGTCCAGGGTCAAAAACCGTGCTTCCTCACAAGGTGACAGTGAAAATGGATGCGCGACTCGTTCCAGATCAAAGTTCAGAAGAAGTTATCTCAAAAATTCGCAATCATCTAGACAGACATGGCTATGCTGACATAACAATCAGATCTCTGGACCCTTACGAGTGGTCTAAGACAAGCGTAAACGAACCAATCGTTCAAGCTACAATTCAAACGTACCGAAGATTAGGATACAAACCCGAAATCTGGCCTCACAACGCTTCAAGTGTTCCGTATCACTTGTTTAATCGAAAACCTCTGACTTTACCATTCTGTGATGGGGGACTCGGACATGGCGCAAGAGCGCATGCACCAGACGAATACTTTGTAATCGAAGGAAACGAGAAAGTCGCAGGACTCGCAGGCTGCGAGAAATCCTTCGTCGCCATACTTGACGCTTACGCAAGCTACAAGTAGCGAGAGAGCATGAGTAAAGAAGAGTGAAAAAAAGGTTTAGTGTGTAATTAAAGCCTTGGCGGCTTTTTCAACTGCACCAAAGGTTTTTTGCAAATCGGACTTCGTGTGAGCCAACGATGTGTAGTATGTGCGACCTGGTCTAACATAAACTCCGTTGTTGATCAATTCCAAGTCGAAGCTCACGCGTTTCTTGTAGTCTGCCATTGCAATATCTCTGTAGTCTTTCACGCGTTTTGAAGTGAAAAGACACTGGAACATGGAAGCTAAGCCTATCACTTGTCCGTCAATTCTGTTGTCTTCAAATACATCTTTCATACACTTCTTGACTTCGTCAGCGACCCAGTTAATATGCTCATAGGTTCCAGGTTTTTTCAGCACTTCTATAGTTGCCAAGCCAGCGGCTAGTACGGTTGGGCATCCATTAAACGTTCCGCTGTGAAACACGTGGTCAAAAGGAAGCTTGGAGCCTACAGGAGATGTTAGTTCCATCATTTCAGACTTCCCAGCAAATATGCCAATGGGGAGACCGCCTCCAACGATTTTTCCAAGAGCAACCATGTCGGGAGTGACTCCAAAATATTCTTGCGCTCCTCCGAGTCCAAGCCTAAAGCCAGTCATTATTTCATCAAATATCAACACTATGTTATTCTCTTCGGTCACCGTTCTTAAACTCCTCAAGAAATCTTTGTTGGGCGGTAGAAATCCTCTTGTGACCGGTTCAATAATCACAGCGGCTAACTCGTTCTTGTTTTTCTCTATCAGCTTCTCAACGGTTGCAGAGTCATTGAAAGGCAAAACTATCGTGTTTTCCAGAATGAAGTTTGGAAGACCAGCAGAATTAGAAATGGCAACTGGGGCGTGACTTGGACCAGCTAAGTCGAGCGGAGGAGATACGCTGACCGCTGCATAATCGTGAGCTCCGTGATAGTGGCCCTCAAACTTGGCTATTTTAACTCTCTTAGTAAAAGCTCTAGCCACTCTTATTGCGTGCAAAGTTGCTTCAAGTCCAGAGTTTACGAACCTAATCATTTCTGCGCATAGAACCAAACGCTTTATTTCGTTAGCCATTTTGATTTCAAGTTCATGCGGAGTACCATAAATGGTAGTGCCGCCGTCACTGAGCTGTTTTTTGATTGCCTCAACAACCGCAGGATGCCCGTGTCCAAGAATCAATGGTCCAAGACACAGACAGTAGTCAACATATTCGTTGTCGTCAACATCGTAAATTTTTGACGCTTTTGCTTTTTTCATAAAAATCGGGTAAGGTTCGAAATATTTGATGTTGGCGGTTATGCCTCCTGGCATTACTTTAGATGCTTGTTTCCAAAGCCTAGTGGATTTGCGTGTTTTTTTCATGTAATTAGTTTTGGTGGCGTTCACAAGCCGAACCTCATTTCCATATACTTGCTTTAGCTACACCGTGTTTAAATAAATGCGATACATTACACTTTCTCTTAGACTACTGAAAAAACACGCCATTTGCCATGCTAATCGGGCTATATCCTAAGACATCAAGTGAGGTCTCTTCCATATCAGCAAAAAAGAAAGAGATATCACGTAGGTGAAGAAAATTCCAGGTTAGCAGATTGGGATTTTTCCTTGCGCCAAGTCTGTTGTGAACTTGTCTATGTTTTCTAATTCGTGATTGACTACTTCTTCAATTTCTCTCTTGACACTCTCGAAGGAATTGTTTCCTTTCATTACAACCTGCGCCGCCGCAATCGCTGGTTCGTCGATGGGTTTGCCAATTTGACTCAGCAGCCAGATGTAGACTTCTTCAAGACCTGAAACGTTCTTGTAGACTTCACCTGCTATCTTGTGGGTTAGGGTGTTGTAGATTTTTCCAACGTGACTCACGGGATTCTTGCCAGCCGCAGCCTCGGAGCAGAAGGGTCTGTTCAACGGTATGACACCGTTGGTTCGGTTGCCTCTGCCCACCTGTCCTGAGTCGCCTGCTTCTGCGCTCGTACCAAGAACAGTTATGTAGACGCCGTCTATGCCTCTTCCCTTAACGTCCAAGGTGTTCAAGTCTATGGTTGCATTTTCAAAGTCTGTTTTTTCCTTCACAAATCTCAGTATTTCTTCCGAAAGCTCTTTCTTCTTTTTGAAGTAGTCGCCTTCGTTCTTCACGAAACGGTCGATAAGTGCCATGGAGATTGTTAGGCGCAGGTCATTGTTCTTTCTGAAGCCCATGACCTTGACGTCTTCGCCTGACTCGGGGAAGCTTTTCTTGAACTCTTTTGAGTTCACGTATTTTTCAACGTTCAAAACTGTCAGCTCAGTTCTTGTCATAGGCGCATATCCAACTGCCGCAGACGTGTCGTTGGCTCCGAGAACTTTCCCTTTTCTGTCAAATATGTCCATTAGTTCTGGATGCCCAGGCTTCAGTTCCACCTGATACAACACGTGCTTCTCTGGATCAACGAATCTGAGTTTTTCTTTCAGCCACTCTTTAGCGGTTTGAATGGCGATTTCACTCACTGGGATTTGAACTTGGCCGACTTGGAAGGTTGCTCTATCACCTATAACGAGCAGCATGGGCTTTTTGACCACGCCTCCGCCGAATCTTGTTTCGGTTTCTCCAGCGGCTAACAAAGACTTGTCAATGTTGTGGTGCCTGATTTCTCCGGTTTTTCTCTTATACTCTTGGCTGAGCCTCACAGAAATTCTATCCATTATAGCGTCGCAGACACAGTCTGGATGCCCCATTCCCTTTCTCTCCACGATTTCGAGTCTCTGCTGTTCCACAGGCGTCTGCTTCAGATTATCTACCAGAATGTTGCGAGTCGTCATCGAATTCCCACCTATTTTTGGCGAGGTGTATAAACAGAAACAAATATATATTTTACGATATTCATAATGGCATAAAAAATAACCAGTGGTTATAAAACATGGCTGTGACTGGTACAACTCTCAAGAAATTGCGTGTCGAAGCAGGGCTTACACAGCGTCAATTGGCACAACTAGTTGGTGTGTCACAGGCGCACATAGCCAAAATCGAAAAGGAGAACGTGGATCCACGTCTTTCGACGGTTAACAAGATTCTTCAAGTTTTAACTCAAGGTGAAGGAAAGAAGTGTAGCGACATCATGACGAAGCGTGTCATTTGGGTCAGAGCTAGCGACACTGTTCTGAAGGTGAGTCAAATTATGATGAGGAACGCCATAAGTCAATTGCCAGTCTTGGACGGCGGAAAGGTGATTGGCACAGTCACCGAAGAGGGCATAGTGCGAAACCTTAGCTCAACCATTGCGGATGAGAGGGTTGAAAAAATAATGCAAGCGCCCTTGCCTAGCGTGCCAGAAGACACTGGCATAAGTATGATTAAACCATTGCTTGAAGACCACTATGGCGTCCTCGTAGTAAGAAAGGGAGATGTAGTCGGCATAATAACTCGATCAGACCTGCTCAAGGTGGTCTCCAAAAACATATAGCAAAAACGCTTTAACACTCTCAAATCTTCTTTTTATTTTGGAGTGCTTTCACGATGAGTTTTGAAGAGTTTGGCAAAAAAGTCGGTATCGCTGTCTCGGAGTTGAAGAAATCGAAGCCTAGAGAGATAACTTTAGTTTATCACGACGACGCGGATGGTCTCTGCTCAGGAGCGATTACTAAGGCTACGTTGGAACGTGAAGGTTATAGGATTAAGGCTTTCTGTTTGGAGAAGATTTACCCCGAAGTCGTTGAGGATATCCATAAGGGCGAGGGTGAAACCATATTTTATTCTGACATCGGCTCTGCCCACGCCGACTTTATCTCAGAAGTCAACTCCAGCCGAAACTTAACTATCATTCTGGATCACCACGACCCTATGACAGCAGATGACCCTAAGGTTTTGGACCTCAACTTGGAACATTATGGATTCCAAGGCGAAACCGACTTTTCAGGCGCCACATGTAACTATCTCTTCGCCAAAGCCCTCAATGAACGTAATATTGACCTTTCCTACCTGGCGCTGGTTGGTAGCCAAGAAATTCCAGGCGACTACACGGGCTTGAATAAAGTTGTCTTTGAAGAGACTCAGAAAAATGGTGTGGTCAAGGTTGTGGGAAAGAGAATTGAGATTGTGAAACTTGGCGTTCGCGTGGACGACCTCTTTGCTAAGTTGCAGATTCTAGGCGCGGTTGGCTATTACGCGGGTGGTCCTGAACTGGGCGTTCAAGCTGGTTTGGAAGGCATCAGTGACAGAGTCAAACAGAAAATAGATGAGTGGGAAGAGAAGAGGAAAAGCCTGAACAAGCAACTTATAATTAGGCTTTATCGTGAGAGGCTTAAAGAAACACCCTGCATTCAATGGTTTGACGCTGGCAACATGTATAAAGGGATGGGGACCAAGGTCATAGGGCAGTTCTGTTCTTTTCTTTCATATCAAACGAGGCTAATCAATCCCAACAAGTACATCATAGGCTTCGTCAACGTGCCGCCAGAAGTGCCAGGATGGGGTAAACTGAAAGGCGAGCTGGTCAAAGTTTCAGTTCGGGTTCCAAAAGGTCTTCACTCGCTCATAGATCAAGGCAAGATGCTGGGCGCTGTAGACTTGTTGTTGAAGGCCTCAGAAGGTTTCGGCGTCGCAGACGGTCACAAGTATGCAGCCAACGTTGTCATTCCAAGTGATAAGAAAGAGATTCTCATCAAAAACGCCGAAAAGACAGCCCATATATAAACATAATAGCGTAAAAATTAACTGATTTATGTTATAAAAATTGATATATACGTGTATGGAGACTTCTTCTATTGCTGGAAGCTTTGCAACATGGAAGACAACGTTAAAGAAGAGTGTGGTGTCTTCGGCGCACAAGACTTCAAGCAGGGTCAAGTATTCTCTTTCATATACTGGGGACTGCGCTCCCAAAATCACAGGGGTCATCAATCACACGGCATACTCACTTATAATGGAAATTTTCACGTTTACAAGGGCCTAGACCTCGTTCCAAAAATCAAAAAACTTGACATTCAAGCTTGGTTGGATCGTTTGCCTGGACATGTGGGCATAGGAAACGTGCGCTACACAACTTCCGGCGGAACCGACGAAGAATCCTTGATTAAAGGCACTCAACCTGTTTTCTTAGAGGCTAAAGAAAAAAGAGTAGCCCTTTCGTTCAATGGCAACGTGGTTAACAATGTACCCTTGAAATGGGAGATTCGAAGCAGGTTTCCAGGTTTCAGTTACGAGTGCGATGTTGATCTCATCGGTAGAAAGCTTCTCATGTGCCTTCTGGAAAGCAAAGACTTGATTTCCTCAGTTAAAACTTGCATGCACGATGTTGAGGGCGCTTTCTCTGTCACTGGGATAACTCAAAATGGCGAGTTGTTCGCTTTCAAAGACCCCTACGGCATTAAGCCACTTTGCTGCGGTCACAGCCCAAACAGAAACTTGTGGGCGGTGTCTTCGGAAACCGTGGGGTTAGACATCAACGGTCTCGAACACGACTTTGAGGTGGAGCCTGGCGAACTTGTATTGGCAACGAAAGATGGTTTCGTGAGAGAAGAAATTGTTCCTTGCAAGAGAAAGGCGCTCTGCGCATTCGAGTTTGCGTACTTCGCTAGGCCAGATTCTAAACTTGGAAATCGCTTTGTGTACGAGGTTAGGGAAGAGTTTGGAAGAAACTTAGGGCGAGAATATGGCGAGTTTGCCAAGGACGCAGACATTATTATTTCCATGCCTGAGACGGGTGATGATGTCGCTTACGGGCTTCATGAGGCGAGTGGTCTTCGTTGGGAGCGTTCCCTGCGCAGACACAGATACGTGACTGAAAGAGCTTTCATCTTGCTCCCAGAAGAACGATACGCTACAATTGACCGCAAAATCAACGTTTTGGGGAACAAAGTCAAGGGAAAGAAGGTTTTGGTAACCGAGGACAGCATAGTCAGAGGAGACACAACAAAGGTTGTAGTGGAAAAGCTGCGCAGCATGGGCGCCAAGAAAGTTTACTTGTTTGTCACTTTCCCACGCATAATTGGTCCTTGCTTCTATGGAATCGACATGGCAACCTACGGCGAACTAATCGGGTCTAGACACGACTCTGAAGAGATAGCTAAAATTATTGGAGCAGATGCTGTCAACTATCAGTCCCTAGACGGGTTCGTCAAGTCGATTGGTTTGAGTGAAGACGAACTCTGCCTCGCATGCGTCACCGGAAAGTATCCAACACCACTTGCCCAGAGAATAGCAGACGACATGAAGGAAAGGTTTGAAAAAGGCCAGCAAGAGACAGGTAGAATTTACGAAGTGACAAGTGTGGTGTGATGGAGAAAGTTGGCGTTCTGGTCGTGTCGTACGGCTCCAGAGAAGCCGCCATGATAGACGCCTTCACTCGAAGCCAAAACTACAAAACCGAGATTTATGTGGTTGACAAACAGAAAAACCCATTCAATCTAAAGAAAGCCAAAGAACACTTGGTCGTCTCTGACCTTAACATTGAAGACATCAGCAAGTTCGCAAGAAAGCGGAAAGACAAAATCGATTTTGGAATAGTCGGTCCTGAGAAGCCCATAATCGAAGGCGTCAGAGACATCGTGGAAAAGGAAACAAGCATCCCAATGATATGCCCAACTAAGAAGTATGCAATCGAAGCGAGCAAGGTTGCCCAGCGTCAACTTTTCCAAAGAGTCGCGCCGGAAGCAAACCCGAAGTTTAAGGTTTTTGACCCGAGAAACTACGGCAGCCAAGCTGGAGTTAAAAGAGACCTCTATGCATGGCTAGACAAGTTAAACAACCAAGTTGTCGTTAAGCCAGACCGTCCCGCTGCGGGAAAGGGCGTAGGCGTCTGGGGTGACCACTTTACCAGTCGCGAGCAACTGCTTGACCACTTCTTGGCTAATTTTCAGCACGGTTCCGTCATAGTTGAAGAAAAGGTAGAGGGCGAAGAGTCCAGTTTTCAAGCGTTCTGCGACGGAAGACACTTAGCAGTCTTGCCTGAGACTCGTGACTATAAAAGAGCGTTCGACGACGACAAGGGACCTAACACAGGTGGAATGGGCTCCTACAAAGGCACTGGTGACATATTGCCGTTCATGACTTCAGATGACCGAGACAGAGAAATCGAAATCGTGAGCAAAGTTTTCAATGAACTAAAAAAGAGCGCAGACAAAACCGATTTGCGAGGATTTCCGTTCTATGATGCCTTCATCCACACGGGCGGTGGACCCAAACTTCTGGAGAACAACAGTCGACCGGGCGACCCAGAGATACAGAATCTGCTACCTATTCTGAAGGATGATTTTGTGGATGTGTGCTACAAAATTTTGGAAGGCAACCTCACCCACATAAAACTTGAAGAAAAGGCTACGGTTGTCACTTATATGGCGCCGCCAAACTATGGTGGATACGCTAGCGTTTTTCCTGACCGTGTGAACATTTCCCAAGTGAACCAGCCCGTAGATTTGAGTGAAGCCGAGAAACTGAGCATAAAATACGGTGACAATATACGTGTCTATCCAGGTTCATTGGAGATCAGAGATGATGGAAACACTTACTCGCTTAGTTCCCGATCTGTCTGTGTTGTGGGCATTGGTGACAGCATTCAAGCAGCCAGAGACATCTCTTTGGAAGGAGTCAGAGCCATTAAGGGAGGCGCCTTGTGGCACAGAAACGACATCGCTTCAAGAGAGCACATACAAAAGAGCATTGAGCACATGAACTGTTTGAGGCTGCAACCTTCATGAAGCAGTCTTCAGGGCAAAGAATTTTTATAACCGACTGCGAGGGACCCATTTCCAAAAATGACAACGCCTTCGAACTCTCAAGCCATTACATTCCAAATGGAAGTCGTTTGTTCACGTTGATAAGCAAGTACGACGACATTCTCGCAGACGTTGTGAAACGCTCTGGCTATAAAGCTGGAGACACGTTGAAGCTGATTCTTCCCTTTTTGAAGGCTTATGGAGTAACCAACCAAGCCATAACAGATTACTCATCCAAAAACCTGTTGCTGGTTCCCGGAGCCAAAGAAATGTTGAGGCTTGTTCAAAGCTTTATGCCTTCCTTCATCGTCAGCACGAGTTATGAGCAGTACATGCGTGTTCTGTGCGACTTGGTGGATTTTCCCTTTGAAAACATCCACTGCACCAGACTAGACTTTGACAAATACAAAATCAGCGAAAAAGAAGTGGCTCGAATAAAAAAGCTCAGAGAACAAATGGTCAAAATGCCCATTCCAGAGATTCCGAAAGGCGCCGAATCCCTAAACGACTTGCCGAAAAAGTATCAGGAGATCGTGAATAAACTGGACGAAATTTTCTGGAAAGAATTGTCTCAGATGAGTGTTGGCGCAATGGTGCGAGAAGTTAATCCAGTGGGCGGAGATGAAAAGGCTTCAGCCTTGCAGAGCATTGTTGCCCAATTGAAGAGTGACATGAACAACGTGATGTACGTGGGCGACAGCATAACAGATGTTTCTGTCTTTCGACTCGTACGAGAAGGAGGCGGGTTAACTGTTTCTTTTAACGGCAACTCTTATGCTGTTAGAGAGGCCGAAATCGCAGTCTTGTCGGAAAACGCTGTTGTAACCGCCGTCTTGGCCAATGTCTTCAACAAGTTTGGCAAAGATTTTGTGAGAAAGATAGCCAAAGATTGGAAGTCTCTAACCCTCGAAGAACTTGGTTTGGACTCGCTTCTGAAAAAAAGTTTTTATGAGTTGCGTCAGAAGCAGCTTCCGAGAGTTGAAATCGTGACTTCGCAAAACATGGAAGTATTGATGGATGAGAGCACTTCTTTTCGCAAGACTGTGCGAGGTGAAGTCATAGGAAGGCTGGGATAAAGAATGGCAGAAATTGAGGATACGTACGCCGAAGCTTTCGACGGTCTTTTCTGTCGCATCATAATTACAGCCAAAGATGAAACACGGTTAAAACGCGCGGCTTATGGCTCAACAGCCTTACCCATGGGTGTCATAGGCAGAGGAGAAGGCGGAGTTGAAAAGTGGCTTACACCTCATGAAACGCCCGATAAACGCAATGGTGCCGTGGTGCAGTTTTGGAGTGGCATCAGCGAGTCCAAGCCTTTTGAAGCCGCACTAAAAAAATTCCTTAAAGAGGTTTCTTACAGGATACGTCAAGAAATCTTGGTTGAACCCACCACGTGTGTTTTTAATGCGCTGGATTCGCCCGAAAAATTTGATGTTATGGATAGCGTAGGTCATTGCGGCGATGGCTACGAGTGGGAAGAAGAATACGTTGACCGCAGAGTCATTAATATTCCCATTATGATGCCTGGTTTCCGTATAGAACGTTACTTGGGTTATGGTGTTGGTGTCTCTGGTGGCAATGTTTGGTTCATGTGCCGAGATGAAGACTCAGCCCTCAAGGCAGGCGATGCAGCACTCGAAGCCATACACAAAATTGACGGCGTCATCACACCTTTTGACATCTGTTCAGCTGGCTCCAAACCCGAAACGAAATACCCAGAGATAGGACCGACCACAAATCATCCATACTGCCCAACGCTCAAAAGCAAGATTCCTGACTCAAAGGTTCCAGACGGCGTGCACTTCATCCCAGAAATAGTCATAGACGGTGTGTCGCTTGATGCGGTAAAAAAGGCGATGAAAGCAGCAATCGAAGTGACCAGAAACATGCCTGGAGTTGTCAAGATATCTGCAGGCAACTATGGTGGAAAACTGGGCAAACACCGAATATACTTGCGTGAGTTGCTGTAAATGAAGTTTGATGTCATAGGCTTCGGCGCTCTCAATGTGGACAAAATATACCGAGTTCCAAAAATTGCTAGAGAAGAAGAGGAGACCTTTGTCTATGATTTTCAGGAAATGCCCGGTGGCTCGGCTGCAAACACTGTTGTGGGTTTGGCTAGGCTGGGACTGAAAACGGGTTTCATAGGTAAGGTGGCAGACGACCACGAGGGACAACTCTTACTAAACGATTTCAAACGAGAAGGCGTCAACACGGACGGAATAGCTGTGGCTAAGGGAGGGAGAAGTGGCGTCGTCGCAGCTTATGTGGACATGAAAGGAGAAAGAGCGCTATATGTGCACCCTAGCGTCAATGATTTGTTAACGTTTGAAGATATCAACCTAGAATACGCCAAACGAGCAAGCTTCTTGCACCTAACTTCTGTTGATGTAAAGCCTTTTCAAGCACAGAAAAAGCTGGTCAAAGAACTATCCAACATCAAAGTGAGTTTGGACCCAGGCGAAATATACGCTAGAAAGGGTTTGACGAAGCTGAGACCCCTGATTAAAAGAAGTTTTGTTGTCTTGCCAAGCGAAGGCGAAATCAAGATGCTCACGGGAAAGGGGTGGAAAGAGGGCGCTAAGACACTGCTCAAAGAAGGTGTGGGCATAGTCGCTGTAAAACTGAGTGAAAGAGGATGCTACGTGACAGACGGCAAAGAGGCTCATCTAGTTGAACCATTTAGAGTGAATGTGGTGGACACAACTGGTGCTGGCGACGCCTTCTGTGCAGGCTTCTTATATGGACTGGTTAAAGGTAAGGACTTGAATCAGTGTGGTAGACTCGGCAATTTCGTGGCGTCACGCTGTATCACGAAAGTCGGTGCTCGAACGGGACTGCCCACCCTTTCTGACCTGAAAGATCTTTAGATTGCATGAAACATATAATTGCCCTAAAACAATAGCATGGGTTTTATTGCTGTCGTACCCTTCTAATGTCTCTGCCCAATAATGCCGAAAAAACAAAAACACATACAAGCGCTACTATAATCCATATTACTTCTTGGGTAAATAGTAATTCAATTAAGAGAACTACCATCCAAAAAGCTAAAAGAAAGGCGTCAACAACTACACCAACAGGAAATCTTCTTTTGCTCATATAATCACCGTACCATCTTTTCCATCATGAATACGCATTAAAGTGTAAAACTCCTTCCACATTCTGCTAAACTGGTGCCAACGTAATATATCTTAATCCTTCCAATAGACGTGAAAAACATTCTTAAAACTATTAGAAAACCACAAAAAGAACCATTCCAAGCGCATGCTAAACTTTAAGTGTTTTCAGCTCAATATCTTTTGGCTTCAAAATCCAGAGAGTTATCGATGATGGCAAAATCTTCGCCCCTCATTGTGTTGACCAGCCCTTCTACCGAGATGAGTGAATATTATGGAAACCACGTCATACCCTTTGCAGCGGGCTTCTCTAAGCCTTGGTTCCTACCTAGATTCTTCCTGAAGAAGACATTCTTCAAACCCGTCCCATCCAACAGCTTTGAGGCTGCAATAGCTCCTCTGGGTCTTAGAAGACTTGAGGCTGCTCTTGTAAAGTCAGGATTTCAGCTTAAAGATATAGCTGTTGTGCACCCGGACTGCTTGAAGAAAGTTGTGGGATCCAACACTAAGGTTATAGGAATTTCATCAAAGGATCCGCTTGGTCTAGGCTACGTGTCGTTAACTTACTCGTCAGTTTTAGATTTAGGCGACCCCATAAACAAGCTAGAGTTTAAGAGGCTTATGAACCATGCCGAACAAGCCAAACAGAAATATGGAACCAAAATAGTTGTTGGTGGTCCAGGGTCATGGCAGTTACTGAGGCCTGAAGTCAAAGACTTGTTCGAAGTAGACTTAATCTTCAAAGGTGAAGGAGACGTTACTGGACCTGAGGTTTTTTGGAAACTGGTTGAAGGCAGAGACCTGCCTAAAGTTATTGAGGGCAAGCAGGCTGACATTGGCGACATTTCTCCCATAATGAGACCATCGATATACGGAGCCGTTGAGATATCGAGAGGCTGTGGGAGAGGCTGCGCTTTCTGCTCGCCAACTATGCAAAGGAGAAGGATCATACCAATAGAAACAATCGCACGCGAAGCTGAGTTAAATGTAAGTTATGGCTTGAATGATGTCCTCTTGGTTACAGAAGATATATTCATGTACGGATGTAACAGCTCAGACTTCACCCCAAACAAGAATGCTGTAGAAGCCCTCTTCAAGGCTTTAATGCCCTTAAAAGGAGTGAATTCCATTCAGGTTACTCATGCTAACCTATCAGCCATAAATGCCGATAAGGCGTTGGCAAAATACGTAGCTGAACAATTAAAGGAGAAACCGAAGTACTCGCATCAAGGAAAACACATGGCAACTGTTGAGGTGGGTATTGAAACTGGCAGCCCTAGGCTTTTTAAGAAATATATGGCTGGAAAGTGTAAGCCGTATAAGCCTACTGAGTGGCCTAACATAGTTTTATCTTCACTTTCATTCATGGAAGACTGCGATTGGATAGCCCTTGCAACAATACTCGTGGGTCTTCCAGGCGAGACGGATGAAGATACTGAGCACAGCATTAGGCTTATCGAGAGCATTGAGAACATGGGCTTAAAGACGTTCCTTGTCCCCTTATCATTCGTTCCCTTGGGAACCTGTAGCCTCAGAGATGCAGCGTTGGAGTCTTTTAACGACCTATCAGAGCGACAAGTTGACCTCTTCGCTTCTGCTTGGGAACGTAACATCAGGGTTTGGGGATCAGATTTCTTCAATTCTCCGCCATACACGTCATACTGGGCTAAGCTGGGATTCAAGCTTGCAAGCAGGCTTCTCTACAACTTTAAGTACAAGTGGAGTGACAAGTGGAGACGGGCTATTGCTAACAGAATCTTCGAGGCGTTAAAACAAGTAACTTAGCATTAGCGACGGATTTAGCGCTTGAAATGTAAAAGTTTTGAAACGAGTTGACCGCCCACTAGATGTTTCTCCACTATTTCCTCTACACTGTTAATTGTCACGAAACGATACCAAACACCTTGAGGATAAATAACAACAAGTGGTCCATATTTGCATTCTCTCAGCGATAGACAACCGGTTCTTGTAACTTTCACCTTGTCCAATAAACCTCGCTTCTCAACTTTTTGCCTAAAAGTCTGCAGAACACTTTCTGCGTCTTTCTTTGAGCATGTGGGACAAGTACACACGAAAACATGATAATCATAAGGCTTCATTAATTGACACCTCAAAACTTTTTCGTTAAATATTCTGTTATCGACTCAAAGATTAGCTTTCCATTTCCATATTTGGGAACAGGTTCTCTCCTTGTCCACTCTGGGAGTTGCCATCCGTAGTAGGCTCGTTCGGGATGAGGCATCAAGCCAAATATGCTGCCTGAGGAATCACAGATTCCAGCAATGTCGTGAAAAGCGCCGTTTGGATTAACCGGATACTTCCCATTTGCATATTCACCTTCTTCTGTGCAGTACCTGAAGACTAGCTGGTCATTGTCATACAGTCTTTGCAGGTAATCATGTTCTTTTTCATTTTCAAACATGAATCTGCCTTCGGCATGTGCCACTGGTATCGCTAGCACTTCTCCTCTCTTAATTGTTTGAGTAAAGACGCATTTGCCAGCGTTTTCGTGTTTCAAATACACCCAAGTGCAGCGGTAACCGATAGGAACGTTAGTAGCCAAAGCCGCTTGAGGCAACTCACTGGCACAATCGAATCCGGGTAGCAAACCAGCCTCAACCAACACTTGAAAACCATTGCATATTCCAAGAATGGGGCGTTCTTCCTTCACAAACCGTTTCAGTTGTTCGTTTAACTTGGCTAGAATCCCTTTTGCAAGTATGGCGCCTGCACGCACGTAGTCGCCGTAGGAGAAGCCGCCTGGAAAAACGAGAGCGGTGTAGTCTAAGAGATTTTTCTTGGCAACTATAGTGTTTAGGTGAACGATTTCGGCTTTAACGCCTATGTCCTCTATGGCTCTTTTGGTCTCGGTGTCGCAGTTGGTCCCGCCCACTCGCAATATGCAAACTTTGATTTCTTGGCGCTGCATATCAACCGCCGCCTCCTAAAGTGCCTTTCCAAGCGTTTCTGAGTTCAGCCAAGCTAACATCTACCAGTTTTTCGTCGTTAAGTCCATAAACAGAAAAGTAAGATTCTTCCTTCACTCTGCCAACAACCCAAAAAACGTTGCCCTTCATCAAGTGTTCGAAATCCTTTTTGTGTTTCTCGGCTACTTCAATTAAGAATCTGCTGTTGGATTCTGAAAACAATGTGAAATCGTTTCTCTTCAAGCTTTTAGGCTTAGGCACTCTTTTCAGCCACAAGTCGATCCCGTAATCGCCAGTGAAAGCCATTTCAGCAGCCGCAACCGCTAAGCCTCCTTCTGAAAGATCGTGGCAGGCTCGCACGTAGCCCGAATCGATTGCTTTCACCAAGGCGTCTATGCCTCTTTTTACGGATGCTATACGAACTTTTGGAACAGTTTTGCCGATGAAGCCTTTCAGTTTGTAGTATTCGGAGCCACCCAGTTCCGGCAGTGTTTGTCCAACAATGTATAGGGGGTTACCTGGCTGTTTCAAGTCTATGGAGACTGCCTTTCTCACGTCTGGAATTATGCCTACAGCAGTGATGAGTAGAGTGGGTGTAACTGGTCCTGTGGGCGACTCGTTGTAGAGGCTGTCCTTCCCCGAAATGAAGGGTGTTTCAAAAGTTTTGGCGAAGTCGTAGCAGGCTTGGCATGCTCTCACCAGTGAGCCCAAGCGGTCGGGTTTTTCAGGGTTCCCCCAAGTGAAGTTGTCTAGTAAGGCTACTCTTCTGCCGCCCACCGCCGTATTGCTCCGTATTGCCTCGTCAATACTAGACGCCGCCATCCAGTACGGGTCAATCTTTCCATAGTTTGGGTTCATGCCGCAAGAAATGACAATGCCCTTCCAAGAGTTATTTAGAGGCTTGAGAACAGCAGCATCGTTTGGTCCAGCGTGTCTGCCTTGAAGAGGCTTTATTACAGTATTCCCCTTTACCTCATGGTCGTAAGTGCGCACCACCGACTCTTTGCTGGCTGTGTTGGGTACAGAAAGCAGCCTTAGAACAAGGCTAGTTAGGTCTTTTGGCTCCTTAAAACTGGGTTCTCGAAACGTTGGACTTTTCCACTTCGCCTTTCTCTTGGCTGTAGGCGGCTCGAAGAGAAAACCTATGTCAATCTCAGCTACTTTCACACCGTGAAAATCGATTGTAAGTGTTCCATCGTCTGTGAATCTGCCAATAGGCGTAGCATCAAGGTCTTCTCTCTTGGAAATGTTCAAAACTTCGATGAGATTTTTTTTCGAAACAGATAGGAGCATTCTCTCTTGGGACTCTGAGACGTAGATTTCCCACGGAGCCATCCCCGAATGTTTCAACGGAATTTTATCCAGCTCCACATGTGCACCGCAGTTTGCAGTGTGAGCTCTCTCGCCTAAGGCAGAAGACAGTCCTCCGCCGCCGAGGTCAGTTATGCTCGAACTTAGCTTTCTGTCGCGCACCTCGATTATGGCGCGTTTCAATTTCTCTTCCTCTATTGGATTCGCTATCTGAACTGCCGGCCTCGACACCTCTTCCGATTTTTCAGTAAGTTCAGCTGAGGCGAAAGTGACTCCGTGGATCCCGTCTCTGCCTGTTTTTCCGCCTACTAGGAGAATTGTGTCGCCTGGTTTGGTAGCGTGTACGTAGCTGTCTTTTGGGAGAATGCCCACGCAGCCGCAGTAGACGACAACGTTGCCCACGTAGCTCTCGTCAAAGTAGATGGCGCCGTTTACCGTCGGGATTCCCATGTTGTTTCCATAACTGCCTATCCCAGCCACAACTCCATTGTAAACATATCTTGGATGCTTTATGCCTAGAGGCAACTTTTCATAGTCGTAGTCCAATGGACCGAAACCCAGAACGTCTGTGCACGCAATGGGGTCAGCCCAAACACCTAGAATGTCTCTTATGACGCCGCCTGTGCCCGTTGCCGCTCCGCCAAAGGGCTCAACAGCCGAAGGATGGTTGTGTGTCTCCACTTTCGCTGCGACCGCAAAGCCTTTGTCGAAGTCTATTATGCCGGCGTTGTCTTCGAAAACTGAGATGCACCATGGCATATTGAGTTCTTTTGTTGCTTTGGCAATGTAGGTTTCGAACAGACTCTTGATTTTCTTCTCGCCTAGGGTTATTTCTCCCTTAAAGGTCTTATGATAACAGTGCTCCGACCATGTCTGTCCAATAGTTTGAAGTTCAATGTCTGTTGGATTTCGCCTTTTCTCAGAGAAGTATTTTTGAACCTTTCTCATTTCCTCTAGGTTTAAGCCTATCCCTAATTCGGCGCTGACTTGAAGAAGCTGCTTTTCACTCGCATCGAGTAGCTTTACTTCGAAAATTTCAAAGGGCAGAGGGCGTCTTTTGTACAGGCTCATCTCGCTTCCTCAATCTCAAAGCGATAGTTGTCTTTCACAGGATTCGCCAGCAGTCGTCTGCACATCTCGTCTACGAGTTGCTTCGCCTCTGACAAACTTCTGGCTTCCAACACAATCTCATAGACTTTGCTCACGCCAACCGACTTAACTGGATAATTGAGTTCTACCAGAGCCTGCCTAGTCGTTTCGCCTTCAGGGTCGGAATGCCCAGGTTTGAGTCCAACCTCAACTTTAGCCCGATATCTCATGCAGACTCATCTATTATACAAGTATTTATCAATTTTTACAACATCAATATGTCAAATTTCGAAAAAGATGTTAATTAACTTTTGACAAAACAATCTTCTTTTCTTTGTATTTTACAACAATTTTTCCTGAATCTGTCACTCTGCCGATTCGGTCGGCTTCTGCACCATTTCTTTGGAGAACATGTATTGCTTCGTCTTTTTTAGAGTTATCAACGACTACGGCGAAGCCCCAGCCCATGTTGAAAGTTTTGAACATCTCCTCGTCTGAAATGACGCCCTTAACTTGTCGAGCCGTGTCTTGAATGAGTTTGAAAATCAGTTGCGGCTTAAAGTAGTCGAATTCAAACCCTATACCCTTGCTAAAAGCTATGAGTCGGTCAAACTTTAGGTAAGCGTCGCCAGTGATGTGCACGGCGCCCTTTATCTCACAGTTTTCGGCTAAACGCAACAATGGTTTGACGTAGATTCTCATGGGTTCGAGAACCTCGTAGACTATTTCTCTGTCAAATCCATCTGGAACTTCAAAAGGGTTGTATTTGCCACCCCATTGTTTGAACAAGACTTTTCTCGCAAGTGAAACACCGTTGCTGTGAATTCCAGAACTCCGCAAGCCTATGACAGCGTCTCCAGGCTTGATGTTGTTTCCAAAGATTATTTTTTCGCGGTGCACTTCGCCAATTGTTGCGACAACCATGTCGAATCCTTTGCCTTCGACTAGGCTCTTTATTATTTCTGGTACGTCGCCTATTTCGCCGCTTGGCACAATGCATTCGGCTTCTGCAGCACCTTTCACCATGCCCTTCATCCACTCTCTCACGAGGGCTGGATCAGAAACTTGAGCATGTATGTTGTCGGCAATCGCCAAGGGTTTGGCGCCTGAGCGTATTAGGTCGTTTACTGCTAGGGCGATGCCGTCTATGCCTATGGTGTCGTATTTGTTGGCTAACTGCGCGACCAAAACCTTGCTGCCTACGCCTTCAATTACAAGGTCGAGGTAGAGGTCTCTGCCAAACGGAAAGATGTTACCGTATGGAAGTTTGACAACCTTTCCGTGCCGACTGAACTTATATGTTCGCTTCAGAAGTGTTAGGGCTTTCTTCGACTCGGCTCTAATCTTTCTGTCAACACCAGCCTCGGCGTAAGTGAATCTTTTTGGCACTGGGGTTCCTTCACTTACGTGACGATTTCTGGCAGTTTCTTTTCTCTTAGCGCACGTTTTATTTCTAGGGCTATGCGGTCGCCCATGCTCATGGTTCGGTTGTATTTTGCGTTTGCGTATTGGCTGCCTAAGCCCATGTGAACGTTTGTTCCTCCTCCGTGGCGCAGGGCAACATCCTGCGTGACTGGAATGTGCATGTATGGGGCGACTTTGTCGGGAACATCGTACAAGCCGTAGTCCATGGCTGTCTTAGGCTCTGTGCCGCCTGTGTAGTCAATTTTGACTTTGGGCTTCAACTCGTATTTGGAGACTCTGTCCCAAGTTATCATCGTCTGCAAGCACCAGGCGCCTATTATTCCCGGCGGCTCATACTTTCTCATGGCTAAAAGGTAAGCATCAGCGTACCGATGCATGTCTTTGAGCAAAGACTCGCGCAGACTCATCATGAGGTGGGCTGAAACCTCGAAAGAAGGAACTCTCTTAATCTTTTCTTGAACGTCTATTGGGAGGCGTTTCACACCGTCTAGTATGGTTTCACGTCTTTCGTCAATGGACAGAAACTGGTTGGCTAGACAGATCCGTGCTTCTTTGATGCTCACCTTGTAAAGTTTGGCGTACCAGTCATCTACGTCTCCCCAGTCTTCGGCGGCGTCGAGGGGCGAGAAGAAGAAGTTGAAGTTGGCGTGAGGTCCCAAAACTATCTGCTCTACACGAGCTCTTTCTAAGCATTCTCTGTTGAGGGTTCCAGCTTCCATTTCCTTTTCCACTTTTTCTTCAAGGTCGTTTGAGTCAGCCGCAAAAATGAATTCACGCTCAAAGGCTCTATGGGCGTGTTCCGCCTTCAGAAGCATGGGTTCGTCAATTGGCTTCTTAAAGCTTATACCACCCTTATGAACCTCATACTGGTAGGATTTTGGATAGGGGATGCCCGCTTTTTCGGCGAACCAGTAATAGTCTTTGTCAATTTCGCCTCTGTTTTCAGCCTTTAGCGCCATACGGGAGCCCAAAATTGGAACGCCAAAGCGATTTTCAATGACACTGCAGTGTTCGTCTCCGCCGACGTAGACCGAGAACGCTCGGTTTGGAATCTGAACGCACTCTAAACCAACCAGCTCATCCACGTGTTTGACTATGTCGCCATATTCCTTCAGAATTAGAATAGCGCTTCTCCAGTCGCCCTTCTTCTTGATGTCCTTAGAATCGTCGGTAACGATTAAATCTTTCTTGACCTGCTTGGGCAGTTCTTCTACGGGTTGATTTGGTTCTCCGACCATGGGGTTCTGCAGGTAAATTCTGGCTCTGGCGTGCGTTGTGAAGATTATGCTCCTCAAGCCGTAGTTTCTTTGGCCTTGCCAAGCGTCGAGGGCTGAGTGTGAGCCCAAATTGAGGGCTATAGGCTCTTTGTAGGACTTCACTATATTTTGCATTTCCTCTCTCGCTATGACCACGAAATCACCTTCCGTCTTTACAAGACGGACATTCAATTTAATTGTTTCTGTTTGCCCGATTACTTAGGCAATTCTTAAATTTCTATGCAAAAGATAGTTGCCAATTGAGGCATCTTCAAGATTCAAGGGTTGGTGCACCAATGAGGCTCTCTGAAACTGTCCTTTTGGTTCTCATTGTGTTTTTCATCGTTTGGGTTTTCACTTGCATTGCTCATCCATTTGTTGGCATGGCCATACTCTGCGCCGTATTTGTTATGCTTCTTGGGTTCTTCTTCTTTGTGCTAATCGCGCTTTGGTCCCAAAAACGTGGTAGCCTCAAATCTTAACATGATTATTTCTTAGAACTTTCGTCCAGTGAGTCTCTGATAAGCTTCGACGTATTTTTTCGATGTCTCCTTAACAACGTGATCAGGCAGAGTAGGAGCGGGTGGTCGCTTGTTCCAACCAATTTTTTCAAGATAATCTCTGACAGATTGTTTGTCAAAACTGAACTGGTCAATGCCCACCTTGTACTTGTCCAAAGACCAAAAACGTGATGAGTCGGGTGTGAGTAATTCGTCTATGAGAATTATTTCCTTGTCAGAGAAACCGCATTCCATTTTTGTGTCGGCGATGATGATACCGTTTGCCTCAGCCTTTTTTGAGGCGAGTTCATAAATCTTTAGGCATACTTCTTCGATTTCTGTGGCTTCGTCTCTTCCAATTTTCTTTAAGACATCGACTCTAGCTAACTCCACATCATGGCCTGTTTCAGCTTTGGTTGTGGGTGTGAGAATTGGCGTAGGCAGTTTCTCCGCCTTTTTCAACCCTTTAGGTAAGCCTGTTTGTTTTCGTTTTTGATATTTTTCCCAGAGAGAGCCGTAAATGTAGCCTCTCACCACAAATTCGATTTTTATGGGGTCGGTCTTTTTGACCAAAACTGTTCGAGGGTCCACAACATCTAGAACATGGTTCTCTATTATGTTTCTTGTTTCGTTAAACCAGTATGCGCTCAGTCGGTTCAGAGCCTCGCCTTTATGGGGGATTCCGTTGGGCAAGACAACATCGAAGGCTGAGATTCTGTCTGTTGAAACTATGAGTAGCTTGCCGCCTAGGTCATAGAGGTCTCTGACTTTTCCTTTCTTGAAAAGTGGAAGAGGCAGGCTGGTTTCTAACAAAACTTCATTTGACATTATGTGTCCTCTGCGTGTTCAACGTGTTCCCTTTCAAGTTCGTGAACTTCTTTCTTTTTCAGCTCGATGTCAGCCTTTGCCACAGCATCCTTAACCTTTTCCCTATGTTTCTGAACAGCTTTCTTGAGTGAAGGGTTAGAAAGTGCAAGTATTTTGACGGCTGCCAAGGCGGCGTTTTCTGGTTCAGGAACAAGAGAGACGGCAATCCCCTTTGGTGTCATCACTGTGGAAAATATTTTTGGCAGTCCGTGTTTTTCGATGTCTGGAGGACAAGCTATGACGGGGTTTGTTGTATAACCTGCGACGACGCTTGACAGAGCGTCTGACAGACCTGCAACTGTGATGTAGACAATTTTGTCCTTTGACTGCTCGTAGCCTTTCAAGTCAGCTAACAGTTTCTCTGGGTTTCTGTGCGCCGAACCAACTCTGTATTCGCATCTCACGGGAAAGCGTGCCTCTTTCAGAAAGTTCTCTATGCGGTGGGCAAAGGGGATGTCGCTGGTGGAACCGACTAGTATGACGATTTTTTGTCTGGGCATTTTTAGTCAATGCATAGTCTTTCGTCATCTGATTTAAAGGTATAGCGTACTTGAGAGAAAGAAAAATAGTGGTGTTTTGTTATTTTCTGATTCTCTTTATTTCAAAGACCACGGGGTTTTCTGGGTCTGGGCAAGCGTTGTAGATGACGTCTTTGTTTTTTGCCCATGGGAATTCTGCACCGTATCTCATGGCGTAGACTTTTGGTAGCATTGCCATCAAGGCGCTGTAGCACATGTCGCCCTTGATCTTTTTACCGTCGAAATATATTTTGTCGCCGACTTTGCAACCGAAGTCGCATGTTCCTTTCACGCTTTTAACCGTTAACACCACGTCGTATGGCAAATTTTGTTTTCACCTGTTTGACAGCATTGTTTGAAGTGGCTTAAAAGTTTGAGCCATTATTTATCGGGTCATGAGTTTCATTAGTATTTTTGAACCAATCACTATGGTTCCGACAGTGTAAGCGAGAAGCACAACCGAGTCAAACAAGACCACATCCATGTTTTCAGCCATGGCAGCCCTCAATGCTTCAGTTGCATAAGTGAGCGGAAGAGCCCTAGCAACGTATGGAAGAGGCATTGGCATAGCCCCAACAGAAAAGAAGACGCCGCCCAGAAACATCATTGGAAAACGGAGGAGATTAGAGAGCATCATGGCTTCTCGTGGTTCAGACGCCAAACCCGATATTATTGTTCCTATGCCTGTGAAGGAAAAACTGGCGAGTATGATTATCAGGAGGACGGCGCCGATGTTGGCGAAGGAGACATGGAAGAGCGAGCTGCCAATTATGAGTAGCACAAGTGCGCTTATGACGCCCATAACTGCACCAGCCATTGTTTTTCCAACAATTATTGACGTGGATGAGACGGGCGCCGCTAGTATTCGGTCGAATACGCCTAGGGATTTGTCCCAAACTATGCTCATGGTTTCATTTATGCTTCCGAACATGGCTGTCATGCCCACGATGCCTGGTATGAGAAAGTTTACGAAGTCTATGTCTAATCCTCCAGTTGCGCCATATCTGAAACTGAAAGTAAACATCATGAAGATTGGAAACAGGAGACTCCAGACGACGTGGCGCACTGACTTGAACGATTGGCGCAGGTCGTTTTCAGCTATGTAAACTGAATGCATCAGAGATGTCACAGGCTTGAAAGTTTTCATCTCATTCCACTCCGAGATAGTCTTCTCTTGAGGTAGTCTTCCTTTGACATTGGCTCTTCTCGAATGCTTTTTCCCGTCAAGTTGATGAAGGCGTCTTCTAAAGTTGGTTGCGCAACCGAGATGTTCTCGATTCTTCCACCGTGCTTGTCCACGAGGTTCACAACAGTTGGAATCATTTGCGACAGGTCTTTGGAGAGAATTCTTATTTTTCCCTCGGCTAACAGGGCGTTGTCGACGCCTTCTGCCTTTTGTAGGATGGGGAGCCACTTTTGCTGGTCGACGCCGTTGAGAATTTTGAGTTCTAGGGCGCGCATACCTTGGGTGCGGTTTTTGATTTGTTCAGGTGTGTCCAATGCTATGAGTTTGCCCTGGTCGATTATACCTACTCTGTGAACCAGTCTGTCTGCTTCTTCAATCTGATGTGTGGTCATGAGAATGGTTCTGCCTTCTTTGTTGAGGTTTAGGATGATTTCTCTCACTAAACGGGCTGTTTGGGCGTCTAAGCCGCTTGTGGGTTCGTCCATGATTAGGATTTCTGGTTGATGAATAAGTGCGGCGGCTATGGTTAGGCGTCGATGCATGCCTTTGCTGTAGTACTTGACTAGGTCGTTTTGTCTTTCCTTTAGTTGGAATAGTTCTAAGACTTGGTCGATGCGTTCTCTTCGTGTCTTTTTGTCTAAGCCGTACAGTTTTCCCGTGAACTCTAAGTTTACTTTGGCGCTTAACTCTCCGAACAGGTTTGAAATGTCTGGGACCAAGCCTATTCTTCGTTTGACTTCTTCGGGTCTTTGTGAAACGTCGAAACCGTCTACAACTGCGGTTCCGCTGGTTGGTCTGAGCATGCCGCAAATCATGCGGATGGTTGTTGTTTTTCCAGCGCCGTTGGGTCCGAGCAAGCCGAAGATTTCTTTGTCTCTGACCTCAAAGTTGACGTGGTCAACCGCTAGTAGGCTGCCGTAGAATTTTGTGAGTTCTTTGACCTCGATGGCGTTTTCCAAGGGCATTTCACTTTTCAGATGAATAATACAAATGGAGATAAAAGGATGACTAGTCAATGGTTATAAACAGTGCTTAGCTTCATTCGTTAGACTCTGCTAAACTCTTTCTTGGTTTAGGCTAAGTATTCGTATTCAATGAGAAGAAAATAGCAACATTATGGAGGAGGTTCAGTTTTTGGTTTCTTAAGAAAAAAACTTTCGAGTGAAATAGTCTAAAAGGTTAACCGCGTAAGCTATAGGCGTACATCCTTCAAGTATGTTAGGGAAAATCTCTTGATTTCTCCTTCTTTGAGGCTTACAATGAAACTTTGAATGTCCTCGGTATAGTCTTTCCAATCCATTCTCAACAGGTTCAGCTTATGATGGTAATCCGTGTAGTCTTTGTGAAAGGAGATAATCACTCCAGTCATGCCAAGACCTTCTCCAGTAGCCGTAAATATTGCGTTGGGAAACTTTGCAGCATATTCTTTAGTGGATTTCAATATTTCTGGTGTAAGAATTTCAGGACGCATTTTGACAAAGGTTAGAGCTAATATTTCAAAACCCATCTTCCTAAAATCAGGAACAACAGTGTAGTCATGAATCATTCCATCACTTTCAAGTCTATGACGAGTTCTGGTGATTGTTGCCTGGGAAACATCGAGAACTTTGGCAAGTTCTCTATCACTTCGTTTTGAATCTTTAAGAAGTTCCCGTAACAATTTTTGACGTAATTCTTCTCGCATGAACCTCACACTTTAATGTTTTTCTTTTAGACCAAATTAGTCTTGCGGTTTTTTACTTTCAAACGACTTATTGATTAGTATTTCGCGCTAGGTTGCATTAATAATTTAAGGAAAAATCGTCTATTAGATGTCAGAGAGGGAATGCCACGAAGGGGGGTATAATTATTGAGTGACGCCACAGGAATCTTTACAGCCATTGCCTTGTGGTTTATCTTGACTTTTCTGGGACTGCTGTTGCCAACCTTTACGGGTCTTGCACTCTTCATGTTCGTTGCACCCATCATCAGTGGATACGTTGCAGGACGAAACAGAAAAACCAGCGTAATAATTATCATTTCACTTTCTACAACTGTCCTAGCGGGAATAATTGGCTTTGCAACAATAGGATCCGTGCCGCTTGAACTGCAACGCAACTTAACAGGGATTGGTTGGACCTCAAACACTCATAGTTCTTGTTTGGGTTTTCCTTAACGCACTGTTAACCCTTATAACTGGTTATGTCAGTTTCAAATCTAGCATACACAGTTCGTCTGTTCCGAAGTGAAGAAGAATTGAAAAAGAAGATTAAGAAGGGGATGCCTCCAAGCTCGTACACTACCATGCCACACTATTTTCCAACAGAACAGGTAGACATCGTAAAGAAAATTAAGCCTAAGAGACGTGGAAAGAAAGAATAAACCGATTTCTATCCTTTCCTAACTCAGAGTAAAAGGATAAGGTTTTAGATTTGCTGTGCTATTTCAAAGTGATTCAAAAAGGCTGATAATACATGCGACGCTCCTCAGCGTTCACCATTGGCAAGGGCACTTTTCTCGGTTTAGGCTCGTTTGAGTTCATGACCTTCATGAGACGAGGCGTCTTCTACACCTTCATGATCTACTACCTGTACGACTTGTTGGGCAAAGTCACCATTGTAGCCATGTTGGGCACGTTCACAATGGTCGCCTCCACATTAGGACAAAACTTTCTCTGGGGAAGAATCTCTGACCGCTACAGGTTGCGAACTCAGTTGATAGTTGTGGGTGAGATAACCGCTGGAATAGTCTACATCCTAGTGTTTCTGCTTCACAAGTCGCTCATAGATACGGGCAACGGCGCAGCAGCAGGCATAACTATCATTACAGGGCTTTCAATCCTAGAGTTTTTCTGGTCAATGTCAGACGTAGGCTGGGCCGCTCTCGTCACTGACATTACAACCCCTAAAATGAGAGGCGGGTTCATCGGCACAATCAATTTCATCTCGTCTGTTGGCAGAATGACTGGCGTAGTCACGGCTGGCTTCCTCTACGAAGGCGGATTAGGCTTCCGCCAAGGAACAATCTTCTACGTAGTGACAGCCATGCTGTTCGCTGGAGCAGCAATCATGTGGCTCGCATCCAGATCACTCAAATCTAAAATTAAACTGTCTGTTAAAGGTGGAAGCGAAATCGGAGGCAACGGCTTAGTCGAAACACGTGAATCTGAGGTTAATGCCAAGTCGGACAATCCACGAGTCTTCGTGTGGTTTCTTGTCGCTTTTGCAATAATTGTTTTGGGTGCAACCTCAATCAATCAAGTTTTTTTGTTGTTTCTCAAACTGCCATTACCTGACGGACTTAACGCAACCGACGAGCAAGTCAGCCTTGTGGTGACAGCTTGGACTCTGGGCGGGATGACAGCCAGCGTTCTCTCTGGAAGACTCTCTGACAAAATTGGAAGAACAAAAGTAATCTCATTGGGCTTGCTCCTAGCAATGGCAACAATCCTCTCATACGGAATAGTGCCCAACGTGGCATTAATGGCGCTCACCTACGGAATAAACGGCGTGTCCTTCATGACCATTCAAACAGCAGGCTTCGCCCTTGCAGGCGACATCATACCAGCGCATCGAAGAGGACGACTACTAAGCCGATACAACGCTGTCATGGCGCTGAGCTGGGGACCAGCAGGCTTGCTGATAGGCGGACCGCTCGCCGACATACAAACAGGAGTGATGGGCATCTCGAGACACGTAGCCTACATCAACACGTTCATCACAGCATCAATCTTAATCATCATAGGCGCCGCCGTTTTCCTAGCAAAAGTAAGAGAACCAGCATAGACCACTCAAGATTTTAACAGTCTTTCATACACAAAGTCAAATAGTAGGCGAAGGTGTCTGCATGGTGTACACTTATAGAAAAGGTATCGGTTACCGAAGAGGACTGAAGACGCTTTATTAACCGCTGAAAATGTTTAAGACGAATCTTGAAATCTTGTCTTTGTCATTTAAGAATATTTTGATAACTTGTTTGCCAGACTCAGTTATTGTATAGACTCTTCTCCTCCCATCATACTCGCCCTTCACTAAACCGTTCCTCTCCAAAGCATAAAGGTAAGCATAAACCGTGCCCGTGCTCAACAACATGTGAAATTTGTCGTGAACAAAAGACATAACATCGGAGCCGCTGAGCGGGCGATTCTTCAACGCAAGCAGGATCACCACATCCAAGAAATTTCGGATGGTCCTTCTATGAATCTTGGCTAAAGTTTCTGATTCCAATTCAACCACCGAATAAGATTTAGAAGATAGATGGTATATTCATATAAGCTTTATTTTTGTTCGGAAAAAAGCTTCTTTTCCCGACAAAAATTAACTGGAGGTGATAGGTTTGAATTGGAAAATGGTGGTCCTTTCAAATTGGAAACTAATCCTCCTGCTAATTCAGCTAGGCTTGCTTGCAATAACGATAAGCACCAGAATAGCGCTCGCACCCTCAGACCCCATCGACGATCCGTGGGGTCCTGGATAACAAAATATACATAACTATTCAGAGAAGTGTAACCTAAAGACAGTCGTGGTGACAACAGGTGCGAAAAAAACTCGATCTTCTTGATGTGATGATCATAGAAGATTTGGGGAAATATGGACCCAGAAACATAACGAAGATTGCAAAGAGGCTGAAAATATCAAGAGGAACTGTGCTATCCAGATTGAAACACATGTCCTCCCTTTTTTATTTGAGAATGCACGCAAGTATTTATCATACAAACTTAGGACTGAAAAAAGCAGTCGTTTTTGCAGAAGCAACTCCAGGTAACGAGGAATTACTTTTTAACTGCATGAAGGTTAACAATTTCTATTACTACTTAAGTCGATCCTATGGAATGTTTGAAGGTTGCTTTGGAGTCTACCTTATTCCTAAGGACCAAAGTACCAAATTTGAGCAGTTCATTCAAGAGATTAAAAAACTGGGAGTAGCCCAAAATGTGGGATTTTTCTGGTCAACCTGCTTTCACACAGTCAATCGAACAACCAACTGGTTCAATGGTGTGTCCGAAGAGTGGACTTTTCCATGGGATAGGTGGATTGATGAAATTCCGACTGAGGCGAAAAACCTACCTTACACGCTTGTCGACCCAGAGGACTTCCCCATAGAGGCTGATGAAACAGACTTATTCATTTTAAAGGAATTGGAGAAAAACGCCACCATTAACTTGGCTGACATTGCAAAGCAACTTAGGACAACTTTACCGAATATTCATCAGCATTACAAAATGCATGTCCTCGAAAAAGGACTGCTCGAAACTTTTCAAATAAGTATCCTACCCTTTGATAGAACCATATCTGACATGTTTGTATTTACATTAAAATTTGACAATTTTGAAAAAATGGCTAGATTTGCTCGATCATTACTGGACAAGCCATTCGTAGGCTGGGTAGGCAAGATACTTGGCGAAAATGCAATAGTTTTTCAAGTGTATCTCCCTCGCCCAGAATTCAGAAATTTTGTTGAGAGCTTGTCAAAACTTGCCAGAGCCGGTCACCTGCAAAGCTACGATTACATAATTCAAGACCTAAGTCCAGGAAAATGGTCACGAGTAACAATTCCATATGAATTTTTCAAGGATGGATCATGGATCTACGACCATAACAAACATGTCCAAGATCTTAGAGACTTAGTGAGGCGTTCATATGTCGTTTGATTTGAAGTTGAAATAGCTAAGAACCCTTAAATGAAGGAAACAATAAGGCTTAACTTAGACCTTTAGGCTCAACAGTTTTCACTCCAGTTCTTATCCATTCAAAGACTTCTTTCTTAACCATGAATAAAGGCAATTTGAACACCTTTTCAAAGATTAAGGGAAAGGCAGATATTGTTTGTGAATGACCATTATATCTGTGAGTGTACTTGATACAATGAATTCTTATGAGTTCAAAGACTTCGTAGTGACCCTGTTCAAGGGACTGGGATACTCAAACATCAAAGTTGGTTCTGAAACAGCTATTCGAGGCGTTGATATGACTATGGAGAAGGCAACTGACATTGGAACAGTCAAATATTTGGTTCAATGTGAACATCAACCTTTGGGTGTTGTAGCTCTTCCAGTAGTCAAAATACTGCACTCTACAGTTGTATCAACACCTGCACTAGACAAAGGGTTGATTGTTACTTCTGGAAGGTTCAGCAGTGAGGCTATCGAATACGCTGAGGAAATAGGTATTGAACTGATAGACGCTTGGAAACTGATAGAACTTGGTAAGAAAGTGGGTTTGACCATTCAAAAGAAACCCTCTCACCAAATTGAAAGTTGTTTTCCTATATCTAACAAATCCCAAATCACCATAAGGTTACTCGGTTTTCTGAGGAATGACTTGAAGGGATTCGAGGAAAAATTAGCAAATATTGAAGACATGGGACTCAGACTAGTTCCTTCCTATATGGTTGATTATTCCATAAATGCTACTTTCTCAACATCTGTGGGCGTGATTCATAGCATAAATGAAAGCTCATCCATTTTTCTGACTGACAGAGGAGAACCAATACATGAAATCATAACTGATGCATTGCTTCCTCAGAAATATAGAATCTCTACAGTTACTCCAGACACTTTAGGGAATGTGAAGATTCTTGAGAAAGGTGAATTCACAAAGCCATTCAAGGAGATTAAGAGTACAGCAAAAGATGTGCTTGCTAGAGCCTACACACAGACTGTTTCATATTATGGTGCAAACAATAGGCGGTATGAAAAGACATGCATCCCAAAACAGAAGGATATCAGTATATCAGATGTTAAGCAAGTTTACATTCCTTCATGGAACATCATGTTTTCGGTGCTCAAGAACAAATATGCGATAGTTGGAATTGAAAACACTTCTGGGCTAACAGTTCTTCCGAGCAATATGGTTAGTGTCAAAGCCAATTCAGGAGTTAAAGTTCCAGTTAACAAGTTGTTCATTGAACAACCTTCTCCAGAGCCTAAGGTTAAGGTAATGATTCCTATGTATGAACCATTAGAAATTTCTAAGTGTAAGAAGTGTGGTAGGATTATAGCAGAGCCTAAAGAACTTATCAGAATTGTAAAACATGGAGAGGCCAACTGATGATGCCTGTAAGCACAAAATTGACGCTATTAGTGTTGGCATTACCTATTCTCTTGATACAGAGAAATATGGAAATTTTATGATTCTTTCATTGCATCCCAGAGATGATAGTTTTCATATTTGGAGCCTATTTTGATACTACTTGGGTCTTGGAAAATTGTAACAACGAAGTTCTCTGTCTTGGCTAGATGAGTGTTTGTTTTAGGGGTTGCCTTTCTCTAGATTCTTTGAGTTGTCGAACTTTGTTCTCTTCAACTTCTAATCCCCTCTGAATAAGTCTTCTCAAGATTTCAGCTTGGGTCTCAGCATATTTTTTCCCAGTTACAACAAAATAGTCATCGTTGAGGTTGTCTACTCTATTGAGCACTTCCCCATCCAATGCAAAGGACACATGAGGCTTACGTAGAACCTCCGACATGTTTATCATCCCTCCCTCATGCTTACTCCAAACTATCCTCTATAAAGAGAATTCATGTTCTTAAAGTAACATTAGCACATAAACCAATTTCATACAGCTCCAAAAAAGACGATGCCTAAACAACCCTCAACCTGTCTCAACTCCTCTCAACTTCTAACTGGCAAAAAAACCAGATTTCATATTTGGATCCTATTTGGATCCTAATAGAGGGGGCTCTAACCCTGTGCGCACACACAAAAACTCTAAAATAACATAACAGTTCTATGCAGTTTAGCTTCGTTTCTTGTTGCGCTGACCCCTTCGTCTAATCTCAGTTACTTTAGGCTCCTCAAACCTTCGGCTCACCAGCACAAACACCAACCAAACAACAAACCCATAAACCACACCATTAACAACAGCACTAACAAAAGGAGCGTACGCTGTTGGCAAAGTAACAAACCCCAGCGAAGGAACCAAATTACCAGGAAACAGAGGCACAGGCACAGAGAAAGAGGCAACAGTGAACAGAACAAAGAACGCCAAAAAAATCGCCCCGCCACGCATCCAACAGTTCACCTCCAAAACAGTTCTAAGGCGAATTAACCATACACTGCAAAATCCTCGGACAAGTCAAACACTCATCGGGAATGACTGAATCCTTCGGACGCCCCCTCAAATACCCAAACCCATGCGAACAAGTAGAAACAGCAATAGAAGCAACCCTTCTTCCCCCGCTCTTGTCGTGAGCATGCGAATACTCCAAATGCGCTTTCACATCCTCAACATTCAAACGAGAAAAACAAAAAGGACAAGCATAATAAGTCTCCTCCACAGGCCTACGAGACAAATCAGTCAACCTAACAGGCGAGGAAACAACCCGCCCGCAGCGCCCACAAGAATCAACCGCATCCCTCAACAACCCCTGAACACCACCCAATATCCTCAATAGAATAGAGCATCTTAATATTTAATAAATATTTTCGTATAGACGTTCTACACGGATACACTTGCTCGTGAGTTTGTGTATTTAGGATGCGTTTTGTAGGGTTGCGAGCTTTATTTTTTCGAGGTCGTGTATTAGTTTTAATCCCTGTTCCGGCGTGGTCTCTGTGTATTCTGCTGAGACCGCTCGGAGTATTTCGTGCAGGGTTCTTTTTCCGTTCATGTGGTTGATGATTTCTGCGATTTTTTTGTTCAAGTCCTGGTCTTTTTGAGCCTGATCCAAGTACCAGTTGTATTCTTCTTCGCCTAATTGAAGTTTGAGTGTTTCCATTGATAGTGTTCCCTTGAACAGTCGAACAGGAATAATTTGCTTGGCTTCTCTTTCAGCCTCCGACTCTTTCAACTGAACGGGAACGGACACGCCTGCAGATTTTGTGATGCGCTTAAGTGTCTCTTCTATTCTTGTTTGTGCCTGTTCTGTGTGTTCTGTGAGGTTTTTGCTGAGCCTTTCAATGAGGTCGTCTAGCTCTGGGCTGCTTGCCAGCCGTTTGACTGACCGCACTGCTTCTATCTCGCGCCTTGTGACATGTTCAACTTTGTATTTGTGTTGATTTGCTGTCTTGGTGAGTTGTTTTGCCAGTTCATTTGGGTTTTCTCTCAGTTTGGGGTCGTTTTTGTTGTTCCAAAGTGCTTGCACGGCTTGTCTCTGAATCTCCTCGATTCTGGCTATCCCACGAGAGTATGTCTCATTGACTAGGAAGAAGGCTTCCTCGGTGTCAGCGTTCGCAAGTGTTAGGGCTGCGACTGTGGCTATCCATCCTACGCGTTTGAGACTGTCGGGGCTGACCTTGTCGATTGTGTCCATGCTGGTGTGATAGAACATATCTGGCCATTGTAGAAGCATGACACACGGCACGCCTATTGTTGAGTCTACGAATTCGTGGTGGTCGCTTCCCCCAGAATGCGCGTTGACGGCGTATCTGAAGGTTGAGGCTAATCCAAAGTTGGTTGAGATGTCAAATTCTTTCACCGACTGTTCCATGAGGTTTAGCACCAAATCGTTGAGGTAGGATGGCAAGGAGTCGGGTGTTCTGTCTAGTGTTAAGGTCGACTTACAGAGTTCTTGATTCTCGCCCACCATGTCTAGGTTGATTCCCGCCACGAGTCGGTTGGACCAGTCTTCGTGGCTGCAGAGGAATGCGATTGTTCCGAAGGTTTCTGGCACCCACATGAACCTTATGGTTCTTGATGGTCGATTAATCTTACCTGAGTTGATTAGACTTTGTATGGTTCGTGCGATTTCTATGAGCAAGCCGCTACCAGAGGCGTTGTCGTTTGCGCTAGGTTGGGGGTGACACAGATGGGCGATTAGTAATACTTCTTCGTTTGGTTTTGACGTGCCTATGATTGTTGCTGTGACATCGTCTAAGTTGCTTGGGAAAAGTTTGGCGTCGACTTTGGCGTGGAGTTTCACGGGTTTTTTTCCTTTGAGCAGTTCTCTGAGGTGGTTTCCTTGTCTCTTACTCAGTGAGAAGCCAAATGTTACTTTGTCTGCGACTTCTTTTGTAGGCCATATGCTTTGGTAAGAGTGTGCGTCTGGGATGTCGACGCTCTCGCGCACGTTCTTTTTCTCGTAGGCGAGGGTGTCGGTTATGACCCCTGCTGCGCCTAATTTGTATACGGCTTGTTCGTGTACAAGTCTGGCTCTGCCCGAGGCTAGCACGAGCTTTCCCTTTACCTCTTTTCCTTCGTAGTCTTCTGGTTTTGTTCCCTTTCCAACGTCGATAAGCTCAGCTGTAACGCCTTCAGGTGGGGTTGCGTTGCTGCATGTGTGTAGAGAAGTGGGTGTGTCTGCGTATCTTACTAGCAACTGTTCTTCAGGTTCGATTATTTTTAGTTCGGCGCTTTTTACCTCCCAGCCCACGGGTGTTATGTGGGTCCAGTATTTTTTGGCGCCGTCTGACTCGAACTGTTCGATTTTTGCGTCTTTGAGTCCTATGTTAAAAAGTGTGTCTCGAAGGTGCTCTGCTGCCTGATGGAACATTGTTGAGGCTTGAATCCGATGAAAATGTGTGATTTCAGCCACATACGTTTTGGCTTTTTCACCCGAAAGTTCTTCCTTGACTAGTTTCTTAATCTCGGTACTCATTAAAAATAGCGCTCCTGACTGCTTTTTTTTGCTGTTGTTGCAGAATATCAAGATGTACACACTTAAAACTTATGTTGTGTGCCCTTGTTTTTGAGTTGGTAACAATAGTGTTATGTTGTTTTTCTGTGGAGTTTGTGTGTGCGCAAGGGGGTAGACCGCCCTCTATTAGGATCCAAATAGGTTTTAGTTCATTGGTGTTGTTCAGAAACCCTGAGGAGACCTGATGAATAGTGCGTGCTTATAACTTGATGAAAGCTTATGATTATTCCAAGGTTTGAACGAATATGGGCAAACTCAGCGGTTATTTACGCTTGATGCGTCCTGTAAACTGTTTAATGGTGGGTTTTGCTGTTATAGTCGGTGCGGCAATCGCCAGCTCCAATGTTTCAAATATTTCTTGGACAAATCTAATCTACGGATTCACCACAGGCTTCATGTTAACCGCGGCATCCATGGTTATTAACGACTATTATGATAGGAAAATTGACGCAGTAAATGAGCCAAACCGACCAATTCCAAGCGGCATAATCAAGCCGAAGGAAGCACTAGTTTTTGCATTAATCCTTACGTCGATAGGTTTTAAAGCCGCGTATTTAACCAACCCTGCCAATTTTCTCTGTTTTATAACTGCCATAATCTCTTGGGTTGTCTCTGTTACTTATGTGACAGTCGGAAAACGCACAGGGCTTCTGGGTAATTTCCTTGTCAGCTTCTGTGTGGCAATACCGTTCCTTTATGGAAGCTTCGCGGTTACTAATGGGATTATATTAAATGTTTTAATTTTCGCTTCTATGGCTTTTGCTTTTCTTTCAAACACTGGCAGAGAAATAACCAAAGGAATTGTGGACGTGAAAGGCGACAAAATGCAAAACGTGAAGACACTAGCTGTGCGTTTTGGAGAGAAAACAGCCTCGGTTGCAGCTGTGTTGTTTTATCTTTCTGCGGTTTTGTTGAGTCCTTTGCCTTTGCTTTTGAATCCGCCTCTTGTTTCTTTGTGGTTTGTTCCTTTGGTAGCTGTAACCGACCTTGGACTCGTAACATCTTCATTCATGCTCCTTAAGGATCATTCAAGGAAAAACGCTAGAAGAGTTAAGAAAATTGTTCTTTTGTGGTTCGTCACTGGATTGTTGGCGTTTGTGACTGGCGCCTTAATGTGAACCTTTGCTCTGTATTGATGTGTGATACAGTAGCTTTTTCAATTATTGTGCACAATACACTTGTTTTTGAGGTGAACGCCTTTGGATGTGAAACTCCATGTTGATGGAAAACCTGTTGAACTGAACGAGTTCGTTGTTAAGATTTTGGCTGGAACAATCGCGGGCGCTGTGACATCTCTGCGAGGAATAAAGAAGGATTGGAGAGAAATCAGAATAGAAGTTACTAGAGCCTAGGCTACCTTATAAACCGTGTCTTTCTCTCTGACCCGCTCTTTCACCTGTAACCCTATGCTCTGACCCTTCTTGGCCGTCTTAACATTCTCATGCTCAATCTGCATGGATTCCACTGTCTGCTCAAAGTCTGTGGTGGGTCCCTGAATGCGGATGCGGTCGCCAACTGACAGCGTAGCAGTCAAATCCACAACAGCCACGCTTATCTTAGAAAAGAAGTGCGCTATTTTGCCTACTTCTTGAAGTTCTTCTTCGCTCAACCCAATTTCACCTCAACCATACCTAATACTACAGAAAATAGCAACTGAATATAACATTTATGACAGCGCGAACCACTGTTTTATTTGCAACCACCTCATATTCATAGACGGTGAAATCACATGCCATTGACTCTGCAAGAAGCTCAACTCGTCGCTTGGAAGATTTTTAGAAAAATAAACATCAAATTAGACGCAAACCGTGGGAGAGGCTGGGACCCCTTCGTAATCGTTACAGACATTCTTGAAGAAGCGGGTGAAGTAGCAGGCGTTGTAAAAGGTTTGGAAGGGTTCAAACCGTCTGAAAAACCCAAAACCAAAGAAATGTTGGCTAAAGAGCTCTCCGACCTACTTTATGGCATATTTGTTTTGGCTGAACACTACGGCATAAACCTAGAAGAAACCTATCTCGAACATGTGAACGATTACATGCTCCGATTTCTCACCTAAAAAGAGTTTTAATCTTTCACGATATTATTCGTAGCGATTATGAATGCGTATCCCGTGTTCATAAGTTATTTGAATAAAGCAACAGCATTAATCAAATGGCAAAATATTGAAAAAAGAGCATCCAAATGCTCTCAAAACGACTTTCAGAATAACCGCAGGCGAAACATGAAGGTGAAAAAGTGAAGTGCCCCAACACTGATTGTAAGAACAAGATTGACAAGTCAGAGCAGAAGAAAGTAGACAGCAACTTCTATTTCTGCAAAGAGTGCGGCACCGTGGTTTACAGGCGAGACAGAAAGTGAAGGATTTTCGGTCGTTCCACGATATTCGCTTGATTAACATCTTAAGTGCAGCCGTCATCTGAAATAACGACCAGTGGAGGAAAGCGTTTGAAGAGGATAGGAATTGTCACAAGCGGAGGCGACGCCCCAGGCATGAACGCCGCCATTCGCGCCGTTGTCCGACTGGCGCACATTAGGCATCTGGAAGTTTTGGGTTTTGAAAGAGGATGGGAAGGCTTGCTGACCAACACCTTCAGACCTTTAGGACCTCGCTCAGTGAGTGGAATAATAAACCAGGGCGGAACCATGCTGCACACGTCCAGGTGCCCAGAATTCCAGAAGAAAGAGGGTGTCTTAAAGGCTGCAGAAAACTTAGATCGGAACGATGTCTCTGGACTCGTGGTCATTGGCGGCAACGGTTCTTTTAATGGAGCCTTAGCGCTAAGCAAGGAATCTAACACAGACATTGTTGGGGTTCCTGCCACAATCGACAACGACGTCTTCGGAACAGATGAAACCATAGGTTTCGACACAGCTGTGAACACAGCGGTTTCCGAAATAGACAAGATCAGAGACACAGCCATGTCTCACGAAAGGATTTTCATAGTTGAAGTGATGGGTAAGACCAGGGGCTTTCTGGCTCTCGCTGTTGGATTGACTGCTGGATCAGAAATCATTCTTGTTCCAGAAGTCAAATTTGAGACACGGGAACTAGTCGAGAGCATTGAAGACAGCCGTCGAAGAGGAAAAAGATCTACCATAATTGTGGCTGCAGAAGGTGTGGGAGAAACTCGAGCAATAGCGAAGGAGATTGAAGAACAGACACACAGCGAGGTCAGATTGAGCGTTTTAGGCTACTCTCAGAGGGGTGGAGCCCCAACGGCTAGAAGCAAATTTTTGGCTTGCCTTTTTGGGAACAAAGCTGTAGAGTTGATTTTGAACGGAGAGAAAAACAAAGTTGTTGGGTTGGTCGGCTGTGAAATAGCCGCCGTAGACCTTGAAGAATCCGCAAAATCGACAAAACCATTGGACCTGAAACTTCTGCAACTTGCAAAAGAACTAGCAGTCTAGTATGGACGAAACTGAAACACGCTGCCTACACAACAATCTTAATGTATTTACTCGCCAAGAAAGATTAACGAAAGAAAAATGCAGCGAGTAAGGCTGAGAACAGTCGAAAGAAGAGATCTCCCCTTTCTCTTAAGTCTCTGGAACAACCCACGTGTGATGCGTTATGCTGGAGCCAAACAAGGCAAACGTTGGAGCGAAAGGGACATTGAGGACTGGTATGACAGATATCTGAGAAAGGCTAAGCTTGATCCGCCAGAGGGAATTCAGTTGATTATCGAACTTCTTAACGGTACTCTAATCGGCGAAAGTGGCTGCGGAAAAAGAAGGAAAGGCTGGTCATGTAAAGGTTATACGGCGCCTGCTGGCAAAATTGTTGGAATAACCGATGTTAAGCTGGCGCCAAACTATTGGGGAAAAGGCTACGGAACAGAAGCCATGCGTGAAGTAGTCAGATACCTCTTCACTAATACATCATTAGACGTGATTTTAGTTCCACCTCACCGAGAAAACATCGCAGCCATCAAAGTTTATGAAAAGAGTGGATTTAGAAAGACAAAGGGAATTTATTGGTTCGACCATTACTTAATGGAGATAACTCGGGAAAATTTCCTTTCACAGCAAAAAAGATAATACAGAAAAGCGTTTGAGTAAAATCATGTTAACTAAGGTTCTTTTTGTTGAGCCTCCAAAGGATTATTGGTTTGTTATGGGTGAATACCTCCCACCCCCATACGGAATTCTTCAACTCGCAGCTTTCCTCGAAAACAAAATGAAAGACGTGGAAATCGAGGTCGTCGACTGCCAAGCCATGAGTCTAGACTGGAAGGGATTAGAAAAACGCATTGAATCGTTCAACCCTGACATCGTAGCCTCAAGTGGATTCGCTACGTGCAACGCCTACGTCACAGCGCGAACCTTGGAAACAGCCAAAAAACTGAAACCCGACGTCTTAACAGTCACAGGAGGGCAGCACTTCACGGTTACTGCTCAAGAAAGCCTTGAAGCTTATCCCGAAATCGACGTGATTGTTCGAGCAGAAGGAGAAGAAACGTTCTTAGAACTTGTCAAGGCGGTCAACGAAAAAACAAAAATTTCAAGGATAAGGGGCATTTCTTTCAGACATGGGCAAGAGATTCGACACAATCCGTCACGTCCATTGATGGAAAACCTTGACGAGTTGCCCTTTCCAGGATACCATTTCGTTGAGGAATACGCTCACAAATATCATTTCACAATGATGGCTGGTCGCAAGGCAAGATACGGCATGATAGAAGCTTCTCGTGGGTGCCCACACCGATGCACGTTTTGTTCTCAATGGAAGCACTGGCAAGGCACATGGAGACACAAGTCTGTGAAGCGAGTCGCCGAAGAAATGGAGTTCCTTTACACAAACTATGGAAGCAGACTTGTGTGGCTGACAGACGACAACTTCGGCTTGGGCAAACGCATGAACGACCTGTGTGAAGAATTAATTAAGCGTGGGTTCTCAGAAGACATAACATGTTTCATGCAGGCTCGATGCGACGACATCGTGAAAAGTCAGGGTCTACTACCAAAAATGAGCAAGGTGGGGATCAGTTGGCTACTCCTCGGCGTCGAGAGCCACAGCAAATCCACTCTCGAGAGGTTCCACAAAGGAACAAAACCAGAAGACGCTAAGACAGCGATAAAATTGCTGAAACAAAACGGCATATTCTCTCAGGCAACATGCATTATAGGAGAACGCAAAGACTCGGCGGAATCGATAGCCAACCTGAAAGAATTTGTTAACCACCTTGACCCAGACATAGCCATTTTTATGATTTTGACGCCGTTTCCAGGAACCGAACTTTATGAGGAAGCCAAGCGCAACGGTTGGATTGAGGACTGGAACTGGGCTAACTATGACATGGTTCACGTCATTATGCCAACCGAAAGCTTGTCTAGAGAACAGCTACAACAAGAACTCTACGGATGCTATCGTAGCTATTTCGGGTCTTGGCGCAGAAGGCTGCAGGGCGTTTTCTCAACAAACGAGGTGAAGAGGAGAGCCTACAGGTACATGGCTAGGCAAAACGTTTTGAGGCAATTGAAGAGTCTGGTCTGAGCCGATTCTTTATGGCATCACTCAACCACAAACTTCGAAATCTAACATTACTTTTTCTGATTTTAGTGTCATTCTTCGGACTGATTCTTGCAGTATTGCTCGCTCTTTACCCGCCCATTTTAGAAAGAGACTTTGTTTGGCGAAAACCCGTAGTTGGCTCAGCGCTTGGCGCTGTATGCGTGTTCGGAATTTTGGCGGTGTTCTTCCCTAATACGTGTTCAAGATTTTTTGGCATCAAGCAAAGCGCAACAATTTCTCACACGACCGCCTCAACTTTGCGTGGACACCATCCCATGTGTGAGCACTTTTCTGCTCACGTTTTTCGTTTAGGCGACAGGATGTTGTGTGCCACTTGTTCAGGATTGTTCTTAGGAGCCTTGATCGCTTTAGTCGGATTGGCTTTGTTTTTCTTTGGAAACTGGCAGATGGGACAAACCGCTTTTGTGGCGGTTTTGGTTGGCGTTGTTGGAGTCATTTTCGGGTTGCTGCAGTCTCCTTTGCCCATGCTTCAGAATAGTGTCATTCGTCTTTTTTCTAGCGCCTTCTTCGTTGTTGGGACATTCCTGATTTTGGAGGGCGTTGAAGAGTTGGCTCACAGCGTTTCTATTGATCTCTTCTTGGTTGTTTTGAGTGTTTTTTGGCTTTTGACAAGGATATCGCTTTCCCAATGGGATCACGAACGAGTCTGCTCCAAATGCACGTTAGACTCATGTAGTTTACAGAATGACTCACAAAAAAAGGGAAACTTAAGATGGTGGTCGGCGACTGAGTCGATAGAGCGCGCCTAGAACGATGAGCAATCCAAAGATGATGACTGCGATGGGCCAAATATCAGGCGTCTTAGAGATCCAGCCTACTTGTTGAGCGAACCAAAAAGCCCCCCACAGCAGTATTATCACACCGATGACGATACCGAAAATTGCGCCCCCGTGGGGAAGCCCAAAGCACTCGTCTTCAACACGTCTGCGCTCATGTCTCCTAGACACATAGGTTCCCGTTTCTAGGCTTGCTCCACACTTGGCGCAGACTAAGGCGGTGTCTTCGTTTTTGGTGCCACATTTTGTGCAGTAAACCATGCTGTGTCGTCTCCTTTTATAGCATTCGATTCTTTTTTGTTCTTAAGGTTTTTGGAGAACAAAAGAAGTCACAGGGTTATCAGCGCCACCATTCTGGGCGTTCCCGTCGTTCTCTTTCCTTTCTGGCTTCTTCGGTGACGGGAGTTCCGCACTTGGTGCAGAAGTCTGCGTCTTTTTGAAGTTCTGCTCCACACTTTTTACAATAGGGCAATGTCTCACCACAAAACTACTGTCTGGCATTGGAATATAAAAGCCATTACTCATCGAAAGCACGACAACGTGCTAACCGCAAAATCAATAATCTTTTGGATGCAACAATTAAAAGGTGAAAGCTAGGAGAAAGATTGTGATGAAGAAAAGCAGCCATATCAAAAGGATACCACACATTAGGATCGGTGTATCAGATGTTAGGAGGGCTGTTTCCTTCTACCAAAAAACTCTTGGGCTTGAGAAAACAGGTGAATGGCCTACTTACGCCATTTTCGACGTCGCTGGAGTTGAAATTGGTCTGGAGCCAAAAGCCAAAACAGAAGTTTGTCTGCTGGTTGACGACGTTGACAAAGCCTATCAAGAACTCAAAGACAAGGGAGTGAAATTCATCACTGAGCCTAAAAATCAGCAGTGGGGTGGTCGTGCAGCTACTTTCGTAGACCCTGATGAAAACACGTTTATTATCGAGTCGTTCAAATGCAAGGTCTGTGGCAAGGCATGTGAGAGTTATAGGGAGATTCTTGAAGAACACTTGAAAGTGCACAGATGACGCTGGTAGGCCTAGCTAGAGACTTAAATTGCTCTTTCCCTTTTTTGAGAATGTTTGGTCAGCACTGAGGCAACTTCACGCGCTTCCTCAACTATAGGCAAGGTTTTCTTTAGTTTTTCGAGGTATTTCAACGCCCTCAGAGTTTTAAACACAGATACGCCTCTCTCGTTAATGGCGTAAACAATCCGCTTGCCCCTCTCTCGTTTTTCAACAAGACCGTTTGAAACTAGAAAATCCAGATAACGTTTTAATGTGGTGCATTCCATTTTGGCTCCGTATGCAATGGAATCTATTTTTTGCGGTCCAAGAACCAGAACCTCAAGAATGTTCATGTATTTATCAAGCTTAGAAGGCTGCATTCCTCAACACCATTGTTTTTCTTGTTTCCAGTGTAAGGATAAATCATTTCAGAATTCAAAATAAGAATCAAAAACCCATATTTGGGTAAAGCACTGATGAACGTGTCACCTAATGAAACATTTGACACAAACTAGAAGTTATTTGCCTCTCTCTGTCTCCAAACGCTCTATTTTTCTCGGTTTTTCTAGGTTGTTTGTGCTTTCTTTTTCAAAGCCTCTAAAAGACCGAGCACCTCGAATTCTTTTGCTCTCCGTACAAGATAATTTTCATCTAATCTATCTTTCTGTCTAACTAAAACAGAGACCACGTCAGCTTCGTCTTGAACTCTTCTGTCCTTTCTTGCTAGTTTATTTATGATGAAGTCTTCGGGTCCAATAGCCCATGCAAGCAGGTTTTCCGCTAATGGTAGGTGAGTTCTCCTTTGCAGTAGTTGCTTGTCAAAAGTGACACCGTCGGGTCGTTGCCAAATTTCAACATCGACCACGTTTTCTCTGTCAAAAAGGTAAATGCAAGCGGCATCGAGACTTGGTGTCGTAGTTATTTCAAAGTTCTTCTTTCTTAACTCTTCAAACATATGCCTTAAAGTTTCTGCGTCTTTGATTGTGGTAGCTAGGTCGATGTCTTGGGTTGTTCTAATTTGACCGTATGCTGGTAAGACAAGTCCGCCAATAAGCATGTAGTCTATCTTTTCTCTCTCAAAAATCTGGACTAGTTTTTGTAGGGTTCTAAGTAGTGATGGAGTTTCGAATCTTGAGGGCAATGCTGTTCAACTCCCAGAATCTTTGAAAGGGTGAAACGTGATATTCTTCAAGTTTCTTCGCCAAGTTTGCCTGATGCACTGCGCTTTTAATATCATTATGATTTATTTGAATTATTTTTCTTTGGCACTTTTCGAAGGTTTCTAGAAACTCGATGCCAAGAGTAGAAGCAACAACTAATTTTTTAGGTCTGCCCCGAGAATGAGTGTGACTTTCCAGAAACTCGATGATGCCTTCTTCTTTCATGGTTTTCAAAAGCGATATCACTCGCTCAGTTTTCCAATTTAATTTATGAACAAGTTCTCTGACCCCACATGGATTTGCATTTATGGTCTTGAGAATCTCCACCCTTTCATCGAACAATTTTGTTTCCCAAAAGGAAATAAAATCTCTTCTCTCATAAAAATCTATCTGTTTTTAGTGGACGGGGCGGGATTTGAACCCGCGGCCTCAGCGATGCCAACGCTGCGATCATACCAAACTGATCTACCCGCCCATTGTGCAGAGGTCATACGCATACGAATAAGAGAAAAACTATTTGAGCCTTATGGACAATAAACACCCAAGAAATCACCCAGAAAATACCCAGCAAATACCCAGCAAATACCAATTAAATCACCAGTAAATCACCCTAAACTCAAGTTAAACCGAACCCAAAACAACACCTTCCACAAAAATAGAACCCAAACCACAAACAACCCGCTACTTCTCCCATAAAAAAATTTTTTCCCACACACAGAGAGAACTCTATCTAACTAAGAACACATACATACACACCATATTTCATGCCGTTAGGCTTAAATGAACTCGCTTATCCCTTCATAACTCAATAGAAGGCTCCAATCAAAATGGTCGACGTCTGGCTACCCTACGGCAAAACCGAAGTCTGCGCACGCATCCCAACAAAAAACTACCTAGGCAACATAGAACCAAAAGAAAAACCAAGCGTCAAAGACCCCAGAGCAGAAATAGAACGAGCACTAAACAACCCCATCGGAACCAAACGCCTAAGCGAAATAGCAAAAAAAGACGACAAAACAGCCATAGTTGTCGACGACCAAACACGAGCCATACCCAGCCACCTCATAATTCCACCAATCCTAAACGAACTAAACAAGGCAGGAGTCAACGACCAAGACATAACCATAATCTTCGGCTGCGGAACCCACAGACCTGTCACAACGGACGAAATGAAAACACTAATCGGGGAAGAAATACTCCAAAGAGTCAAAGCCGTAAGCCACTACTGCAAAGCCAAAGACTTCACCTATCTGGGCACAACCAAAAAACACCTAACCAAGGTTTACGTGAACAAAATCTTCTCAGAAGCCGACCTACGAATCCTAACAGGCGACATCGAACTCCACTATTACGCAGGCTACGGAGGCGGAAGAAAAAGCGTCTTGCCCGCTATTTGCGGAGAAGAAACAATACAGCACAACCACGCCATGATTCTACACCCAAAGTCTCGAACTGGCATTCTAGAAGATAATCCAGTTCATGAAGACATGGTTGAAGCAGCAGACCTTGCCAAACCAAACTTCATCGTAAACATTGTAACCAACAGCAAAAGAGAAATAATTCGCGCCTTTGCAGGCGACACCCATCAGGCGTTTTATGAAGGTGTCAAACTCATCGATGAAATGTACAAAGTGCCAATTGAAAAGCGAGCCGACATTGTGATTATCAGCCCCGGCGGAAACCCACACGACATTGACCTCTACCAAGCCCACAAAGGAATGGACAACGCCCTCGACGCAGTTAAAAAAGGCGGCGTAATAATCTGCGTAGCCGAGTGCCCAGAAGGTCATGGAAACCAAGTGTTCTACGACTGGATGACCAAATTCAAAGAACTCAAGGATGTGGAGACAGAAATAAAACGCCACTTTCAACTCGGCGGCCACAAGGCTTACTACCTCCTAAAAACGCTGCAGAAAGCTCCAATAATCCTAGTCTCAACAATGCCCGAGTACTATGCAACAGGCGTGTTCAAGCTACGGACTGCCCGAGCGATAAACGATGCTCTGAGAGACGCCTTTGACATAACAGGCAAAGACGCAAAAGTGTGGGTCATGCCCTATGGGAACATCACACTACCAGTTGTGAAAGCTTCTGAATAGAAATAGTATCAAAACGTTTAACTCGTGCCTCTTGACTATTTTGGCTCTCAAGCTGGCGTTTGCGCTCTATGGTGCAGACAACGTTTAACCTCAAACGTTTTCGACCCGAAGACCTAGACCGAGTCATGCACATCAACATGGTCTGTCTCCCAGAAAACTATGCAACCTATTTCTTCATGGACCTCTACGAGCGATTTCCAGAGACCTTCATCGTGGCTGAAGAAGACGAAGAGATTGTGGGCTACATCATGTGCCGAATCGAAACAGGACTTCCAAACTTTGGACTGCTGGGAATCGCAAAGAGGGGTCACGTCATCTCCATAGCGGTTTTACCTGATCATCGGCGCAGGGGCATTGGAACCGCGCTTGTGAAAGAGGCTATGGCTGGTATGAGGGTTTACAAGGCTAAGGAATGCTTCCTTGAGGTGCGTGTCACTAACACAGCAGCAGTGAATCTTTACAAGAAACTTGGATTCAATGCCTCAAGGGTTGTCCACGGCTATTATGCTGATGGAGAAGACGCATACATTATGAGTCTCAAACTGTAGTTTTGTTTGTGTGTGCGCAAGGCGCTAGACCGCCCTCTGTTAGGATCCAAATAGAAGTGATATTGGGTGATGGATGGAGAGACTGAGACGGGTATTGGCTCGTCTAGTTCGTCTATTAGGATTCAGATGGGTGAGGTGTTGTTTGTTGCTCATTGATTTTCAATTTTAGAAACTGAGAAATAGTCAAATATTCATAGCTCAACCTAAGGAGAGGATTGTTGTGCCTTTGACGCCTTTTCATCTCTTTCCTGCCCTGCCATGTTATTTTGTTTTTTATCGGCGCTTGAACGGTCTGGCATTTTTTATTGGCACGTTCTTGATTGATTTGGAGCCAGTCATCTACATGTTTTTGGGTGTTCCATTTCCAGTAGTGCCTCTTTTGTTTGGCGGGTTTGCTACTCAGGGTTATCACATGATTACCCACAATCCGTTCAGCATCTTGGTTTTTGTGGGTCCTGCAGTATTTATGCTGACCAAGCTTTTGGAGTTGGGCAAGTCTTTGTTGATGGAGATTTTTGGAGGCGTCGAGTGGGTCAGCTACTCTTGGAGGCGGACTTATCTTTCGGCGCTTTTAGGCAGTTTTCTACACCTTGGCTGGGATGTTGCCATGCATTGGGGCATCAACTTGGGCTTTCCATTTTTAGACATCGGAAATCCTCTCCTAAACTCCAGCGCTGCGTCTATGATTTTCATTGTCAGTCTGATTTTGATTCTTCCCACCTATTTTGTTGGAAAGAAAATAAATGGGGGAAGTCCTTTCAAGAAACTGCCATAACAACAACTAAAAACAACTCTTTCCATAACTTTGTTGGTGCAGAGCTTGGGGCAATGCCGACTCTGTGGGGACACTTCTCCTCTCATATCGGCGAGGCTAGGAGTTTGTTTACGATGTATTAGGGAAAAACCCGATGAAGCCTTAAAAACAACTGACTGCGTGCACGCAGAAAGCCGCAAGACTTTTGGGTTTCCACCAAAACCGCCGAGAGACCAGAACGGACTGGCTTGTGGAATGTGTGCCAACGACTGCCGAATCAGTGCGGGCGGGAAAGGCTTCTGCGGCTTAGTCTTCAACATTGATAGTCGACTGGTTCGCATGGGCGGAACTCCTGAAAAAGGTGTGCTTCAGTGGTATTATGATCCCTTGCCCACCAATTGTGTGGCTTGGTGGTTCTGTCCAGGGTGCACAGGGGCTGGCTATCCAAAATACGCTTTCAAGAAGACAGCAGAAACAGGTTACTCAAACCTAGCCGTTTTCTACGGAGCCTGTAGCTACGACTGCCTTTTTTGCCAAAACTGGCACTATCGGAGCCTTGCGAGTGGGCTTCATCCACTGATGAGCGCAGAAAGCCTCGCCGACAAGGCTGACCGCCACGTTTCTTGCATCTGTTATTTCGGCGGCGACCCTTCGGTGCAGATGCCTCACGCAATAAAGACCAGCCGACTGGCTGTTGAAAGAGCGGCAGAAGAGAAACGTATTATGCGCATCTGCTGGGAGACCAACGGCTATTGGAAGGAAGAGTTGGCGTTGAAAGCGGCTGAACTCTCGTTCAACAGTGGTGGAAACATTAAGTTCGACCTGAAAGCGTGGAACCAAAACCTAAACCTCAGTCTATGCGGAGTTTCTAACGAGCCGACCCTCAAATCATTCAAGCTAATTGGAGAGAGGCTTGTTGGGATGCGACCTGAACTGCCCGTCTTGACGGCTAGCACCCTTCTCGTTCCTAGCTATATAGACGCAGAAGAGGTAGGCAACATAGCTAACTTCATTGCAGAAGTTAATACGAATATTCCTTACACGTTGCTTGCCTTTTATCCGCAGTATGTGATGAATGACTTGCATACCACAAGCCGTGAACAAGCTCTTCAATGCTACAATGCCGCAAAGAAGCATCTAGAAAACGTGAGAATAGGAAACGTTCACTTACTTTCTTGATGCCAATCCCTTTCTATGTTTTAGGCTCTTTCTTCATTGTTGATGGAGTAGGATTTTTATGTGGTCATCTTTAGAATTGAGAGAGTCGTGGTGGAACAATGATTTCCATAATAGGTGCGGGTAGGGTAGGGAGCGCTGCAGCATTTAACATTTTGAGGTTCAGAATCAGTGATGTTGTTCTAGTAGACATCGTTGAAAATTTGGCTCAGGGTGAAGCTCTCGACATGATGCAAGCTGCACCTGCGATAGAGTTCGATGGCAAGGTCATAGGGACTAATGATTTCAGTGAAATTGAAGGTTCAGAAGTCGTGGTGCTGGTTGCTGGTGGGGGAAGAAAGCCAGGGACGACACGACTTGACCTGATGAATGAAAATGCAAAAATAGTGAAATCTGCGGTGAAAGAAGTTGTGAGATATGCCCCTGACTGCAAACTCATGGTCGTGACGAACCCCGTTGACATCATGACATATGTTGCTTACAAAGAGTCAGGCTTCAAGAGAAACCGAGTTTTTGGAATGGGAAACATCCTTGACACAATGCGCTTCAGATCATACATTGCAATGGAGTTAAATGTCTCCAGAGAGGATGTCCGCGCCCTAGTCATAGGAGAACACGGAGATTCAATGGTTCCCCTTGTAGATCATGCTTCCGTTTCTGGAATCCCGATAACGGATCTGCTCAAAAAGGAGCAAATTAAGAGAATAGTGAACTTGACAAGGAGTTCTGGTGCAGATGTGATAAAGCTGAAGGGTGCGACGACTCACGCGCCAGGGGTGGTAATAGCAATAATGGTCGATGCTGTTCTAAGAGGTCGGAACAGAGTGATGAGTGTTTCTACATATCTAAAGGGTGAGTATGGATTCTCTAATGTCTCCATTGGTGTGCCAGTTATTCTTGGAAGAAATGGTGTTGAAAGGATTTTGGAGCTTGAATTGAAACCTGAAACACACAAACAGTTTCGGAACTCTGTCTCAGTCATTAAGAATGCAATCGAGAAACTGCGCAACTAAGAAGCTTACAACCTGCTTAATTCAGTTCTTCTTTTTTTGTCCCTTTTCTTCCTTTCTTCAACCTCTCCTTCTGACTTTGGCTTCGTTAGATGCCTAATCTCTGCAAGCATTTCACCTAAAACACAAAGAGTGCAAACTTGAAGTTCAAAACGCAGATCTCTCGAACGATCCTCTTCCTCTTTAAGTCCTCGAAAACACTTTTCTTGTCCCTCGATAAAGTAACATCTCGCAGGCTGCGCCACTTGAATCTCCAAGTTATTCATTGTCAAAGAACCTTTTTTCCGCTTTATGTTGCAGATGTCAGCTAGGAGTTGGAGTGGTCAACTCTTCTTCTCTTTTCTCTGGAGCATTGTCTTCTCCTTGTTGAGGCTGGGTAGACTCAACTGTCTGCGTCTCTTCAGATTTGATCTCTTGAGACGGAGTTGCTTCGTCAGTTTGCGGATGCTCAGCAATAGTCTCTGTTTGAACCTGTTCACTCTGTCCTTCGGTTGAAACTTGTGTTGAAGGCTCTGGCGAAGGTATTACAAACGTGGGTGGAGTTACAGGCGCTGGCTCAGCTTGGCGTGTCGGTTGGAGCACGATCTCTCTCTTGACTCGTTCAATTACTCTAGGTCGAGCTGTAATCATCAGCGCCAAAGTCATCATCCCTATGGCCAAAACCACGGCACCGTATCCGGTGTAAGGTTGAATGAAGAACAGCGAAAGCCCGATTCCCAAAATGATTGCCCCAATAGTCATTCCTAACAGCACATCTACGTTGTCGAGTTCCATAGTTTATCTCCTTCTGTGCTTCAAAAATTCAGAGAAGAACATATTTAACACATATGAATTTGGAATACGTATCCTCACTACAATTCTGAAAAAAAGAAATAACAGTGTGCACATTGAGTTGAATTTCATATCTTAAGTTCATAATTGATTAAAGATGAGAGAGTGAAGGTTACTCGGAGAGTTTATAAATGGATAAGACCCCCTACAATCCAACTGTTTTATTAAGATGCAGCAGGTGTCGCAACAAGACACCTCACGTTTTGATAAATTTTTCAAATGACCCAGCTACCGCAATAACCATGGTCTACGAGTGCCAAGATTGTGGTGAAACCAAGAAGGTTTATGACCTCGACACGTTGCCTCAGGTGACTTTTGAACCAACAAGAAACATCACAATAGAGGAGAAAGAACGCCCCATTCCCATAGAGAAAGGACCTCAAATCGAACCGGGAGCATAAAAGAAGAGAATTTTTAAACTAGCTTTTTAACCACCGTGTGAAACCGGAATCAGAGTCACTTCATCGCCTTCTTCTATCACAGTATCCAACCCCTTCAAAACACTGATCTCTTTTCCATTAACGAGAATGAGCGCGTTGGGTCGTGGGTCATTGAGTTCGGGGTCAACGAGCAGTCGCTTTGCTTTATCAGAGAGCGAATCAGCCAGTTTCTGCATCACTTTTCTAACGGTCGGCTGCTCCAACTTTAAAGTAACTCGACTCTTTCCGGAGAACCCACGAAATATGCCTAAAAGTCTAACATTCACCTTTTTGGTCAACTGTTATTCCTCAAACACGTGAACTGCCAAAGATTCAATTAACTTTCTCGCCAGTGAATAGCTTTACAATGTCGGAGGCAATCTGAATGAACTCGTCTGCCTGCATCAGAGCCTTGTCGCGGTCCGCCTCTGGCGTCATGGCAACCAGCTGTACCGTTCGCTCCATCTCTACCAGACACCGCAGAACAGGATCCTCCACGAACTGCTTTTTGTAGATGGTCTGATGAACAACGAGTTCAACGGAAGCTGGATCGCCTAGACTGTAGTAAACTGCGGCTTGAGCCTTTCTCACGGCTTCCAGAATTAAGGACGAAGCCAAATAAGGCGTTTTTTGAGCCGCTGTCAACTCTGCCTTTGCCTCTCTCATATAGCGCAGCGCCCAGCCCTTTCGATAACCGTTTATCAACGGCATCTACGTGACTCCATTCTTTGTGCTGTTTTTAGAGATGGTTACTTTGTTTCCTCTTCTTCCTCCACTTCTCCTGCTGCCTCTGCAGTTTCTTCTGCTTCAGCTTTCTCAGCTGCTTTGGCTATTGCCACCAAGCGTGTTACGTAGCCAGCTATGCGGTTTCTCAGTCTCACCGAAGAAATTTTTGAGAGCGATTCAAGAAGTTTCTTGTTGCTCTCAAAGTCTGCGGTGAACCTATCAGGGTAGCGTTGGAGCAGTTCCTTCGCTACCTTCTTCACCCGTTCCGGTCGCACCTTACCCAAACTTTTGTTCAGCCTCCACGATGACGTTGCTCCTTTGGTCAAACTTGCGCTGTTGTAGGAGTCCCTTACATCTCTTCTTGCCTTTATTCCTTACCCTTCAGAATAAGTTTACCTCTTTGTGGATTCTGGATTCATAAAAGCTATGTATGGAGTCCGGGAGCAATGACAACGATGAACTATGAGCGCAAAAAAATCTACTAGAAAAAAGGATAAAAGCGAAGTCTTTCTGGAGAGAAGTCTCAGTCGAGAAGAGGTTTCCAAAATCTTAGGAACAGTCGCCTATGACAGAGCCTTCTACTTCTACGATAGCATAGGCAAACCCAGTGGGGAGTTTGCTGTAAGCCTTTCGGATTTCTGCAATAAAATCAACGTGGTTAGTTCTGAGTCGTTGGCTTTCCACATTAAACGGCGAGATTTTCAAAATTGGATCAAAGAAGTCATTGGAGATGTTGAATTAGCAAAGAGAATGGATAAGATACAGGTTAAGGACAACGCCTTCAGGAGCACGCTACACGCATTTGTCGGCAACCGAATCAAAGAACTCCAAGACTCGTGGCCTATTCTCTTAGCCGTACAATAATCGTTCATAGAAGCATACAGAAAAAAGAGCTTTCTTGTCTAAACCCGGTCCAAGTTAGAGGTGAGATTCTAGAACCTCAGTTTTTCTATTCTAAAGAAGTTAACGAAATTCTTCAGAACATGCTCAGCAACATCGTTTTCCTTCATCCTCTTTATCTCAGCCACAGCCTTAACAACACGGGGAATAAAAGCGGGCGTGGTTAACTTATCTTTGAATGGATCAGAAAACGAACAGGTCCATCGGTCTCAGTCAATAAATTAGTGATGGGAACACGTCTGACAACGTTCTGAATTCGGCTAGAAAAGACTGCGGCTGGGCCTTCAGAAACGTAGTATCCTCGTTCAATTATTTGAGGCAGCAGCTCAACTGGGCTGCTGAACCAGTGAAACAAAACTCCCTTTAGATTATATGAGGAAAGAATGTTCATAATCTGTGGCGCGCTCCATCGTGAATGAACAACAACGGGCAGCGATGACTTCTCAGCAGCGTGAAGCATCTCTTGAAAAACCTTAACCTGCAAGTCCTTGAATTCTCTACGCTTGGAGTATTGAGGATCTAAGCCTACTTCCCCAACTGCGACCACATTTTCGCGATCTGAGACATGTTGAAAAATGAGGTTCAGAGTTCGTTGAAGTTCATCTGCAGTTATGTTATTGACGCTCCAAGGATGAATTCCTAGGGCTGCGTAGACGAAACCTGAGTTTTCTTTTGCGAGTTGAAGGCTGAGAGCGCTTGTTTCGAAGTTCATGCTGTTGGAAACGAGGGCGACAACGTTGGAGCGTTTGGCTTCTTCAATGACTTGGGCAACTCTCTGGTTGTATTCGGGATCTGACAGATGAATGTGGGCATCGACAAACTTCATAGAACTCACTCGATTCCTCTACATTATTGCTCGTTTCTTTTTATGATTTCTTGCGTGTAGAAAACAATTAGGCAATTTGTCGCCTTTTCATGATGAGTTTCTCTCTTAGGTTGCTGAAGTATCTGGTTGCTAAGGCGCCGCCTGTTAATGGTATTAGCCCAGTTATGAAAAGCAAGGAGCCCATGTCAAACTCTTTGGTTGATGAAAAGTTTGTCAAATAGATCGCAAAAATAATTAGTATGAGTCCAAGGGCAGCGCCGATCCAACAATTTCGTTCATGCTTTTTAGTCTTCGCTATTTCTTCATCCAAGTATTTTAACGATCTCAGTCGAGCGGCTCTGTCAGAACTCAAGGATTCAAAATATTGAGTTTCACAGGCTTGTGAGCAGATAAAAACCTCTTCTGAGCTGCCCTTAAGCAAAGTTTTATCCGTTAATCTTCTGCACACAATGCAAGGCTTCGTTTTAACCATTTTTCTCTCTTTCTTTTTAAGTAACAATAGAATAAGGAGATGACATAGAAATTTAAGATTCTCCTTTTGTTGAATAATAGGCAGTAAACTGAAAACTGTTTGGACTCAAACATAGAGCTCTTCTGTTATTTGTTCGAAATTGGATTTTCTTTGTTTAACGAACAAAGTTCATCTCAAAAGCAGTTTCGATAATGTTAAATAGTTGCTGAAATAGAAAAAGAGGCTTCAGAGATGGTTATAATGCCAGGTCCAGAATTGGCTGTAGCCCCCATGCATCGCATATGCAAAAAGGCTGGAGCAGATAGGGTTAGCGAATCAGCGGCTAAAGAATTGGCTAAAGTATTAGATGAGATAGGCGTGAAAATAGCCAGAGAGGCTATGGACTACGCCATGCACGCTGGAAGAAAAACAATCAAGTCTGAAGACATAGAAATCGCCGCAAGAAAGGTCATGGGCAAATAACCTATTCTTCATAATCCCTATTTTCAAGGCATAGTTCTTTGAGTTAACTTTATATTTTAGATGAAAACTGCAGTAGGTAGAATTCAGATGAAATGAGAAGGAGAGATTTGTATGGCGTATCTGACAACTCAAGCCGGACAACCAGTTCTAATACTGAAAGAAGGAACGGCGCGAAGAAGAGGCAGAGAAGCGCAGAGAAACAACATCATGGCAGCCCGAATCATAGCGGAAGTCTTGAGAACCACGCTTGGACCCAGAGGCATGGACAAAATGCTCATCGACACGCTAGGCGACATCACAATAACTAACGACGGCGCAGCCATATTAGACGAGGTAGATGTTGAGCACCCAGCCGCCAAAATGATGGTTGAGGTAGCTAAAACCCAAGACGACATGGTCGGCGACGGAACAACAACCGCCGTGGTCCTAGCCGGCGAACTCCTAAGAAGGGCAGAAGAACTTTTAGACCAGAACATTCACCCAACGGTTATAGTGAGCGGCTATCGCAAAGCCGCCCAGATGTCTGTTGAAAACCTCGACAAAATTGGAATACCTGTAGACATGAACGATAGAGCCACACTGAAGAAAGTGGCTGTGACCGCAATGGCGAGCAAGGCTGTGGGCGTGGCTAAAGAGCATTTGGCCGAGATAGCCATCGACGCTGTGAAACAAATCGCTGAGCAGCGGGGCGACAAGTGGATAGCCGACATTGATCAGGTTCAGATAACAAAGAAAGCGGGCAAGAGTCTCTTTGACACTGAACTGGTGAAAGGAATAATCGTAGACAAGGAAGTTGTTCATCCAGGCATGCCAAAAAGACTTGAAAACGCAAAAATTGCTCTGCTCGATGTGGCGTTGGAGGTTGAGAAAACCGAGTTCAGCGCCGAGATAAGGATACGTGACCCAACGCAGATGAAGGCTTTCCTCGACCAAGAAACCCGCATGCTGAAGGAGATGGTTGACAAGATCAAGGACTCTGGTGCCAATGTTGTGTTCTGTCAAAAGGGAATCGACGATATGGCGCAGCACTTCCTAGCTAAAGAGGGCATTTTAGCCGCCCGTAGAGTCAAACAATCTGATATGGAGAAACTCGCCAGAGCCACGGGTGGAAGAGTTGTCAGCAACCTAGACGACCTGAAAGCCCAAGACCTAGGTAAGGCTGGCTTGGTTGAGGAACGCAAGGTCGGCGAAGACAAAATGGTCTTCGTAGAAAACTGCAAGCACCCCCGTTCTGTGGCTGTTTTGATTCGTGCGGGTCTAGAACGAATGGTAGATGAGGCTGAGAGAGCCATGACAGACGCGTTGTCGGTTGTATCTGATGTCATCGAATACAACAAGATTGTTGCTGGCGGAGGCGCCATCGAATCCGAGATAGCCAAGCAACTGCGCGATTACGCCACAAAGGTTGGTGGAAGGGAACAATTAGCCATTGAGGCTTTCGCCGAGTCTCTAGAAATCGTGCCTAAAACGTTGGCTGAAAACGCGGGGTTGGAACCCATCGACATTTTGGTTGGGTTAAGGTCGGCGCACGAGAAGCCTAAGGGCGAGGTTTGGGGTGTCAATGTTTTCACTGGCAAAGTCATGGACATGTATGGAAACGGCGTCATCGAGCCATTGCGTGTCAAGGAACAGGCGATAAAGTCTGCGGCTGAAGCGGCTTCAATGATTCTGCGCATAGACGATGTCATAGCTGCTACGAAGCCGAAAGAGCCTAAAGGTGGACCTCCTGGCGAGGGCATGGAAGAAGAATATTAGCGCCGTCTCCCTTTTTCTTTTGTTCAGTTTTACTCTGTTAGAACTGCTGTTTGCAAGATGGAAACTGTTTTTGCGAGAAGAAGTTGATGGTTTAGTCATGGTTATGGAACGATCTGGGGAGGGGGGTCATGATGACCCGCAGAAAACCGCTGATTCAAAAATGGAGCCAGAGGACAAACCCGTTTACTTAGTCTTCATATCGATATGTGCACGCAGGTGCCAGGAATCCAAAAGAGGAAAGCAAATTAATCTAGGCAAGCTTTGAATATGTGCGGTACAGCGACAAAGACAATGTGCCATCTATTGGAAGCCGAAATGACCGCAGTACGCTAGTCCAGGGCTCCGGTAGTATAGTCCGGTTACATCGACCATTGATGGCGACATCTCCCGCATTTCCCCTCTTTTTCTGTTGGAAAGTTAATGGCGTTGCGGGGGCATCTGCTAATTTGCTCAAGAAGGAGAAGACTCTTAGGAACTCTTATCTGGCATAGGTAGCGTGCTTTTAAGCCAAGAAACTGCCATTATTGTTTTTGGTGGAAGTTGTGACTGAAGAGACATCTTCACATCTTGAACCAACGACCATCAAGAAACTTGCAGCAGCGATCTATCCAAGCTCTGCAATGCTGGTAGGAATGCAACTTGACGTGTTTACACCCCTCAAGGATGGACCCATGAGCGCCGAGCAGATCGCCGATGCAATAGGGGTCAAACCCAATAAGCTGAAGCCGCTTCTCTACGCCCTTGTAGCTGCTGAACTGTTGACAGTGGAAGGAAACCTTTTCTTCAATACAGATGAAGCTAACCGTTTCCTGGTTCGAGGTAGCCCTTTCTACATACGTGACCATCCGCACATCAATTCGTTATTCATGTGGGGTTGGAGCGCCGCTCCAAAGACTGCGGAGTCGATTCGAACAGGAATACCTCAGGAAAAGTATGATTTCTCTGCTTTATCAGAGAAGGAATTGGAAGAGGGCTTCCGCGGCACCCAATCGGTGGCAGTCAGAGCGGGGCGCGAGCTGGTAACAAAGTATGATTTCTCTTCCTGTCACACGCTGTTAGATGTTGGCGGCGGCTCGGGCGGACTTGCCATAGCCATCACTGAGGCTTGTCCCCACATCCTTGCCACAGTGGTAGACCTTCCGACGGTTACGCCGATAACGCGACGTCTTGTGGACGAGGCAGGCGCCGCAGAGCGAGTTCAAATTATGACTGCAGATGTAGTCCAGAGTCAACTGGAGGGTTCATTTGATGTCGCAGTCTTAAGAGCATTTATCCAAGTACTTTCTCCGGATCAAGTAAGTCGTGCACTTAAAAATATCAGCGAAGTCATCAAACCGGGTGGTGTGATCTACATTCTTGGCCATATTCTGGACAACTCAAGAATTTTGCCTATCGAAGAGGTAGGAGCCAGTTTACTGGGTCTAAATTTCTATGACATTCCTGCTCCTTACACCGAACAAGAGCACAAGGATTGGCTGACTGAGGCAGGGTTTGAGCAAATTGAGCGCACTACGCTGCCCAATGGAGATGGCGTTATTATCGCTCGAAAGCCCGCGGAAAGCAGCGCAGATTAGTTTACGAAGCCCATCTCTCTCCATTTTCTTCCGTAAGTCACCTTTTCTTTTTTATGATGTGGGCGTGGTAAACGAGGACATGGGTGTGGTAATGCCTTATTTTGATTAGGATTTTGATCGGCTCTATTCTCTCGATGACCGTTGCATATATGAGGTAGTGGTCTGGCTTGTTTCGTTCTCTTACCCATTCGCCATATCTAACTTGGCTCTCAAACCATTCTCTGCTCCCAAAGCTTCTCTTGTCCCTCATCCAATGTGTCGGTTGAGAGTCGAGAATCACCGGGCCAAAGTATATTTTTCTTCGTGGTTGAGAACGAAACATGGTCTCATTTAGCATAACGTTCCGGTATTTAATCGTATGTAGATTTTGGAATATTCCAAAAGTTTATATGAGCGGTTGACCAATTCAAAGGTTAGGTGAACGAAAATGAGAGAGCCTAAAAGAAACGTTAGAGGTAGGGAGTCAGACGAAATTCTGTTGGATATTGTTGAGAAGTATCCTGGTCTCTCTCAGTATGAGTTGGGAAAGAAGCTCAGGTGGAATGCTGGCCGCGTTGACGGTTCCATTAGGAGATTGCTCAATACAGGTAGGATTTTCGTTAGGGTTTTGGAAAGAAGCGGTAGGCGGGTAAATCTTGTTTATCCAAAGGATGAGAAGCCGCTAAACGTTATAGAGGTTCCTGCTGAGCTGTTGCGTACAGGGAATCCAATTTGGAGTGAGCATGCGTTTGTTTATGCATTAGATAACTCAACAATAGGGATTTCAGGCCGTGAAATGCCTGAGTGGGAAGAAATATCCTGTTTTCTGGAAAAAATTCCCATAAAGGAAACAGATGGAAAAACGATTGTGCAGATTCCAGAAAAATTCTGGAGATTCTATAATTTGGAAAGAAAACACAGAGTAGTTTCGATAAACGGAAACAACCTTTTGATAACAGTTTCCGGAGACATAGTTGAAGAAAAGAAATACCCCTCCTAATTTGAGGGAAACTCATTCTTGTGACACCTTCATTAATGATGCCAAAAAAGACGCTGCCACATATTATTTAATTATTAGCGAGCCAAAAGTACTATGATTCAGGGCTCCGGTAGTATAGTCCGGTTAGATTCATCGCAGGTGGCGATATCTCCCGCAAACTCCCTTTTTTCTGTTCTAGTCTGTTTTTTGGAACCTCTTTCGTATCCAATTTCTCTTGGTTTGGCGCATCATAAACGGGAGTTCGAACCTCTCCCGGGCTACCTAATACCCTAGTCAGGACGATGTTCAAGCTCTCGGCTCAGTAATGGTTGGGGTGAAGTTTTATTCCAAACCTAAAGGTAGAGGTTGTTTGGTGTGCGAAATCGAAGGCTTATAAAGATGAGATGTTCTTATCACATCGAATGAGTGATTCTGATGGTTGAGATAAAGGAAATGCCCTATAATAAGAAGTATTCGAGTATGCTTAGTTACATGAAACTTTTGGACGATAATATTTTGCCTCTCGTAGAGAAAGAGCTGGGTGCTCAGAAAACCGCCGACCTTAGGACCATTTGGCAGAATGTGATACAAACTATTCCTGAAGACGCTACTTACGAAGAGAAGTTTAACACAACTTACGGCAACTATGTGCGAAAATACGCGAGTGCCTTCAAATTTGTAAGTGACAATCTGGGTGAGAACGGCGTTGAAAAGTGGAAAGACACTGCCGTTGAAGCACTGAAACGGAAAAGCTCCAGCCCAGCCCTGTTCCTGCTGAAGCTAATTAGGGCAGTTTCGCCACAAACAGCTTTTCGAACACTTGCCAAGCAGATGTCCTATCAAATGCAAGTGTTTGGGCCTCTCTCCGTTTCGGAGTTGTCTGGAAACAGACTCGTTGTCCATAGTCATTGCAAAGTACTTGACTATGCTGACTCTGAAGTCCTCTGCACAGTCGGTTGCCAGAAGGCTTTTCCAGTTGCGCTGAAAGATGTGTTTAACGTGAAAGTTACGTTTGAGCCTAAGGGAAAAAGTTGTACCGCCACTTTTGCTCCGCTTTAGCCTCAACGCGTTTAAGGTACTGCACAGCGCTGTCATATCTCTCCGGGCTATTATTCCCGTGTTGTAATTTGTACGTTTTGCGCTCGCTTTTCAGCTGTATCGACGTAAGGTTGTAAAGGAATAGTCTGTCGCCTTTTCTAATTTTTCTTACAATCGGCAGGCACTTCCTAGAAAGTCCGAAAATCTTGTGTTTAGTGTACTCTTTTTTCAGTGTTTGCCGTGCACAAGAAATACATAGGCTGCGTGGCGGATAATATCATACCGTAGGGCTAAAAAACATCAAAAACGTCCAACAAATCCTAGGACATAAGAAACTAGAAAACACCGACCTCTACACTCCGCTGATAAACTTTGAGAGCGACGAATGGCACGTAGCCCACGCAAGAACCCTCAAAGAGGAAAGCAAATTAATCGAGGCGGGCTTTGAATATGTGCGCTACAGCGAGAAGGACAGCGTTGCGATCTATCGTAAGCGAAAGTGACATCAGCCGCAGTAGTATAATCCAGGGCTCCGGTAGTATAGTCCGGTTAAGTATGGTGGCCTCTCGAGCCACAGACCCGGGTTCAAATCCCGGCCGGAGCACCATTAACTTTCTCTTTTGGCATGTTCCTTTTTAGTGTGAGTTCTTCTTTCTCATCACTTCCTAATACTGTGTTACAGAAGTTTTGCCAAGAAAGATTTATGTTTCCTTTTTACTTTAGTTAAACTGAGTAGAGAAAGGAGACAGGAAGTTGCGTGTGTATAAAGCTCTGACGCTTTTCGTAATCGCATTTTTCACAATGGTTAGCCTACCGTTTCATACGTATTCCGTGGCAGAGGAAAGGGTTCAAGCAACGGTTATTTTTGAACCCGAGACGCTGAATTTGAAGAAGGAAGGACGTTGGGTCAGAGTGTTCATAGAGTTACCTTCACCCCACCTTGTAAATAACATAAACGTTTCCACAGTCTCCATAGAAGGAGTAGTTCAAGCTTCTTGGGGCAAGGTTGAAAAAGATAGACTAATGCTGAAGTTTGAGGCCGATCAGGTCATAGACTTCATTGTGCTTCATAAATTATTTCACATGAGGATTATTATGCCTCAAGAAAATTATCGCGTAGAATTAAAAGTGATTGGTCAACTTACTGACGGCACAGAATTTGAAGGCATTGGCACAATCAAAGTAATAAACCCAGACATGAGACACTAATCAAACACCCTTTTCTCAATACTTCAACGTGAAACTGGTAATCAACTCTACAGCCTCAACAACCATTATAGAGCCTGATACTCAATGGAGCAGCTTTCAACATCCTCACTGAATAAACCATTAGCGTTTCAGAGGGATTCTTTAAATCTATACTACAAGAAACTTAGGCACGCTTCACGAAGACTATTCAAGTAGACTTTGTGAACACCCATTGATTATGCTAAATGTTAGTTTCACTCTTTCTTTCGTTTTATAGCTCTTGACGGTATAAGCAACCAAGCACATAGTAGAATCGAGGTCATTATCACAACGCTGACATCGAACTCTGGCACTCCTGGTGGAGGCTGAGGTGGTTGTGGGTCATCTACATCGAAAACCCTCACGTCATCAAAGTATGCTTTCACTTCAGCCAATTCACTAGCCAACTCAAAGGAAAGAATTTCTCGGGGATCATTTGTTTCGACAAGGTTTTGTCCTTTTAGAACATCATCAATCCATACACTGTACAATCTAGTAGTTCTATCGAGTATTACCTTAACTTTGTACCACGTATTTGGGCTATACGACTGAAGAATTTCCCCTCTAGAACCTAAAATAAAACCGCTGTCTGCAAACATTATCTTGGCATAATATCTGCCCAAAGTGTCAAGAGGCCTGTTGAAAAAACCAACGCAGGCCACGCTCTGTATACCTCCTTTATAAGCTTCTGTCCTCACGTGCACCTCATAACCAAATGTGTCGGAAGCTGAGATAAAGTCCTTCTTAACCACAGAACTCAATTCATACGCGCCTAACAGTTGAAATGATGTTGTTGGTGACACGCTGATGGTGTTCACTACTATTTGATACTCCTCTCCAGCCCCATTCCACATTAATTCCCAGCCACTAGTCGACGGAAACGTGCCATACGAAGATTGGCCCCACTTGGCGCTGACTATTGATACTTCCAATATGTTAATTGCTCCGTCCTTGTTGATGTCGGTGCTTGGATCATAGCCTAGAGGTCCTATTGGTGGACCTGGATACCAGTGGGCGCTAATCTGGCTAATGTCAAGGATGTTAACGATTCCGTCGCCGTTGACATCGCCTGCAATAGTGCTTTCGAAATTATCAGAAAATATGGTAGTTTCCTGAGCTTTTACTCTTGGTATATGTATCGAAAATATGGAGAAAATAAGCATTCCAACGACTAAAACATACCATATTTGCTTAAGCACTTTTTCTCCTCGTATTCAGTTTTCTTGTCTCAATTCAACATTAATGGTAGTTGTGTTGTTTTCTTAAAAAACCTAATGGATTTGAAATTCAGGGACATAGAAGACAAATCTGTATTTGAAAGTTTAAAATTTCCCTTATTTTCAACCTTTCATTAAATGCAAATCGAACCCAAATTATTGCAAAAACAGAGGCATCATTCAGTTGAAGATTTGAAGGTTTCATTATTTGTTGTAATAAGAGATTCTACTGTGAATCTGAAATTGACGGAGGCTACGGCTGCCACTGGAAACGGGACATGGCAAAGAATGGGTTTTCAGAAAGAGAGCGAGAACTTCGCAAAGGTTTCGGTTTAGCGATTTTCTTGTGCACCAATAGTTATTTTTTGGGATTGTGAAAAAGCGGCTTGCTATACTCGTTATTGACACCTAGAAGAAGCTTCCAGAATCCTTAAATGGTTATATAAACCATAGTTTAAGTGACTGAAAATAGAGAGGAGAAGAGAGAAAATGCGTAGTAATCTTAAAACTCTAGAGAGCATACTGCTTTCAACAGTGCTAATTTCAACATTAGGTTTGGCTTTCATATCTGTTCCAGTGATTGCACCAACAGGAACATATGAGAACTTTGGACCGCGAGTTGACAACATTCTCATAAAGGTGTATCTTGCAGGCCGTGACGCTGAGTTTGAGGCTCTGCGTACAGGACAAATCGATATCATAGATTGGCCTTTAGACTATACCACATATACACAGCTCTTAGGCGATCCAGCCAATTACGTGGTAGAACCTTTGACAATGATTGACATGTACAACCTTGAAATGAACAATTTAAAATGGCCAACTAGTGACGTGAACGTTAGAAGGGCGATAGCCCACCTATTTGATAGACAAAAGTTCTATCAATTACAGCTAAAGTCTTTCAGCGGTGTTCTGTTGGATTCCCCGATAGCAACGGAATGGACGCAATGGCATAATGACGCTGTGAGGAAATATCCATATGACGCGACCCGGAATGTGCCGTCACAGATACTTACTGACGCCGGCTATTGGTGTAGCGACGGCGACGGCGTGAGAGAATATCACAACGCAACGGGCACATATGAAGTGCCTCCACTGATCTTCTACATAAGAAGCGACGATCCAGACAGACTGGTTTGGGGCCGAGATTATATGTTATACGAAATGCTCGCTGTAGGGCTTCCTGTTGAACACCATATAGTGCCTAAGACAACCTGCTGGGAAGCTGTGATGAAAATGCCATACAACTATCACCTATACACTGGAGGTTGGGGACCTTATAGAGACCCAGACTTTCTGTATGACCAGTATCACAGTAAATTCGGAATAGACTATTATCTAGCGGGAAGAGACTGGGCAAATAACTACGTGTTCTTCACCAATTCAACATTTGACTATTGGTCTACGATGCTCAAGTCTGCTCCAACTATGGACGCGGCAGTAGAACCTTGCATGAAAGCTCAAGAGATACTGATGGATCAGGTTCCCATGGTTCCTGGATGGCACTCAGCAGGTGCGATAGCCTACAGGAAAAATTACAGGCACTGGGCAGGCGAAGATAGATACTGGGACTCTCCTTGGACAGGCATGGTTAACTCCCAAGTAATTTCTGGAATGGAAACAGCTGGTGTAAACGGATGGTGGACTTTCCTTAATTGCCACGCCGGAACCTGGCAAAAAGGCGGCACAATGAGATATGGGTTCATGGTCGACGCTGATGTCTTCAACCCTGTTCAGGCCGATTTCTATTGGGACTGGGAGTTCTTGAACAAAGTCTATGACTTTCTACTAAAAAGTGATCCATACACTGGAGCTGACATACCATGGATGGCGAAGAGTTGGAAACAGGAAATATGGGACAATGCTGGGACGCCAGCCACAAAGATTACTTTGAAACTCTATGATAACATCTTGTGGCATGACAACCAACCGTTCACTGCGCATGACGTAGCATTCACTCTCCAATATATGAAGGATGCCTTCTCTGCGCTGTTCTACATGCTTACTGTAGACATGGTTGACGCAATTGCGGTAGACGACTACACTGTGGAGATTTACTACAGATTCCAAAGCTGCTGGGCTCTTCACTGGGTAGGAGGAATACCAATGATACCCAAGCACATATGGCAAAATATACCCCCATCACAATCTAGAGAGCAAGGAGAATACGAAACCACTGGCAAACTCACAGGCAGTGGACCATTCAAGTATGTTAGTCGCCAAAAAGGCCAGTGGATACTGCTGGAAGACAATCCAAACTACTTCAGAGAACTGATACGACCTGACTACTACACAACAGGGCAAACGATACCGTACTTCAACAATAAAGTTGACATAGACGACTTGGGAATGGCAATTGGTCACTTCTACGAATTCTATCCGTGGCCGCATGCCGATAAAGACCCATGGATTGACGTAAACAAAGACCTCGGCATAGACATAATCGACATCTCAAAAATCGCTTACGAACACTACGGAAAAACTGGATACATCAACGGTTACCCTGGCTGGTATTTTCCGCCGCCGTAATTGATGAGGTGAAAGAGAGTGAGAGGAAAAAACATAATTTGGCTATCTCTTGTCGCCTTGCTTCTAATCAGCACAATGACAGGCGTGGGAACATCCCCAACAGCAGCCAAGATGTATGTCGATCCGGCATCTATCGAAGATCCAACAAAAACAATAGGCAGCGTCTTCACCGTTGATATAAAAGTCTCAGTTGACAACCTTTACTCTTGGGAGTTCACGATGTTCTTCAATCCTAACATAGTTCAGGCTACGGGAATCAGTATAGGCACCTTCCTTAAAACCGCTGGCACCACCATTGTTCTCATAAAGAAATATGACAATACTGCTGGTTATGCCGTAGCGAGCGAAATGCTATGGCCCCGACCATCGCAAGGGGCAAGCGGCAACGGAGTCTTAGCCACGGTCTCATTCAAAGTTGTCGGCGTAGGTGTAACAGCGCTAGATCTTACAAAGACTAAACTCATCACAGTGATCTCAGGCGTTTCTGTTCCTCTGGAACACTTGGCTGAAGATGGGATCTTTGACAACAGACCCGTTAATCTGCCGCCCGTTGCCATCTTTACTGTGACGCCGCCGATTGGAATTACAGGCACCACGTTCACATTCGACGCCAGCGCTTCCCATGACGACGGCTGGATAATCAGCTACTTCTGGGACTTCGGTGACGGAACTAACGCAACTGAAAAAATAGTGCAAAAAACCTGGGGTTCGGGCACAGAGGGAACATATGCTATTACTTTAACAGTGACAGACAACAACGGTGCAAGTAGCTCAGCACAATACACTCTGACGGTTATTGCCTGGATAGACGCTGGAAACCATCCAGACCTTGTACAGACTTTGATTTGGCCAGAACACTCAGTTTTCAAGGAAGCCGTCGATGGGGAACACGAGATACTTTGGGCAAGGATCGGCAACCCCACTGATAAGGCATACCAAGTATATGTCAACTTTACAATATTCAAGCACGACGAAGCCTCGAGACTTGGGAATATTTGCACAGCAGTTGAAACTATACTCCCGCATGAAATAAAGGACATGTCAGCGGACTTCTTCCTAGGTGATTACCGGTGGGGAACCACAACAGGTCCATACAATTGGCCGTACTGGGTCAAAAAGTACTGGGCAATCGGGCAGTGCTTCTACTTGGACGAAGCCACGGGAAAATGGGAGGCAGGAATCTTTCCAGGAGCCAATCAATTCAAGGTGCACCCTGTGGTACACGACCGCGCCGTAATAGCCATGTCAGCCAACTATGACCTCACAAATCCAGCGCACGTCAGAGATACGGTTGTAATCCAAGTAACCCTTGAAAATCAAGGCCAACAGATAGAGCATGACATCCCAATAACCGTGGAAGTATACGGAGTGGGCGCAATTGGAACTGCAACCACAACTCTTGGGGTCGGAGAAAGTCAAACCTTAATATTCAATTGGCGAGTGCCCCGTGGCATCACACCCGGCAACACGATTATCATTGCCAAAACCCCAGAACCACCTTACCCAGGCTCGCATCCCTACGAAAGAGACATTACCGACAACTCGATGTACATCGTTATTGCCGTTGCCTAAACAAAAGGAAGCAGACAATTCATCTTCCCTTTTTTTATTTAATTCGGAGTTGATTTACAGATGAATAAAAAACTCATGTCTGTCACGATTGCAACATTTCTTTTTTTAGCTGTCATAATAACAACCGTGAAAATCGGCTACGCGGTCACTTGGTCAACGGACATAAGGTTGACTACTGACCCTAGCATTGATTGGGATCCCGCTATTACCCAGACAAGTGATGGAAGAATATGGGTGGCTTGGGCCTCTGACAGAACAGGAAAAGATGACATTTTTTACAAGATATGGAGTGATTCATCATGGTCAGATGACATCCAGCTAACCTATGACACGCATTTGGACCGTTTCCCCTCAATTTTGCAGACAAGAGACGGAAAAATTTGGATTGTTTGGAGTTCTGACAGAACAGGCAATATTGATTTGTTCTATACGACCTCCTCTGACAACGGAGAATCCTGGTCTGGTGACACTCAATTGACTACAGACCTAAGTCGAGACGATTATCCCTCAATCATTCAATCATCCGATGGAAAAATCTGGGTCTTTTGGACCTCTGGCAGATTACCAACGCCTTTGCCGCCTGACTATGAGCCGCAGTACGCTGACATTTATTACAAGGTTTCGTCTGACTCTGGTCAAACGTGGTCTGAAGATACACACCTTGTTACTGATTATAAAAATAATTATCGTGATGATTTGTATCCTTCATGTATGCAGGCAATGAACGGCAGCATATGGATGGTTTGGGCTAAGGAAGCGAAAGACATTTACTACAAAATTTACAACGGGACCGCTTGGTCTTGGGAAGTTCAATTAACCTTTGATTCCAATGAAAATACTCATCCTTTCATAATGCAAACCGCAAACGAGAGAATATGGGTTTTCTGGGATTCTTTCATAAATCAACACGATGGAAACGTATACTATAAAATTTTCTATGGTTCATGGTCGAGTGATATTCAACTAACTTCGGCTTTGGAAGATGATCAGTGGCCGTCTGCCATGCAGGCTGAGGATTTAACTATCTGGGTGGCATGGACTTCTCCACGGTATCCTTCGCCTTCGCCTTGGGACATTTTTTATAGGACTGGTATGGAGCTTCATGATGTTGCTGTGCGTGGTGTGACGCCTTACACTTCTCATAGCACGTTTGCGTATAGAGGTGAAGTTGTTTACGTTGAGGTTGAGGTTGAGAATCAGGGAGAGGGAAGGGAAACTTTTGAAGTCAAATGTCATGTTAACTCAATACTTGTAGGTTCTAGGATGGTGACTTTGGATTCTGGTAAGTCTTTTGTTTTGGTTTTTGAGTGGAATACGTCTGGGGTTAAGCCGGATATATATGTTCCAAGTGCTGTTGCGGTTGCGGTTCTGGGAGAAGTGGATATTGCAGATAACTCGTTGGGGGGCAGTTCTTTTGAGGTTAGGATTAAAGGTGATATATGCGGTTGGTACGATGGTGTCTTGAGACCAATTCCTGATAAATGTGTTAACATTGACGATGTGGGAATGGTGGTTGGCCATTTTTGGACATGGAGTCCAACATGGCATCCGGTTTGGGGACCAGCATGTGACCTTACTGAGGATGGCTGGGTTGATTTAAGAGACGTCAACGAAGTTGTAGATCATTACGGGGAGACATGACTTGTGAGGGTAAATTCGATGGGACGAGTGGAATGCGATAGTTTCATAAAGCACTTTTCTTACAGTGTATGAACTCTATGAGAGGGTGAACGAATTGGCGAGGAATTTGAAACTAGTGTTTCTATTCTTGGCTTATATCCTTATGCTTTCTTTGAGCGGGGGGGCAAGGGCTTCGCCTGAGGTTAAAGTTGCTGTTGCTGTTGAACCAGCCGAAGTGAGAGATATACCGCCAAACGAGACGTTCAGCGTCAACGTAACGATAACGGATGTTTCCGAACTCTATAGTTGGCAAATTACACTCACTTTCGAACCAGCCCTTCTCAATGTGATAGAAGTGACAGAAGGTCCTTTCCTCAAAGCCTTTAATGAAACACTTTGGCTTCCAGCAAAAATGAACAACACTGCAGGGTCCGTAGGGGCTGGTGCTTTACTTAAGCCTCCACCTCCTCCTCATGGAGCAACAGGTAGCGGGGTGTTAGCTTCAGTCACTTTTAAGGTAATGTCTGGTGGTGCATCATCTTTGCATTTTGACAAGGACAAAACAATCCTCATGACGTATATAAGCGGTAAGATTGTTAAGATAGAAAATTTTCTCCTCACAGATGGTTCCTTTAGAAACGCGGCTAGTGGGGGATTGTTTGGGATTCCTTTAGAAATCCTTGCGGGTACAATAGTTGTCGTTGCGGTGGTCGGTGTTTCTACGTTCTTTTTTATTAGAAGAAGGAGAAGAGGGATGCTTGTTGAGTCGCAGTTTTTGTTTTGTGAGTTGCTTGGGTTATCTGTGACTTGGGAAAAGCTGATAAAGTGTTCTTGGTTTAGTAGGCAGAGTCGTTAAAGGGAGTCTGGAAGATGAGTGGGATATCATTGCGGATATTCATAGTTAGTTCTCTCTTGGTTGTTTTGGGAAGTGCCTTGGTTGTTGGAAATGTAGCTGTGGGGCTTCCAGCTACAATTGTGGCGGTGGAGCCTAAGATTTTTTCTAAGGCACCTAATGAGTTGTTCAACGTCACCGTAACCATTGCTGATGTTACTGAACTCTTTGCGTGGGAATTCAATTTGACTTTCAATCCTTCTGTCTTGGAAGCTATTGGCTTTGTTGAGGGGCCCTTCCTCAAGGACTATGCAGAGTCAGTTGGACAGACCACTCTGGAATTGCCCACAAGAATAAACAACACTGCAGGATGGGTCTTTGCTGGTCGGATTATTTTCCTTTATCCCGAGCATGGTGCAGCTGGAAGCGGAATCTTAGGTTATGTGACTTTTAAAGCTAAAGTAGTGGGCATGAGTGGTTTGCAGTTTTTCGATACTAAACTTCGCAGATGGGATTCGACTGCAATGGAGTTAGTGGCAATAACACATACGTCAAGTGGTGGCTCTTTTGTGTATCCTTTGTGGCGTGATGTAGCCGTCACTAGAGTTGTTGGTCCTGTGTCTGTGTCTGCTGGTCAGTCTGTGTCAATTAATGTGACTGTTAAGAATTTGGGAAACTTGTCTGAAACTTTCGATGTTAAAACTTACTATAACTCTACACACTCAATTGACACGAGGGCTAACGTGACTTTGCAATCTGGAGCTGAGGATGTCATAGTTTTCACTTGGGGCACCTCAGGACTCACTCCAGGCAATTGCACAATAAAGGCGGAGGCGATTCTTTTAGGGGATAACGATACGTCTAACAATGTGTCTTATGAATATGTGATCTCAATTGTCAAGGGAGAAGCGCCTTCGTTTATATTGCCTGTTGAATTGTTGATTGCTGTGATTGTGGTGATAGTTGTGGGTGCTGGTGGAATATTTTTTTATATGAGGCGTAGGTCAGCGAAAAAGTTGTAGCTATCTTTCTTTTTGTGCTTTTAAATTATGGTTTTGGTGCAGTTGTTAATGTTTCTTTGTTGTATCGGAGTGTGGAGTAAGCTTGATAAAGTTGTTAACGTCTTCAGTAATCTTAGATAGGGAATGGAGAATTAATGGTGTTGGAGGAGATTTGGTGAGAGGAAAAAAGACGGCTTGGATTATCGTTTTTGTTGTACTTCTCTTAACTAATATATTTGTTGTCGGCATAGCGACGTCAAATGGAGTTCATCCAGTTGCACGTTTTACGTATTCGCTGCCCAGCCAAGACCAAGACCCTGACCCCATTGTCTATCAAGTCATTACTTTTGACGCTTCGAGTTCTACCCCCAATGGCGGTGATATCCCCGAGCCTGACGGTTATTTTTGGAACTTTAATGACAGCACAACTGCAACTGGCAAAGTTGTCACTCATGCTTACTCGTGGCCTTCGTTAACACCCGTTGGGGCGGAAAAAGCATATAACGTGACCCTGACAGTCACTGACACGGAGGGTCTCAGCGATACCACCTGGAAGACAATATCGGTCTTCCCATTTCTAAGAGTTAACCCTCCAATACGGAACTCAACTGACGGTATCAAGTTCAATGTCACTGTCAATGTCGTCCAAATCAAAAATCTTTACAGTTGGCAGTTTGAAATTGACTTCAATCCATCCGTGCTAAATGTGACGAAATTCTACTGGGGCCCTTTTCTGAGAACTGTTGCTACTACGTGGCGATTAGGTCCGTACATAAACAATACTGCTGGCTGGGTGTCAGCTTCTGAATTGTACCCTCCCCCTCCTCAACGACCTTCCCATGGGGCAGATGGCACTGGAACGTTGGCTACAATCACTTTTCAAGTTAAAAGCGTTGGAGCCACGCTCTTGCAGTTCAATAACGAGAAAACACTACTTTCAACACTAATTTCTGGAGTAACAGTTTACATAAGGCACGAGAGGTTTGACGGCGTTTTTGACAGCAGAACTTCCAATCAACCACCAACTGCCTCCTTCACTGCTCCTCTTGTTGCGAATAGGGGCGAAGAAATAAGTTTTGATGCTTCCTCCAGCAACGACCCTGACGGCTGGCTTGTAAGCTATCTCTGGGATCTCGGAGACGGCACACCCCAAAGAATTTACATGAGGGAATTAAATCCCTCGTTAGGTTCAAGAAACATAAACCTAACCGACGGGCGCTTGCTAAAACACCTCTTCTATACAGTTACTGGTGTCTACACAGCAACTTTAACCGTCACAGACAACAACGGCACCACTGCCACAACAACTCGCACTTTTACCATCCAGGGTCATGACATAGCCGTTACAAAAATCAAATCCCAATATATCGCTGTGATGCCAGGGATTAAAATAACCATAGACGTGACAGTTGCTAACAACGGTTATCCATACACCGAAACCTTCGATGTCACAGCCTACGCCAGTTTAATCCCAATTGGCTCCCCACAACAAGTCATTGACATGCAGCCTAAAACAGAAACAACCCTAACCTTCATTTGGGACACAACAGATGTTCCTAAAGGTCAATACTTATTGAAGGCAAACGCCACCAAAGTTGCGGGAGACTACGACACAATTAATAACGAAAAAATCTATGGCATCATCACTATCGCTAACACCATCATACTACCACCAAAAGAAGTAACAATCGGAGGACGCACATTCTACCTAATCCTTGAAACCTCTTCACCAATCAATACTCCTTTAGACTTTTCTCAAGAAAACAAAAAGATAACATTCACTGTTGGAGGAGCAGACGGCACAGTAGGCTTCAGCAACGTCACCATTCCCAATGACCTTCTAGAAGGACCATACACAGTCTATTTTGATGGCGATTCCCCCACAATCCTAGATACCGAAGAAACAACAAACGGCACCCACACCTTCCTCTACTTCACCTACACCCACAGCACCCACACCGTTGAAATAATTGGCTCCAATGTGGCAACACCACCGCTAGCAATCTTCACGCCATCAACCACACGAGCAATAGCAAACACACCAATAAACTTCGACGCCACAGACAGCAGCGCACGCGGAACCAGCACAACCATCGAAACCTACCAATGGGACTTTGACGACGGCACCATTACTACTGAAAATGAGCCAACTATTACACACAAATACGCCTCAGCAGGCACTTACACAGTTACCCTCACAGTAAAGGACGATAAACAATTAACCAACTCCACTCAAGCCTCAATAACAATCATAGACTACCCACAAGCCAAATTCCAATATTCCCCACACCCATTCCCCCTCGTAAACAAAACAATAACCTTCACCGCCTCAGACTCCAAACCAAAAGGCGGAGAAATCACCAGCTACAAATGGGACTTCGACGACGGAACCACAGCCACTGAACCCACACCAATAACAACCCACAACTACACTGCTGTAGGAAAATATTCAGTTGTCCTCAACGTCACAGACAACGAAGGCCTCTGGAACACCGAAACCCAAGACGTCACAATCTACATGCACAACATAGCCATCACAGATTTAACAGCCACACCAAACACCGTCAAAATCGGACAACTAGTAACAATCAACATAACAGTCGCCAACCAAGGCAACTTCACCGAAACATTCGACGTCAACGCTTACTACGACAACATGCCAATAGAAAACAGAGAAGTCACAATGGATTCAGAAGCCCCCAAAACAATAACCATAATTTGGAACACCACCAACATCAGCCCAGCCACATACACCATCAAAGCAAATGCCACCACAGATGCTGAAGAAACCGAAACAGACGACAACACAAAAATCGGCAACTCTGTCACCATCCAAAAGTGGGGCACTCAGCTTTCAGTATCAGCATTGCCCACAACCCTCACCATAGGCGAAAACACAACCATCAGCGGAACCATCAATATAACACGTTCAGGCGTGAGCATAATAATTCAATATAAATTTAGGGATGAAACATGGAACAACATCACCACAGTTACCACAGACGCGCAAGGAAGCTTCTTACACAAGTGGAAACCAGAAAAAGCGGGAACCTACGAAGTCAAAGCCAAATGGCTGGGAGACGCAACAACTCTGCCCAGCGAAAGCAACACACAACAAATAACAGTAAATGAACCCCCCACTCCAATAAACCTCCTCTACATCGTGGCTGCTACAGTAGTCATTATAGCCTTGGCGTCAGTCGTTTATTTCCTAAAAATCAAGAAACCAAAGACCAAATAACAACTAGAAAAAGCATCCAAAAAACTGATAAACCCCATTTCACACATGTATTAAAGAGAAGGAGAGAGGAAAACCCCGATGAAGAAAAACCTATTATTAACCTCTATTTTAGCACTCTTACTAACTAGCCTACTTATCACAAATAACGCCACAACTTCGCCTTCAACAGTAGTTGGCACACAGCCTCGACCAAGCACTTCACCAGTAGGAACAACCTTTGACCTCAACATAACAATAACCGAAGTCACAAATCTCTACGCCTGGGAATTCAACATGACCTTCAACGCAACCATCCTAAGAGCGGAAAATGTAGTTGAAGGAGAATTCCTCCAACGTGCAGGCACCACTTGGATGCCAACTCCCACCATAGACAATGAGAATGGCTATGTATTCGCAGGCTGCTCACTCTTCCCCTACCCAGAATACGGCGCCGATGGCAACGGCCAGCTGGCCGCAATAACCTTCAGCGTCCAAATGAAAGGCAAGTGCAGTTTAGATTTCACCGACACAAAACTTCGCTCATGGGATCCAATCAATATGGAATTAGTAGACATAACGCATACAGCTCAAGACGGCTTCTTCCGATATCCGTTAGGCGATGTCAACGGTGACGGATTCGTTAACATCCAAGATATAAGCCAGATTAGCGCCCACTGGTATCCAGGCCCGCCACCTGGAATTCTAGGCTACGATCCAAACGCTGACCTCAACCTCGATGGAAACATCAACATACAAGAAATCAGCATAATTAGCGCCTACTGGACTGGACCCCCAAAAGGACCACTTGATCCCTAACTTTCGAACCAAGACACCGAAACTTAAACATAAGAAGATGGCATAGAAAGCCCAATCTGGGAAAAATTTCACAGAAATAAGACTTTTAACTGATAAGCCTTTCACTCATTCATTGAAAACAAAGCTGGACGGTGTAAAAAGGCGTTTCAAGATTAGCGTCGTCATGCCACAGCAGTCTTTCCACCATCTAAGCCTCGTCTATAGTGTCCAAACTCGTCTCTAACCTCTCTTAACTGTTCGCCAGAAAAAACTGGTCCATCTCTACAAACGCGATATCTGCCTATTACGCATGTTCCGCAGAGTCCTATGGTGCAGCGCATAAGACGCTCTAAACTAGCTTGAAAAGGCACCTTAAACCGTTCGGCTAAAAGAAACATTTTATACATCATCAGCTCTGGTCCGCAAACATAAATCATGTCAAACTTCTCTTTTGTTAGAAGTTGTTCAGCAGGCTCGGTGACCAGCCCCTTCGTTCCATAACTCCCATCTTCGGTTGTGACAACAATCCTATGGTTAATCGTGGCAAGAACAGTTTTCGTTCTCTCAAGAAAAAGCAACTCACCACAGTTTCTAGCCCCAAGCAAGAAAGTGACTCTACGCCCATTCTGTTTCGCTATTTCCATCGTTAAGGGCGCTAAAGAGGCTAGACCTGTTCCACCCCCAACTATCATAACATTGTGTGCTTTTGTCAGCGTGTAGCCCCTTCCAAATGGTCCACGCATTCCAACAACGTCACCAATTTTCATTCTGTGCAATTTACTCGTAGCATCGCCCACTTCTTCGACGGTTATAGTCACAACGCCTTCCTTCGGGTCTATTGATGAGAGGCTCATTGGAACCTCGTCGATACCGGGAATCCATATCATAACAAACTGTCCTGGCGACGCCCTTGCTGCAAGTCTGTCGTGAAAGGCGAAAGACTTTATGGTTGGCGTCTCGTCTCTAACGCTCACTATTCTCACAGTTCGTAGCTGATTAGCGGTGGTGAGATAAGCCGACAATGTCTTTCACGCTCCCAAAACCCTTGCTTCTGAGGTATGAATCTATTCCTCTACTAACTGATTTGAACACACCCAAACCCTTCCAAGCGATGGCTGTCCCGATCTGAACCGCTGATGCCCCAGCTAACATGAACTCCACTGCGTCTTGCCAGCTGGTTATGCCGCCGCATCCGATGATGGGCACATCAACGGCTTCATAAATTTCGTAAACGCATCGAACTGCAACTGGCTTTATTGCTGGTCCGGACAAGCCGCCTATTCTGTTGGCTAAGATAGGGTGGGTTGTTTCAACGTCGATTGCCATGGCTCGTAAAGTGTTTATGGCGGTTATTGCGTCTGCTCCAGCCTTAACCCCCGCTTTAGCAACCTCGGCAACATCGGCAACGTTAGGCGTCAGCTTCAATATGACAGGTTTTCTGACGACGCCTTTAACATTCTCCACAACCTCAGCCACCAATTTTTGACTCTGCCCAATCTCTGAGCCTGTTTTCTTCACGTGTGGACAAGACACGTTTAGTTCTAGGGCATCCGCACCTGCTTTCACTGCAACATGCGCCACTTCAGCGAATTCTTCAGGTGAAAAACCGTATACGCTGACTATTATTGGAACGTTGACTCTTTCTCGCTTCAATTCCCTTATTTCTTCCACGAAATCGCGAACCCCTGGATTGGGAAGCCCCATGGCGTTTAGCAAGCCGCAACTCACTTGAACGATGGCTGGGTTGAGATAGCCCTCCCGCGGTTTCAATCCTATAGACTTTGTGACCACGGCTCCTGCACCGTTGTCAATGACTTCACGCAGTGAGGCTCCCGACAATCCAAGTATTCCAGCGGCTAGCATTGTGGGATTTTGAAGTTTCAGTCCCGCGATTTCCACTCTAAGACGATTAGACATGTCAGGGACTGCCTCCTGTTTCTGTTCTCTGTAAAGGTTGTTCATTGGTTATATAAGCGTAGGCTGAGCTATACGTTAAAGAAATTTAGCGAGGGAGCCCAACTTGGCGAAAACAATCAGCGTCGTAAGCCTCGAAAGCTTCCCATTTGTTGACAGCGGAGATAATTTGGCAAAATTAATCGTTGAAACCATGAAGAGAGAGGATGTCTCCCTAAGCGACGGTGACGTCATAGCCATCGCTCAAAAAGTTGTTTCAAAAGCAGAGGGGAGAATTGTTAGGCTGAGAGACGTGAAACCCTCTGAAAAGGCTAAGGAAATAGCCAAAACGACGCTGAAAGATCCGAGACTTGTTGAGTTGATACTGCAGGAAACAGGGAAAATAGTGAAGGCTTCTCCTCAAATTCTCATAGTTGAAAACAAGAATAGCTTGGTCAGTATAAACGCGGGAGTAGACAAGTCTAACGTGAAAGGCGCTGATGCTTATGCGCTCTTGCCCTTAGACCCAGACAAGTCTGCACGTAAGATTCGCTCTGAAATCGCTGAATTAACTGGAAAAAAAGTGGCTGTTGTGATATGTGATACTTACAGTCGTCCATTCCGACGAGCACAAGTCGAGTTTGCAATAGGAGTGGCGGGTGTCAACCCATTCAAAGACTACCGTGGCCAAAAAGATCTTTTCGGCTATGTTTTAAAGGTTAAAAGAGTGGCTATCGCTGATGAAATCGCGTCTGCAGCGGAGTTGGCTATGGGTCAAGGAAAAGAGGCTGTGCCAGTTGTCATAATGAAAAATTTAGGTAGAGTAGAGTGGACTGAAGAAACGTCAGCAAATGACTTATTGATTTCGAAGGAAGAGGACTTGTTCAGCGAGACTCTTTAATAGATTTCTGCAAAAGAAGGTTGGTGAATAAACATTCTTTTGGCGTAATTGCTGTTGACTTAGGGTCGACCTTATCGCAAAGTTTCACTGGTGCATTCCTAACGAGAATTACGGGTGTCTGTTCACTAGATTCTCCCATCAAGAGATGTGCAGCGCTAGCGATGTCATCCGCTATGGCATGCCGAGTGATATAGATGGAATCGCCGTACAGGTCTTTGCCAAATCTGTAATCCCTTACTGGTTCAAACCCCGCTATCCCTAGTGCAACACCGGTTGTTCCCATGCGAAGCGGAGTAACACGACTGTCAATTATTAATACGCCAACTTGCTTGCCTGTCCTTTCTTGTATCCTCTTGCGAATCTTTTCTGCGCTCTTCTGAGAATTTTTAGGCCACAGTGCAACGTATCCTTTGGGGACATTCTTATGGTCGACGCCTGCGTTGGCTGTCAAAATGTTGTTTTTTAATGTTAGCAAGGCTTTAGAGACGCCTCCGTAAATCAGCTCTGACTCTTGTAGCACTATTTCCACAAAGTTGGGTTCAAGGTCATACTGTTTGGCTAGTTTCTTTGCTTTTTCGCTCGGTTCGACAGAACTCAATTTTTTTAGGCGTCTTTCAGTCACAGCTACAACTTTGCTTGCGATTGCCAGCAAGTCTCCATCTTCAATTACTAGCTTTTGTTTGTTTAGGGCTTCAAGTATTGTTTTGACAAGATTGTCGCTTGGTTTAATCAGCTTAGTTTTTACTCTGAAGAGTTGCATTTGTTTTTGATCCTCCTATCTCGAATCCATAGGCTCTGAGCGCTTTGATGAGTGGTACGCCCGTAACCGTGGCTATTAGAGTGATTAACGTCCTTTCGACGGGATACAAGAAAGTTGTTGGTTGCCACACTACAATTTTCCAGAATTCTGTTTGAGAAGGTGTTGTCGGCCAATACATGATCTCGAACATCACGCTGCCCACAATTTGACCAAACAACGCAGCCGTGAAAGAAATTATTCCTACACCAAAACTTAGTTCGAACAAGCTAGTATGTTTATGCGCAAAGTCTTCTGCTTTGGACCTAAGAGGCGAAGCCAAAACGATTAATCCAGTAAGTTGAAACCAGAGGTAATAGGGGTAAAGCCAAGCGGGTCCTATCATAGGGTAAAACGCTAATATCAAAAGCAAGGCTGAATAGAGAAAAAGGGACACAGCCCGCCTGCGGTTGAATAAGAGACCTGAAAAAAGGGCGCAAGTGGCGCTGGGAACAAAGCTGAGAAAGCTAAAGGGTCCAGTCTGCGTTATAATCCATCCGATAAATCCTCCGATCGAGACCGCTGCGGTTCCGAGATAAGGTCCAAGTATGAGTCCAATCAAGGGAGCCATAGCCGTTGCCAATGTGATGAATTTTCCGACAGAGCCTATTACCGGAAATAAAGACACTCCGGAAAGGACTGTTTGCATAGAAGCAAAGCAACAAACTAAAGCCAAGTCTTTTGTGTCCAACTCCGAACCCAATGTCCTCACCTTTGGCTTTGTTGACAATTCAAAGTAGAATAGATTTATTCATGGGTTGATAATAAAGGTTAGAGAATACATTTGCTATCATCTAGAATGGAGGAAGACAGGTGAAAGCAACAATTATCGAGTGTGTTATGGGTATCCTTGGTTTTAACGAAGCGAACAAGTTGATTGCAAGTGTTCTGTTTCCTAAAGACTCCAAAAAAATTGCGGAGAGACTGGCAAAGATTGAGGTTGGAAAGATAATCGGTGAGGTAGCTAATCTGGTTGAAAAACTAAAAGGTGAAGGTTACACTTTTTTTGTGTTTGAGAACGGTGAAATCGCGCGAAACGCCCATGAAAAACTGAAGATAGCTGTGGAAGTTGCCAAGCCTTCTGAAGCAGGCGAATTGCTTCGTGGAAACTTAGAAAATTTTGCAGTTAAACTCAAATTTGTTAGGGAAAGTGCAGATTTTCGCGACTTGATGCACAAGGTTTCAATGGAACTAACGAAGATGCGGGTTAGAAAGGCTGTTGAGAAACGCGATTTGGTGGTGGCGCAAGCCATTCAAACAATAGATGATATCGACAAGACGGTTAATCTGTTCATGGGTCGAATACGCGAGTGGTATGGGCTTCACTTTCCCGAACTAGACCGCCTCATAGAGAAGCATGAAACCTACGCACGCCTTGTCGTCAACCTTGCGCGGAGAGAAAACTTCACGGTTGAGAATCTTGAAAAAGAAGGAGTGCCTAAGGCTAAAGCCGAGCAAATTGCTTTAATTGCTGAGAAATCTATGGGCGCCGACCTCGAGGAAGACGATTTGGTGCAGATTCAAGCCTTGTGCAAGAATACGCTTCAACTTTACGACGCGAGGCAGTCGCTCGAGAGTTACATGGACTCAACTATGGAAGATGTGGCGCCAAACATAAAGTCATTGGTAGGTTCACTTCTTGGAGCAAGACTCATAGCGCTAACAGGCGGATTGAGTAATCTGGCCAAGATGCCTGCGAGCACTGTTCAAGTGTTGGGCGCCGAAAAAGCCCTGTTTAGGTCGTTGAAGACTGGAGCACGCCCGCCCAAACATGGCATAATCTTTCAGCACACACTAATTCATGAGGCAAAGCGTTGGCAACGTGGAAAGATGGCTCGAGCACTGGCGGGAAAACTGGCTATCGCGGCAAGAACCGACGCCTTCAGCGGCAAATACCTTGGAGACAACTTGAAAGCTGGGCTTGAAAAACGAATAAAAGAAATTCAAGAAAAATACGAGGAACCTCCTCCATTAAAGAAGCTGCAGCCAACAAGTGTGAAGGAGCCGCCTAGGAGAATGAAACGTGGTCATAAACGTTGAACCCCATCCGAGTTTTCGAGAAATCTATTGGATAACATTAGAGGATGGCTCCAAGAGACTAGCCACCCAAAATCTGGCACCAGGACACATCGTTTATGGCGAGCGTTTAATAAAGTTTCAAGGCATAGAATATAGAGTCTGGGACGCCTTCCGCAGCAAACTCGCAGCCGCAATCTTGAAAGGTTTGGAGACTGTTCCCATTCAACCCAGTCACAAGGTTTTATATCTAGGAGCCGCTTCAGGGACCACGGCTAGCCACGTTTCTGATATTGTAGGCGAGAAAGGCCATGTCTATTGTGTTGAGTTTGCATCTCGGAGCATACGAGACCTTGTAAACAACGTTTGCGCCTTTCGCATGAACATGTCGCCCATACTGGCTGATGCACGGCTTCCAGAGCGTTACTCTGCCCTAGTGGAGAAAGTAGACGATGTCTACTGTGACATTGCACAGCCCGAACAAGCCAAGGTGCTGGCTGACAACGCCGACCTGTTTCTCAACATCAAAGGCTGGATTATGCTGGCGGTCAAGGCTCAGAGCATCGATGTGACAAAAAAACCATCTGAAGTGTACAAGGAAGAAACGAGCACGCTGAAAAATCGTGGGTTCCGAATAAAACAGGTCGTGCAATTGGAGCCCTATGATAAAGCACACGCTATGATATTGGCTGAGAAAACCTTGTGAATCAATGTTCCTTGTCAGAAGCGGAAAACGTTTTAAGATTTGCAAAAATGTCAGCGATGTCGTTGTAAAATTACTCAATTTAAAGCTTTCCGTGAATGTTTATATGAAACGCTTCTTCATGATTTGTTTAGCCGAGGAGAGGATGATGAACCGGGCGGAGATGTTGAACGCCACCGAATCCGTCTTGAAAACATCTGGCTTTCAAGTCTCCGAAAAATGCAGGGCAAGACCATGCTGCTTCTGTCTGGCAGCTAGAAAAGGCACACAGTTAACCTTATTAAAAGTGCAACCTGACCTTGGAAACATCTCTCAAAGAGACGCGTCCGAATTGAAAACAATTGCATCCTGTTTCTTGGGCACATCGCTGTTTGTGAGTGACAAAACACGGGAGAAACCTCTCGAAGATGACACAGTGTATACAAGGTACAGCATTTACGCCCTCACGCCGAAGACATTGGGAGACATTGTGTCCCACGGAATGCTTCCTCTTATAGAGGCTGGACCTGGAGGCTGCTTCGTCCAACTAGACGGAGACGCTGTGAGAAAGAGAAGGCAAAAGTTAGGGCTGTCGGTTGGCAAACTCGCCGAACAGCTGGGAATATCGAGACGAACACTGTATGGTTATGAACGAGGCATGGCCAAAGCATCGGTGTCCGCAACGTACAACCTAGAATGGGTCCTGGGCATTCCTTTAGTCAAACCTATAGACATCTTCCAGGCTGCTCCTTCAGACACTGGATTTTTCGCCGCAGCCAAACGGATGATTGTTAAGAACCGTTTTCTGAGGATTGTGTTAAAGAGAATGGCTAAATGTCACTTCAAAGTGGCGCCTATGACGAGGGCACCGTTTGACTTCATTGCCCAAAGCCCCGAAGGCCAGCTTAACATAATAGGCGGAGTTGCTTCCACAGAAGAAAGAGACTTAGACCAGAGAACCAAAGAAATTTTGAGCATCAGCGAGATTGTTAAGGCCCAGCCGGTCTTTGTCACCGATGGGAAAATCGTTCCGAATAATGACATCCCGTTGATTTGCTCCGAAGAGCTCAACAAAATAAAACAGCCCGAAGATTTGATCGCAAGGCTCTGAGACTCCCCGTATCACTGGTTTGCTACACTAGCTTTGCCTGCTTTGCTTCAGCGTCTTCCTTCAACCTCTTCGCTGGTTTCCACGACTTCCGAACAAAATCAGGATATGAACCATATTTTTTAACCCATTTTTCCAAGAATTCTATTGTTTTAGGATCAGTGATATAGCCTGAGCCCATGTCACCGTATTTCTTCGCCAGCTTCTTAACAGCTTTGTCGCGCTCGACCTTGGCGATTATGGAGGCGGCTGACACAACTGCGTATTTTGCGTCTGCCTTGTGCTCTGAAACTATCTGGATTCTGAAGGAAAGTCTCTCTTGGATGTGTTGTCCGAATCGTTCAGCTAACACGTCTGAAGCGTCTACGTAGGCGATGTCAGGTTTGAGTGCAGCGATAACTTTGGCCATGGTGTGAGCTTCCAACCGATTCAACTTGTGTAGCTTTTTTCCTGTTTCAACCACCTTGTCTATGTCGGCTGGTGAAAGTTTAATGACGTGAAGCTGAAGTGCAAATTTCTTTATCTCCTCAGCCAATTGTTCTCGTCTGTGCGGAGAAAGAAGTTTGGAATCCTTCACACCTAAATTTTTGAGCCTGGACAAGTCTTTTTCTTCAACCATAACACCTGCGATAACGAGTGGACCTATAATCGGACCTCGTCCTGCATCGTCGACACCAGCTATTTTCATGCAAAAACAACCTTGCTCTTTTCTTAATTACTGCTTTGTGGTTTTTCTTTAAGGAATTGATTAAACTTGTTAATAAGAAGGTTGTGAAGGCTTCCTCTGTTTGCATACGTTACCTCTAAGATTTCGGCGTCGTGTCTTCCTTTGACTAATTCGATGAGTGGGTCTCGTGCGCGATAATGAATGACTCCGAGTACTAGTTTGTTGCTGTTTATGGCTTGAACCACTGCTTCTTTGAAGGCTTGGGAAAACAATTCCATTGGTCCTATTTCGTCTATAATGACTATTTGGGCTTTCGCCACAGCATTTCGGATAGAACCAGCGCCAAGGGTCTCCAGGTCTTTGAGGTTGACTCGATACTTGCTGACTTGTGGTCCGTCTGGCTGATTCACGTGTGCCAACCATCCTCGCTTTTCTGTTTCGAAATCCTCAATCTCGAAGCCGACGCGTGTTCCTCCCTCACGAACTTCACGGCTTAGTATGCCGCCGACTTTGACCCCCATGTTTTTCAAGGCTTCCACGGTTCTTAAGAGAACGGTTGTCTTGCCAATGCCTGGCACACCGGTTATGAAAAAGAGACGCTTCAAACGACCACAGACCTTCAATAATTATTTTAAAGGCGCTGTTATTAACGAGTTTTGTGTTGACAGGAGCGCTTTTGAGATGAAGGGCAGTTGAGTTTTGCTTTTCAAACTGAAATAGTGAGAGAAGGCATGATGAGCGTCTTGGTGCCTAGGCTGAAGACTTTTGTCAATGAACCTTGGGAATTCGCCCCCTCGAAGGCTCCTGTGTTCTACAACCCTCGGATGGAGTTAAACAGAGACCTTGCGGTTATTGCTCTGCAAGCCTATCAGAGAATGGTCAAGAGGAAGCTTTCCGTTTGTGAACCTCTGACAGGATGTGGCATTCGCGGCGTTAGACTCGCAAGTGAGGTTGAAGGAGTCCACAAAGTTGTAATAAATGACATCAGTCCAGAAGCAGCCAAACTCGCCAAATGCAACGTAAAGAGCAATCAACTGACAAAGCGGGTTGTAGTTGCAAATGAAGATGCAAACCTTCTTCTGAGCAGGTATGCGGCGCCTTGTAAAAGATTTGACTATATAGATGTGGACCCCTTTGGTTCTCCCACACCGTACATGGATTCAGCCGTCAGAGCTTTGCGCGATGACGGCTTGCTAGCGTTGACTGCTACCGATATGGCTCCTTTGTGCGGGGTTCATCCTAAGGCTTGTGTCAGAAAATACGGGGGAAGACCCCTGCGAACCGAGTATTGCCATGAACTCGCTTTACGGCTCTTGATTGGTTGCTTGGCTATGACAGCGGCAAAGCACGATGTTGGAATACGTGTGGTGTTCAGTTACAGCGCCTACAATCACGTTAGAACCTATGCCGTTTTGAGTTACGGAGCGAAAGAAGCCGACAAGAATGTTCTAGCCATGGGATACATTCTCCATTGTTTCGAGTGCTTCCACCGTGAAACCACAAGAGGAATGGTGTCGCTCCTAAAGAGAGACTGCCCCGAGTGCGGCTCAAGACTGCATGCTGCAGGTCCTCTGTGGCTGGGCGAAATGTGGGATGAAAGGTTTTGCATTCAGATGCAGAAAGAAGTGAAGGAAAGAAATCTGCGTCATGGAAAAGAAATTCTTCGATTGCTTTCTCTTGCTGCCAAAGAGGCTGAAGCGCCCATCACGTACTACGTGATTGATAAGCTCTGTGACAGATGGGGTTTGCCCGTTCCGTCTATGTCTAGAATAGTTGTAGAGTTGAGGAAGAATGGTTATCAATCTGTTGCTACGCATTTCAGCCCTAAGGCGGTTAGAACAGACGCGCCTGCGAGTGTCATGAGAGAAATTGTTACCAAGCTTTCGGGTTCTGAGAACAAGAAAACAATTTAAGGAAGGCGAGTTGACGACTTACAAGAACACGGAGCATTCCACATGAAACCTAAACAACTTTTCTCCAAACAACTCAAACTCTTTATGCTCGTCACAATTGTCTTTTTAATCACTTTCAATGTCTCTTCTTTTCAAGGAAAAGCCTCTCCAAGCTCTTCTTACTATTACAAGTTCACAGTGGACACGGAAGGGTTCACTGACGTGACAGTGAATTTTAGTAGTACCGATGCTTCTGGTTCCTCTTGGGTCATAGTTCCCAAGTTTTCCAGCTGGAATTACATTGTTACCAGCGGTTCGATTCTTCAGACCCAAAATGTGTCAACAAGAGATGTGGGTCTAGAAGATTTATACTTTTATCAAGCGTTCAAGTTCTATTACAGGTCGACAAGCTCTTTCAGCATGAAAGTGCAGTTCGACTTTGAAAATGGAGCCTTGATAATCGAAAACCGCGGAATATTTTTCTCTCCCCAAATCGGCTATCAACAAGACAGTATTACGTCTGGAAAAGCAGAGGTTTTGTTCGATTCCCACTTGACAGTAAATCAAAACAACGCTATAGCTAAAGGAAGTCGAACCTATATGCCGAGTGAAATTGGACCCCAACGTGTGCTTTTCAACCTACCTAAAAACGAGGCCCTACTAAGGTTGCAGGTGGAGTTTACAACAAGTGTTTCTGCAGAGTCAACAAGGTTGAAAAGCCAAAATGGAGTCTTCGCTTTCACCTCTGCGAACAGGTACGTCAATTATGCGTCGAATATCTTGAACCTCTACGAAAGGCTCTACAACAATTACACCCGATTGTTTAATGTCACCCTCACACCTACTATCAGCGTACAATTCTTTTTGCCAAGCTTTGAAGAGTTCGTTTCACTGGGCGGTTTCACACCATTTTCTGGGGCGGTTGCTGGAACCATAAACATAAACATATTTTTTATACGAGCAGTAAACGGCACAATTGAGGTCATTGCGGCGCACGAACTGGTCCATCATTTCCTAATCAAAGCCGGGCTTTCTCCAAACGATTTCCTTTGGTTCCACGAGGGCATGGCTGAATACGCAAGCGTTACTTTGGTTGAGAAACTCGGCTTTGAAGGGGCTAGACAAGAGAAAGACAGGCTTGAACAAAGTGCATCCCAACTCATTCAGATGCTTGGGGGAGAAAATTTCGGTTTCTTGCAGGACTGGAGTCCATGGGTTTCGCCAACAAACGTTGAGATTTATTATGTCTCAGCCTATTATGTTGTGAGTCGCCTAGGGCAAGACTATGGAGGATTAGACTACTACCAACGTTTTTTTGAACAAGTCCGCGGCCAAAACGTTGGCAACATCGATACTCTCACTCAATACTTGAGCCAGGCTGCAAACGCCGATGTGGCTTTAACTCTATATGGATGGGGCTTCAACGTCGTCATTTCTCCAGAAATCACAGAAAAGATTGTTGAGGCTCAGAAAGCCATAGAAGGTGTAAGTCCAATATTTCAACCATACAAATCTTTGGCTGAGTTCCTTTATGAACAGGCTTTGCTAAGTTTTAGGCGGGGAGACACGGCAGGCGGCAACAATCTTCTTCAACTCGCCATAATCATAGCCAATTTGGCTCCTCTGTTGACACTGTTAACCATAGGCGCTGCACTTGGAATAACCGTTTACGTATTTCACAGACTCCGCGAAAAAGCCAAGCTGAAACCAACCGTTCCGCCGCCACCACCAGAAATTTTTCCAAAGAGCGCAGAGTAGTGTCTATTCATAGGACATTGCTAGCAAGTCTGCTAGGTCGTACACTTTGATTTGTTGATAACCCAGTTGTTTCAGCATGTCTTGTAATTGAATGTAGCAGAAGGGACACTGGGTAACGCATGCTTCGGCTCCAGAGTTGATTATGAACTCTCCCTTTCTTCGAGCCATCATCATCGATATGAGTCGCTCGCCGGCACGCACTCCTCCGCCAGCGCCGCAGCATCTGTCGGATTCCTCCATCTCAACTATGTTAATGCCTGGCATCTTGCTTAGAACAATTTTCAGATCGTCGTGTGCGTTTAGTCCTCTGTTTAGGTGGCATGGGTTATGAAACGTAGCTTTTAGTTTGATTTGTTTCATATCATGAACGTTCAGATCCACCCTTCCAGCCAAATACTCTGACACGTGCAGAGTCTCGAACCCAAGTTTTCTCCCGATAAGCTCTGGATAGTTTAGCTTAATAGTCATGGCGCATCCTGGACAGCCTGTCACAACGGTCTTGACGCCCAGTTCCTCGAGTATTCTAACATTTTTAGATGCCAGCTTTTCACGTGCTTCATCAATCATGCCAGTTCTTAAAAGGGGTGAACCGCAGCAAGTAAATTCCGAAGGCACGATGACCTCTATGTTGTTTCTTGTAAGAACCTCTATGATGGCTTTGCCCACTTCTTGGAGTCTATAGTCGGTTAGGCAGCCTGGAAAATATCCAACCTTGTCTTTGGGTTCCTTCACTGTGGCAATGTGACCGTGGATGATTTCGGGAATCATTTCTAGCAGTGAAGCCCCCATCTTGTCTATTGACCTGCCTGACGTGAGGGCTCGCGTTATATACTCTTTATGTCCTGGTAAGGGTCCGATTCCAGTTTTAGCGGCTATGGCTCTCATTTTTTCGATGGCTTTTCCTGGAATGTCTATCTCTTTTGGGCAGACTTCCACGCAAGCCCTGCATGTGGTGCATTTGTACAGCCCATCTAAGAAAGCCATTTTCACTCGGTCTTCTACGTCTCTCTCATCAAATTCAAGTCGCGCTAACTTGGCGTGATACATGGGACCTGAGAATTCTTGCCAAGCCTCGGCGACTGCTGGACAGGCGGATATGCAGGACCAGCATTCAATGCATTCACGGACTTCTTTTATTGGTTCGATGGCTTCTTTAGTGATTATTTCGGGGCGTGTTGGGCTTTTCACTCTCTCAACATAAGGTCTTATGCGTGTGATTCTTCTGAGACCTCTTTCTAAGTCTACAACAAGGTCTTTCACAACTGGAAACTGTAGAAGAGGCGTGATTGTCAGAGGCTTGCCTTTTTCAACTATTGTTCGACAAGCAACCCGAGGCTTGCCGTTAATTATGACGGCGCAGGAGCCGCATTGCCCAGCTCTGCAAGCCCAGCGGTAGGCGAATGAGCCGTCAAATTTCTCGTATATTTGGTGTAGAACGTCGAGCACGACCATGCCTTCTACATAGGACACCTCATAAGTTTCGTAGTGGGGCGCCTTGTCAACGTCTGGATTGTACCTAAAAACTTTGGCTTGAACAACTTCAGACATGTTACAATCCCTCTGGCCTCATGATGGTTGTGACAACTGGCGTCTTTTCAAACACCATTCTGCCCCTATCTTGCCTGACGATGATGTTGACAAACCAGTTTTGGTTGTCCGTTTTCGGAAAGTCGCGGCGATAGTGAGCACCTCGACTCTCTTCACGCATCAACGCTGCCTTTGCAACCATCTCGGCGACTGTCACTAGGTTTTCAATCTCTAAGGCTTCTATCCACTCACGGTTGTAACGTGTCTTGCTGTCCATGACGCAGAGTTTGGGGAGTTCTTTCTCTCTTATGCCTTCAATCTCAACTATTGCCTCTTGAATTTCCTTGCCCGTTCTGAAGATGCCTACCTTTTCCCACATTAGGCTGGTGAGTTTGCTCTTGATTTCAACCGGGCGCACGCCCTCTTTTCGCTTCAATACACTCTTAGCTCTTCTGACTTCTCGGTCAATCTGCTTTCTGTCTACAGAGGGCATCTGCGTCTTCAGAGCCTGCTTTGCTGCGTTTTCTCCAGCTCGCCTGCCAAACACCTGCGTGTCGGCGAGAGCGTTTCCGCCTAGACGATTTCCACCGTGGACGCCACCCGTTATTTCACCAGCTGCGTATAAGCCTGGAATGTTGGTTTCAGCGTTTTCGTTTATCATTACTCCACCCATGAAGTGGTGAGCTGTTGGAGCCACCTGCATCGGTTCCTTCCTTATGTCTACGCCCACATCGAGAAACTGCTTAAGCATGGATGGTAAGCGTTCCTCAATCAAGTTAGCGGGTAAATGCGACACATCTAAGTAAACGCCGCCTTGCGGTGTGCCTCTTCCCTCAAGAATTTCGGTGGCGATGGACCTTGCAACAACGTCTCTTCCAGCTAACTCCATGAGTTTGGGTTCGTAACGTTGCATGAAACGCTCCTTTTTGATGTTGAAGAGAAGCCCACCTTCACCGCGCACAGCCTCAGTAACGAGTTGCCCACGATGAGACTCGGGATAAACCATGCCTGTTGGGTGAAACTGCACCATCTCCATGTCGACTAGATTTGCGCCGATGCGGTAGGCAGATGCGAAGCCGTCGCCTGTGTCTTGAGCTGCGTTTGTAGTGATCTTGTATAAGCGTCCTGCTCCTCCGCTGGCTAATACAAACGCTTTGGCTCTGAAAACCAAGAATTTGCCTGTCTTGTAGTCTATGGCAACCGCGCCTGCTATCTTGCCTTCACTTGTCAAAAGATTGGTAACGAAAATCTCGTCGAGAACGTCTATATCGCTGCGACGCACTTCTTCAACCAGCGTTTGCATTAGTTCGTGACCAGTGCGGTCGGCAGCGTAGCACGTCCTTCTGTAAGTTTGTTTGCCAAAGGGACGCTGCATGATTTTGCCCTCTGATGTTCGGTCGAAAACTGCCCCGTACTCTTCTAGGTCGAATATGCGGTCGCCCGCCTCCTTGACCAAAATTTCAGCTAAGCGTTGATTGTTGAGCCAAGCTCCGCCCGCAACAGTGTCTTTAAAGTGAACTTGCCAATTATCAGCTGAGTCAACGTTGGCTAAGGGAGCGTTGTACCCGCCCTCAGCCATGCACGTGTGAGCCTTGCCGAGTAATTCTTTGCTGAGCAAGGTGACGTGAACGTTGTTTTTGGCAGCTTCGATTGCGGCTCTGCTTCCAGCGCCTCCTGCGCCTATGACCAAAACGTCTGTGTCAATGGTTTCATAAGACAATTCCTAATCATCCCTTAATTGAAATAGAAGAGTGAGTTATGCACCCAGCTTTTCATAAATCTTTACTCGACTCTCTTCTGCCTTCTTCTTGACTTCTTCAAACAGGTTGTTGCCGTGCGAATCAATCGCAACGGTCAAGGGTCCAAACTCATCAACTTCAAAAACCCACAATGCCTCTGGCATGCCCAAGTCTTGAAGCCACTCAACCATTTTCACGTTTTTTACGGCTTTAGCCGCTAATACACCAGCTCCACCAGTGAAGGCACCGTAAACTGCACCGTATTTTTGCATTGCGTCTGTTGTTTTTTTACCCATTCCACCCTTGCCTATGACCACTCGCACTTTGAAGGCTTTGATGAATTCATCTTCAAACTGGTCCATGCGTGTGCTTGTTGTCGGACCCGCAGCGACTACAATCCATTTGTCTCCTTCTTTCTTTACGATGGGTCCACAGTGGAACACCGCCGAACCTTCTAGGTTGATGGGCAAGGGTTTGCCTTGCTTAAACTGTTCCAGTGCTTTTTTGTGGGCTGCATCACGAGCTGTAACTATGATGCCTGTCACGTAGAGAACATCGTTCACCTTCAGCTTACGCACATCTTCCTCAGAAATCGGAGTCTTAAATTTGAAAACTGCCAATTTATTCTCCACCTCACTTTAATTTATGCGTTAAGTATTCAACTCTTCCGTCTGAATGAATCCGAGCTGTGGCTCTTCTCGCTGCCCAACATTGAAAGGCAACAGCCACAGGATAAGAAGCAGGATGTCGATGGGCATATTCCACCTTAACGCCTAACACAGTGAATTTGCCTCCGAGTCCCATTGGACCTATGCCTGTTGAGTTTGCGGCTTCATAAAGCTCCTCCTCAAGCTTAGCAAGTTCGGGATTCGGGTTGGGCTGGTTTAATGGTCTGAGCAAGGCAGCTTTTGCCAGTTTCATGGATATGTCGGCGCCTCCGCCAGCAGCCACGCCTAGAATCGTTGGTGGACAGGGCATGGCTCCAGCTTTGATTACAGCGTCGATGACGAATTTCTTTAACCCTTTCACTCCTTCACCCGGTGTTATCATGCCTAGAGTGCAGACGTTTTCTGAACCTCCGCCCTTTGGAAACGCTGTTATTTCAATGACATCGCCGCTCGTGATTTCCCAGTTTATGTAGGGTATGAATCGTCCTGTGTTGTCGCCCGTGTTCTTTCCTGAGAAGGGGTCGACTGCATTTGGGCGCAGAGGCACCTCTATGGTTGCCCTTCTTGTGGCGTTTATAAGCGCGTTTTCAATTTTGTCCAAATCTTTTGCTTGAGCGCCTGCCTTGACGTAGAATATGATGGCCCCTGTGTCTTGACAGATGGGTGTGTTGTCCTTCTCAGCCAGTTCAATGTCTTTCACTATGGCTTCAAACTGAACTTTTCCAGCCTCACTTGTTTCCTCTCTGTAGGCTTTCAGAATTGCTTCTTTCACGTCGGGTGGAAGCCTCACAACAGCCAGTTGTAGGAGGTTGAAGGCTGTGTCTTCGATTATTTTCTCAGTCTCCAACGTGACTCCTCCAAGCGAAGAACTATGGTGTTGAAGGCTCTGCCTCTTATGTCTTGTGTCAACACCGCAAAAACCGAAAGAAAATGGACAGGCAACAATACTTTCAGTCGGCACTCCACAGAATTTTTGGTCTCTAGACTCGTGCAACTTAAATATGCGCTGTTGCTTAACTGCAGTAAGTTATCATTACTGAGGCTACTCCTATGGTTGTAGAGGAAGAAGAAGAGGAGAAGGAAGTTCCCGAATCAGAAAAGAAATATGAACGCCTCGAAGACCTGCCAGGCGTCGGACCCGCAACCGCTCAAAAACTCCGCGAACTAGGTTTCAACACAGTTGAGTCTCTGGCAACCGCCGCACTGAGGGAGCTAGAGCCTGCGGGAATCGGGGAAAAAAAAGCCTTTGAAGTCATACGTGCCGCGCGTTCTTCAATGTCAGTCTCATTCATTCGCGCCGATGAACTCCTAAAAATGCGTCAGAGCGTTCTCCGCTTGACCACAGGAAGCAAGGCTATAGACGAGATTTTGGGCGGCGGCTTAGAAACCCAGACCATCTCAGAATTCTACGGCGAATATGGAAGCGGAAAGAGTCAACTGTGCCATCAAATGTGCGTGAACGTGCAGTTGCCACCCGAAAAAGGCGGACTCGGTGGAGGCGCCCTCTACATCGACACCGAAAACACTTTCCGCACAGAACGCATCGTTCAGATGGCGCAGCACACAGGTTTGAACCCTGAAGAAGTTGTGAAGAACGTGATTTTCGCAGAGGCTTACACTTCGGATCATCAGATGTTTCTACTCGAAAACGCTGACAAAGTGATCAAGGAGAACAACATCCGCTTGATTATTGTAGACTCGTTGACTTCACATTTCCGCAGTGAATATTTGGGCAGAGAGATGTTGGCTGAAAGACAGCAGAAGTTGAACAAACACATGCACAGGCTGATCCGTTTGGCTCGAGCCTTCAACGCAGTTGCGATTGTGACCAATCAAGTCATGGCTAAACCCGACGTTTTCTTCGGCGATGCTGTTCATCCTGTCGGCGGTCACATTGTGGCGCACACCAGTCACACACGGGTTTATTTGCGTAAGTCAACTCGTGGACCCGCGCGTATCGCTCGTCTAGTTTCGAGTCCATATTTGCCCGAGGGTGAACGAGTTTTTAAGATTACTGGGAACGGTGTGGAAGACATTTCTGAAGAGGATCAGCAGCAGGGACGTCGTTGACCAGAACAATTCCTAAAGTCTATGTGACCAGGTTTTTTCAGTTAGTGACCACACGACAGTTTGCTGAGGCTGAACGGATTCTGGAACGGCTGAAACTGAAGATTCAGATGAACGAGAGGAATCGAGGATATTTTCAGGCGCTCTACGGCATGCTTTTGGCGCAGAGGAACAACGACGACCGTTACGCCTTTCTCTCCAACTTGAACATCAAAGACAAAAAAGAGTTGCATGCTTACCGCCGAGAATTCTTGAGACAAAGTGAACATCGTTTGCACGCTGACTATGACAGAGGCTTCTTCTCTGCATGGGCTGACTACATGCGAATCCTGCCCAAACTAGAAGCGATAAGCGTTTCTCTTCCGAACAAGAACAGGGTTGAAAAAGAGGCAGAAGTGACGGAAAATCAACCAGAAATCAGAGCGGAAGAGAGCATAGAAGCAAAGATTGAAGCGAAAGTGGAGCAGACAGTAGAGGTTGTGAAAACTGGGAGTGCCCAGAAGGTTGCGCCTCGACAGAGTTCTCTTTTCGACTTCTCTAAATGAAGTATATGTCTGAGTGTTGTATGTGTGTACCCACTTTTTCTTTTGCGAGCAGAAGAGGTAGCATAGTTTGAAGGTTGTCTACCACGAGCGATACAGAGCCGTTTACTCTTCAGATCCCGCAGCGCAACCAGGTCGAATAGAGAGCATCACTAACGAGTTGCAGGGTCAATTCGAGTTTGTGAAGCCCAAGCCAGCCAGCGAAGAAGATTTGTTGTTGGTTCATGGTAAAGGTCACGTGGAATACGTTAGGGCGCATCAACTGGTTTACGAGACTGCGTTGTTGGCCGTCGGCGGCGCCATAAAGGCTTCGGAAATCGCTTTGAAAGGCGAGCCTGCCTTTGGTTTGATTCGTCCGCCTGGTCATCACGCTAGCCCAAACTCGAGCTGGGGTTTCTGCTACTTCAACAACATGGCGATATCGATAGAGAGACTGCGGCGAGAGGGCAGAATCGAGAAGGCGGTGATAGTTGACATTGACTTGCATTATGGAGATGGAACAGCCAACATCTTTGAGGGCGTAGGTGATGTCACGTATTTTCATCCAGATGGATGGAATCGTCAAGCCTTTTTAGATGAAATCTCAAGATTTTTAGCTGCAAGAAAAGACAAGGTTGACATTGTTGCTGTTTCGGCGGGATTCGACAGACACGAGCAGGATTGGGGTGGAATGCTCAAGACTGAAGACTACTTTACCATAGGAAAAATGATTAAAGAATTTGCTGAAAAAGCGTGTGATGAGAGAAGATATGCGGTTCTCGAAGGTGGATACAATCATTTCGTTTTGGGCAAAAACGTGAAGGCGCTGCTTGAGGGCATGATGTAGAGACGTTGTCACTTTAGACAGTTCATGAGAAGTCGTTTATTAATGAGTAAAAGTTGTTATTGTTAATGGTGATCTTGTTGAAAGTTCAGAATCCACTCTCACGTATAGTCGCGGTTATCATTTTCGGGTTGATGCTCTCTTGTCTGTACAGCTCTTTTCGATTATTCTCCCTGTCTACTACCTTAGAACAGATTCGACCTACCGATGAAGACTTAATGTTGGCATATCTCGCAAGCGTTCAGGAAACCATGCTCGGTCTGTCAACGTTCACAGCTTTTTTGAGCATAATTTGTCCGTTGTTTTTTATCTATTCAGAAAGGATGTTGGCTGACCAACTCATCACTTGGAAAGAGAGACCTAGAGCGGCATTGGGTGGCATCCTTGTTTTTCAACCCGTAATGCTCTTTATGTTGAATTCGCCTACTGGGCAGATATCGAGGGCTATTGCACTGGTTCGCTATGACCCACAAGAGAGTATTTCGCTGGCATCAATCGTTGGGACTTTTGGGCTTTGGTTGTTTCCTCTTTGGGCCTTGATTGTCACCATATTTGTCTTCTCCTATCTGAAAATCGTGAAAGCATTATAGCATCGTAAAGCAAACTCATTGTTGGATGCTGTTGCCTCATGCCAACCAACCTGCCTCCCACAGCCAAGAAGAAGTGGAAAGAGGTTTCAATCGCTCAGACCAAACAGGAAAAACTTGAAAGGCTAAAGGAGTTTTTGAGTCTCGTTCCTAAGCACAAGGGCACGGCTCGTTTGCTTGTGCAAACGAAACGTCAAATAAAAACGTTGCAGGCTGAGATTGAGGAGAAGAAGAGGAGAAAAGCGGGGCGGGGTGGACCACGATTCTTTTTGGAAAAGGAGGGTGCCGCTCAAATTGTGGTTTTGGGACCTACGAAGGTTGGTCGAAGCAGTTTGTTGACTTCGATAACTAAAGCTAAAGCCGAAGTTTCAGATTATCCCTACGTTACTCGGGAACCCGTTCCAGGAATGTTTCAATATGAAGACATTCAGTTTCAGATTGTGGAGGCTCCAGCGCTGGTAGAGGGCGCTGCAGAGGGTGAAGCGTGGGGGCTTCAAACTCTCGGGTTGGCTCGAAACGCTGATGGGTTATTATTGATGGTGGATTTGACACATGATGCGTCTAAACAATTAGCCTTTATCTTGAGTGAGATGGAGAAGGCGCGCATTTTGGCGCAGAAGCCTCGTGCACGGGTTGAGATTGAACGCAAACACGTGGGTGCTGGATTAAGAATCATCGTGATTGGGCGACTGGTCAACTGTAACCTGCGTGATGTTGAAGACTTGTTGAAGGGCTACCGCATCTTAGACGCTATTGTTAAGATTTACGGTGAAGCCAGTTTAGATGATGTTGAAGACGCCATCTTCGAGAGCACAGTTTATCGACCATCCCTAATAGTGGCTAACAAAACTGACACATCCGAGGCATCACAGAGATTAAAAGAGCTGGAAAGATTCGTAGGCAATCAGATACCAATTGTTTCAGTTTCATGCAAAACAATGTCTGGACTTGACAGGCTGGGAACAGAAATTTTCAAGACATTAGAGATTATTCGTGTATACAGCAAGGAGCCGAGTCACAGAGAGCACTCTCCAAAACCTTTCATCTTAAAGAGAGGCGCTACTATTTCTGACTTAGCCAAGCAGGTTCACAGCGACTTTATACAGCGCTTCGCCTACGCCCGAGTGTGGGCTAAGCGTCTGCCATTTAGTCCGCAGAAGGTAGGCTCAACATTTGTTCTAGAAGACAAAGACATTGTGGAACTGCACGCAAAATAGCAATATTACTTAGACTGCAGTGGTTTAGATATATGCGATTTGAAGTGTGACCTTAGACTGCTCACTTTAAGGCTACAGTATACCATTAAAGGCTTACTTGTTCAAGCACTTAGGCGAAACGTTAAAGTCTGGCAAAATAATATTAGTTTTAAGTTATAGGTTTGAAAAACCAATTTTAGGCTCCTAGTAACCCAAGTCAAAACCAGGTGTTTTCATCAAACTACTTCCGATTCAGTTCCCATCCTCGAAAGAACGGCAACGTAACTTTCAACAGTTTTCCTTTTTAAACCACTCTCTCCTGGTATCCTAAATTTCCAAGATTTTTGTTTCTTATAAATCCGTTTCTTCTCTATCTCCTCAACGACTAACTCCGCGAGTGTAAGGTTCAAGGCACCTCTTGCGAGAACGTATAAAGTATCTATCTTATCATTGAAGTCTTGATTGGCTCGATATACAAAGGGGTATGTGTCAAAAGTAGTTCCAGTTCGTGCTACTGGAAGAATGTGCACTCGAATTATTTTTCCAGCATGGTCAAGAGGGACATCTTCTTCTCTTTCTCTTTCCTCGAACACCCTTAAAAAGTCAGTAAAGGTCTTTGTTTCTTTAATCGCTTGAAGGTCGGATAGTCTGGGTGAGAGTTTAGGACCCAGCAGAGAAAGTTCATGCAACAGTATTCGCGTTAAATGTCCTTGTGTATCCATAATCTCCGTTGCAGTAACATATTCCCCGATTTCTGGCGTTTTTCCTACTTCGGGTTCTATAAACTCTTGATTTAAGTATCTCAGAGCATCTGGTTTTCTATCCATCATTAACATCTTTTTAGCTATAGCGAATTTTGCAGATTTCATTATGGTGGGGTTAACAAATTGTTGTGACTCTCGAATTAAATCTTCGTCCACATACAACATCGTGGCTCTAGCAAGATTTCTGGATTCATTATGACTTGACTCCAAGTAGACAATCACTTTTCCCTCTTTAAGTAATGCGTCTCGTTCCATGGGCGGAACCCATGTTACATCAACACCATGTGGAAGCAATTCCTCGCATTCGGCGTTGACTTTCTTTGAGCATGAACCAATGGTGCTTTCAAGACGTTTCTCTACAGCGTTCTTCTCGAACCAAAAGCTAATTCCCCTGCCTATTTTATATGAAGATGCAAGCAGACTTCCGACCATTTCCAAATTCGTCAAGACCAGTATTAACAGGTCTGAAGGAACAGCCACCAAAAGTCCGTTAATACCTAAATACCAAACCGATAGCACTGATATTGTAACAATAAGGAGAATGGTAAGTGTCCACTTTTTAGCGTTCATACTTCGCCTCACCACCCTGCAATTGTTGAAATCTAAAAATGCAATCTGCATTCGAACAGCAGAGAACTATTTTATCCTTTAACGGAACAATAAACCCTAGATTTTCTCTTGAAATTGTAACTCCGCAAACTCGACATTTTAATTCTCCCTTAGAAAAAGGCGCCCATAACTCTAACTTCTCTAAGAACTCTTTCAGTTTTTGTTCATGAACTGCAAGAATTTCTTTTTTACTCATGGTTCTAAATATCACAATAAAAGGTAAAAAACTTTGTGAATAGATACACAAAAATGGTTGCATGCTGGAAAACAACGAGCTGCAGACGACCCTCTACCCGTCTGTCTCTCTGCCTATCACTTAGTATCACTTTCTAACAGAGGTGGCGTATCTACTGTGCGCACACATATACAAAATTTGTTTCTTTTAAGAAACAGTTCATTCTCTTCTAACGTGATGACCGTGCTATTCTTTCTGTTTCGTTGCGTTTTGCAACCGCGTAGCTCTTCACATCCTTGCTCGCTGCCAGTATCAGTTCTTCGGCTAGACACTCTTCCACTGTGCGAGGATTATTTAATGAAGCCTTTCTAGCGCCCTCTGTGATTAAGCGGAGAGCCAAATCAACTCGCCGCTGAGGCGCCACATCCACAGCCATGTGATAAACTATTCCACCATAACTAATCCTCGTAGTGTCTTCACACGGCGCTGTGTTTTCAACCGCTCTCACGAGAACATCAACTGGATTCTGTCCAGTTCGCAGATTAACTATTTCAAAGGCGTTGCGGACCATGCTAATAGCACGTGCCTTCTTTCCAGCGTTTTTACCTGGACGCATAAGATTGTTTATCAATCGTTCCACGATGTTGACTTCTGCCTTACGGAACCTTCCATGCTCGTGTCTTCCCATGCTGTGAGGACTATAAGAAGGTCGCAATGAAACATAACGCTTGAGCCCAAGGTCTTTCACCTCAATTCCGCTGTAACTCCACTTTCCAAAAAGCTTGATTTCAGGTTGTTCACGCTTGCTCAAAAATGTTTCACCCGTTTAACGCATTGGCTTTTCTTTCTTGCCCAAAACCAACTCTTTGAGAGCCACACCGTTTATCGTGACAACTCGCCACCTGACACCTGGAATGTCGCCCATGCTTCTGCCTCGGGAGCCACCGATTCCCTCAACAATAACCTCATCATGCTCATCAACCACGTTTAAGGCACCGTCTCCTGGCAGAAAAGCCGTAATGAGTCTACCGTTTTTGATCAGTTGCGTGCGCACACACTTTCTTATGGCACTGTTGGGCTGCTTACTCTCAACACCCACCTTCTCCAAGACTATGCCTCTAGCCATGGGTGCACCAGCCATCGGGTCAGATTTAACGTCTAATCGAAGCAGACGCCTCTTATAATACATGTCGCTCCAGCGAAACTGCTTCCTTCTCTCCTTTAACTTGCGAGCCGCGAATTCTCCGCTAGTCTTGGAACCCAAACCCTTGTTTCTACCTCGCGCCTATCCATAAAACACAACAACTCATATTTAAGCAATAAGCAATGAACCTCAACCATCTCAACCGCTCTCAACTCCTCTCAACACCACATCGGCTAAAAAACCAGACTTCATATTTGCAGCCTAATTGGATCCTAATAGAGGGCGGTCTACCCTCGTGCGCACACACAAACACAAACAAATAGTTACGTTATGCTCACGTTCTGTATCTGAAAATAACGTTTAGCCAAAAAACGAATACGCTCAGCATTACGACCATTCTTCCCAATAGCCACACCCTTATCACGAGGATTAACCGAAACAACCGCAAAAGACTTACCATCAGGACGCTCAGTGATACGCACCTCATTAACCCGTGCAGGCTTCAACGCATTCCTAATAAACTGATCTGGCCTATCAGCGTGCTCAATGATCTCATGCTTCTTACCCGTCATCCTCTCCAACAAACGAATGTTCTTACCGTTCTTGCCGATGGCAACACCCAAGTCGCCTTCCTTCACAATGAAAATGATCCTATTGAGTTCGTCATCCACGATGCAATCCCTAGCAGTGGCTCCAGTCATGTTCTCAAACAACGCAATGTAACTCATCTCTTTACCCGTCAGCCGTATACCACTATGCATCCGTTTCCTCCGCTGTCTCCTCGGCTTCTACAGCTTTCCCTCTTGTCTCTTCGCCCAGCGTCAGTATGTCTGAATCTCCTGGCTCTCGAACGGTCAACGCAGAAACCACAAAAGGTTTACCGCACGCCGCACCTAAGTCTATGCTGGTTCCTTTATAAATAACTACTGGAACATTGGAAAACCGACTATAATTCATGACATCTTCCACAATTTTTCGCGGACAATTAGACGCCAAAACAATGAGCTTGGCTCTCCCCAGTTTAGCGCTCTCAACCGCCTTGTTGGCTCCAAACTGAACCTTGCCAGTCTTCACTGTCGTCGCTATGGCCTTGTCCACATCAATCATTCGGACTTCCTCTGACCAGGCGCTGACATGTAGAGGTCAACAAGACCCGTGCCAATGGGTATGGATTGACCCACAATAACGTTTTCAGTGACACCCTTCAACGGGTCACTCTCACCCTTAATAGAGGCTTCAATGATGTTAGGCACCGTGATTTCGAACGCTGCCCTCGCCAATACACTGGACTTTTCTCCACTTATTCCATGCCTACCTATTTGGCGCACTTCACCTGTAACGGTCATGATGTCTGACACCAACATAACATGTCTGATGTCAACGTCTAATCCTTGCTCTTCCAATACGCCCATAGCTTCCTTGATGATCACACTTCTAGCAGCCTCAATTCCCAAGGTCTTGGCAATCTCGTGAATGTGATTCGTTGTCGTTCGAGTTGGGTCAATGCCGGGAACATCCAAAACCTTAGGCATATTCGAACCGTCTGTGCGGATGACCCATTCACCCTTCTCCTCAGTGACCAGAACCCTTCGAATTCCAGGAATACCCTTTACATGATGCGAAGTCACCTTGTCCAACAGCTTACGCGGTTCAATCTTCTTTGGTTTGAGATACACACGGTCTTCTTTGGTTCTAAGCGTACAGTTGGGCAGGCGCAACACCTCTTCTAAACCCTTCGCTGTCACACCACGGTCTTCCATCATAGTTGAGTCGAGTTGGATAACAACTTCGCCCAGTTCTGGGTCAACATACATGGCTTTAGTAATGTCCTCCATGCTCGTTGAAATGACCTCTCTCGCAACCTCGGTAGCTTTTTTCTTGCTGTCCCTGTCCTCCTTGTCCAAGAAAATAGTCATGATGGGCGTTGAAGGCATCCTACGAGCGTCCACTATCTCAATCAGTCTGGGCAAGCCTAACGTGACGTTTTGTTCCCTAACTCCAGCGTAGTGGAACGTCCTAAGCGTCATCTGTGTACCGGGTTCACCAATAGATTGTGCCGCCACGATTCCAACAGCTTCTCCAGGCTCAACAAGAGCCCTTTTGTAGTTCTCTAATGTTAGTTCGATGACTTTGTCTACTCCTTTTCGGGTCAACTCTTCCTTGCCTAAGTCGCGCTTCAACTCTTCAACGAGCAGTGGTGTGAGCTTGTCTTTAACTTCTTCAATTCGCTCTTTAATATGCTCTTTAGGCGCAGGTTTCCCCTTTTCCACCATGATTCTTACCTGCTCCACGATTCTGCCCACGTTGACAGCTTTTCCATGATCACTCTTGGCAGGATCAACTCCGTCTTCTCCATAACTAAACTGAATGATGTCGCCTGTTGAGTTTCGAACCGTTCCATCGTACTCGATGCGCAGATGTTCAAGCGCGTTTATCAAACGTCTCTGCATGTATCCGCTCTGCTGCGTTCGCACAGCTGTGTCCACAAGTCCTTCACGGCCACCCATGGAGTGGAAGAAAAATTCCATAGGGTCAAGTCCGTCTCGATAAGAGGAGTCCACGAAGCCTCGGGCTCGTGAGGATGGATCGCCCCATTTGAAATGAGGCAAGGCGCGTTCAAGATATCCACGCATAATTCGCTTTCCTCTAACCGACTGTTGCCCAACAACCGCCGTCATTTGACCTATGTTTAGGCTGGAACCTCTTGCTCCAGTTCGAGTCATAATCATGCCAGAGTTTTCTGGCTTGAAATCGTTTTCAGCGGCTCTTCCAGCCTTGTCTCTAGCTTCAGCTAACTCATTCATGACGTAGATCTCAAAGGAGTCTGCGAGGGTCTGCCCTGGCAGTCTAGATAAGGTTCCGTCTTTAAACTCTTTGATCAGTTTGTTTATGCGCTCCTCCGACTGCTCCAGCATTTGATGAATTCTTTTTTGAACTGGTTGGGACAGTTCTAACTCATCAAAAGAATAGGTGAAGCCTCGCATGGTCATGAAGAGATTTAAGAGTCGACAGATGTTGTTCAGGAACCTCCGTCCTTCAGCTGGACCGTAGTCTTTTATTATCCGATGGAGAAGAGTCTCAGACTGTTCGGCGCCTATGGCGTTTTTGTCGATGACACCTGACTTGAGCACACCTTCCTTGATGATCACATAAGCGTCGTATTCACAGTCGTCACGCATGCACTTTGGGCACGCAATGCACGTTGTTGCTTTGAAAGCGTAGTTGAGGTCCTTGGGAATGAATAGGCTGAAAATCTGTTTTCCAGTCCATTTGGGTTCTGGTTTTTTGATTTCTGGCTCGGGAACAGGACCTTGGTAACCAGCTGTCAGAAGGAGACGGGAAACATCCTCTTTAGTGAGGAGGGTTGTTTTTCTTGTGAATAAGTATGCTGCGGTTATGAAGTCGGTTTTGGCGCCGACTATGGGTCCTCCGAACCTTGGAGAAAGAATCTGGTCTTGAACCTGCATCAGTAGACGAGCCTCGGTCTGAGCTTCTTCGCTCTGTGGTATGTGCAGGTTCATTTCGTCTCCATCGAAGTCGGCGTTGTAAGGCGGACAAACTGTGAGGTGCAAACGGAACGTTTTGTGTGGAAGCACTTTAACATAATGAGCCATAATAGACATCCGATGCAGAGAAGGCTGACGATTGAATATGGCGATGTCTCCGTCTTTGAGATGTCGCTCTACAACGAATCCATGTTCCAAAGCCTCGGCGATTTTTGCACGATCTGTAACAAACTCCAGCCGAACACGTTTCCCATCGGGGCGAACAATGTAGAGGGCGCCAGGATATTTTTCAGGTCCATTTACCACGAGTTTGCGCATTTCCTCAATGTTCCACGCTGTCACTGTCTCTGGCATGGAGAGCCTCATAGCAACGTCTGACGGAACTCCCACCTCGCTGATGTCAAGGTTCGGATCTGGAGATATAACGGTTCGAGCGGAGAAGTCAACTCTTTTTCCTGAGAGGTTGCTTCGGAATCTTCCCTCTTTTCCTTTAAGTCGCTGTGAAAGGGTTTTGAGGGCTCTGCCTGAACGATGTCGAGCCGGAGGAATCCCTGATGCCTCGTTATTGAAGTATGTAGTCACGTGATATTGCAACAGCTCGGATAGGTCTTGGATGATTAGTGTCGGAGCCCCAGCCTCTATGTTCTCCTTCAGGCGCTGATTTATGCGTATGACATCGACTAGTTTGTGGGTTAAATCATCTTCAGAGCGTATGCCTGACTCTAACGTTATGGACGGTCTTACGTAGACCGGTGGTACCGGAAGCACCTGCAGAATCATCCATTCTGGACGTGCGCTTTTTGGGTTAAATCCTATTAGTTCAAGGTCTTCGTCGGGGATGCGCTCCAATTTTTCGCGAATCATGCTGGGTGTCAACCGTTGGGCGCCTTCCTCTGAAATCTCGTGGAAGGTTGTGGGTTTAGTGAACTCAATTTTGTACTGAGGTGCACCACACTGAGGGCATTCTTTGCCCTTCGCCTCTCTGAGAATCCGTTTGTAGAGGTCGTCTGGAACAATGCCCAGCAACTTGCGAGTTCGTTCAATTCTTGCCTTCATTCTGGCGATTCGAGGCTCTGACAATAGTAAGCGTCCACAATTTCTGCAAGTAGCATCTAACAAATCGTCGATTATTTTTGTGAACTCCACGTGAACGATTGGAACAGCAAGCTCAATATGACCGAAATGTCCTGGACATCGAATGGCGGTGTTGCCGCATGTTTTGCACCTCTGTCTAGGCTCTAAGGTTCCAAGGCGTCCATCCATAAGCCCTGAGGTTATTGGAGCGCCGTCCTCGTCATAAGTGTCTGCAGTTTGTATCTCAGCCATGGAGAACCGGCGTATGTCTTGTGGCGACAGTACGCCAAAATATAGTTGGTCAACGACCTTGTGCACTGCTTCTTCCATTGCCATCTTAGGCTCTCTCCTTTAATTTGAGTCGAGGTGTCACGCACAGACTCATTAGTTCTTGCAGAAGCAACTTGAAGGCGTATGAAACCACGACTGGTGAAATTAGAGCCTTGTCTTCACAGACGCGACAGATGTATTTGCGCTGTTTTATATCGTAGTATGCGATGTAACCGCAGTTTTCACAGACATAGAGCATGTATTTGTCTGACTCTTCTAACAGTCGGTCTCGAAGCAGCATGGCTGCTCCGTGCCCGATTAGGCAGTCTCGTTCCATTTCACCGAAGCGCAACCCTCCGCCTCTAGCTCTTCCCTCAGTGGGCTGTCTTGTCAACATTTGAACTTGTCCGCGGGCACGAGCGTGAATCTTGTCCGCAACCATGTGATGTAGTTTTTGATAGTAGACAACTCCCATGAAGATGTCGGCTGAGAATCGTTCACCTGTTATGCCGTTGTATAGAATTTCTCTTCCAGAGTGACTTAAGCCTAAATCGACAAGCATCCGTTTTAGTTCTTCTGGATCTTCACTTATGAAGGGCGTGCCATCTACGGGACGACCTCTAGACGCCGCCACTTTCCCAGCCATGGATTCAAGGAATTGTCCAATGGTCATTCGCGATGGCATAGCGTGTGGATTGATGATAATGTCTGGAACCACGCCGTCTGGAGTGAATGGGATATCTTCCTGAGGCACAATCATCCCTATCACGCCTTTTTGTCCATGCCTAGAAGCAAACTTGTCGCCCAACTCTGGGATGCGTTCATCTCGAGCCCTGACCTTCACGAGTTTGCTTCCCTCATGCGTTTCCGTGATAAAAACTGCGTCTACGACTCCTGTTTCGGAGGGTCTCATGTCAACGGAAGTGTCTCGCATTGTGGGTCCTTTGACCTCAAACTCCTTGTATTCCTCTAGAAATCTAGGCGGGCTTGTCCTACCGATTAGGACGTCGCCTCCAGCGACATTGGATTCGAGGCTGACTATGCCGTCTGGTTCGAGAAGGCGATAATATTGTTCACCTCGGTATCCACGTATTCCTGTCTCTGGAGTTGTGAACTTGTCTTTGAGCCCCCCCAGATATTGACGGCATTCTCCCTCATAGATTCTATAAAAACTGGAGCGCCCTAATCCCCGCTCAATTGAGCCTTTGTTGAAGATGAGGGCGTCTTCATTGTTGTAGCCTTCAAACGACACGACGGCGACCACGCAGTTTTGACCTGAGGGTCGAAGGTCGTATCCAATTATGTCCATAGGTCTAGTGTCGACCAAGGGCTTCTGGGGGTAATGCAGAATGTGAGAACGTGAGTCAACTCGCAGCAAGAAATTAGTCGAGGCTATACCCAATGCCTGTTTAGCCATAGCTGCCTCGTAAGAATTACGTGGAGACTGATTGTGTTCAGCGTAGGGAATGAGTGAAGCGCATATGCCCAAAATAGTATATGTAGTTATCTCTGCGTGCGTGTTGTCGGGTTTAACTTCGTCGTAGCTCAATGCAATATAGAGGTTTTCTTCCTCTTCGGCGTCGATGTATTCAATGATGCCTGCTTTCACGAGGCTTTCCCACGTCCATTCACCCGCTCGAATCTTTTCGATGTGTTCAGGCGTGAGTTTTGGGACACCGTTTTCAACGATTATGAGGGGTCTTCGCACTCGTCCTTCGTCGCAGTTAACGTAGATTTCTTCTTTCTCTCCACCATATAGCTTTGAGAAATGGGCTACATTCACTTCGCTGGAGAGCTCGCCTATCCTACGCTTCTTTCTCAAGTCAGCAGTGAACTCTTCAGGTGACAAACAATAGCCTATGAGGCTTCCGTCTACAAAGACTTTGGCGCCTGTTTCACGCAGCGATTGGTTGGCGTCTGGAACTGGAATGACGCCCATCTTGTAGAGAAGTTGCTTGACCTTCTCTGCATTCGCTCCAACAGAGATGCTAGAGCCTAAGGCAAGATTCTTAACTAAACCACAGTTTGAACCCTCAGGGGTCTCGTTTGGACATAATCTGCCCCAGTGGGTTGGATGAAGGTCTCGAGCCTCAAAGTTTGGTTGACTGCGACTAAGAGGAGACTGTAGTCGTCGCAAGTGGCTTAGAGTGGAAGTGTGGTTTGTTCTGTCTAACAATTGTGTGATGCCTACTCGTCCACGTCCCCAATTGCCCGTTGCCAATGCGTGCTGAAGTCTCTCTGTAACAATGCCAGGGCGCACCGCAGCCGAAACTGTAAGCAACTGGCGTTTGACGCCCATGCGTTCAAGTTGATATTTTACGTCTCGTGTGAGGTTGCGGAAGGCTATTCTGAAGAGGTCGGCTAGCAGTGGACCAGCGAGTTTTAGACGCTTGTTTTTGAAGTGGTCTTTGTCGTCGGGTTTGCGCTTTCCGAGCTTCAATTCGATGGCGCGACTGGCCATCTCGCCCAAGAAAAGCGCCTTGTCTCGACGTTTGTCTGATGTGCGTCCGATGTGGGGCAGAAAGTTTCGGTCTAGGATGTTCTCTGCCTTTTGGCGTCTGTATTCCTCAACTTGTCCGTGTGCAACTCTGCTTCCTATATAAAGAATGGCCTCGGCGATTGAATCGATGCCCAGCGCCTTTTCAAACGATGGCTCTATCTCACTTTGCACTGTTTTCTCGGGTGAAACAGCCTCAGCGATTTCTCTGTCAGACTTTAGTCCCAGAGCTCGCATAACAATTACTAAGGGGATTTCTGTGGGAACCCCTGGCATTGAAACGTAAAGTGCGCCGTCTGATTTGAGACGTAACTCAATGCGGGCTCTAAAGCCCACTGTGGTAGAGAATATCTTGGCTTCAAAAACCGGACTTGCACCTCTTGTATCGATGTCCACAAGAACACGGTTGGGCGCCAAGTCTTCGAGGGCTACTATGACACGTTCTGAACCGTTGACTACGAAGTAGCCTCCTGGGTCGTTTGGGTCTTCGCCGTGTGCAATTAGCTCTTCTGGAAGCAGTTGTGAGAGAACGCACAGCTTCGATTTCAGCATGACAGGCAGATCGCCTATCAACACGAGTTCTGTTTCTTGCTCTCTTCCATCAACTATTGGAGTCATCTCAAGAGCTAAAGGTGCCGCGTAGCTGAGGTTGCGGAAACGTGCTTCCATAGGGTAAACTTCGTGTTTAGTACCGTCGACCTCTGTAACGTAGGGGCCGCCTATCTTTGATTGAGGGTCAATTATCCACACCTGACCCAGTTTTATCTTGTAGGGTGATTCAGGCACTTCTATGTCGATTTCGCCCACTTCGTTGATGACTTCTTGAAGGCCGATGTCGATGAACTCGTTGTAAGAATCCAAGTGTTGACGAACCAAACCTTTCTCTCGGAAGAAGGCTTTCTGAAGCAGCAGAAAGTCGTCTTGTGTAACTTCCAATTATTTTGTCCTCCACAACAAACTTACATTTACAAAAACATCAGTGTGAACGAGACTAAACTCTTCCAAGCTTGGGTTTTCCTCCAACGGGCCGGTGTCATCCGCCCCGAAAAATCGGGTCTCCAGGCATAGATTTCCCATTTTTATGGGCGTGCTCAAACGTAAACGGCACATCAAACTAATAAAGTTTACTTAGTGCTTCTCCGCATTACCTATAAATTCTGTCTTTCCTCTTTGAGCTTCAATGTTGACCTTCTCGTCTTAGTTGTGCACCAACAGAAAACATTGCGGCACTCAACTGAGCTCGTCTGTTCTTTGCGACAATGAGGCAAAAGATGGGAAGAAAAAGGAAGGATCTACGTGGTCGCGATGGTTGGAGTTGAAGGTTGAACAGACTGGGTTTTTGAGCCACGTCTTCTAAGTACAAACACCGTTCCGATGACTACTGCTGTAATTATTCCGCCAATCACTATGAACCCGAACAGCTTTGGCGGTCCGGTTGTGGTTGAAGTTGATGCTATGTAGGCTGTGTAAGTTGGGTCGTGTTCGATTTTGAAGCCACTGTACTTTGGATAAGAGGTGAGGTAGAAGTAATCGGCGTAGGTCATGTCTAACATGTGGTCCTTGGCTCTTTGATACAGTTGTTGGTCAATGTGCGCCACTATCAATGGCACATACTTTAACAGAGCAACGTGCATGCTGAAGAGCGGGTTCTTTGCGAATCCAAGTCTAGGCGCGGTTCTAGTCACAGCATCATATGATTTAGCTGTTGCTTCAGTATCGCCTGCCGTGTAATTGTAGAGCCTGTATTGATTCTTTGTGCCGAAATCTGTCTTGAAGATTCTTTCGTTAGCGGCTTCGGTGACTATTGCTCCGCTGCTCACATCCTCTTCGGCGTCGGTGACATTTTGGTTGTTGATTGTACTCTTACTCGTAGTTGTATGGTCGAGAACAAGCGAGTTCTGGAATAAAACTATACTCATTTTGATGTGTTGTCGCTCTAAATATTGATAGATGGTTTCGTCAGAGATTTTGGTTCCGTTCAATCGATAAGTGCCTGTACTGTTATAATGTGTGACAATGGGGATTACGAGCAACCATCGGAGCAACCATAGATTAGTCATTCGTCCGATAACGTAGCTAGCTGTCACATTGGCTGTGTGGGTTGTGGGGTTCAGAGTTAAATCATACGTGAACGTCAATTCTTCATAAGTTGTGATGGCTATTGGCACAACTTCATAATGTGGATTAAGTGGATCGATGAACATTTTCCACCAGACTGCTGTCAGGTTAGTGTATCTCATGCCCCAACTCCATGTGTTGTTATCTAACGCCGTCAATGGCATAATTGTGGTTTTGCTGCTCAACGCAGGTTTCGCGGAGTCTCCATATATGCTGGTGAGGTCTAACCCAAGTGAGAAAGATGCGTAGAGATTGTCGTTTCTGTCAGGGGAGTCAGAATGCAGAGAACTAGTGGTGTCGTTGAAGGCTAACAGCATTATAAAAGAAGAACTCGTGAGCACGTCTTTGCCTGCGGGAGTTTCATAATGTTCCAAGAAACTCTGCACTGGAATAGTCAACGCTCCCTGCCCTGCTGTAATGTTTATCAAACCGCTGAAGAATAGTTGAAATCCACTCACGTTGACGTAAGCCAAGTACAAGTTGGCGTGCCAATTAGCAGGCGGTGGAGTCTTACCGTGACTCGCAGCGTATGTTCGTGCAAAATCGAAGAAATCAACGGTTTTGCTGACGCTTTGAAGCTTAAAATCGTCTGGCGACAAAGTGTCAGTTGCAGAAGCGGGTGTCAACGTTAGAGTCAAAGCAAAAATCAGAATAAGAACTGTTGCACACAATGATTTTCTTCGCATATTTGACAACTCGCCAGAGGTTTATTGCGGCATAACCTAATAAATTTATGAACCCAAAATTCACGTAAAATAATCATTCATGTTTGGTTCGTTCCTCGATAAACTTAAGAACATATCTATAATATCGAAATACAAGACTAAGGAGGCGTTCATTGCTGGGAATGGCATTTCTCCTTGCTTTTTCAGCCTCTTGGCTGCTTGCACTTGCGGATATTCCTCCTCCTGTGATTGGATTTATCGTAATGGTCGTCATATTGGCTGTCATCATTCTAATTATCGTCAAGTGGTATCAATACTGGGTGAAAAAAGGCTTAGAAGAATACGAGAGACAAAAGCGCGCTAGGCAATAACTAATATTGTGACGTGGTTGATAGCTTAACAGTAGAAGTTATCGTGTGATTATACAACATTCTCGATGACCTTAACGGCCGCATCTAGACCCTTGAACCTGCTTGAATACTCATTCAGCTTTTCCACGTGTGTTTTATAAAATTTCATGTTCTCTTCAATTTCCAAAATAGCGGACCTAAGCTGAGTTTCATTTTCCACCGATATCGAACATTTCAGTTCCTGCAGCTTTCGTGCGTTTCCCATCTGTTCTGGTTGGGTTGATAGGCAGACGCTGGGCTTTGCATATTTTATGACTTCGAAGCATGTTCCGTGACTTCCGCTGAAGACGACCATTTGGGCGTTTTTCATGCACTCGTTTCGCTCTTTTGTGCTCAGCCAACTGTAGACCTTGAGGTTTCCGATTTTTTGCACAATTTTCTTGTCGGGTTCACCTAAACTAATGACACTCTTGCCTTTCAATTGCAAAAAAACAGGAATTATCATCTTTGTCAGTTTGGCTCTTGTGCCCAACGGTCCACTTATAGACGCAAAAATGTGCTCCTCCCTCAAGCCTTCTGGATGCATCATTGCGATGAAACTGCCCACAAACACAACTTTGTCGGTGATTCCTATTTCATCTAGATTGCCCAAGTTGTACTCGCAGATGGTGTGTTTCGGGTTGTCTGGTACAATGATTCTGTTGCATTTTTTCACGTAGCGTTCTGTGAATCTCTCGCCAGGAATGAGTAAGGGAGAGAAGCGATAACTCGGTCTGATAATGTTGGTGATATAAACCGACGGTATTTTCCATCTGTGTGCCAGTCTTAAGGCGTGTATGTCGCCGTCTGAGATTATCAGTTCAGGCTTGATTCTCAGAATGTGCTTTCGAAGGTCGTAGTATCTGTGAATCGTCTCCGCTGCGCTTGAACTTTTGACCTCTATTTTCTTTTGTTCATAATCGTGTCTGGGCAGTGGAATTAGGATGTTCAAAACCGAGGCAGACGCCATCACTCCGTGAGCGGTTTCATACCAAGCAACGGGTCTGCAGGGATAGACGTTCTCAAACTCGTTCTTCAACAGTTGATAGGCTGTTCCACCGGAGAAAAGGAAGAGTTCGTGTCCTCTCTGTGCCAGTTTTTTTCCGAGCGGTATTATTCTTGACACGTGGCCTAAACCAAGCTCGGTGCAGCTGAGGAGCAGTCTCATGGAGTTAAGAGAGAGTGAATGCGATTTATATGATTGCTCCTAAATATTTACAAGCGCATTAGAAGATGTGCTTCACGAATTTTAGAACTATAACAACAACTATGGCGGCTGAGACTCCCAATATTAAGAGCGTGTTTCTTCTTGACATAGAAAAACCAGATTGGGTTTCTGTTTCTTGGATTTCGTATTCTTTTATTTCTCTGGTTTTGGTGTCAATCTGCACTTTTGCGGTTCTTTTTTTGAGTTCCAATTCTACCACGTATTTTTCTCCTGTCAAGGATACTTTTTTGGGGAGCAAGCCTCTTTTGTAGCCCAGTCGTTTTAGGAAGTCTTCTGCTAAAGATGTTGCCCACTCTGCGTTGAGCCGCACGGTTTCTTCCGAATCAGAAGACATCTTTGCTCTAATCAAACTTTGTTTCCCAATGCTTTAGATGTTATGAACTCCAAAACTTTATTCTGAATCGCATTTAAGAGGAGGTTAGAAAAGATAGGTTCAAATCTTTGTATGGCGCTTGACATGTAAAGTGTCGCCGTATGAGCAGAGTTGCCATAGTAAAAGGAACAAACCCTATCGAGACAACAGTTGAGGCTCTTGAAGCGATAGGCTCCGATGTGGAGAGAGTCCTCTCTGGAAAGAGAAAGCCGATTTTGATCAAGCCTAACTACTTAAATTCGAAGCATCCTTCAACGGGAATTACTACAGACAGTCGAGTCATAGAAGGTATTGTCAGGTTTTTGAGAGAGCGCAAAATAGAAGATGTTATCATAGGTGAAGGCAGTGGATTTGCAGACACCTTTGAGGCTTTCAAGGTTGCGGGTGTTGACGCAGTGGCTGAACGATGGGACGTGAAACTTGTTGACCTTAACAAAGACGAATTTATTGAAGTTAACCCGTCCAATCCGCTGTCGCTTAAGAAGGTTAGGGTTGCCAAGACCGCTTTGAGAAGCACTATTATTAGTGTGCCGAAGTTGAAGCCTCATAGGCAGGCTACTGTCACTTTGAGTTTGAAGAACATGATGGGTGCCTTGGCTATTAAGGGCACCATGCATTTGGGAAGCCTGAGCAAGAACATTGTGGATTTGGCTTCTGTTCTGAAACCTAGTATATCGGTAATTGATGGAATCATTGCCAGCGAAGGACATGAAACCAGTGGAAACCCCATAGAAATGAACTTAGTTATTGCTGGAACAGACCCAGTGGCAGTAGACGCAGTAGGAGCAGCAGTTATGGGCATAGAGCCAACTGAAGTTAAACACTTAGTTTTAGCAGAGAAGAAAGGACTCGGAACAAGCAACCTAGACAAAATAACCATACTAGGAGAAAACATAGAAAAAGTGAAAAGAAAGTTTTACAAGTCTTTCTCGTCCAAACTGCTCGTTCACCTCGGATGAATCTATTACAAACTCATCAAAATATGGTGCTTATCCTAGAGCTTAAGCGACATTCGATATGTGTTTAGCAAATAGTTTTTAAACGAACCCCCTATAGAGAAGAATTCAACGGGCTTACTTTTCTTGAGCTACACTTACTTCGACTTCTTGTATATAGAAAAGTTTCTCCATAATTTTTTCGATAATTTTTTCTCGATACGTTTTGGGAAGGGTTAAGACCAGCAAGAGAAAAATTTCCAGAATTGGGAAAAAAGCGAATAAACGAAATTCAACATGAATAAGAAAATAGATTGCAATGATCCCGAAGAAACATAAACCGAAATAGACCATCTTTTTCTCTTCTTTCTCTGATAATTTTCCTTCCAAAGAACTTAGCCATCGGAACAAAAAGAAAATCGTACCTAATAGTAGGGGGACTAGTACAAAAATTTCCTTTATAAATGAGTAAAATGGAACACTATAGATGCCTAAGCCTAAGGCCAATACATTCTCAGTTTTGCGGTTTATTGTTGAGTGGTAGCCCCTATGTCTCAACCAAAAGACGCTAAGCCAGATTATCCACGCCATCGCCATCATTGCGTATAATAATGTTGATATTATATCATATACATAGATGCTGAAACCTATAATATATGCAAGGATGATGGAAAATAGCAAACATAGACTAGGCAATGGCAAAAGTTTAACTTGGCTATATTGTTCTTTTTTTCCTTTTTGCAACTTGAGAACCAGCGCCTCATATAACTTTGCTACAAGATAAATTGGGAAGACAAAATATGTGATAAGGGCTAGAGCTGAGAACCAGACCAAAATAGCCTGAGTCAGTAATGCAGCGCTTGGCAATGATCCCTGAAAGCTTGTCAACACGCCGTAGATTCCTCCGAAGAAAAAAAGTCCTAACAGAAAAACTCCCAAGCAGGCAAAGAACATTGAAGCGATAAACAAGGCAAGATAATACATTCCACGTAATGTAAGAAAAGATAGAGAAATCAAAGTCCACATTTTGCGTTCCTGCATTTCGCTTCTTCTAAAGATGTTCCTCCATTTTGGAGGAAGAACACCCACTGAAGTGCTAAATCCCCATAGAATGAAAAGCGCAAACATACTGTATTCCAAAACATAAAGGTGACCAAGGATGACTACTAGGAAAGAAATGATAACTGCGATAAAAAATGCCTCTAAAATTAATGAAAATAAAACTAAGACCTTAATGTAGTCAAGTGTTGTTAACTTTTTTCTTTTCCAAATTATTACTTTCTTCATCATTAGTTTTGGATCAGCTTTCATCTCTTTTTTCAAAGCTTTATTGTAGGCATACTTTAAGTTCTCAGAATTCCAGTCAAGCTTGTTCCAAAGAAACATGGATAAAATGAGCGGATAAACAATTGCATAAAGAACCGTAATGATAAGAGGCAAAATAATCCCAAAATTAGTGATAGATGTTAACGCCTGCATTAAACTTCCGACTAATGCGATAGAAAGATTCAATCTCATATTTTCTTGCCCGATAGTTCGTTTTGACAAGTCTAGATCATAGATAATTAGAGCCAAAGATATCGCACTAATTAGGAGCAGATATTCTTTCGCCCAAGAAACACCAACTGCAATAAAAACCCCTACGAGCAAGAATGCACCAATCGTTATTTTTTTAATCATTTCGAGAGACAACGATCCCTTGAAATGAAGCTTCATACAGCAACCTTCAAATTGAGTATTAAAACACTTCCTTCATTAAAGCTCGCTGCCTAAACAGTGACAAACGCTTTTCGGAACTATATTCGATTAATGATCGCGCCCTGGCCGGGATTTGAACCCGATCCAGCAGGCGACAGCCGTTACTTTTGTCATGTAACAAAGTACCACTGATCTTATTTGTTGATGAATTTGACTCTGTCTATCTTTTTTAGGTGTTCGTCGCTGGTTACGATTTGAGCGTTGTAGGCTTTTGCCGTGGCTACAATTATGGAGTCTGCCATTCCAAGGTTTAAGCTCATGCTGATGTCAGCCGCCTCTATACAAAGCGAACCTGTTAAGTCAACGATTTTTGTCAGCGACATCTGTGCATAAGCTTCTAAAGCCTTCTCTTCACCCCTAACGCCTTTGATTTTCCTATAAACCTCGTAAATGACAACTGTTGGAGTCACAGTTCCCTTCTCATCCGCCTTCTCAACAAAAGCCGCGTAACTGTCCGCTAGTGGGCCTTCTCCAAAATATTCTATCCAACCGTAAGAATCAATAAGAATCAAAAACGATCCTCTTCATGCCTCAACTTATCTGTAGTTACTCCTTTAACAAATCCTCTCAATTCCTTCATCGGCTTCTCAGGAATCAAATGAACCACACCGTCTTTCTCAATAACAATAACTTTCTGCCCCGGCTTCAAATTCATCCTTTCCCTAACATCCAAAGGAATAACAATCTGATACTTAGAAGAAAGCGTAACAACCCCCATTATGATACCTCAATTGTTTAACGAATTCACTATCGATATATAAACCTTCTTACGAATCCCATTATTAAACACACATTACCCAAAGGAAAAAAGGCGCCCTGGCCGGGATTTGAACCCGGGTCAGGCGGGCGACAGCCGCCTATACTAACCTGACTATACTACCAGGGCAACATTCGCCTATTGACTGAAACCTAAAAGAAAACACTGACATACTTAAATTTTATTTAGACAACCCTCAACCCGTCTCAACATCTCTCAACACCTATCTAGCTAAAAAACCAGAGTTCATATTTGAAGCCTATTTGGAGCCTAATAGAGGGGGCTCTAACGCCGTGCGCACACACACGCACAACCTAACAAAGCCTAAACCGAAGCCGCAACCGTCTCCCCAGTATCTTTAGCCTCTTCCCTCAGCGACGTTTCCCCTGATTTGTCGTTCTTCTTTCCTTTCAAAAAAGTCTTCTTTCCCCTCTCCTCTTCATGACGCAGAATCGGCGGAATCACCTCATTACAAAACGGGCAGATATTAATTATTCTCGGACGATCAGAATGGAAATCCAACATACGAAGAGGCTGACCAAAAACCCTATTACAATGAGTACACTTGACCAAACCCCCCACTCTCTGCGTCTCGCCCAGCGGCTCAGGTTCCTGAACAGATGAAGAAATCGCCTTTTTCTCACTCTTTTCAATCCTTGTTTGCATCCCATGAGGCTTTGTGTAAACGTACTTCCTATAAACGTATACCGAGCTCACCACAGTGAAGACCGCTGCCAAACCAATAAAACCTTGAACGATCCTCAGCAGCGTCCAGTAAGGATTAGCCCAGTCATAACTGAACTGCAAACCATAGTTATACAGTGTACCGTGCACAATCTTATCGAGCAGAGCGAGACTGTAGACTGCAAAAGCGGTTGCCGCCAAGACAAGAACGTTGAAAAGAAGCAGTTTTTTCATCAATTGCCCCTGCATGCCTGAGGGTATTCCCTACGGTTCACGCTTCAATTTGGTTTTGAAGCTGCGTCATGGAGGCTAACTCAAAAATTTTTTTGGTTTCACCACATTCTTGACACTCATACGTCTCTTCAACTTCGCCTTTTCTTGGACTTGAAATGCTCACTAAAACATGGTCGGTCTTCCTGCCACACTTTTTGCAGCGCAGGAAGACGTAGGGTCTATAGATAGGAATAGTCATGGTTATAACCTCTTTTTTGGAAGGCTTCAATGATGTTGTGCCTTCAAAACCATTAAAACATTATGAACCCCGAATACAAATTATCAAAAACTCATTAATTCTGCATCTGAATCAGAACAAACATTATCCTGTTACCATATTTGCACTTTGCCATCACCTGTTTTTGAGCCCCAACAGAAATTTTTTGCCACAAAAAGTTTTGCGAGGGATGGCGGGCCCGCCGGGAATTGAACCCGGGACCCCCGGGTGTCTTCACTCTAGTCTAAAAGCCCGGTGCTCTGTCCTTACTGAGCTACGGGCCCTCGCCTATGTTGGTTTGAGAAGCATGATTTAAGATTATTTGTTACCTTCATCCTTCAAGCTTAATCTGCGCTTTGAAAGATGGAAAGCTTAAAACTAAGGAGCAAATATTTGCATGTTGCTCCTGTTGGGGTTGGGCTCCGGTAGTATAGCCCGGTTAAGTATTCCGGCCTTTCGAGCCGGAGACCCGGGTTCAAATCCCGGCCGGAGCACCATCAACTTTCACGCGTACTTCAGGAGTATTTTAGTTAAAATGGTTCAGTCTGAGTAACTCGGAGGTCAGGTCAAAATTGGAATGCGAGTTAATTAGCGAAAATCCATCATGACTTATGTTGGCGGGGGTCGGGTTCCAAGTTTAACTGGAATGGTCATTGTTTGGTTGTTTCTTGCTACTGTGACGTTGATTGTTTGATCGGGTAAAGTGTACTCTTCTAGGTAGGTTGAGAGGTCGTCCATGTTCGTGATTCTTGTTTCGTTAATCGCTATTATGATGTCGCCGCCTATCATTACCCAATTTCCCAAGATTCGGGCTTGTTGTGTTCCGCTTCGTAGGCCTGCTGTATCGGCTGGTCCTCCACTTATTACTTGGGTAATCAGCAAACCGTAAGTGATGTTGGTGCCCATGGCTTTTGCGATTTCATAGGTCATGTCTGTTCCCGATGCGCCTAGCCAAGGATGCTGATTATATGAGTTATCCGTGACTAAAGATTCGATTTCTCGCAGTATTGTGTTGGAGGGAATTGCGAAGCCTAGTCCTTGGGAGTCTTCAACTATAGCTGTGGTTATGCCTACAACTTGACCTAGGTAATTCAGAAGTGGTCCCCCTGAGTTTCCTGGATTTATGGGCGCGCTTGTTTGGATGACGTCAGCTATTGGATATCTGCCTGACATTTCTTCAGTTATTGTTCTGCCCAACGCGCTCACTATGCCCGTAGTCATTGACCCCGCTAGACCATAAGGGGTGCCAACCGCTATCACTGGGTCGCCAACTTTTAAGGTTGACGAAGTAACAATTTCGAGAGGCTTGTATTCGCTCTGTGAAGCGTCTGTCGAGAGCACTGCTAGATCTGCGTATGGGTCTGAGCCTAGAATCGTTGCTGCGTATCCGTTTCCGTTTATGAAGGTTACAGTGATGTTGACTGCGTTTTGGACTACGTGATAGTTTGTAATGATTACTATTTGTCCTGTGAAGTTGTAGACAAACCCTGACCCTTGGACTTGTGTGTAGTAAGAACCCCAGCCAATCGTCTGTACTATGACTCCACGAATTATGACGACAGAGTCTTTGATTTCTTCGTACAACTCAGAGAGAGAGGCGTTATCTCCAAAGACGTAATTGACATTTTGGTAGACACTGTTTTGGTTAGACTGAAGATTTCTGAGTTGCTCTTGTAGCGTTGAGACTTCATTCTGCAGGCCATTGATCTGTTTCGAGACTATTGAATAGCTTAGGAGCCCTCCTGCAATAAAGCTAACTAGAAGAGCAGCTGTTATGAGAATTGCTGAGAATCGGGTTATTTTTTGCTTTTGAGAATTGTTCAAGCTATGCACCTCCTTTGTGTTTTCATAATTTTTTGCCGCAGTGGGGACAAAACGTATTATCTGGTTGAATTTCTCCGCCGCAATAGGGACAGATGAGCTCTTTCTTCAAAAGGTGTGTTCCTTCCTTCTCTTTGGCTAGTAGTTTTCCGTCATAGAGAGAAAGCATTCTGCCTGCGCGTGCAGCTATATGGCTGTCATGAGTTACCATGATAATGGTGGTTCCTTGATCAATATTCAATGTGCCCAATAGCCTAACGATTTCATACTTGGTTTTTGTATCTAAATTGCCTGTGGGCTCGTCTGCCAGAACTATGGTGGGGTCGTTCGCTAATGCTCGTGCTATTGCGACTCTTTGTTGCTCTCCTGCGCTCAGTCGATGCGGTCTATGTCCTTCTCTCTCTGACAGCCCAACCATTTTCAATAGTTCGCGAGCCCTCTGCTTCTTTTTGTCTTCCGATTTCTTCGTGCCTTCCATGGGAAGTTCCACGTTTTCGATGGCGTTCAAGTATGGCATTAGGTTGAAAGTCTGGAAGATGAACCCAATCTTGTGTCTTCTTATTTTGTAGAGTTTTCTCTCTGGCACCTTTGTGACATCCACACCATCTAGAATGACTTTCCCGTGGGTCGGTTTGTCAAGGCAGCCCAACATGTTCAGTAACGTGGTCTTGCCCGAACCGGAGGGTCCCATGATTGAGACGAAGTCTCCCTTCTTCACTTGAAGGTTTACGTCAGAGAGGGCTCGAACTTGGCGTCCTCCTAGTTTGTAGACTTTGTCCAATTTTTCTGTTTCTAAAACCAATTCACTCATATCTCAGCGCCTCCATAGGGCTTGTTCTGGACGCTCTCCAAGCAGGGTATAAGCTGCCTATGGCTCCAAGCAACACGGCTACGCCAAATGCCAGCAACAACGTTTGTAGGTCTGGCATGGCTGCAGCAGACTGTGTCAAAGTCGTTCCGAAATTCATGGTTTGACCAGGGAATCCCTGTCGCTGTTGTGTTGGAAACAGGTTAACGCTGGGAAGTAGAAGCGATGATAGAATGGGTGCTCCCACTATTCCTATTATAATGCCGACTACTCCAGCCATCAAACTCATCAATATTCCTTCAAGCATAAACTGACTCATAACGTTCCAGTTGCTGAAGCCTATCGCTTTAAGTATGCCAATCTCTTTTGTCCTCTCACGCACAGTATATAGCATAACAAACAAGACAATTAGACTTGTAGCCACGACTGCTATGATAATCTCTTGAGTTGCGACGGTTTGTGTCTGGCTGAGGGTTGATTCAGCATTCTTTAACGTGGTTTCGTACATTTCCTGCATACGCTCGAGGTTCGCCAAGCGGTCTTTATAAGTCGTGACATAAAGGTCTGAATACGCTGCTTTTATCACGTCGGCTATTCCATCCACATAGGAAACATCCTTGGCGTACACGTCAAGCCTACTTACGTTTCCTGTGTTGCCAGTTATCGTCTGAGCATCAGTAATGTTCATGTACACCGTTCTTGCTCCCGTAAAGCCTTGACTTGCTGTTTCATAAATCCCTACGACTGTGAAGTACTCCCCGTAGACCTCCACCTTGTCACCAACTCCCACCCCTTTAGAATCAGAGAGATTTGAGCTCATGAGAAGAACCCCCGTATCCCCCTCGTATAGAGGTCTTCCTTCTGTTATGTTCGTTGGCAGTATGGAATAGTTAGCGATGAAAGATGAATTCAGAGGAGCACCTGTAATCGTGTAAAGGGGTCTAGAAATGGCGAAATCTCCACGTGGTGTACTTATGGTTTCCGATGTTGTCTCCTCGGACGACTTCTCAAGAAACTCCACAACATCTTTGACACCTTCAATGGAACGAATTTCATTGGCAACGGCTTCATTCACGAAGACTTCTTGTCCAGGTCCAAACCGTGGCATACCCGAGGGCATACCTTGAGGCATGCCTCGTCCAGATGAAGTTCGACATTCTATTAATGTAGTTGTCTTAGCGATTTCCTCTTGCATACTACTGATCGTACTGTTGTAATTTTCACTTAGACTCTGTGCGGCTTCTTGGTTTGCCACGATGCCTGCAGGAATAGAAACCATGATTGCAATGGAGAATCCTAAAGCTATGATTACCAAGAACGCCCTCATTTTCCTTCTCGAAACATTCCTAACTGCCCTTGTTAAAGCACCCAAATGATTCACCTGTACATACGTGCTGCATTTAATCCAAAAAAGGGAGAGTGGCAAGCAGTCAATTTTGGCTTCGTTCCACATGGACTCGGATTAGGAACTACGTGATTGTTCACTGCTGCCATCTCCCTTGGATACAATGTTTCTTCAAGAATAGTGGATTATTAAACTGTTTTTCAGAATTAGACCAAAATTCTATTCTCAATCTAATTGCAGTGCCCATTGTTGTAGAAACAAGAGCACGAAGAACAATGTTCACATCTCAGAGCCAAAAAACTTCTATCTACCACTTTTAGTGTCAGTGGAATAAAAAATAAGAAGCTCATCAGGTAGCGCTGTTTTTCACTTGTCATGTTCAAGATTTTTCGATCACAGTTATTGATAAAATCTCTATTCTCGTCACTTTTGCCTGTTCCACGTTCACCCATACAAATGCTCTGCCTGTTGTGTTCTGGGTCATCGTGACTATTGCGGTTGTTGCTTTCATGGTGACAGTGCCATCTGCTTCAACTGTGGTGCTGATTATAGGCCTTACTCCTGTAATGTTGTAGCCTTCAGCGAGCAGGTTTTGAACGTCTGAGTCACTTTTAGCTATGTTGATTACGTTATCCTTGAACCCCTGGCTGACAGTAATGAATCCACCTAACCCACCGCCGTTTCTCCCTCCGAATCCACGACGTCCACAAAATGGGCGTGTCTCGTTGTAGTACTGGTCGCTACAGGCACACGTCGTGTTGGTTACTGTGCTTGTGCTATTCGTTGATCCGTTGGCGTACGCCATATAAGCTATTCCAGACAATACCGCTAGAACCAGCACTGCCGAAATCATTAAGGTTTTGGTTTTTCCTTCTATTTTAATCACTCCATTTTTTACTTAAATCGGCGTCATCTCGGTTGAAAAGCGTCATAAACTATAAAGGAGTTTTTCAGAATTAGACCTAATTCTCTTCGTAATCTGGCTTAGTGAAATACATCCGCTATTCTAGCCATGAATTTACCAGGAAAACAAGCGATATGAGGTTTTCAGCTGTTTGAGTCGTGGTTGGAGGAGGGTTGGAGAGCCAAAGGAGAGAGGAGAAAGGAGAAGAGCGGAAGGCTAAAAAAGCTTCATGTCCTCCAACCGTTTCAGATATGCTTTTTTTATCTGTCTATACACATCACCTCTTTTCGTTGTCAGGTCATGTAGACGCACCGCCGATTATTAATCAATTTTTCAGAATTAACCCCAATTTCATTCCTATTCAGTACACAATGGAAAGACATATTTTATTACTACAGTCCGAATAGGTTTAGCTAAAACTTGCCTAATGCATGCGGAGCGGTATGGATGTCTGCTAGCGGACGTCCGTTGAAGTATTTGCTTGGATGGCTCATCGCGGGCACGAGAGGTGGCGCGACTCGTGCCAAAATAATTGAGACTCTGAAGGAGACTCCGCAAAATGCAAATCAGTTGGCGAACCTGCTCGGAATGGATTATAGGACAATAAGACATCATCTTGAAGTCCTTGAAAAAAACAAAATAATCACATCAGCCGGAGATAGGTACGGTACCACATATTTCTTATCTCCAGCAATGGAGGAGAATTATGCTTTGTTCGAGGAGATTTTGAAGAAAATCTGGAAAAAGTAGAAAAAGGAGGAATGTAGATGAAGAATCGTATGAATAAAAGTATGAGAATTTGGCTAATACTGGCAACTTTGATAGTGGTAGCTATCTTGGCAGCACTATGGGCTTCGTCCACTTTTTGGTTTCCACGTTATCCTTGGGAGCTTCGCCCACGACCACTAGAGAACATTCCTGGAGACATAGAGTTTTTCTACACTGCAAAAACAGTAGTCTCCACAGTCAATGTGACGCTGTCAATCATCCTGTTGCTCATATACATTAACATATACGAGAAGACACGGTCTGAGTTCACAATTGGACTGATAATATTTTCGATGGTTTTCCTTCTGAATGCTCTCGCCTCCAATCCCTTCTTGATTTGGGTTTTCGGTTTTCGACCGTTTGGTCTAGGGCCGTTTGCCTTGTTGCCAGACCTATTTACATTTGTGGCGCTAGCTGTCCTGCTATACCTCAGTATCAAATAATAAAAATATCATCCATACACGCATGGAATTTTTGTGAGTGCGCGCGTCAAAAATGGGGATTGCGGGAGATATCGCCACTTCAGTGTTTTACCTGCCCAAACATAACAGTTCCAGCGACTAATACCATGATTGCTCTCCTGTTTGAGTGAAATAATGTCTGACAAAACTTAATTAACAATATTGTGGAAGGTTGGAAGCACCAAAAACTAATGGAGAATGTTTGATTTTCTGAGCTTTGCCTCAACATCTCCTAGCCCGAGTTTTCTGAGAGTTTCGGGTTTTGGCAAGCCGTTTTTGTCCCAACCAACAGCCGCGTAATACTCATTTTTTTCTTCTTTGAACGTTTCTTTTTTTACGGTTCTGCCTTTGTAAGGTCCAGATGGTAATGGTTCATAGAATCTGGGCGGGTTGTCGTCATCTACTTCTGGTTTCCATTTGAGGTCGGGTCCACCAAGTAACAGCATGGCTCGTTGCAGTTGAAGGATTCTCAATCCGTTTTTTTTGTACCATTCTTCTTGAGCTGTTGTCCAACCGGTGACGGCGTCGAAAAAGTCCCAGATGACCTCTTTGCCTACAGAAAACGTGTTGAACATGCAGATGACACCTGAATCGTTGAACACAGAGTCGAGCTCACTGTTCCTGTGTTCAGTGGGCACCTGTGCCAAAGATGTGTGGTCGCCACCTTGAACTGAGCAGGCATAAGATATTATTTCTGGGTAGTCTCTGCCGCTTCTGATTCCGTGGGCGCCTATTGCCACACCTTTTCCATGAATAGCGTAAATCGTGAGGTCTTTTTTCTTCATTTTGCCCAGCTTTAGCGCTGCCCGATAAGAGCCTTCGGCAAGTATGTTACCTATTCCCTCGCACCTAGCAATTTTTTTGGCTATTTCCCCGAATGCACGTGTGTTTCCCCAATTGGGCTCGATGCCGTCTAAATCATCTCTGTTCACGATGCCTCTCTGATAAAGTTCTGCAATGAATCCCAAAACGTTTCCCGTCTGTATCCCGCACAGGCCGAGGTCGTCGATGAGTGAGGCTAAGTAAACGTTGTCTTCTGGAGAGAAAATACCTAGGTTGGGTCCAAGATAGGCTTGCATTTCGTAGTCTGGGTTGTCGGTTATTGAGCCCTTGAACTCGCCGGTCTTGGGCATGGCTATCTTGAGACATGCAGTGGGACAGCCGTGGTCTGCCCAATATTTTTTCACCCAAAGCTTCTGCTCAAACTTGTCAACTGCAAAACTCTTCTCCTCGTGCCACTCTTCTTGCCAGTTTCGCATGGGTTCTGAACTTGATTTAGCGGCGAAGTTGAAGCCGCCGGAGCCTGTGCCCCATCTTCTGAAGAGTTCGTCTTTGTAGCATTTTTTACATACTGTGTCAATCAAAATTTTTGCTTGCTCTATGTCGTTGACTTCTGGCAGGGGACCTAAGCCTTTTGCCACTATTGCCTTGAGGTTCTTTGAACCCATGACTCCGCCGTATCCGCCGTAGCCAGCCGCGTGGGTCCATTTCGCCATGACTCCGGCTATTCTTGTCTTGTTTTCGCCTGCGGGTCCGATATAGAGTGCTGAGGGTTCTTTCAATTCTCCATACTCTGGAAAACTAGCTTTGAGTTCTCTTCTTCCTTCGTCAACGAGAATCTTGAGGGTCTGTTTCCCGTCTTTGCCCCAGATGTGTTTGGCGTTCTTTATTGAAACTTGGTTTTCAACCACCATGATGTAGCTGGGTTTGGCAGCCTTGCCTATTATAATTAGGCCGTCGTATCCGGCGCATTTTAGGTCTATGCCGAATTCGCCTGCAACTGTTGAGCCTATCATGCCGTTGCTTTGGGGCGACTTGCCTGAGACGCAGACTCTGCCTCCGGGAAAGAAGCCTGTCAAAGGACCAGTTAGTATCAATAGTATGTTTTCGGGTGAGAATGGGTCAACAGTTTCCCATTTGTTTCCGAGTCTGTCCCAGAGAATCTTGGCGGCTAAGCCTCGACCGCCTATGTATTTTTTCAGAACGTCTTCGCTGAGGGATACTTCTCTCACTTTTTCGTTTGAAAGGTCGATGTCGAGGAGTTTTCCAGCGTATCCATGCATCTAAATGTATGCCTCCCCAGCTTCACCGTAGAAGTTGCTAACTAAATCTTTGGTTACTTCCTCGGGTTTTCGTGCGTAAACTCGGTAAATGGGTCTCCACCCTCCTTTAGACACAGTCTGTAGCGCGCCCCATTTGCCCTCTTGGCACACTTTGGCGCACTTGGGATTGCCGTTGCACAGGTCGCAGATGAGGATGGTCTTCTTGACGGGATGAAGATGGGGAACACGACCTGGACAAGCCTCGATGCAGACGCCGCAAGCGGTGCACTTCTGTTCGTCAACTAGAACTGCCTCGGTTTTGCGATTTATTGAAAGAGCACCTTGTGGGCAAGACTTGACGCATGGATAGTCCTCGCACTGCGCACAGAAGTGAGGAAACTCAGCGCCTGGAACCAGCATGAAAACGCGGATTCGAGAGGCTTCGGGCCATATTCTGTTCTCGTGAAAAAGCGAACACGCGATTTCGCATTTTCTGCATCCGCTACACTTCAGATGGTCTCTTGCAACCCAAACTTTCTTTCGAACGCCCATTTTTTGAAGCCACGCCATGATTTGATTTTTTTCGGAGACTGAGAGATTCTGTGGAATAGACTTGACTTAATTAACATTGCTCGTGTCAATCATGCAATGACTTCTTTCTTGCCAGCATCTTCTCCAATGTAGGTCGCAGTTTGGCGTTTTCAGCCAGTATCTTGTCCTTTCCAAGCATATTCATATGCTCCGTCATCTCTCTAATGAGTTCACTGAACTTTGTTCCCTCAGCCGCTGACACATATTCTACTCGAAACCTTTCCGGGCTGAGTCCAAGCTTCTGAAGCATTCCACCCAGGGCTTGCATTCGCTTGGTCATCCAAACATTGCCAGAAATATAGTGGCAGTCGTAGGGTAGATGACAGGCACCGACCAGAACCATACCCGCACCTTGCTTAAACGCCTCCAACACAAAGTCACGGTCAACCCGACCCGAACACATCACCCTAATAGCTCGCAAAGTGGGCGGATACTCAAAACGACTCGTCCCAGCCAAATCAGCACCAGCATAACTACACCAGTTACATAAGAAACCGAGAATCTTTTCCTCAGGATTCTTTTCCAAGGCAGCATGAATCTGATTCATTATCTGAGCGTCGGTGAAGTGCATCTGCGTAATCGAGTCAGTGGGACACTCAGCCACACAAGTGCCACACCCGTGACACATAGCAGGCAAAACCTGCGCAACCTGCTTCTCAGGTGCCCTAGCCGCACCATACGGACAAACCTTCTCACAAATGCCACACTTTACCTTTGTGTTCTGACACGTCTTGGGGTCAACGACCGCAATGATAGGCTCAATCTTCCACTTCGTCTTTGACAAAATAGTCGCAGCCCTTCCAGCAGCACCGCTTCCTTGCGACACACTGTACGGGATGTCCTTCGGAGCCTGACATGCACCAGCCAAAAAAATCCCGTCAACAGCCGTGTCAATTGGCTTCAGCTTCGGGTGACTCTCCATAAAAAAGCCGTCGGTTCCGCGAGAAATGCTAAAGATTCGCGCCACCTCGTCTGAACCCTTCTTGGGAATGGCAGCAGTGCACAAAACCACGAGTTCACTTTCCAGCTCTATTGGTTCTCCTAGGCTCATGTCTTCTGCGCGAATGATGAGGTTCTTGGTCTCTGGGTCTTCAATTATCTGCGAAGCCTTTCCTCGGATGAAGTTGATGCCCAAGTCTCTGGCGCGTCTGTAAAATTCTTCGTAGCCCTTGAACCAACTTCGCATGTCAATGTAGAGCAAATAAACCTCCACATCGTCCTTGTACTTCTCTTTCAAGAGAATTGCGTTCTTTAAAGCGTACATGCAGCAGAAGCCAGAACAATACTCATATTTGTTGACGTCCCGAGAGCCAACACACTGAATAAAGGCGACGCTGTGCGGCTTCTCACCGTCTGAAGCACGAACAACCTTGCCGCCTGTTGGTCCAGCCGCAAGAATCAACCGCTCAAATTCGAGCGCTGTTATAACGTTGTCGTATTTCCCATAACCATACAGACTGTCATCATTGGGCAAGTAAATATCGAAACCTGTGGCAATTATTATTGCGCCCACGTCAATTTCGACTTCTTCGGGTTTCTGGTCAAAGTTTATGGCTTGACGGGCGCCGCAGGCGTCTACACACTTATAACACTTGATGCAGTAATCCGTGTTGATTGAATAAATCAGTGGAACAGCTTGGTCGAATGGAACAGATATGGCTTTGCGCACGCCCATGTTCATGTCCCAATCATTTGGGTACTCAACTGGACAAACGTCTTTGCACTCGCCGCAGCCCGTGCAGCTTTCTCTGATAACATACCTAGGATTCTTGCGAATCTTCACCTTGAAGTTGCCAACATAACCTTGAACATTCAGAACGTCAGCGTATGATATTATCTCGATGTTGGGATGACGCGAAACGTCAACCATCTTTGGTCCTTCGATGCAGATGCTGCAGTCGAGGGTTGGAAAGGTCTTGTCTAATTGCGCCATGTGTCCTCCTATGCTCTCACCCTTCTCCACCATATACACTTTGAAGCCCATCTCGGCTAAGTCAAGCGCAGCGTTGATTCCAGCGATTCCGCCACCCAAAACCATAGCTTTGTTTGTAACAGGAACCTCAATAACATTTAAGGGCTGAAGCAGCACAGCCTTGGCAACAGCCATTCTAACGATATCCTTGGCCTTTTCAGTTGCCTCTTTAGGCGTGCTCGGATGACACCAAGAGGAGAACTCACGTATGTTAGCCATTTCGAAGTAGTAGGGGTTTAAACCCTCATCCATACTGCACTTTCGAAAAGTAGGCTCGTGCATGCGCGGCGAGCAAGCAGCTACAATGATCCGATTGAGCGCTTTTTCGCGAATGTTTTTTCTGATCTGTTCTTGTCCCGGGTCAGCGCATGAGTAGCGGTTGTCTCCAGCGAAGATCACGTAGGGTAAGGTTTTTGCGTATTCCACAACTTCTTTAACGTCTATTACGCCAGCTATATTGAGACCGCAGTGGCAAACGAAGACGCCCACTCGTGGTGTTTCTGGATTTTCAACGGGCTTTTTCGATGTCATTTTACGCTTCTGCCTCCTTTGTGGGCACGAGTCGTTTTTCAACTGCTTGCTGGGCTTTCATCCAGCCCTTCAACTTTGCCTCTTTGGAGTATTCGTTTGTTGATGTGAGTTTTTCAAGGGCTTTGTTCCACGCCCCGCTGCTTACAGGTGTGTGGTGAATTGACTTTCTGTCCATTTGCAATGCACCTTCAACGGGGCAGACGAGTTTGCAGGCGCCGCAGAAGACGCAGAAGGTGTCGTTGGGATGAACCTTTCCGTCGCCTTCCAAAAACAGTGCGCCTGGGATGGGACAAGCGTCTAGGCAGTCTTGACATTTTTGTGGACATTTTTCGAGGCTTATGTTGAGTAGTCCGTGGAGGATTTTGCGCACGTGTATGGCGTCTTTTGGGCACTTCATTTCGCAGAGGCGGCAGCAGGGACAGAGGTCTTTTTTGATGTCAACTCTGACTTTTAGGTCCTTTTTGTTTGGTTGAGTCTTTACGTCTTCAGTTCTTACTTCTTGTTCGTCTGGGGTGAGAATTGTGACTTTAATTAGGTTGAGTGGGCAGGCTTTTTCACAGTCTACACAGCCCATGTCGCATTTATGTGTGTCAACCTCTATTTCGCGGATTAGGTTTGGGAAGCTTTCTTTTTCAATCACGGGAACTGTGTGTTCGCTGTTTACGTGCACTTGTATGGCGCCGAAGGGGCATATGGGTTCGCACATGCCGCAGTAGGAGCATTTTTGAGCGCTGATGTCTATTGTTGGCGGTTTGGCTTTTTCTTCGTCTTTTTTTGGGGTTTTTGTGATTGTGATGGCTTCTCTTGGGCATGTTATCTGGCAGATTTCGCAGCCTTTGCACAGGTTTTTGTTTATGGTTAGTGAGTATCGTCTGGCGTGTAGTAGGCGTTGTATGGTTAGTTCGTTTTGGGTTTCGTTTTTGAGCTCTTTCATGGGCATGGTGCGTTTGCTCCTTCTTTGTTTTAGGAGTTGACTTGTTATTGAATGGTTTTGAAGATATTAGCAGAGGTAAACTGTCATATATAGTTTATAGTTTTTTGTGTTTTTGGTGATAATTATTCCTGTTTTTATTTTGAGGCTTTGTGTGTGTGCGCACAGGTGTAGACCGCCCTCTACTAGGATCCAAATAGGCTCCAAATATGAAGTGTATTGAATGAGAGGTTGTGTGAGTTTGGTGAGTGGGATTGTTTAGAGTTTTGTTATGGTTTAAGTGTGACTGTTGCTTTCATGTTTGTTTCTGGAGGGTGAGCTTGTCTTGACGGAGCAGAGGATTACTATGGCGCATGGTGCTGGCGGCGCGGTTATGAATGATTTAATTAAGCGTTATGTTTTGAGGTATCTGGGCGGGAGCAACGCTGAGGTTCCGTTGGAGGCTTTGGACGACGCTGCCGTTATTGATGATGTTGTTTTGAAGTCTGATTCCCACGCGGTTAAGCCTTTGTTCTTTCCAGGCGGTGACATTGGAAGGCTGGCGGTGACTGGTACAGTTAATGATATTGCTGTCTTGGGCGCTGAACCTGTGGCGTTGACTTCTGGCTTTGTTTTGGAAGAAGGCTTAGCCATTGCAGATTTTGAGCGCATTGTTCGAAGTATGGGTGAAACGTGCAGAGAGGCAGGCGTTTACGTGATTACTGGTGACACTAAGGTTGTGGAGAAAGGCGCTCTAGAAGGTTGTGTGATTAACACTTCTGGGATTGGAAGAAGAAATCAAGCCTTAGAACACAACATACTCGTAGTAAAAAAGTACCGTCCACAGTTTAGTAGTCGCTGGCTACTTGACTCCAATCTGCGATCAAGCGATAAAATTATTTTGTCTGGCACGGTTGGCGACCACGGATTGGCTGTTTTGTCGAGTCGGGAAGGCTATGGATTCGGCAGCAAAACCATGTCTGACATGGCGCCGTTGAACAAGGTAATACTACGAGTATTAGGTGAAGTGGGCGGAGTCGTAGCTATGAAAGACCCCACGAGAGGCGGATTATCTAACGCCCTAAACGAGTGGAGCCAAAAATCAAAGGTAGGCATACTAGTAGTAGAGGAAAAAATACCCATAAGAGAAGACGTGCGCTCAGCCTGTGAAATGCTGGGCATCGACCCCTTAGAAGTTGGAAACGAAGGAAAAATTATCATTGGCGTAGTAGCAGAAAAAGCAGAAGAAGTGCTAGAAAGGTTGAGAGAAACAAAGGAAGGAAAAAACGCACAGATAATAGGAGAAGCAACAGACCAATTCAAAGAAGTAGCATTAGAAACAGTGGTTGGCGGAAAAAGAATGCTTACACCACCAATAGGAGACCCAATCCCAAGAATATGCTAGCAGGTTTTTAACCTCGAAATGCAAGTGTCTTATCTACAAACTCTGACATAAATATGTGGGATAATGGCATGAGTGAGGAAATGGGCATTGAGAGAATTGCTGAGGAGCTAGCAAAACTTGAAGGATATTTGACTGTTTGCAGGACACCATTCAAGAAGAAACGGGGTCATGGAGACATAGACATAATCGGTTACTATCCACAAAATGGAAAAATTCTTCTATTAGAATGCAAAGCTTGGGGGGGCGCCAGACAAGTATCCAGACTTTGATACTCCTGCAAGAACTAAAAGAATAAGAATGATGGCAAAAAAGCTCCTTGACGATTGGCTACCTTCACAGGTAAAGAAAACAGAACTAACTACTGGGCGTTCAAACAAGAGCAGGTTAAAGAGATACGTTCAGTGATACCTGGATACTTTGAGAACAAAGAAAAGCTTCATGAGATACAAAATAATTTATCCTCAGAACTTCCTTTCAACCCTCAAGTGAGAGTCGTCCCTATTCACGAAATTATCGAAACACTCATTGAAAGGATCAACACTGACAAAGATATTAGACGCAAACGGTATCCTGTTTCAGCTCTAGAATTAATACGATGGTTAACCCGCTGTTACAAAGTTATGGACTTCAAATGGGTGCAAGAATAATCAAGAAGCAAGACAGTTAATTAATCATGGTATATGTGTTGTCCATATTCTGCATGTTCCTTCCATAGAGACCGTGCATACGCCTTTCGGTGTCTGCGGCGTATAAGCTTTCTCTTCATAGTTTTTCTAGCGGGATTCTCCTCACTTCCTTCACATCGTTAAAACTCTTGTCACTGCTAACAATTTGTTGATCATGCTCTATGGCTGTTCCTATGTGAAGTGAATCAAAGTAGAAATTTGACAAACCGTAAGCTTTCTGTAAACGCCCTGCAATGGCTAATGTCTGGTGGCTCAGCTTGCAAACGACTTCGAGTGATATGTGAGGCTTCAATGATTCAAAAACGTCAATACGGTCCTCTAACGACAAGCCGCCCTTCTTCAAAAGTAAGTCAAACTCTAAGAAAGCCGAAGAAGCCACATACCACTGCCCTTCCTCCACTCTTTTCAACGCCTTAACAGCCTTGTCGTGAAGCCTATCCTCCGGATCAACCAAAGCCTTAAGGAAATCTGTCTCTAAAACAGGCATTTAGCCAAACCTCCGATAAATTAATATATTTCAGACAATTATAAGATTATCGGACAATAACTACTCAAAACAAATGCGGTATGTGAAAAATGACGCTGGCTAAAGTAGGAAAAAGAGGAACAGTAGTGATACCATCTAAAGAAAGAAAAAGGGCGGAAATCCAAGAAGGAGACTACGTTGAAGTCACGGCTCGAGAAACCGGGTTAATTCTTATACGAAAAGCGCCAAGCCTAAAGGAAATACAAGCAAAGATGGCTGGGAAACTGCCTCAATGGAACGAACTCGAAGGAAAAGCCGACGAACTTTTAGAAAAGGAAATGTAACAACTTTCCCTTGCGTGTCTTGCCCATATTCTACATACGCTTTCCAAGTTGACCATGCAGGGTCTTTAGGCGAAAAGGATTCTAGCATCCCGATTGGAGAATCGATGCCAAGAATATGTTAGACTTTCCGAAGAACATACCAACTTTTTTGCTTCAAAGAGGCTTGCGTACAATGACACGCTTTTCAACCTCGCGGAAGACAGAAAACCCTGCATCAAGATACATCTTAAGCGGGCCTGGGTAATTATCAGCCTCAGACACAGCATGTTTGTACGGATAGGCTTCTGCGAACGCAAGCCCTTGACGAGCAAAAACATCACAGGCAGCGTCTAGAAGACGACGAGCTATTCCACGGCCACGGTAGGGTTTTGCGATTACGAAGCAAACTATTGAGCCAACTCGCTCGGCATCATCAACCTGCAAACCTTTAAAAAGATTGAGCTTAGGTATAGCAGCACGTCGCTCAGCCTTGCACCAACCAACAGGTTTACCGCCTACGTAGGCTAGCAAGCCGTGTGCCTTGCCTTTACGAATGAGATTGCTTATGGCGGCGCGGTTCTCAGATGTGGCGCTCACGTGCCATTCTTCATCCTTTCCTGAAAAGTGGTAGTACATGCAGTAGCAACCAGCCCAAGCGGGGTTATCCACGAAGGCGTCGTAATCGAAAAATCTGAGGTAATCATCATGGAGTTCCGGAGCAAGCTCTCGGATGACAAGTTCGCTCTTGCTATTAGCCACTGGAGTTGGCGTCGTTTGATTTCCTTTTACCACGGTGCTTTCCCCACACCTAAGGGTTAAATCTTTTTGGGTGCTATAAAATTTTATGTTAAGTTTTTGTCTTTGAATAATAGTAGTACGTGGCAAACGCCAATATTAATATGGAAACGATATTGAAATGAGAGTTCATAAAGAAAGAATCGGCTATGGCAAGCGCAGACTCTAAAATTGTCCAAAAGACTGCCAAGACAAAGAACTCTTTCTTGAATCGAATCATACCCACGCCCAACACCAAATAAACCACAACTGTGAGGGCGGCTATTGTCAACGGCGGCGCCAAAAGGTCTTGCGAGAAAGGCGGCACAGGAATAATCCACCCTTTGAGATGTAATATGTATGTAAATGCAAGAGCCATTGCCACATAGACTCCTTGACTGAAGGCGAGAACACCAGAAAACAACCCTAGACTTTTTGCAACCGTTGAATCTGCCTTAGTGACTGAAACATAATAGAATGTGCTGAAGAAAACGATTAGAAAGGACAACAAGTTGAGAACAACATTTCGGTAGGAAGGCGCAAAAGAGGCTAGGACAACTCCGAAAATGGTCCAGAAGACGACTGAAACAAGAAATTCACGCCTGTCACGCAAAATCTGAACACCTAAAAAGAGGTAGACAATCATATCCAGAGCCGCCAGAACCAGCGGATTCAAGGCGGAGGAAGTGGGACGCCAAAATCCAGCCATCATGGATATGAAAATCCCAATGATGGAGACTCCATAAATCAGCGTGAGAACACCAGCCAAAAGCCCGGCGTCTTCAGGAACCATCATTAAGAGTACACTCTGCTCATCAAAATGATTACATATATTTATAGAATTTGCCAGAACAAAAAGAACAAGCAACGAACGATTAAACAAATTCATTTTTTAACAGAAAAAGGGGGATTTAGTGATTTCTTGATTTAAAATGTCCTTCTTCGGATCACCTTGTCCCAGTATACTAGCGCCTCCTCTTTTTTCAGCTCCGCTTCCAAACGCGTGTGTGCAAGCAAGTTTGCTGGTACAAGCCAATTAATCTGGATAGGAGTAGGTGAAGAAACGTTGGAACCCTCCTTTCCTAACGTTTTTATCAGACTGAACACCCTGAACACTTTCGTCTTCGCTGAAATCAATTCTTCTTCTATTCCAAACATTTTCAATTCCACACCGCCATCTTGGATAAAATGTTACACTTAATTTGTGTAACATTTCTACTTAAAATTAGCAGCGAGAGTTATTTAAGGGTTGCGATTTGTTACACAACGAAAGTGTAACAAAGTTTATAGGAGCCTTCTCAACACAACTATAAATGGAGAAAAGATGAGCACAATTGAGGACAAGGAGAGACTCCTAGAGCTCTTAAATAAAGAGTTAGGTCTTACTCCCTACGAGTCTAGAGCCTACATAGCTCTTTTATTACATGGTCCTCTTTCCCCACAAGGTGTAAATCAGAAATCTGGAATTCCTCGTCCGAGAACCTACGACGTTTTGAACAGTCTTGTTGGGAAGGGTTTGCTCATGGAGCAGCCTGGAAGACCAACAATGTATGCTGCCGTAGCTCCAAAAGTGGGTCTTGAAAAAATGATGACCGAATTTGAAAGAAAAATGCTCAGACAACTAGAAGAGAAGAGGAAAATTGCTGAAAGATTGAGTTCTTCTTTGTCCAAACTTCACGATAAGAGCCCAGGAGTGGCCGCTGAAGAAGAAAGGATTTGGGTGACACGAAGAGACAACGCTTTTATCATTAAATACTGCGAAGCAATCAGGAACATAGAGCAAGACTTTGTGGTGGCCACTCCAGATATTCGTCCACCTGAAAAGGAGGTCCTAGAGGCAGTAAGAGACATTTTGCAGGACAACAAGTCTGTGAGAGTTTTAAGGCAGATTACACCTCAATGGACGCGGGAAGAATTAGATGAATACGAGGAGTTAATCAGCCTCGGAGACCAAGTGAAGTTCCTCAAATATGAAGGACTTAGATTCGCAGTTTTTGATAAAAAAGAAAGCGTTTTGGTGCTACCGCCGCAACGGGGATCTCAATATGCGGTTTGGATAAGCTTGCCTTCCTTGGCCACAATCTTGTACCAGTATTTCGAAGAGTTGTGGAAGAAGGGACAGCCGATTCTTCCTGTGCTGAGAAAACTAAAGGAGGGGAAAGTCTAGCGTTAAACGAACATGAGGTATTTGCAATGAAACTTAGAAAAATCTTAAATCCTCTAGGCTTGAAACGAGGGGAGTTAGTTGTTATCACATGTCTTGTAGCCGTTTTAGAATTTTTTCTAAACCTTTGGTTGCAGAGAGTAGAATATACTTCGGATCCAAGGGTATTTATGAAATATCAAGGCTTTCCCTTGGAGGCACTCAAAATTACCAATATTGTAGGAACAGGAATCTATCCTGATTTAGGAGTCCTTGTGAATGTCGAGCTATTCTACGAATGGTTATGGGGCGGGGTGATAATCAATCTCATCATCTACATCGTATTCTCAACGTTTTTGGTAAAACTTGTTACATGGACTCGTGATGAAATAGAATACCGAAGATACTACAAGACGCAGTAATTTACAAAGACATACTCAAACACTAAACCTTGTATTTTGCCATATTCTGCATGTTCCTTCCGTGCTGACCATGCACGCCCCCTTTGGCGTCTGCGGGGTGCATGCCTTTAGGTAGAGGCTGCATTCGGGCGGCTTTATCTTCCCGATCATGACAAGATGGCAGAGGCATCCTGGCAAAAGATCCCTTGAGTCAACAACTTTCAGGTTGTATTTACTGCGTGCGTCATGCTCGCTGTATTCTTCCTTCATGGCTAAAGCCGACGCTGGAACCTTGCCTAAACCACGCCATTTGCCGTCAACCACATTAAACACTTCTGCGATTTGTTTCTGCGCTTTGACGTTGCCTTCCCACGTCACAACTCGGCTGTACTCGTTCTCTAGTTTAGCTTCACTCTTCTTTATCTGCTGAAGAAGCATCGAAACAGCAAACAGTACATCTAGGGACTCAAAGCCAGCAACAACAGTTGGCATGTGATAAGCTCTTGGAAACACCTCGTAGGGTTTCATTCCAATTATAGTAGAAACGTGTCCCGGCGCAATAAATCCGTCAATGTGAAGGTCACCCACGCCCAACAACAGCTCCATCACTGGCGGAATCAAACGATGAGAAACTAAAAAACTAAGATTAGAGGATGGTTTCTTCAAAACCTCAACCGCCGTCGAAGGCGCTGTGGTCTCAAAACCCACCGCAAAGAACACGAAGTCACGATTTGGCTGTTTCTTCGCCATCTTTACAGCGTCAGTAATGCTGTAAACAACGTGAACGTCTCCACCCCTTGCCTTCGCATCTTGAAGCGACATCTCAGACGCTGGAACCCGAACCAAATCACCAAACGTTGCAATAGTTACATTCTTTTCCAACGTCAATTTTATGGCTTCGTCAATCTCAGCCGCTGGAATAATGCAGACTGGGCAGCCAGGTCCAGCGATGACGTCAACTGACTCGGGGAGAAGCGCTCTCAACCCGTAGTGGCTTATGGTCCATTCATGAGTGCCGCAAACATGACAAATCTTGATGGGATAAGAAGGGGCAATCTTGCGAATCTGCTCCACGACTCGTTTTGCTAAAGCGGCGTCTCTAAACCCAGCTAACTGTTCCATCTCAAACCATCATTTTGATGCTCTTAATGGTGCATTCTTTCCCAGCCACAATTCTGACCACACTGCCGCACTGAGGGCATTTAAGCGTGGGCACGGGCACATGATACATAGGGTCATCTTCATACTTGAAGCCACCCTCATAACCACAGTGGTTACACTTGACAACCCCCTCTTGCTCCTCAATAATTAGCCTCGAACCTTCCAAAAACGTGTCCTTGGTCAAGGCTTCATACGCAAAGCGTACTTGCTCCAAACCCAAAAAAGTCAACTTACCAACAACTAAATGCACTTCAGTCACCTTCTTTGCCCTGCGTTTCTCCGCCTCTTCCAAAATGCTGCGCACAATCTGAGAAGTCACGGAAAACTCGTGCAAACACTGACCAGACTCCACTAGTAAATTCCAAGCGCCTTAGCAACTTTGTCGACGCCTTCGCCTGTTCTGCAGTTGGTAGCCACAACGGCGGTTTTGGGGTTAATCATTTTCATGTCTTTCTCCAACTGTTTGACATCTATGCCCATGGCTTGAGCCAAGTCCCTCTTATTGATGGCAACAACGTCTGCATCCATAAAGATAAAAGGATGCTTAATAACCATGTATGGACCTTCCGTAACGCTTACAACCACAACACGCTTGTCAGAGCCCAGAGGGAACTCAGCTGGACAGATGAGGTTGCCAACGTTTTCGATGAACAAGAGGTCAATGATGTTTAAGTCGAGTTTTTGCAGCGCCTTCTTAACCAAGTTGGCGTCTAGGTGACATTCTTTTCCAGTGTTTATGGCTACTGTTTCTACTCCGTGCCTCGCAATCAACTCGGCGTCTATTGTTGTCGTTAAGTCGCCCTTGAAAACAGCTATCTTGTGACGACTTTTCAGAAGTTGAACCAGTTTTTCGATTAGACTTGTTTTACCCGACCCGATAGCACCCATAACATCTATCGCTCGAACACCTTTTTTATGCAAAAATCGCTTGTTTTCATCCGCCAAGCGCTGATTCGCCTTCAAGAGGTCTTCTGACAACTCCACATCATAGATTTCGCCCTCTTCAGCCTTAACAACTTCCTTCTTCAATGTAGCCAAGTTTGCTAGCAGCCTTCTCGTTTGCTATGGATTAGAAGTAGTTGTTGTCTCCTCATACTTATTGAGGATTTCGTTCCAAAGAGCCAGAGTTTCTTCGGCTGCCTTCTGGTCCAAAAACTCAATGGCATAACCGGCGTGAACAATCACGTACTCGCCGACCTTGGCTTCCACAAGCGATATGTTTACGTCTCGCATGGTTCCGGCTCCAAAATCCACCTTGGCAGTGTCGCCGTTGATTTCCACCACCTTAGCCGGAATCGCGAGGCACATGTTCCATCACATGTTCCATCACATATGCATGGAAACGCCAACATAAAGGCATATTGGTTGGAATTTGAGTAGAGAAATATAACTATTAGGTTGATTAGACCTTGACTTGAGTTTCTTTGACTTTGGATATTTTCCGAAAGAGCGATTGATCAAGGTCTCTACACAAGTCATAAAACTGAAGCAAGAGACTTAATGAATGGTGAATTGAGTTGCTTGAAGGCAAGAGCGTGAACCTAAGGGTTCTGGAGAGAGACGACATAGATTTTATGGTTGACTGTTTCAACAGCATAGATTTCTGGGGAGACAACCCATTTTGGCAGCAGGTTTCGAAGTCAGAGTGGATGAGACATTTTGATAATCCTCCGAATGTGGCGGTTTTGACTGAGTGGAAGAGGTTCATCATTCAAAAGAAGGATGGAACTAGAATAGGGATTACTTGGCATATGATTAACCAGCCATACGGGACGATGGAAATCTCATATTTCCTAATTCCCAGTGAGCGAGGGAAAGGATACGGAACAGAAGTAGCGCAGTTGATGGTTGATTATCTATTTCTCTCCAGAAACATCTTTCGGATACAAGCAACAACAAATGTAAGGAACAAGGCATCACAGAGAATTTTGGAGAAAGCAGGCTTCAGAATAGAAGGAACTATCCGAAAATTACAATTCGTGAGGGGAGTATGGACTGATTACTATCTCCACAGCATTCTAAGAGGAGAATGGAAAGAACCAAAAATACTAACAAAAACAACTTCAGAAAGGTAGTCTTCATCAAATACGAATACCTAGCATAAAAGAGAGAAAACAAGGGATAAACTCACCTCTTAATGCTCTGTCGTCCAAGCTGCAACCACCGCTTGCCCTAAAGAGATGCCGCCGTCTCCAGGAGGAACCAACCCGTGAGCAACAAATCTTAGCCCGTTTTCTTCTACAACCTTCTTAATCGTTTGTGCGATGTGTTCGTTGTAGGCTACACCGCCTGAAAAGCCTACGGCATCAACATGTAGACGTTTTGCTTCGTCCCCAGCCAGTTGAGCCAAACCTTCAGCTAAATACAACTGAGCTGAAAAAGCTAAGTCGCCAACTGAGTAAGCGTCTTTCTGATTGAATATGTGATGAACCAAAGCCGTGGTGTTAAGAACGTTATCTTTGATTATAGGCGCTAGTTTCAATACGTCTCTTCCTTTTATTGCAGCAGCCTCCAATTTCATAGCAGGCTCACCCTCATACGTGCGCTCGTAGCATATTCCTAAAACAGCAGAAACAGCGTCTAAGACACGACCACAACTCGTTGTTTTGGGCATCGAAGGCTTTTTCAACTGTTGAAGGATGATATCGACCTCTTCTTTTCCATACGGTAAATGTTCACCCTTAGAGAACAACCACTCTTCGACGTCTGTCACCTCGTTTAGTATTCCAGCTGCCATCCTCAACGGATAGCGAGTTGCCAAGTCGCCCCCAACTAAAGGTTGCTCCTCCAAGTGTCCTAGACGCTGGAAGCTACCTTCTCGATTACAGTGGAGGATTTCTCCGCCCCATGCTTGACCGTTTAAGCCGTAGCCGTAGCCATCACAAACTATGGCAACCATATCATTTATGCCGTGTTCAGCCATCAGAGCAACAGCATGAGCGTGATGATGTTGAACGCCCACAACAGGAAGACCAAGTTCGCTTCCTAGGTCTTGAGCAAGCATAGTTGTTGTGAACTTTGGGTGTACGTCGCACGCTATAGTGGAAGGCTTGCTGTTTGTCAGTCGTAAAACGTGCTTGGTTGCACTCTTTAGAAACAGCAATGTCTCTAGGTTCTCTACATCACCTATGTGCTGAGATATGAACGCTTTATCCTTTAATAGGACACATGAGGTTGCGTTGAGTTCAGCACCAACTCCTAAGACACAATTCTTTGTGGACCATTTGAGTTGAATTGGCTCGGGCGCGTATCCTCGTGACCTCCGAATGAGGCTTGTTTTTTCGCCGTGAACACGAACAACCGAATCGTCGCATCTTTGGGCAATAAATCTGTTGTGAAAGAGAAAATAATCTACGACATTCCCGAGTTTTCTGATAGCCTCCACGTTCTCTGTAACTATAGGCTCGTTTGGAGGGTTGGCACTAGTCATCACAAAAGCTGGTTCGCGCACTTTTTCAAACAGCATGTAGTGCAAGCCAGTGTAGGGTAGCATCACGCCGATGTTGTGCAAGCCAGGGGCAATCAGGTTTGAAAGATAATATTTGTCGCTTTTCACTAGAAGCACGATTGGTTTGATGTAGGATGTGAGCAACTCAGCCTCTTTTTGACTCACTTCAGCGAACGACCTCACAGTTTCGAGGTCGCGTGCCATTATTGCAAACGGTTTCTGAGCGCGGTGTTTCACTGCCCTAAGGCGGATGATGGGCTCATTCATTGTGGTTGCTGTTGCTACATGGAAGCCTCCGTAACCCTTAACTGCGACAACATAACCTTCTTCGAGAAGTTTGCCCGCCTCACGAATTGCGTCTTCACTGTTGACGGGTTGTCCGCTGTTCGTTGTCAAGTAGGCTCTTGGTCCACACTTGTCGCATGCTACTGTTTGGGCGTGAAATCGGCGATTAGCCGGGTCAGTGAACTCTTTTTGACAGAATAGACACATTGAAAACTCTTTCATAGTCGTGTTAGGTCTATCGTAAGGCAAGTTTTGGATAATTGTGTAACGTGGACCACAGTCAGTGCAAGTTATGAAAAAGTAGTCGTGACGCTCGTTTTTTGGGTCTCGCAACTCGTTTAAACATTGGTTGCAGATAGAAACGTCAGGGGGAATAACTGAGCCCGAAAGTTCCACCTCATCCGAACTTCTCAAAATTGTAAACTTATCAAACTCTTTCTTTTCTTCCAAATACTTTGTAAGGATGCTGTAAATGCGGGCTAAGGGAGGTTTCTTCTCCTTCATGTCTCGGAGAAAGTACTCAATGTTTCTCTTTGCGCCTTCGACCACGATTTCTACGTAGGCGTCTCCACGGTTTCGTACATAGCCGACTAACCTATTTTCAACAGCGGTTCTGTAGACGAAGGGTCGAAATCCTACGCCCTGAACTATACCGTTGATTTTGATTTCAGCTCGCACTGCTTGTTGACTCCAAACACAGCCAATAGATGACCGATTGGTTTAGGGGAGACTACGTTAGAAAGTGAAAGATGTTGGGAATCAATGTATTTGAAGTTATATTTTTTTGATGACTGTGTCGGTTGGAATTGCATTGTTGTATACGCCCAGTTTTTCAGGCGGCAATCCTAAGGCGAGCCCCAAGAACTGCACGACATGAAGCACTGGAATGTTGAATAGGATGCCTGTTTTGTCTTTGATTTCGATTTGTCCCCTGTCAAATTGGAACACGCAGAAACCGCAAGGAGTGACGATGAGGTCGGCATCCACGTTCTTTATGTTTTGAAGCTTCTCCCTTGCCATGTCTAAAGAAACGTCTAGTGCAGCGGCTCTAACGCCTCCGCCAGCCCCGCAACAGAGATTCTTATCTCGGTAGGGAATACTTTTAGCGCCCAGTGCCTCAACCATCTCATCTAGAAATTTTGGACGTTCAGAACTCTTGATTTCTCTGTATTTTGTTGGTCTCAGCAAGTGGCAACCGTAGTGAACGGCAACGTTTAGAGGCAATGGCTTTTTAACCATGCCACCTAATCTTTCGGGTCCAAAGTCTCGGTACAACACTTCAGCAAAATGTCTAACCTGAATGCTGCCACGGAACTCTCTTTTCACATCATTTAGAATCTTGTTGACCCTGTCTCGTTGTTCAGAGTCTGTCTTCAAAATTTCGTTGGTTTCTTTGAGCGTCCCATAACAACCGCTACATAACGTTAGGATGTCGCAACCCATAGATTCAGCTATAGTGAGGTTTCTCGCCGCCAACGCAAGCCAAGTTGGTTTGTCAAACGATTTGAAAACGCCTGGTGCCGGGCAACAAGAAGCGCCTTCCATGTCTTTGAGTTCTATTCCCAAGGCTGGAGCGACGTTTCGCATTGCCAACTCGATTCCTGGATAGCGGTTTGGAATCATACAACCCAAGAAGAATGCGTAAGGCTTAGCCATAATCATCACAACCTCATTGTTTCCATTCATAACCGACCAGTTTGTCAAAGCCCGTCTTCTTCACGAGCTGTTGAACCTCAGCTAACGCATTGCCAAACATATGTGTCGTGGGCGGAACCTCTGTCAAACCAAGACTAGTTCTCGTCTTTCGATTAGCGTCGTCGATTGGAACCGCGTGACCGCTCTTCAAAACCAGACTTGCCGTAAGTTTGTGTCGGTCTAACATATAGCCAGACTGGACCGCCATTGTTCGAATGGCTAATATGACGTCTGTTGGATCCACTCCACGCGGACAGCGCTCCAAACAAGTGTAGCAGGTCGTGCAAAGCCACAAATCTTTGTCAGAAAGCACGGGTTCCCTAAAGCCCAAGAGTGCCCGCCGAATAAGTTGACGCGTTCTAAAGGCTGTTCTCCGACCAGAGGGGCAGCTTGCTGTGCAGGTGCCGCATTGAATGCAGAGGTTTATCTTTTCTCCGCCAGCCTTAGCCACGGCTTCAGAGAATCCTATGTCTAGTTCATCGAGCCTTACAACCTTTCTCTGGGGCTCTGTCACAAGCTTAACCTCCATCTTTTCATTCCATGAATTTTTTGATTAAGAGTAAAGTTTTGTTATGTTGGAACCTAATAAATCTTCTTTACGTTTGCGTTAAGCTTAATTGAAAACCTGAACGAGATTCTTAAAAGCTTGAATTGTTACTATGGTTACTCTAAACCTCATGTATCATAGTCATATGGCATGATGGAGCGTCCAACGCTATGGCTGAACAAGAAGAAAAAAAAGTCGGCGTTTACATATGTCACTGTGGCGGAAACATAAGCGACACAGTCGATGTGGCTAAAGTAAAGGAAGCCGCCAGCAAATTTCCAGGAGTGAAAATCGCCGAAACCTACGAGTATGTTTGCAGCGACCCAGGTCAAGAACTCATAGCCAAGGGCATCAAGGAGCAAGGAATAAACCGAGTTGTAGTTGCTGCTTGCACACCTAAGATGCATTTGGACACTTTTAGGCAAAACGTGAAATCGGCTGGATTAAACCCGTACTTCCTTGAAATGGCTAACATACGGGAACAGTGCAGTTGGGTTCACGGCGACAAGGAAGCAGCGACAGCTAAAGTTATTGACCTAATACGTGGGGCTGTGGAACGCTCAAAGAACCTTCAGCCTCTGGAATCAAAGAGCATGTCTGTGAACAAGGATGTTCTTGTCATCGGAGGCGGCGTTGCAGGTATCATGACCTCAATAGAATTGGCAGACAAGGGCTTCAAAGTTTACCTTGTTGAGCGAAGCCCTAGCATAGGCGGGCACATGGCACAGTTGAGCAAGACATTTCCCACGTTGGACTGTTCGCAGTGCATCCTCACACCTAAGATGGTCTACGCCTCACAGCATCCCAACATAAAAATCATCAGTATGGCTGAGCCAACGGCGATTGAGGGCACGCCTGGCAACTATCGAGTTTTGATTTCAAAGAAACCTCGTTACGTGGATGCAGGTTGCACCGCTTGCGGAGAGTGCGCCAAAAAGTGTCCTGTCAAGGTTCCGAGCGAGTTTGAGGCAGGCTTGCTCGAGCGGAAGGCTATTTACACGCCGTTTAAGCAGGCTGTTCCCCGAACCTATGCCATTGACACTGAGCATTGTCTATACTTCACGAAGGGTGTTTGCCGTGTCTGTGAGAAGTTCTGTAAGGCGCATGTGGTGAATTTCGACCAAAAGGAAGAGACCATTGAACTGGACGCAGGTGCCATCGTGGCTGCCACAGGCTTTGAACAAATCGACCCAAAGACGCTGGAAGAATACAGTTACGGACAGCACCCAGACATTGTAACCAATCTACAGTTTGAAAGACTCATGCTGCAAGGCATGCACAAACCGTCAAATGGAAAACCGCCCAAAAAAGTGGCTTTCGTCCTCTGCGTTGGCAGCCGAATGATAACAACCAATGGCAAGGGTGAGGAATACTGTTGCAAAATTGGCTGCATGGCTGCAATCAAGCAAGCGCTGTTGTTGCAGAAGTCGTTTCCTGAGGCTGAACCATGGATATTTTACATGGACATAAGGGCTGATGGCAAGGGTTACGAGGAATTCTACGCAAAAGCGCTGGAACACAAGGTCAAATTCGTGAGAGGAAGAGTGGCCGAAGTTACACCTGTGAGTGAGGACAAAATCATGGTGAGAGCCGAAGACACTATGCTGGGCGAAGACGTTGAAGGCTTGTTCGACTTGGTTGTGCTTAGTGTGGGCATCATTCCCCATCCTACAGCCACTGAGTTGTCAAAAAAACTGGGCATTCAGATGAGCGGGGACCAATTCTACTCGGAGAGGCACTTTAAGCTGCGACCTGTTGACAGCCACCGTGAAGGCGTTTTTTTGGCAGGCTGTGCTTTAAGTCCCAAAGACGTGCGGGAGACAACCCTAGAGGCTATGGCAACAGCCTCACGTGTAACAACCTTTGTAGGCAAAGGCGAAATCTCTGTTTCGCCTGAAGTAGCTTATATTATAGCTGAAAAATGCGACGGTTGCGGTGTGTGCATAAAACTCTGTCCCGTTGGGGCAATAACGTCTTCTGCTGAAGGTGGAGTGGTCATTAATCCAATCTCTTGCATTGGCTGCGGCGTGTGTGTACCCCGCTGCCCCAAACAAGCCATGGACTTGCTTCACAGCACCGACGAACAGTTGATGGCGCAGGTTAAAGGAGTGAGCGAAGGCGAGACACACCCAAAAATCGTGGCGTTTATAGAGAAGAATACTGCCTACGGCTCAGCCGACTTAGTTGGTCAAACACGGTCAAGTTACACACCTAACGTGCGCATAATCAGTGTGCCAAGCGTGGGACGGGTCGGCTTGAAACACGCGATGCAAGCTTTTGCTTCTGGCGCCGACGGCATAATATTCATTGAAGGAGACGACAGCTTGTTCAAAGAAGACCAAGTAAGAGATTACCTAACGCAGCTAAAGAAGGAACTAGGCGCCTACGGAGTTGAGCCACTACGACTAATTTCCATTACTACAACGCTGCCGCAATACGACAAAATCCTCAACATATTCGAAACCACAAACACAAGAATCACAAAAATAGGACCAATCAAAGAAGAAGTTAGAAACAAAATCAAACAAAAACTAACAACATCACAATAACCCAAACTCTTTCAAATCAGTTTGACTGAAGATAGAGCAACTTCGCAAGAATGTGCGCGCGCATAATATTTCTTTTAAAGTTTATCCTAGTTTGGTCGTTCTATCTCCCAACAACCAGAGTCTTCGTTACGGCCTACGAATCAGCGAAGGAAGGCGCCTGAAGATTAAGAGACTCATCATAGCTACTGAAACCATTATGACGATGGATGCTTCGAACTCAGGAACAGGGGTTGGTGGCGGACCGTAGGTTATAAACCTGAAGTCTGCATTCGGGAGTTCACCGGCCCAATAAAGTGCAATGCCGCCTGGATACGGATTATAGGCTCGCAAAATCCAGTAGACGCCCCAGTTCTCTGCAGAAGCTTTAACTTGTATCACGTAAGTAGACCCTGGAGTAGTGTCGATTGGTGGGACAAAGTCGAATTGCACCAACATACCCGGCCAATCTGTATATGGCACCGAAGCTGATGCCGTCCCTAATTCCGGACCATCCCATGCTCCTTCTCTAATAATTACGTACACAACGACAGAGGCACGGTCCGCGCGCAGATTTGATAGTCGAAGATCGACGGCCCACAATTCTTCCGCTGTCGGGGTAAAACTTTGCATAACAGTAATCTCCCATGCTTGGTACCAATAATCCGGATCCGGTGGTTGCGAGGGAACGGGCAGAGGGTCGTTTACTTGATCTGGCACTCCAGTTGTTCCATGGGCAAATGGCAAGATAGATAGCAGTTGTATCGACAGGATTATTATTAATGTTAATCTTCGCTTAGCCATAGAATACTATATTATGTAATGCCCATTTAAGCTTAATGAATCTGAAAACCTTCGACATGAATCTGAAATCTATGCTTAACGCACGCTAATTGTCAATCCTATCTCCCAACATGCTTCTTACAAATTACTAATGCACCCACACCAAACTGAGAAGTGGCTTTGAACACGCCAGTGCGTGTGTGCCTTAAATTATAATGCAACTGGAAATAAATACAAATATCTAACATGAACAAACAAAGAAAGAAAAAGGAAAATTGTAAATCAGTGGTTGGCTAATGTGTCTATGATTTTTCCTTCTTGGTCTACTATGTCTAGTCTTATTGCTATTCTGCCTGACATATTGTGTGTTGCGCAGCTTAGGCAGGGGTCGTAAGGTCTTATCACCATCTCGATTCTGTCAAGTATGCCCTGATCGTACTTTCCGCTTTTAATCAGGTCTTTAGCCGCCTTCATAATCGACATGTTAATCGCAGCATTGTTCTGACAGGTAGCCACAATTAAGTTGCAGTCTTTCACAATGCCGTTTTCATCAGTTTCATAGTCATGTATCAAAGTGCCCCTAGAAGCTTCAACCACACCTATGCCACGACCAGCCCTTGGCTTAACCGGAACCCTAGTGTTCTCACTCGTAATCTCCGGGTCTTCGAGAAGAGCAACAGTCCTTTCTGCACACTCAATCAGCTCGATTAGGCGTGCCCAGTGATACAGCAACGTTTGCTGTGCTGGTCTGCCAAATAGCTTCCGAAACTCGTCCAGCTCATTCTGCGCCAACGGTGTAGCCATCCTGTCGCTGACGTTTATTCTTGCCAGCGTGTTGACCCTATACACGCCAACAGGATTGTCTGGATCCATAACCAGTTTGCCAGCTTTCTTGTAGTATGGGAATTTCATGTAAGTCCAAGGTTCAACCCGCTCAGCAATGACATCTAAGTAGTTTTCTGGGGCATAGTCCTCAAATGAGCCATCGGGCTGCATCATCCTAAGCTTGCCATCGTAGAACGTGTGCGTCCCGTCAGGCGTAACCAACCCCAAGAAACCAGTTTTAATGACCGCCAGACTCTTTACCATGTCCAAGTACTTCGGAAATATGTTCTCTTTAGCCAACTTCATGCTAAACTGTGCAAAGTCCAAGAGCTCCCTAGCCATAGGCAATGCCTTGTCTCTTTCCTCTGGCTTCAACGGCTTCGTCCAACCGCCTGGCACTGCAGCAACCGGGTGTATCCTTCTTCCGCTTATCATCTCGACCATGAGATGGGCTAGATGGTGGTGATGAATCACCTTTTTGGCTAGGTCTGGATTCGCCTTCAGTATGCCGACGACATTTCGAGTAGTGTAGTCTGCGTCTGGACCCATAACAAAGTCTGGACCAGAGAGGATGTAAAAGTGCAGAATGAAGTCCATGACCTTGTCGCCTAAGTAGGCTAGTTCACGCAGCTTTCTTCCAGCAGGTGGTGGGGTTACACCGAAAACGCCGTCTGTTGCCTTCGCTGAAGCTATGTGATGCGCCCACGGGCAGACCCCGCATATCCTAGTCGTTATTAGTGGCAGTTCCTCAACTGGACGACCAATGCAGAACATTTCAAATCCTCTCAACTCCATTGTGTGCATCCGAGCGTCGACTACGTCTCCCTTATCGTCGAGTTGAATGACAACTTTGGCGTCGCCTTCGATTCGTGTCACGGGCTGAATCACTAACTCTTTTGCCAATTCCAAATCACCTCATTACACTTTGCGTGGTCTTAGAACGTTGTGTCCTCCAACAAACCTGTTGAAAGTTGCTAATCGGTCGGGTATCAGTTTGACATCTATGCCTATGGTTGCCAACGCACCCATCATGTCCACCATTTGGTTCCCACCAAACTTTATGGGTCCCATGCATCCTCTGCAAGGGAAATTACCAGCTATGCATCGAGGGATTTTTTCGTGTCCGCCGCAGCCTGTTCTCGTGGCGGGTCCTAGGCAGAGATAGCCCTGTTCGAGCAGGCAACGTCCTTGAATTGAAGCGGTCTCTAAGGGTCTCTTTATAGCAGCTATCGCTTTCTTTTCTCTCTTCAATGGACAGTCTTCGCAAACTGCCTTCTCTTCAAGTTTGAACGGTTTGCCCGTCAAAAGCGCAGTCACAGCATCAACGAACGAGTCTGGGGAAGGTGCACATCCTGGTATCATCGCGTCGACTTTTATCACTTCATCTACGGCATATACACGGTCGGTCCATGGAGTTATGTTTACAGCGGGAAACTCTCCAGGCACCGTGCTTCGCGTGGTCTTGTAAACCTTGTTGAAGACCTCATCTTTTGTGTACATGTTCGCTAGGGCTGGGACCCCGCCGAAACAAGCGCATGAACCATAGGCTATGACGGTTTTGCATTTGTTTCTAACTTCTTTGGCAACTTCCTTGTGCTCTTCTGTCCTGATACCGCCCGTGATTATTCCTATGTCTGCTTGTGGAAGTTCCAGCTTTTTGCCCTCGCCTGTTTGTCCGTAGTATTTGTGGTCCATTAAGACTGGTATGTGAACGAATTCGAGTTGTGGAAGTACATCTAAGAGGGCTTCGCCGACGTCGAGTATGCTGCATTCGCATCCTCCGCACATGTTGAGCCATTCTTCTAAAACTTTCACTGGCATTTTTTCACTCTCTCAAATTTGCGAATAGATTATAGTAAATGTCAAGGTTAATCTTTTAATCTTTTTGATAATTATCTTCTATTTACTGTTTATGTTTATGGGAAAATTCTGTCTGTTGGAAGAAAAATGTGGTTTGTTGGTTTTGAGTCAATCTTATTAAGGAAACACAAGTATAATTTATGTGTAGAAAGGAGTTTAGCATCGACTGTGATGAGAGTGAATTTATGACCAAGGTTAGTTGCAGGGAATGCTACTTCATTAAGGCGACTGGTGCAAACATCGACCACGTGATAAGAAGAGTCAAATCTGCCATAGAGGAAGTGGGTGTCCCGCCGAAGTATCACATAAACGTCTACAAGAACGTTTACGCTTGCTGTGGGGTGTCGGGTTCTGGCATCATAGTTGAAATCACTGGACCCGAGGAAGAAAAGATAAGAAGTTTGGACTTGAAGGCTGTTTCAAAAATCTTGGAGATTTGCGAAAAAGAGGGGATTGAACATCACGCTTTTGAGCCGCTGGATATTGGGTAGGTGTGTCTTAGATTACTTGTTTTGCTACTATCATGCTTGAGGTTTCTGTTATGCCTTTGATTCTTCTTATCTTTTCGAATATGAATCTGTCGAGGTCTTCAATGGTTTTGAAGTGGACTTTGATTACAAGGTCGTATGATCCGTAAGTGGCGTTGGCTTCTTTGATTTGTTCCAGTTTTTTTATTTCTGTTAGCACTTGATCGTCCATTCCGACTTGCATTTTCATCATTATGTATGCTGATACCAAGTTTGATCACGTTGATTTTAGTTATGGTTGATTGGAATGTTAATAAGATTTTTGTAGGTTTGGGCAACTATTTTTATATACGGCTTTAGTTATGGAGTTAGTTTCAGATTAGAGGGAAGATGGTTTGTCTGAGAAGTCGAAGATTGATCCGGAGACTGCGAAATTGATGCAGGAGCGTGTGAAAGAGAGGAGTCTCATATTGAAGGAGATTAAGAGTCAGGGTGCTTTGACTCTGGATGAGTTGTCAAAGGCTATTGGTATGGATAGGGAGAAATTGTTTAGGCATATTATTGCTATGAGGCAGTTTGGGAAAATTGCTATTGCTGGTGAACGTGATAATCAGTTAGTGTATGGTTTGCCTGAAGGAGAAGAGACATCTAAGTCATGACTTTTGTTTTTTTTGTGTGTGCGCACGGTTGACCTAGCCCCTCTATTTGAAAGTGATAATGGGTGAGAGGCAGAGAGACGGGTAGAGGGGGGTCTAGAGCCATCTATTTGGATTCAAATATGTCTGTGTTGTTGTTTTTTGTTTGGTCTATGTGTGAGAGAGGGTTTCTGTGTCCAATGCTTTTCATGTACAAAAAAGCTGTCTGTTTTTAGGAAAGAGAGAGTATTGTTGTTAAAATGTGCGTTTATTTCTGGCTTTCGTCTTCTAGCTTGCGTGCTCGTGTTTTGATCCATTCTGTTACTTTTTCTTCTGTCATTCCTTCAGCTTGACGCTGTTCTTCTAGTTTCTCTTCTATGAGCACCAGCAGTTTCTCTGGTTTGACGGGTTTTATGATGTATGCGTCTGCGCCTTGGTTTAGGGCTTCTACAGCGTTTTCTAGTGATGGGTAGCCTGTTATCATGATTTTGATCATTTTTGGCAGGTTATCATGCATAGTTGTTAGTAGTTTTGTGCCTTCCATGTCTGGTAGTTTTATGTCTAACAGCGCTATATTGAAGAATTTTGTTTGGGATTTTTGTATGGCTTCTTGTCCGTTTTTTGCTGTGTCTGTGTTATAGCCTTTTTGCTGGAGTATGGTGCTTAGGGTTTCGCGTATGTTTGCGTCGTCTTCCACTATGAGGATGCTGGCTTTGTCTTTGGTCAAGTTTTTTCACCTCCATTATCATGAAGGATAGGTAATTTGACTGTGAAAGTTGTTCCTCCACCCACTTCGCTTTCCACCTGAATGACACCACCGTGGCTCTCAATAAACTTCTTGCAGATTGGTAAGCCCATGCCCATACCTTTAGCCCTGGTGGTGAAGAAGGGAGTGAAGATTTTTTCCATGTTTTCTTTCGAGATGCCTGTGCCTGTGTCTTTGAAACTGATTTCAACAAAGCCTTCCCTTTGTTTGGTAGAGACTGTCAGTGTTCCCCCGTTTTCCATCGCTTGTATTGCGTTTGTGGTTAAGTTCAGAAAAGCTCTTTTTATCTGGTCTTTGTCTGCTTTTATCTGTGGAAGGTAGCCTAGTTCTGTGCGGAGTTCTATGTTCCTGGGTATTTGGACTTGTGACAGAGTCTCCTTAACTAATGTGTTGACATCTGTCTCCTTGAGTGCAGGTGCTTTTGGTGCTGAAAAATCTTGTAGGTCTCTTATTATCTTGTCTGCGTAGTGGACTGAGTTGTCGATGACTTGGAACATTTCCCTTCCTTTTTGACGGAGGGAGCAGGAGCTGTCGTCTGCACACGCGTTGAGGTAATATATCGCGTTTTCTATGGATTGCAATGGGTTCCGCAGGTCGTGGCCCACCATTGTAGCTAATTCGCCCAAGGCTGCAAGTCTTTCTAACTTCAAGCGCTGCTCTTCCATTCGCTTTCTCTCTCTAATATCTCTCCAAATGACGAGGACCGCAGGACGACCTTGATAATGTATAACTGAGGGGCTACCTTCAACTGAAACACGTTCACCAGTTTTGGTTATTAGTTCAACTTCAGACGGTGACGGAACAATTTCTCCTCGGATTGCCTGAATATACTCTTCTTTTACACGCCTGAAAGATTTTTCGTCAAACAATTTTTCAGGTGGAAGTTCGCTTAGCTCGTCTCTTGAATAGCCGACAATTTCTTGGGCTTTCTTGTTTGTGAAGATATTTTTTCCGTCTTGAACTATGACGACTCCATCGCTTGCCTCTTCTACTAAAACAGAGTACCTTTTCTCCGATTCTAGCAATTCTTCGGTTCTTTTTTGAACAAGCTCTTCTAAATGTTCAGCATACTGCCTTAACTTTTCCTCCATCTTCTTTCTTTCTGTGATATCTCTTGAAATTGCCATGGTGTAAATGATTTTACCGTTGTTGTCTCTCACTGGCATTAGTGTAGTGCTATACCATTTTAGCCCCAATTTCGTTTGTGTTAAGGTTTCGTTAGCAAGAAGTGGGTTTCCTGTTTGAAACACTGCTTTTATACTACTCATTTGCCGATCTGCAATGTCCTTAGGAAACAAATGGTACATATTTTTACCAATCATTTCTTCAGGTGTTTTTCCCATTGCCTTGGCGGCTTCTTGATTTGCAGAGAGAAAATTGCCTGCTTCATCTAGCGTGAAGATTGCATCAGCTGCTGATTCCACTAGAACTCTATATTTTTCTTCTGACTCCCGCAGCGCTTCTTCTGCACGTTTTCGTTCAGTGATGTCCCTAAATATTCCTTGAATCAGTTTTTTGCCCCGAAGTTCAAAGACATTGGCTTTGATTGCAACCTCTTTGATTTCTCCCTCTTTTGTGACAACCTGAGTATCCAGAACCTGCCCTTCTTTTTCTTGAAGATGCTGTTTGAAAGTTCTGCTAAATTCTCCTTCGATTTCTTTAGGAGGATGAAGAATCTGCTGATGTTTACCAATTAGTTCTGATTTCTCTCTGCCGACTAATTTTGTTGCTGCACGGTTACAGTCAACTATTATGCCTGTTTCGGCATCCCCTAAAAAAATAGCGTCCAGTGCCTCCTCAAACTGCTTTCTGTACTTTTCTTCCGATTCTCGTAATGTCTCCTCCATTTGTTTGCGTTCGGTGACGTCTCTGAACATGTTCACTACGCCTTTTATTTTCCCGTTCTCTTTGATGAATCTGGTGCTCACCTCTACGAAAACCTTATTACCGTTTTTATGTTTTAGTTCCAGTTCTAACAGTTCTTGGGCTTCACCCTTTCGGGTCGTACTTATGAAGAGCTTAAGCATTCTTGGTATATCCTTCAGCCCAATGAGTCCAAGCTTAGCGAAGTGTTTCCCTATTATCTCATCCCGCTTGTAGCCGAGGAGAACCTCAACCCTGTTGTTTACATCGAGTATCTTGCCGTGCTTGTCCACATAAGTGATAACATCATGGACATTTTCAAAAATTGTCCTAAATTTCTCCTCCGTCTTCCTCAGTGCCTTTTCCATCTTTTTGCGTTCTGTAATGTCTTTGGCAATATGCACACAGCCTACGTGTTCACCATTTTCATCAAAAAGCGGTGAGACGGTCGCTAAAAGTGATAGGCCCGTGTTGGGATCGTTTATTTCCGTTGTTTCTGCCTTTTTTGTTACCTTCATCCTTTTACACGGACAATCAAGCAAGGGTTTATCTGTGCCATGCAGTATTTCATAACAACGTTTACCTAACAGCTCCTTTTGTTCTTTCTTCAGAAAATCGCAAATTGCCCTATTGACTCTTACAAACCTGAAATCCTTATCTAAAACAAATACAAAATCAGAAATTGCATCAAAGGTCTTCACCCATTCTTCAGAGGTTCTTTTAATTTTCTCTTCTGCTTTCTTGCGTTCTGTGATGTCCCTCGCAATGACCAATATAGAAGCGACTTTACCATTTATTTTCATAAGAGAAGCTGAACATTCTAAAGGTATCTCTCGACCGCTCTTATTCTTGATGGTTATATTAATAGTAACTTGTTTACTAGTCAGAATACTTGCAAAATTACTCATAAGCGTGGGTGTATCTCTGATAGAAAATATTCCTACCTTAATGAAATGCTTTCCCAACAGTTCCTCTCTTGACCCACCGAACACTTCCACAGCTTTTCTATTAACATCAAGAATTTTTCCAGACACATCCAGAAAAATCATGCAGTCACTGGCTTTCTCAAAGATGTTCCTGAATTTTTCCTCGCTTTTCCGCAACTTCTCCTCTGCCTTCAGTTGTTCCTCTTCTGCGTAGACTTCTTCAACCGAACTCTGCACGAGCTCTTCCTTCATCGACCGCACCTCCCCCTCAACTCCTTTACATAATCTGAAAACCCGTAACCTTCCTTCTCCTCATATTCAACCTGAAACTTAGAATACAAATTCACGAGAATCAATTTCTCTACCATGGGCGCCGCAGAACCCAGAAGCCTCTCTAAACTAGCAGAAAAAACCTCGGGTCTCTCAGCAATTTCTTCCCGCTTCAAATGACACTTATTCTCAATAAAACTGTAAATAACCTCAGCACCAGCTTCCCTGAAAACCTGCTTAACCGTCTCATCTACCACACTCAACAACAAATCATCCTGTGTCTCCGTTCTCTCACAGTTTTTTCCCTTACGTTTCCTGCTAGCCGACGCACTGAACTTTTCTACGGGACGAAGCTTCGTGGTCATCTCAATAACTTCTGCAACCGCTACATTTTGCCAGCTAAATGTTCCCGAACTATCAAATTTAACTTGTATGAAAGTGAAGTCTGTATTAGGAGTAATCATACATATTCAGAATCCGACTCAAACACTGCATACAAGAAACGATCTAACATGCTCCTCAAAACCATCAATTGCATGCAGAACGCTCCTCTTTCAAAGACGGAACCAAAAGCCTAAACTTAACGTCATAGAGCTCATCGAGAAACAAAAAATATTTTTCAATCTCCTCGTATTCTCGCCGTAACAGAGTACACAAATCTTTAAGGCTACTAGCCAAAATAATCTGCGCTACTTCTAAACCAACCAACCTCTGCAAAAAAGCATGGAAAACCTCAATCTTCTCGCCAACCTCTTCACGCTTCAACAAAACCTGCCTTTCCATTAGTCGATAAATCAACTCAGAGGCAGAATCTCCAAAAACTTGCCTCATTGTAACATTCATCGTTTCTGACAATAACTCGCCAAACCTCTTCACCTTAAACTCACTCCCATAGCAACTTGCCCAAACAGTTTGGTTTGACTCAGAATCAGAACGAAACAAATATCCTTTCTGTTAAAGTCAGATTCCGAAGTAGACTAAAACAGAAAAATATTATAGAGGAATATACCAGAATAACAGAATCCAATTTGGAGTCTGAATCCTATGGCATCATCGAAACTCGTAGAAAAGTTACACAAAAGAGTCATCCAAAACTTCATGGACATCCTGATCCTAACAGAAATGAAAAAAGGCTCCCTAAGCGGCTACGACGTAATCGGTTTCATCCACCAAAGATTCGGCATACTCCTGAGCTCAGGCACCGTGTATTCCCTGCTGTACTCTCTGGAAAGAGACGGCTGGGTGAAAGGAGCCTGGAACCAACGAAAAAGAGTCTACGCACTCACCGAAAAGGGAGAACAAAACATAAAACTCATCACAAACGCAAACAAAGAAATCCAAAACTTCCTAAAAAACATCTCACTGCTCAATGCATCTTAATTTTTTATTCAGGAAAGAATATGCGTTTTTTTGATGCGCCTCTAAAGTATATGGGAACGGCTCTAACTATGTCTCTGTCAACGATTATGCCGATGATTTTTCCTTTCTCCTCGACGGGAAGCCTTCGAACATTCTTTTTAACCATTGTCTCGATTGCTTCATCCAAGCTTGTCTGACTGTTAACAGTAATTATCGGAGTGGTCATAATATCTTCCACAGCGATTCTCTTAGGGTTCAACCCCTTGCTGAAAACCTTCTCAAGCAAGTCAGCCTCAGTGACAATGCCAGCAGTAGGACCCAGCAGAGCGTCTTCATCTCTTCTAACCAGCAGTGAGCCAACCTTGTGTAGAGCCATCAACTTCACGGCATCGCTCACCAACATACCTTCTTTCACGTCGATTGCTGGACGTAAAATCTCCTTCACCGTGACCTCTTCCGTGTCGCTCATCCAGCCCTCGCACATGGTGTAATTTTCTTCAGCCATGTTTGGTTTCCTCTTAGCATGGAGTTCAATGCGGTCGTTCTTGTTTTCCAAAATCACTGGGGGCTTTATGTCGAAATAGAACTTTGAAACGGATTCTTTGACTATGCTCTGCGTCTCAACCTGGTCGCACGTCCTTAGGAGGTCACTGACTGAATGGAAAGTTCTGCTGAAACTCTCAGCTGCGCTGAACACGCTGAAAACTATCTCTGCTTCGCCTTTCTGAAGCGGGTTTATGAGTGTTACTATGACTCTAGATATTGCTACCGTTTTGCCTGGTAATTTAGTCCATTTGAAGGCATAGGGAAAGTCCTGTATGCTTTCGAGGTTAGGTGTGCTCACCCGATACTGGGTTCCTTTGACAGCAAAACTCACGTCTTTCACCAATGAAAAGAGAACAAGAAACAAATATATGATTTACTAGTTTTTACTCATATAATTATCCAATTCAACCACCAGAGATGGAGCGGTGAGAGTCACACGTCTGAGGAAACTCTGCCAGAATACGTCAAGAAACGCGCGCTAATTCTAGGCGTTGGCAACATGCTGTTCGGTGACGACGGTTTTGGTCCGGCAGCAGTTGACTACATACTAAAAAACTGTAAGATTCCAGAAGACGTATTCGTCATGGATGTTGGAATCGGAGCGGGCGACGTGCTTTTCACAGTAGCCCTGAGCCAAGAGAAGCCTGAGAAGATAATTGTTCTCGACGCGGTTGACGTGAATAGAAAGCCCGGTGAGATATTTGAGTTGTCGATAGATGAGTTGCCAGCAAATAAAGTCACAGATTTCTCAATGCACTTGTTTCCAGCCACAAATCTCTTGAAGGAGCTGAGAGATCAGATGCGTGTTGAAGTTGTCATTTTTGCGTGTCAAGCAGAGCGAATTCCAGATGCTGTTAGCCCTGGGCTATCCGATTCTGTAAAGCTGGCACTGCCCAAAGCAGCTGAGAAAGCACTTAAGCTGGCTGAAAAGTCTGCTTCAAAGGGAAAAACTGATTAGCGTTTTCCCACTTCTCATTAATTAGTAAGTGATACGCAGTGAGAAGACCACTGTCAACCGTGGACTACGAAGAAATGAAAGGCAAAACATTCACCGAGATACGAGTCGATGAAAAACTCTGTGAAGTTTGCGATAAACCACTCAGAACCGAGGAGAAAACGCTCAAAACCATTCAAATTACGGATTACATTAGTTACTCAAACCTGCTGACTCGACAGAGAGCCCACGACCGCGTGGAAGTAGACCTAGAAGAAAACAAAATCTACCTCTATCACCACGACTACCCCGGCGACATACACCCGGGCTGCATAGAAAAGCTGTAGAAACTAATCATCCTGCTTTGTAGAGGTATCCGTCTTCTTTTTCTCCAGCCTCAGAGACCGCTCCAATCTTTCTCAAAGCGATAATGTGTCTAAGCACTTCTTTCGCATTGATTTTTGTGGCTTCAGCAAGCTCTTTTATGGTCATCGGACCCTTTTCTTTTATCTCGCCTATTATCATTTGGCGTTCTATCTCGTCCTTCATAATTTTTGAAGAGGCAGCCTTGTACTTTTGTTCATCCACCTTGGGTCCAACCTGCGATATTCCAAGTACCCACCTGAGCCGTTCTGTCTTGAACGCTTCAATCGCAGCGTCGGTCTTTTTGGCAAGTTTCTTCTTTTCGCTCATGATTTAACCCTCACATTATTCGGCTAACAACGCGTTTATCATGGCTGCTATCTGTTCTAATGTGAAATGCTTAACATATATTGCTTTAGGTGGACACGTGGCGGCGCATGCTCCGCAACCCTTACAGAGGGCTTCATTCACAACAGCACGCTTCTTGACTTCGCCGTCCTCCTTACGCTCCTCAATGCTTATGGCTTTGAACGTGCAGGGCTCCACGCACATGGCGCATCCATCGCATTTGTCCAATTCTATGTAGGCAACCACTGGTTCAAGTTCAACCTTACCTCTAGCTAAAGGCACCGAAGCCTTAGCAGCCGCCGCGCTTCCCATTGCCGCACTGTCAGTTATGTCCTTTGGGCCCTGCGCGGTGCCAGCCAAGAAAATGCCATCTGTAGGCGTGTCGAGCGGTCTAAGTTTGGCGTGAGCCTCGGTGAAGAAGCCTTCTACGCCCTTTGCAATCTTCAGCATGCCCTGCACTTCCAGAGCCTCTGCACGTGGAACCATGCCGACGTTAAGTATCACATATTCAGCTGGGATTGCAAATGTTTCGTTGGTGGTGAGCATGTCTTGCACCGTAACAATAGTAGAACCGAGTTCGCCCGAGACCAAAGGCGGTGCTTCGGGTCTGTATTTGAGGAAAATTACGCCTGCCTCCCCAGCCTTTCTGTAGTAATCTTCGTGACCCTTTCCAAACGCTCGAATGTCACGGTAAATGTAGTAAACCCTTGTTTTGGGATACTTCTCTTTAATTTCAAGAGCGTCATTCAGCCCAGTCATGCAACAAGCGCGAGAACAGTAACGATTTAGCGAGCGGTCCTTGTCAATTGGTTGATAGATTCCAGGTTCTTGCCTACCGCCAACACAAGAAATGAAAACCACACTCTCAGGCGGGGCTCCGTTGCGAAGCAATTTTCCCTTAGTCGGTCCATTTTCGTTGAGAAGCCTCTCCAACTGACCCGTTGTTATGACGTTCTCATAAATTTTATAACCAAATTCACCCTTCGGAGGCTCATATAAGTCGTGACCAATAGCCACAGTGATTGTTCCAACATCCACTTCTGATTCCTTTGGCTGCTCGTCTAGGTTTATTGCGCCTTTGTCGCAAGCTTCAACACATTTTCCACACTTGTTGCAGTTGGCGTTGTCGACAACATAAGTGTGGGGCACGGCGTCTGAGAACGGAATGTAAATAGCTTTCCTCTTGCCGAGACCTAAGTCGAATTCGTTAGAAACCTCAATTGGACACACCGCCACACATTTTCCACAAGCATCGCATTTCTCGTTAACATGTCGTGGGTTTGTGAGAATTTTTGCCTTGAAGTTTCCAATATACCCATCCACAGCCGTTACTTTAGAGTTGGTCAACAGTTTGATTTTAGGATGAGAAACAACCGCGTTCATCAATGGTTTCAAAAGGTCTAACGCATAGTCACCTGTTGGATACACCCTGTTCAACTGTCCCATTCTGCCACCTATGATTGGCTCCTTCTCGATGAGATAGACGTCAAACCCTCTCTCAGTCAAGTCTAAGGCATTTCTCATGCCAGCGATGCCAGCACCTATAACGAGAGCTCTAACAGTCACTTCAACAACTCTTTTTTGCAACGGCTCTAAAAGTGCAGCTCTAGCCACGGACATTCGAACAAGGTCTTTAGCCTTCTTTGTAGCCCTAAGCGGTTCTTCAGAGTGCACCCAAGAACAGTGCTCACGAATGTTTGTCATGTCAAAGAGGAAGGGGTTTAACCCCCCTTCTTCAACAACCCTTCGAAAAGTTAGCTCATGCATACGAGGCGAACAAGAAGCAACTATGACCCTGTTAAGCCTGTTTTCCTTGATATCATTTTTAATCATCGCCTGAGCTGGGGCAGAGCACATGTACATGTAATGCTTCGCTAGAACCACGTTGGGCAGTTTTTCAGCATATTTTGTGACAGCCTCCACATCAACTGTGGCTGCTATGTTTACGCCGCAATGGCATATGTACACGCCAATTCTGGGTTCCTCTTTCTCTGACATGTTTTATCATCTTTTACTCTTTGAGGAGAATTGACGCCTTCATAGCCGCGGCACTCGCCTGCGCCACTGAGTCTGGAATGTCCTTGGGACCTTCAGCCACACCAGCTACGAACACGCCTTCAATGTTGGTCGTCACCGGGTCGATTTTTGGATTTGCAGTCACGAAGAAGTTGTCGTCGCCCATCTTGAGCGGCAAGATTTTCTCAAAATCGTTTGTTGCGGCGGGAACAATGCCCGTTGACAAGACAACCATGTCAACCTCGTCTTCGATGAGTTCACCAGACTCAATGTTTTCGGCGCGTATGAAAAGGTTGTTGCTCGCGGGGTTTTCCAGCACCTCGGCTACTCTTCCCTTGACATACTTGATGCCGAATTCGCTCTTGGCTCTCTGATAGAACTCTTCGAATGCCTTGCCGAATGCTCTAATATCCATGTAATAGATGGTTACATCGACGCCTGGAACGTGTTCCTTCACTAGCTCCGCCTCTTTGGTGGCGTACATGCAGCACACTCTTGAGCAGTAGAGGTTTCCCGACTTCTCGTCTCGAGAACCCACACACTGAATAAACGCAACTTTCTTGGGTATTTTTCCGTCAGAAGGCCTGACTACATGTCCTCCGGTTGGTCCAGAAGCGCTCAAGAGCCGCTCTAAAGCGAGACCAGTTATCACGTTATCGTATATGCCGAAACCGTATTCTTCCTTCTTCCAAGCGTCAAACAGGTTGAAGCCTGTCGTGACGATAATAGCTCCAACTTCGATTTCCATCTCTTCTGGGCTCTGTTGAAGGTTGATGGCTCCAGCCAGACACACGTTTTGACACAGCTCACATTCTAGGCAGTTTTCCCTGTCAATGGTGTATATGAGAGGAACAGCCTGCGGAAAAGGAACATAGATAGCGTTTCTAACACCCATTTTCTCGTCAAAATCGTTGGGAATCTCAACAGGGCAAAGTTGAGTGCACGCTCCACATCCAGTGCACTTCTTTTCGTCAACGTATCTTGGCTTTTTGAGAATCCTAACCCTGAAGTTCTTTCCTTCGCGACGTACTTCTTTGACTTCAGAATACGTGAGCAGCTTTATGTTCGGATGTCTTCCAGCGTCAACCATTTTGGGTGTCATGATGCAGGCTGCGCAGTCAAGTGTGGGAAAGGTTTTGTCCAACTGTGCCATCCTGCCCCCGATGCTGGGATTCTTTTCAACAAGGTAAACCGTGAAACCTTGGTCTGCCAAGTCGATGGCTGCTTGAATCCCCGCTATGCCAGCGCCGATGACTAGTCCTACCTTAGTCATGTCGAAACCTTCTCCGAAAGCTCTTTTCTCAATGGGCTGGGTCCCAGTTTTCTGACCTCTTCAATCATTTCTTTGACGACTTTGGCGAATTTTCCACCCTCAGAGGCGGAAACCCATTCTAAACGGAGACGTCTGGAGTCTATTCCGACCTGTGCTAAGACTTCTTTTAGGAACTTTACTCTTTTTTCACACGCGTAGTTTCCTGTGATGTAGTGACAGTCGCCTGGGTGACAGCCAGTGACTAGAACTCCGTCTACGCCTTGTCGAAAAGCCTCCAAAACGTGGAGCGGGTCGACTCTTCCGCTGCACATTGTGCGGATAATTCTAATGTTGGTTGGATACGAGATTCGGCTTACGCCAGCTAAGTCTGCTCCTGCATAGCTGCACCAGTTGCATAAGAATCCTAGAATCCGAGGTTCAAACTGCTCAGTCATATGGTTGGTGCCTCCGGTGGTTTGGGTGCCTCCGTTAAGAAGGCGGTTTTGACTTCAGCCATAATCTGGTCATCAGTGAAGTGTCTCATTGTTATGGCTCGGCGCAGGCAAGCGGCGGCGCATACGCCGCAGCCTTTGCACAGTGCTTCTATCACCGTTGATTTTCCTTCTTCGATTCTGTGCGCTCCGAAGGGGCAGAGTTTCTCGCACATGCGGCAGCCCACACATCGGTCTCTATCCACAACCGCTGTTATGGCTTCGGTTCTCACCTTTCTGTTCGCCATTGGACCCGCCGCTCGAGACGAAACCGCATACGCCTGGGATATGCTTTCCCCGATGTCTTTGGGACCGTGAGCCGTGCCACAGACGAATATGCCGTCTGTTGCAAAATCGACTGGTCGCAATTTAACGTGTGCCTCTAGGAAGAATTCGTCTTGTCCCAGTGGAACTTTCAGTGTCTTTGAGAGTTCTTTGGCGTTCTCCTGCTGCACTAGAGGTGATGAGAGCACAACTAGGTCGCAGTCGAGTTCCCTCTTTTCGCCCAGAAGTGCGTGATAAACATTGACCCTTAGCCTGTTGTCTGGAAGAAGCACGACTTCGGGCGGAGTCTCCTTTGTGTAGTTTATGAATTTGATGCCTACTTCACGAGCCTTTTTGTGGTGTTCCTCGTAGTCTTTTCCATAAGTCTGCATGTCTTGGTATATGATGTAAACCTCAGAGTCTGGATACCACTCTTTTATGATTCCAGCGTTCTTGACGGCAACCATGCAGCATATTCTTGAACAATAGGCTCTTGGCGGCTTCTCCTCTCTAGCCCCGACGCATTGAATCATGGCAATCCTTTGCGGCTTGAAAAACTTGTCCATCTCAGACTTTCCGCTTAGAAGAACTTTCTCGAGATCCACCTGCGTGACTACCCTATCATACTGGTCATAACCATACATGCCAACGGGTTTGAATTCAATAGCGCCTGTAGCCACGATTACAGTGCCAACCTTGAACTTGTTTTCCTCGCCGTCTTTGAGAGCCGTGACTTCGAAGTTGCCGATGTAACCGTCAACACTTTTTATGTTAGTGGACGTCAGCGTGTTGATGTTCTTGTGGCTTGTCACAGCGTTGATGGAAGCCTCTAAAACATTCGACGCCTCTTCATCTGTCGGATACAACTTGTAAATGTTCCTCAGCATGCCGCCCAGTTCGGGCTCTTTCTCAACCAAATAAACCCTGAAGCCCTGATTTGCTAGACACAAGGCTGATGTGATGCCAGAAATGCCTCCACCTATGACCAAGGCTGTGGGGTCAACAGGCACCTCAGACTCTTCCTGCGGCTTGAGGAATGAAGCCCTTGCAATCGCCATCCTCACTATATCTTTGGCTTTTTCCGTAGCCTTTTCAGGCTCACGCATGTGCACCCAAGAGCAGTGCTCACGAATGTTAGCAAACGCGAACAAGTAGGGGTTGACGCCTGCGTCTACGCATGCTCCACGGAAGAGCGGCTCGTGTGTTCTCGGTGTGCACGAAGCAACGACAACTCGGTTTAAGTTGTGTTCTTTTATCGCTGCTTTAATCTTGTCTATCCCTTCAGCCGAGCAGGTGTAGATGTTGTCCTCAGCGTAGGCGACGTTGGGCAGCGTTTGAGCATACTTGACAACCTGAGGGACATTGACCACACCGCCAATGTTGATGCCGCAGTGACAGATGAAAACCCCGACTCTAGGTTTTTCTTCTTGCTGCTGTGCCATAATCAAGTCCCTCCTGTGCGCTGCATCTGAAGCAAAGCCAAAGCTTCGGCTGCTCTTGCCGCTGCAGCGCTGGCTTGCGCCACTGAGTCTGGGATATCCTTAGGAGACTGGCAGTAACCGCAGACGTAGATTCCTGGAACCGTGGAATCAACAGGAGCAAATAGCGGGTGCGTCACTTTGAAGAAGCCGCAGTCGTCGAGTTGGATTCCTGTGATTTCAGCCAACTTTTTGTTGCTTTCTCGGGGAAACAGGGCTGGGCACAAGACGACTAGGTCAATGTCGTTGAGAGATTTAATCTCCCTTGTCAGCGTGTCGTCGTACCATATGATGAGGCTATTTGTCTTCGGGTCCTCTCTGATTTCACCAGGTCTACTTCTTATGTATTTTACTCCATACTCATCTCTTGCTCGGTTGATGAATTCTTGAAAACCCTTTCCAAACGCTCTCAGTTCATTGTAGAAAATGTAAACTTGGACGTCTGGGGCGTGTTCTCTGATTATTAGTGCCTCCTTCGTGGCGTACATGCAACACACGCTCGAACAGAACGGAGCGCCGAACTTCAACCCTCTGGAGCCGACGCATTGAATGAAGGCTATCTTTTTGGGTATGCCACCGTCGGCTGGTCTGATGAGGTGTCCACCGACAGGACCTGAAGCACATACCCAACGCTCAAACTCGAGCGCTGTGAGGACGTTTTTCTGCCTCTTGTAACCGTATTCAACTATCTCTGACGGATCGTATTGGTTGAAGCCTGTTGCGATGATTATGGCGCCCACGTTCAAGTCAATGTCACTTGGTTGCTGTTGAAAGTCAACCGCTCCAGCCTGACACATCTTGGTACAAAGTTTGCACTCGATGCAGTTTTCTCTGTCAATGGTCATGCATCTTGGCACGGCTTGAGGCATGGGCATGTAAATTGCTTTGCGCATGCCTAACCCCATATCAAATTCGTTTGGAACCTCAATCGGGCAGTGTTCGGCGCAGTTGCCGCAGCCAGTGCATTTTGTTTCGTCGACGTATCTGGGTTTTTTGAGGATTTTCACTTGGAAGTTGCCGACTGAGCCCTTCACTTCTTTGAGTTCGCTGTAGGTGAGTAGTTTAATGTTTGGGTGGCGGAAGCACTCCATCATTTTGGGCGCTAAGATACAGATGGAACAGTCCATAGTTGGAAACGTCTTGTCCAGTTGAGCCATTCTTCCCCCGATGGTAGGTGTCTCCTCTAGGAGGTAGACTTGGAATCCTCGTCCCCCGAGGTCCAGTGACGCTTGTATCCCAGCGATTCCGCCGCCGATGACTAGGACTGAAGGCTTTTCACTCATTCTTAATCATCTCCACCATTTGGGGCGTCTGCGTCAAGTTCAGCGCTCGCGCCACTAGAACAGATAGGTCACATGTTTCTATGGCTACTTCCTCCTTTTTCACGGGCATTTTCTCGCTCAGGGCGCAGTTTAGGTGAATCTGACACTTTGGACATGCGGTCACTAAGAGGTCGGCTTTTGTGCCCTTTGCCTCTGCCAACCTTTCTATTTGCATCTGTTTCGAGTGTCTGCCGCAGCCCATCCATGCGCTTACGCCGCAGCATAGGGCGTTTTCTCGGTTTCTCTCCATCTCCTCCAGTTCTACGCCAGGAATGCTCGTTATAACCTTGCGAGGCGCTTCGTAAACGCCCATGTGTCTGCCGAGTCTACACGGGTCTTGATAAGAAACCTTCATGCCTAATTTTCCAGTGAACTTGATTTTACCATCAGCAATTAGGTTGGTTAGAAACTCTGAAGCGTGTAAAACTTCAAACTTAGGCTTGCCTAACAATTCAGCGTAATCTGTTTTGAGAGTGCGATAGCATTCTGGACAAGTTGTCACAACCATGGACACACGACTCTTCTTTATAGAGGTCACGTTCATCTTGGCTAACCTTTCATAGCTCTCTAAATCTCCAGCGAAGGAGAGGTCGTGGCCACAGCACCTTTCATTTTCCAACAAAACGGGTTTAATTCCAGCAACGTTCAGAATCTTCAACATACTCTGAGCGATATCAATGCTTTTCACACCAATATCGTCAAAGACAACATTGAAGTAGGGTAGGCAACCTGTCCAGTACAAAACGTCTCCAGTCTTGGCAATCTCTGCTCCCTGCGGTACCCAGTCTAGGCGATTCTGTTTGGTCTCGGGATTTGCCATTAACCTTGACAAAGAATATAGTACGCCTTCGTGGGAGCAGTTACCTACAATGCCATTGGCAGCAGCTTTGGACCTGCAGGTTCGAATCAGTTCGTCATATTCGATGTCTAAGGGGCACCTCTGACGGCAAAGGTAGCACGTTAAGCATGACCACAAGCCCTTGTCAGTCAAAACGGCGTCTTCAAGTCCCATCAAGGCTTTTTCCACAGCCAAGCGTGGAGAATATAACGGGTCAAGCCTTGTTATTGGGCAACTGCTTGAGCACTTGCCGCATTCTTGGCAGTAAAGAGCCTTTGTTCGTTTCAAAACGTCGTGAATAGACTCCGTTGAGTTGTGTTGAACAGCAGCGGCTTCGGGTTTTCTACCCAGCGGGTTGGGTCCCTTAATTCGCAGCTTTTCAGTGAAGTCCTTGATGACTGACGCAAATTTCTCTCCTTCAGCAGCAGAAACCCATTCTAGGCGCAGTCGGTCAGAGCCTATCCCTAACAAGTTTAGAAGCTTTTTAGTCTTTTCAACCCGTTTCTCAGCGTAGTTATTCCCAGCTCTGTAGTGGCAGTCGCCTGGATGACACCCTGCGACTAGTACTCCGTCTGCACCGTTTTCTAAGGCGTTCAATACGAAGACAGGTTCCACTCTGCCACTGCACATCAGCCTTATTATTCTGACGTTTGTTGGATACGACAGTCGGCTGGTGCCAGCTAGGTCTGCTCCAGCATAACCGCACCAATTGCACAGAAAGCCAACAATTTTTGGCTCGTATTCTGACACCAGTCAACTCTCCTCCTATGCGCTTATGATATGGCAGCCTCCACCATGGCATTGATTTGCCTCTCACTGAAGTGTTTCATGGTTATGGCTCCTGTTGGACAGGTGACGGAGCATGTGCCACAACCCTTGCAAGAGATTTCGTTAACTCGGGCGTTCACGACTTTAGGTGCAACCTCCACAAGCTCGATAGCCTTGAATTCACACACTTCTTCGCATCTGCCGCATCCTCGACACAGGTCTGGATTCACAACGGCTGTGATGGCTTCTGTTCTCAGTCTTTTGTTAGCCATTAGAATGGCGGCTCTGGCAGCTGCCGCTTTCGCCGAAACTATGGACTCTGGGATGTCTTTTGGTCCAGTGGCTGCTCCTGCTAAGAATATCCCGTCCATCTGCGTGTCTACGGGTCTGAGCTTCAAGTGAGCCTCCATAAGGAAGCCGTCTGGACTAAGTGGTATCTTTAGTGTACGTGCCAGAATGATAGAGTCTTTATGGGGAATGAGCGGTGTCGACAGCACCACCCAGTCACTGGTGAGCTTGACCTCGTGACCTGCGAGCATGTCATAAACTGAAACAAGCAGTTTCTTATCTGGGGCTTCAGTGATTTCGGGTGTCGCTTCTTCAATGAACTTAATGAATTTGACCTCGAGGTCGCGTGCCTTAGAGTATAGGTCTTCATATTCTTTGTAAACTCTAAGGTCGCTATAGAGTATGATGACATCGGTTCTGGGCGACTGTTCCTTGATGAGTATGGCGTTTTTGATGGCGTTCATGCAGCAGATGCGGGAGCAGTACGGCCAGCCTTCCTCTTTCCTCGCCTTTAGAATCTTCCTGAGCAGGCGAGAGGTGTCAGACATGGCGAAGGCTTCGAGTTCGTAGGCTCGGATTTCTCCCTTCCTCGACCCTACACACTGTATCATGACCACTCGTTCAGGGGTCTCAATAGCACCCTTGTTTAGGAACTGGTCCATTTCTAATTGTGTGACAACTTTGTCATAAACTCCATATTGGTAGAGTCCTTCTGGAGGTCGGTAGTTTAAGGCACCACACGCCACAATGATTGTGCCCACTTCGAATTCGATTTTTTCACTGTTCTTAGACGCTGCGACTTGAAAATTCCCAACGTAACCCTTAACATCTGTTATGTTTGTTGAAGTCAAAAGCTGAATGTTCTTATGCGCCTTCACCGCTTCAAGGGCAGGATTCAGAATCTCAGACGCGTCCTCCATGGTGGGATAGAGTTTATGCAACCTTCGAAGGTTTCCACCGAGTTCGGGTTCTTTCTCAACCAAATAAACCTTGAAGCCTTGGTCTGCTAGGCTCAGCGCTGCCGTTATCCCAGCAATACCAGCACCGATTACAAGGCTTGAGTCCTTAACATCTATCTCGGGTTCTTCCTGTGGCTGCAGCCAAGTCGCCCTTGCAACTGCCATCCTCACAACATCCTTAGCCTTTTCAGTAGCCCTCTCTGGTTCGTGTGAATGAACCCAACTACACTGTTCACGGATGTTAGCCATTTCGAAGAGATACTTGTTCAATCCGGCTTCTAGGCAGGCTGACCGGAAAAGTGGCTCATGCGTTCTGGGCGTGCACGAAGCCACAATGACTCTGTTGAGATTATGCTTTTTTATGGCTTCCTTTATGGAAGCTAGTCCCGCTTCAGAACAAGTGTAGATGTTGTCTTCGCTGTAGGTAACGTTCGGCAGTGTCTTAGCATATTCCACAACCGCCGGAACATTGACCACCCCTCCAATGTTGACGCCGCAATGGCAGATGAAAACTCCGATTCTAGGCGCTTCTCCTTCTTTCCACACCAGAGGCTTAGGCACAGAAGGTCTGGGCAACGGCTTCGGAGGTGCTGGAACCCGAACTGGTCGTTTTTCAGCGCGCTTTCTAGGTTTCGCAACTCGTTTTCGTTCGCGTCGACCGGTTTTGGGCATTTTTTACCTCGGCTTGAACGGGTTTGGACCTATCTTCTTGAGTTGTTCGGTCATTTCTCGGACTACTTTGGCGAATTTTTCTCCTTCACCGCTTGAGACCCACTCTAGGCGCAGGCGTTCGGTTTCGATTCCCATGTCTTCCATCATCACCTGCATTGCTTCAAAGCGGCGTTCAGTCTTCAGGTTTCCGTCTGTGTAATGGCAGTCGCCAAGGTGGCATCCAGCTATGAGCACTCCGTCTATACCCTTGGCGAGTGCGTCCATCACTAAGGCTGGATGAACCATGCCAGAACACATGACCCGTATTATCCTTATGTTGGGTGGGTAAGAGATTCGAGCCGTTCCCGCTAAGTCCGCGCCTGCGTAGCTACACCAGTTGCAGCAGAAAGCCAGAATGAGAGGCTCGGATTCCGACTCGGCTTCTCCCACTGCAACTTCACCTCGGGTTTAGGTTGCCTTTAAGGGGTTTGGACCCAAAAGTTTGATTCTTTGTGTTGTGTCTCGAATCAAAGCTGCAAACTTTTCGCCTTCACCAGCTGAAATCCATTCCAGTCTGAGTCTTTCAGGTTCAATCCCTAAGTGTCCAAGCGCCTCTTTCAGGAATGCAAACCGCCTTTCCATCATGTAGTTTCCTTGAACATAATGGCAGTCACCTGGGTGACACCCCGTTATGAGCACACCGTCAGCACCCCACCTAAAGGCGGAGAGAATAAACGTTGGATCTAAGCGCCCGCTACACATCACCCTAATAATTCTCACGTTTGTTGGGTATTCAAAACGGCTTGTCCCAGCCAAGTCAGCGCCTGCGTAGCTACACCAGTTGCAGCAGAAAGCCAAGATGACTGGTTCGAATTCTGCTTCCACTTTGGCTTCTTGCATCTATGCTTCCTCCGTTAACGCTGCTTTAACCTGCGCCAGAACCTGCTCATCCGTGAAGTGTTGCATTGTTATGGCTCTTCTCGGGCACTCGGCGGCGCATGCTCCGCATCCTCGGCAAAGAGCGGCTATCGTGTGGGACTTTGCCTCTTCAAGATAATGGGCGCCGTACGAACAGATTTCCTCGCAGAGTCCACAGCCAATGCATTGTTCTTCATCTACAACCGAGGTTAGTGCTTCTGTTCTCATTTTCTTGTTAGCCATAAGCGTAGCGGCTCGTGCAGCCGCAGCCTTGGCTGAAATTATTGATTCTGGAACGTCTTTGGGTCCAGACGCTACACCAGCGAGAAATATTCCGTCCATCTGCGTGTCTACGGGTCTTAGTTTCAAATGTGCCTCCATGAGAAAGCCGTCTTGGCTTATTGGAATTTTGAGCATTCTAGCCAAAATGACTTCTTCTTTGCGCGGAATCAATGGTGTTGACAACACAACCCAGTCGCATGGAAGTTTCATCTCTCGACCTGACAGAGCGTCGTATGCTGTTACGGTTAGTTTGTCTTCTGGTCCTTGACTTATCTCTGGTGTCACTTCTTCGATGTGTTTCACAAATTTTACTTGGTTTTCCCGTGCCATGGAGTAGAAGTCTTCGTATTCCTTGTAGACTCTGACATCTCCGTAGAGAATGATGACGTCTGTTTCGGGAAACCTCTCCTTTATGAGTATGGCGTTTTTGATGGCGTTCATGCAACAAATCTTGGAGCAATAGGGCCAGCCTTCCTCTTTCTTGGCTTTGAGAATCTTCGCCAACAACCGTGCTGTGTCAGATTTTGGAAAGCCTGCAAGTTCTAGGGCGCGTATCTCACCCTTTCTGGCTCCGACACACTGTATCATGACAACTCTTTCAGGCGGCTTTTCGATTTTTCCGTTCCTCAACATTTCATCCATTTCTAACTGTGTCACAATGTTTGGATAAACTTCGTACTGGTAGAGTCCTTTGGGCGGTGTATAACTCGATGCACCGCAGGCAACGATTATTGTTCCAATCTCGATTTCTCTCTTTTCACCATTTTTCGCGAGTGTAACTTTGAAGTTTCCAACGTAACCCTTGGCATCCGACACTGTGGTTGAAGTCAACGTTTCGATGTTCTTGTTTTTGCTCACCGCTTTTATGGTAGGCTCTAGGATTTCGGCCGTGTCTTGCATGGTTGGATACAATTTGTGCAGTCTTCGAAGGTTTCCACCCATGTCGGGTTCTTTTTCAACCAAGTAAACCTTGAAGCCTTGGTCGGCAATAGTCAATGCGGCTGTCATTCCAGCGATGCCGCCGCCGATAACTAGGGCGGTGTCTTTAATGTCAAGTTCAGGTTCTTCTTGAGGGTTCAGCCATGTGGCTCTCGCCACAGCCATTCTAACAATATCTTGAGCCTTTTTTGTTGCTTTCTCGGGTTGGTGAGCGTGAACCCAACTGCACTGTTCACGGATATTTGCCATCTCAAACAAGTAGTGGTTTAGCCCAGCCTCTCTACAAGCAGACCTGAATAATGGTTCATGGGTTCTGGGCGTGCAAGATGCCACTATAACGCGATTGAGTTTGTGCTTCTTTATGGCTTCCTTTATAGCAGCTAGTCCTGCCTCAGAACAAGTGTAAATATTGTCTTCGCTGTAAGCAACATTTGGCAGAGTCTTCGCGTACTTAACGACTTCTGGAACGTTCACTACTTTGCCGATATTGATGCCACAGTGGCAGATGAACACTCCAATCCGTGGCTCTTCTTCTCCCATAGATTACACTCTCTCCAAAACCTCAGCCACTCTCGCTGCTGTCGCGCTTCCTTGCATTATAGAGTCTGGAATATCGCCCGTTTTGGGTCCCAAACAGTAGCCGCAAACAAAGATCCCAGGGACGGTGGTGTCCACTGGATTGGTGAGAATGTTTGACGCCTTGAAGAACCCGTAGTCGTCAACTTCTGCGCCTAAGACCTTGGCTAGCTCTTTGGCGTCTTTTCGGGGCACAAGGGCTGGGCAGAGCACCACCAAATCGAATTCTGCATTCTCTATTCTTCCAGCCACAGTGTCTTCGTACCATATTGTGAGGTTCTTTGTCGCAGGGTTCTCCATGATTTCGCCAGGGCTGCTACGTATAAATCGCACGCCGTATTCGCTCTTGGCTCGGTTGGTGAATTCTTGGAAGCCTTTTCCAAACGCTCTAAGGTCAATGTAGAATATGCTAACGGTTGTGTTGGGTTCGTGTTCCTTGATTAGAACCGCGTCTTTAACCGAGTATTTGCAGCAGATGCTGGAGCAGTAGGTGGTTCCGAATCGTCTGTCCCTTGACCCCACGCACTGTATGAAAGCGATTTTCCTCGGTATTTTTCCGTCAGAAGGCCTTATCAAATGTCCACCTGTGGGTCCAGAGGCGCACAGCAATCGTTCCAATTCTAGAGCCGTGACAACATTCTTGTAACGTCCATGACCATACGTTGGAATCAGAGAAGAATCAAAGAGGTCAAAACCGATGGCTACCACAATTGCGCCCACGTTCAATTCCACCTCGTTTGGCTCTTGCTTGAGGTCAACCGCACCTGCCTGACACATTTTTTGGCAGAGCCCACATTCGATGCAGTTGTTTTTGTCTACTGTCATGGCTCTCGGCACTGCCTGCGGAAACGGCATGTAAATAGCCTTGCGCATTCCGAGTTGCTCGTCGAACTCGTTGGGAACCTCAACAGGACAGTGGTCGGCGCATATGCCACAGCCTGTGCACTTTGTTTCATCGACAAATCTTGGTTTCCTAAGAACTGTGACAACAAAGTTTCCAGGTGAGCCTTTGACTCCTTTTACTTCGGAGTATGTTAGCAGTTGGACGTTGGGATGATGGGAGCAGTCTATCATTTTTGGCGCTAGGATGCACATGGAGCAGTCCATTGTTGGAAAAGTCTTATCCAGCTGAGCCATTCTGCCGCCGATGCTAGGCGATTTTTCTACCAAGTATACTTTGTATCCTCTGCTCGCTAGGTCCAAGGAAGCTTGAATGCCAGATATTCCGCCGCCTACAACCAAAACTGCCTTTTCTGTCATTCTTTTTCTCTCCTCTATAATCTATCCTTAAGTAGATCAGTTATTGGAATTCTGTGCGCTTTAATTTCCCAGTCTTCGAGTTTCATACCCATCCCCATTCGTAGTAGCTCGATAAAGTGTATGACGGGAAGATTGTATTCCTCGTTAAAATGTCTCTTAACTTCTAACTGACCCAAATCGAGCTGTAAAAAGCAGAACGGACAGACCGTAACTATGGCTTGCACCTCAGCATCTTTTAAAGCCATAAGTTTCTGTCGCGATACTTGTCGGGCTAGGTCATCGTTTATGTCTCGTAAGGGGCCTCCGCAACACATTTCCTTGCGTTCATAGGGTATCGATTCCGCACCTGTGGCTTGAACAAGTGCGTCTAAATCGTTGAAGCCTCTTAGAAGTTCAAAGTGTATTCGTTTGGGTTTGGTCAGATGGCATCCGGGTTGCGTTCCAACCCTCAATCCGTTAAAAGGTTCCTTAATTGCGCTTTTGACCTTGCCGACGCCCACGTCTCCATAGAGTACGTCAACGAGGTTTTTGACATCAACCTTTCCCTTAAACTCTTTGCCTACCTCAGAGAGTATTTGGTTGACTTGATCTCTGAGTTCGGTGTTTCTTTTCAAGATATTGTTCACCATCAACAATGACTCGTAACAATCGTTACAGAGAGTCATTATCTCAAGACCCATTTCTTCGGCTAGGCAGAGGTTGCGAGCCGCTAGTGCCAGCCAACTTGCGTGGTCAACTGACTGGATGCTGAAAGGTGCGCAGCAGTTTGCACCCTTCATGTCGACTAGTTCTACTCCTAATTCTGGCAGAACCTTTCTGACAGAAACCTCGTAGCTGAGTTCTCGGGCGGGTATAAGACAGCCCAAATAAAACGCGTACTTCATATTTTTTCACCATTGTTACTTAGACAGTATTATCTTATCCATTCCCGTTCTCTTCAGAATCTTCTGCACTTCCTCCAATCCGTCTGTGGTGATTTTGCTCAAGCCAAGGCTTTCTCTCTTGTCCAAAGCTGTTCGTACAGGATTTATGACTCGTGTTGTTTCATAGAGGCTTTTGGCTTGTGCAGCAACCCCTGCTGGAACATTGCCTTCTCTTACAGCTAGGTTTCTGAGCGCAAACATCACTTCGCCCACGTCACCGCCTTGAGGACACCTGTCTAGGCAAGTGAAACATGATAGGCAGTACCATGGCAGTTGAGTGGGCAGAACCTCCTTTTTGAAGCCCAATATAATCATTTCCATCAGACGCCTGGGGTTGTGTTCGCTTGTTAGCCTCGCAACTGGACAGCCGCTTGAACACCTTCCACACTGGATGCACAGAAGGATTCCTTTGCCTCTTGGAGTGTTCGCCACTTCTCCCATAAAACCTAGGTCAAGTTCGCTCAATAGCACTCTCTCCAAAGTCTTTTTTATGATGCTGAAAAGAAGCACATGTGCAAACAGCCTAATATATTTTTAGCCATTCATATTTCAAACGTAGCGCAAAAGGAAAAGGGCAATTGGTTAGGCTTCAGAACCACTAACAGAACATATTTTGCTTGGTTTCTCCAGCGCTCTGTTTATGGCTATGACTGCGATGCCTGCGCCGTTGTCTGCTATTCTTGTTAGATCCAAGACAACGGTTCTGAGAATGGGAGATTCTGGAAGCTCTTTCATCAGTCTTTCATGCTCGTTTCTAATCACTTTGCTTATCTCTAAAACGTTGTTTGCGATTTCGATGTCCCTAGTGAAAACGCAGTCCATAGCTTTTAAGAACACGTTTTGAGCCAGTTCGCTCAAATTTATTACTCTTCTCATTGCATGTTTGCCTATCCTTTCCTTGCCGTGAGTTTTGAATTCTATTGCTCTCCTCGCAATGTTTTCGGCATGATCCGCTATCATTTCAAGATATCTTGTGATTAATGTGTAATACAGGATTTGCGACGGTTCTTCCAAGCCTATCTTGTCTGCTATGACTCGGTCACGCTGCGCGGAGAGAAGTAGTCGTATGGCAAGCCAATACATCATGTCGGCTTCATCCTCTCGACGGATGGTGTCTTCTGCCAATTCTTGATTAGATTCTGAAAGCGCTTGCATCGCCTCAGTGTTCATGGTCGAGGCGATTACAGACAGTCTGCGCATGAGCATGTCAATTTTGAATTTTGTCGGGTCTATGGAGCATTGAAGGTCGATTCTTTGTGGTGTCTCTTGGACTATACCCAACCCCATAAGTCTACGTGTGATCTGACGTACTTCTTCAACGTGCATGCTGCTTATTCGCGTTGAAGAAACTATTCTAAATACATCCCGTCCGAGTGTGTAGTTCCCTACGATGAGTCTCTCCAGCATTCTGGGTTCATTGCAGAGGTCTGAGTTTATTTCGTATTCCTCAATCTGTGCTTTGTGTTCTACCATGCTGGTTGGGATTAACTTTAACGAGCCGTCTTTTTCGGGAAGAAGCATTATGAGGTCGCCTTGTTTTAGACCTTTGTTTTCAACCCAGTCTTTAGGAAGAGATACGCTAAACGTAGAGTAACCGACGCGTTGGATTTTGCGGCTCTCCATCGCAAGTCTCCTATTTACTTGTAAATAGATATACAATTTCTATAAACGATGTATATATATGTTATGTTTGAATTACATCTAACATAAGACACAATCCTAAAAGAGGAATTCCAAATGCCAGAATGGGCAACAGTAAGCATCCGAGAAGAACTAATAGAGGAAATAAGAAAACTCTTGAAAAGAACGGGACGTTACAGAAGCATCTCAGAGTTTGTAGCCGAAGCAATTCGATTACGTTTAGAAGAAATCGCTCGCAAGGGCGAAGCAATTCCAGAACTACTCGCAGAAAGCCCTTCTCCAACACCGAGCCCGCCAGTAACTCCAGTTTCCATGATGGCACCCGAGATAACCGAGGGTACCAGAGGTTACATAAACGTCCAGCTTCAAAGGTCAGAACAGATCTGGTGGGTCTTAGTTAGGCTGTTCGGCGACCTTGTACGAAAAGACATCAAAGTAGACGCTGAATATGCACGTCAACTGCGAAACTGTAGAACTTTGATAAATTTTGTTCGCTCTCACATATGTCCAGAATGCGACATAGAATTGGCAAACGAAAGGCTACCAGACCTACAATACGCCTTGGAAAACATGAAACGTGATTTGATTGCGACAGCCATCTGCGTTTCTGGCGACTATGCTCAAGACTGGATAAGTGAAATCGACAGGGCTGAACGAGGCGAGCTTCGAGAAATTCCAGCCGTTGGACCAAGATTTGTCCCAGGTTTGCCGAGAAACAACAGCATTGGATGGACGAGAATAACATTATCGAAGCCCATTCCAAAGGAAAGAGTGGAAGAAATATCAAAGATGCTCGGTGTAGTAGTAAAGCCCGAGAACAGTCTGCATTTCGTCGTGCGAGGCGAGAAAAAAACCGTCAAAAAAGCCGTTGAAATGCTTTATCAGCTCCAATCACGGTAAAACTCGGCAAGCCTTCGAAAGGAGGGTGAAACAATTGGGCAACAAGGTGGGAGCAACACTCGTCGTGGGCGGTGGAATCGCTGGAATACAGGCGGCGCTTGATTTGGCAGACGCTGGATTCAAAGTTTATTTGCTCGATGAATCGGCCAGCATTGGAGGAACCATGGCTCAACTGGACAAGACGTTTCCGACAAACGACTGCTCCATGTGCATTCTGGCGCCCAAACTTGTAGGCGCGGGGAGACACCCCAACATCCAATTGATCACCTACGCAAGGCTAGAAGAGGTCAGCGGTGAGGCGGGAAATTTCAAAGTTAAAATAATGAAGAGACCACGATACGTGAACGAGGACAAATGCAATGGTTGCGGCGTCTGTGCCCAATACTGTCCCGTTGAGGTTCCCAACGAATTCGACGAGAGATTGGGCACTCGAAAGGCAATTTATGTTCCTTTTCCACAGGCTGTTCCCTTAAAGTACGCAATTGATGAAGAAAACTGTCTCAAATGCGAGTTGTGCATGAACGTTTGTAAAGCCGGAGCCGTGGACTTCAACCAAAAACCTGAAGTTCTAAACCTTGAGGTTGGAGCAATCATTCTCTCTCCTGGGTTTGAGGAGTTTGACCCCCGTCTCAAGAGTATGTATGGTTATGGACGATACGCCAACGTTGTCTCCAGCATCGAGTTTGAACGTATTTTGAGCGCCTCAGGCCCGCATGGTGGAAGAATTCTGCGTCCATCTGATGGAACGGTGCCGTGGAGAATAGCTTTTGTTCAGTGTGTGGGCTCCCGTGACGCATTGGTTGGAAACAACTACTGCTCCTCTGCCTGCTGCATGTACGCTATTAAAGAGTCTGTTATCGCCATGGAGCACACGAAGGGCGTACATTGCACCATCTTCTTTATGGACATGCGTGCGTTTGGGAAAGAGTTTGATGCTTATTACAATCGGGCGGCGGAAGAATACGGAGTCAAATTTGTGAGGTCGAGGGTCTCAAGCATCCACGAGATACCGACGAGTCAAAATCTCATAGTCAGGCATGTTGAGGAAGAGACCCCTAAAGACGAGGAATTTGACCTCGTAGTCTTGTCTGTTGGAATGAGACCGCCAAAGCGCACCCAAGAATTAGCTAAAATTCTCGGTATTCAACTGAACAAGTACAACTTCTGCGCCACAAATGTCTTCTCACCTGTTGAAACGTCTCGCCTTGGAATATATGTCTGCGGCGCCTTCGCCTCTCCTAAAGACATCCCAGAGAGTGTGGCTCAAGCGAGTGGAGCAGCCGCGAAAGCAGGAAGCATCATGGCTTCTGAGAGAGGCAAACTCACCGTTGTGAAGGAGTATCCGCCTGAGAGAGACGTGTCTAACGAAGAGCCTCGTATCGGCGTGTTCGTGTGTCACTGCGGCATAAACATAGGCGGCGTGGTGAACGTTCCAGAAGTGGTTGAGTACGCCAAGAAGTTGCCCAATGTGGTTTATGCAGAGCACAACCTTTACACTTGTTCACAAGACACTCAGAAGGGTATACGTGAAAGAATCAAGGAGCACAATCTGAACCGTGTAGTCGTAGCCTCTTGCACACCTAGAACACACGAACCATTGTTCAGAGAAACCGTCCGTGAAGCAGGTCTCAACATATATCTGTTTGAGATGGCCAACATACGAGACCAATGCTCTTGGGTGCACATGCACGAGCCTAAAGAAGCCACAGAGAAGTCCAAAGACCTTGTGAGGGCCGCTGTTGCCAAAGCACGCCTGCTGAGACCTCTGCCAAAGCCCATGATTAACGTTATTCCTGCTGGACTAGTTATTGGCGGAGGCTTGTCAGGAATGATTGCCTCTTTAGAGTTAGCGAAACAGGGATTTGAAGTTCACTTGGTGGAGAAGGACAAGGAACTGGGCGGGTATGCGCGCAAAATCCATTATCTGCTCGGGTCTGAAGACCCCCAGGAACAGCTGAAAACCATTGTTAAAGAAGTTAATGAAAACGACAAGATTCATGTTTACCTGAATGCAGACGTAAGCGACATAAAGGGCTATATTGGAAATTTCAAGACGACATTGAGCAACAATGGTGAAAAGAAAGAGATTGAACACGGTGTCGTCGTAGTTGCAACAGGTGCCATCGAGTACAAGCCAACCGAGTATTTGTACGGAACCGACGAGAGAGTGCTGACACAACACGAATTGGAGGAAAAGCTGGCTAAAGGTCAATTTGACGCAAAAATGGTTGTAATGATACAATGTGTTGGTTCAAGAAACCATGAACGCCCAAACTGTTCAAGGATATGTTGCGGTCAAGCGGTCAAAAACGCCCTCAAGATCAAAGAACTCAGCCCTGAAACTGACGTCTATGTCCTGTACAAGGACATGCGAACCTTCGGATTTAGGGAAGATTTCTACCGCGATGCATCCAACAAAGGAGTTATATTCATACGCTACGATGACGAAACCAAGCCCGATGTAACTAAAGAAAATGGGAAACTCAGAGTCACAGCCTGGGAACCTGTTCTAAAGACATGGATTCCAATCGAACCCGACCTTCTAGTTTTAAGCGTGGCTACGATCCCAAACCCCGACAACGAACGCTTGGCTGGAATGTTAAAGGTGCCGTTGACCAAAGACAAATTCTTCCTTGAAGCACACATGAAACTCCGTCCAGTTGATTTTGCCACCGACGGCGTGTTTCTATGCGGAATGACACATTCACCCAAATTTATAGATGAAAGCATCTCTCAAGCTTGTGCAGCGGCTGCTAGAGCTGCTACTGTGCTGTCGAAAACGGCTCTAGAAATGGAGGGAAGCATAGCCATTGTTGATGAAGAACTCTGCAGCGGATGCAAAATTTGCGCTTCTGTGTGCGCTTACAACGCCATAGAAATGAAAGAGAACAGTGAAAAACCAGTTGCAAAGGTTCTTGAAGCGTTGTGCAAGGGTTGCGGCACATGCGGTTCATCCTGCCCAACAAAGGCAATCACTATGGGACACTTCACAAACGAGCAGATTCTGGCACAGGTTAAGGCTGCATTAACGGAGGAAGCGAAACATGACTGAAACAGAGTTTGAGCCAAAAATCGTCGGCTTTCTGTGCAACTGGTGTGCCTATGCAGGCGCAGACTTGGCGGGTGTCAGCAGAATGCAGTACCCACCTAACGTAAGAATAATACGTGTCATGTGCAGCGGACGAATAGACCCTGTTTTTGTGCTGGAAGCGTTTAAAGACGGAGCCGACGGAGTTTTAGTCGCGGGTTGCCATCTCCCATCAGATTGCCACTATCTTTCGGGCAACTTCAAAGCGCAGAGAAGAATCTTTCTCTTGAAGAAAGTTCTAGAGCAGTTCGGCATTGAACCTGAAAGACTCAGATTAGAGTGGGTCTCAGCCTCTGAGGGAGACCGATTCGCCACAGTTATTAGGGAGATGGTGGATGGAATACGAAAACTCGGTCCAAGTCCATTAAAGAACGGAGGGGAAAGTCATGAGTGAAGAGAAACAAGCGCAGTCAAAAGAGCTCGAAACCAAGGCAACGTTGAAAATTTCAGACATAGACATGCAGTTCAAGAACGAAGTCAGAAAGATTCCAGGCGGAGAACGCCTCATGATGTGCTTCCAATGCGGCACATGCACAGCCGATTGCCCAATCGCCAGATTCAGTGACACATACAGGCCAAGACAAATTCTACGGATGGCACAGTTAGGACTAAAGGACAGGGTTCTCTCAAGCGACCAGCTCTGGCTCTGCGCAGCCTGTTACACATGCGTCGACCACTGCCCCCAAGATGTGGAAATATCCAGCGTCATCAGAGCCCTCAGAAACATAGCCGTAAGAGAAGGATACATGCCACCCGTTTTCAAGGAACTAGCAGGAGCCATCCTGGAAACAGGCCTAGCCTACAAGATTCCTGAACTAAGGCTAAAAAGACGACAAGAAGCTGGATTACCTCCATTGCCAAAGGCAGATGTGGAAAGCATTTCGAAGCTGTTCAACCGAACAGGCTTTTCAAAGGTCGTGGAGAAAGGAGGAAACTCAAATGCCCAAACTTAAGTATTTACTATTTCTTGGGTGCGCCATACCCTATAGAGTTGCGAGTTACGAAATCTCGGCTAGAAAAGTTGCTGCAAAACTCGGGATAGAATTGGTTGAGATGCCCGACTACAACTGTTGCGGGCTTCCCTTAGACCCTGCCAGCCACGACATAATGCTCACTCTAGCAGCACGAAACCTTTGTATAGCTGAGAAAAAAGGGCTTAACATCATGACCCTATGCCCAGGGTGCGCTGGAACCCTGCGCAAGGTGAACAAAATGCTCAGAGAAGACAAACACGAGAGGGAAAGGGTCAATGGCTACTTGAAAGAGGCTGGACTCGAGTTCAAGGGAACCATCGAAGTCAAACATCTGATGCAGGTTCTCGCCGAAGATGTTGGACTAGAAAAGATCAAAGAGACCATCCAAAAACCATTAACCAACCTCAGTGTTGCAGAACACAACGGATGTCACGTTGTGCGCCCACAGAAACACATAGGCTTTGACGACCCAGAAAACCCCAAGATTCTCAAAAGCCTAATAGAGGTTACTGGCGCAAAGTGCCTAGACTATATGGATGAGACTGAATGCTGCGGTGCGCCTGTAATCGGCGTTAACGACAAGATTCCTCTTTCTCTAGCCCGAGACAAGCTCGCACACATGAAGGCTGTTAACGCTCAAGCAGTCATAACCGTTTGTCCATTCTGTCACATGATGTTCGACACCAACCAGTCCAGAATTGAAAGAATGTTCAACGAAACGTATGGCATGCCTGTTCTTCACTATCCCCAGTTGTTGGGCTTAGCCATGGGCTTCAGCCCTGAAGAACTTGCCCTTAAAGAACTGAGAGTTGACGCTTCAAAAGTGGTGAGTGTACTATGAGTAAGCAAAAACTAAAGTTCGCCTTCTATTGGGCGGCAAGCTGCGGCGGCTGCGAGATAGCGGTTTTAGACGTAGACGAGAAGATATTAGACGTTGTCGCCCTCGCGGACATAGTGTTTTGGCCAGTAGCCATGGATGTTAAGTACAAGGATGTTGAAGCCATGCCCGACAAGAGCATAGACGTTTGCTTCTTCAACGGCGCTGTGAGAAATGAGGAACAAGAGTACTTGGCGAAACTGCTGCGCAAGAAGGCAAAGGTTTTAGTGGCTTTCGGGTCATGCGCTCATCAAGGCGGCATTCCAGGGTTAGCCAACGTTGCCGACAGAAAAGAAATCTTTGCCACAGTGTATCTGAACAGTCCTTCAACAGCTAATCCAAAAGGAGTGGTTCCACAAACCAGATTCAAGGTTCCAGAAGGAGAATTGAAGCTACCCGAATTTTACGACACCGTTAGGACCCTTGACCAAGTTGTAGACGTAGACTACTACTTACCAGGCTGCCCACCAACACCCAAAAGAATCATTGCAGCAGTGGAAGCCATAGCCAAAGGCGCATTGCCTTCAAAAGGTTCTGTTCTGGGGCCAGAAAAATCAGTCTGCGACGAATGCCCAAGAAAGAAAGAGGAGAAGAAAATCAGCAAGATATATCGTGTCTACGAGATTGTGCCTCAACCTGAAAAATGCCTTTTGGAACAGGGAATAATCTGTCTGGGTCCAGCTACCCGAGGCGGCTGCGAAGCCCAATGCATCAGCGCCAACATGCCCTGCACTGGATGTGGTGGACCATGTCCAAAAGTGACTGAGCAGGGAGCTGCTATGATAAGCGCTTTAGCCTCCATATTAGGGGTTGAAGAAGAGAAGGAAAAGGAGTTTAATCCTCAAAAACTCATTGATCAGGTTAAGGACCCGTTGGGAACATTTTACAGGTATTCGTTGCCCAGTTCGATTCTGCGTAGGAGAGTGAAAAAATGAAGGAGATAACCATAGATCCCATAACTAGGCTTGAGGGACACGGAAGAATCCAAATATTCTTAAACGAGGAAGGAAACGTGGCAAACGCCTACCTCCAGATTCCGGAGTTGAGAGGTTTCGAAAGATTCTGCGTTGGAAGAAAGGCTGAAGACCTGCCCTTGATAACGCCTCGAATCTGCGGCGTCTGCCCTGTAGCCCATCACATGGCTTCTACCAAAGCCTTGGACGCAGCGTTTCATGTTGATCCGCCGTTGGCAGCTAAAAAATTGAGGGAATTGATGTACAGTGGCTACTATGTCTATGACCACACTTTGCATTTCTATTTCTTGGGTTCCCCAGACTTTGTTGTGGGTCCAGATGCGCCAGCGGCTGAACGCAACATCTTAGGCGTGATTAACAAGGTGGGCTTAGACATTGCTAAGGAAGTTATAAAGCATAGGGCTTATGGACAGAAGATTACTGCAATGATAGGTGGCAAGGCTACTCATCCTGTTTGCGGGTTGCCAGGCGGCATGTCAAAGCCGATAACTGAGGAGGAGCGAGCAGAGATAGAGAGGATGGCTGAGTCCAGTGTCAAATTTGCTCAGTTCACTTTGCAGGTGTTTAACGATGTGGTTTTGAAGAACAAGAAGTACGTGGACCTTATTCTCAGTGACGCGTATAAGCTTCGAACCTATTATATGGGCACGGTTGACGAGAATAACAAGGTTAACTTTTATGATGGGAAGATTCGTGTTGTTACGCCAGAGGGAAAGGAATTCGCAAAGTGGGCGCCAAGTGACTACTTGAACAATGTTGAGGAGCACGTGGAAGAGTGGACCTACGTCAAATTGCCCTACCTTAAGAAGGTGGGTTGGAAGGGCTTGGTTGACGGACCAGACAGCGGCGTCTACAGAGTTGCACCATTAGGACGATTAAACGCTGCAGATGGAATGGCTACACCGTTGGCGAATGAAGAATATAAGCGCATGTACGAGACGCTAGGCGGCAAACCTGTTCACGCAACACTTGCAACGCATTGGGCTCGATTAATAGAACTCTTGTATGCTGCTGAAAGATGCTTAGAGCTGAGCAGAGAAAAGGATGTAACAAGCACTGAACTTCGTAACAAGCCTGGACAACCAGGTGAAGGTGTAGGCATTGTTGAGGCGCCTAGGGGAACTTTGATTCATCACTACGTGCTTGATGAAGAAGGCTTGGCTAAGAAGGTGAACTTGATTGTTGCTACGGTTAACAATGCTCCAGCCATATGCATGTCTATACGTGACGCGGCTAAGGGCTTGATTAAGGGCGGAGTGGTCAACGACGGCTTGCTGAACATGGTTGAGATGGCTTTCAGAGCCTACGACCCCTGCTTCGGATGCGCCACCCACTACGCAGTCGGCGAAATGCCAATGGAAATCACTATCTACGACCACAACAAAAAACTACAAAAAACAATAAAAAGATAGTCTATCCAAAATAGCAACTGATTTAACATTCTTTCACTTTAATCTTTTCCAGCTTTGAAATGTAATTCTTTGACAAATGATGAGCCTTGGCACCTTCAATGATGGTTTTCATATATTGCCGTGATGGTAAGAAAACTCCTTCTTTTCTACCAACTTCGTAAGTAGTAGCACATTGAGTAGTCCCTTTTCCTAACACCACATTCACGATTTTCTGTCTATAGACATTTGGTGCTCCTTCTTTTTCTTCAATCTTGTCTAAGTCATCTTCTGTAATTTGACACAAGATGCCCTCAACCTTTTCACCTTGGCAGATAATGATGTCTGCGACTCCACTTTTCCTTTTCGGACTGTAATGCGTAAAACATAATTTGTAATCAGGCAAAGTTGCCTTGACAGAAGAAATCAATTTAATGCGAGAGTATTTCCTTTTCGTACACCATCGATCTAAATCTTTCTTATTCATGTTTGAACCATATGCAAAATACCATACAATTCTTTCTTTTCTTGGTTCTCGTATCTTCGCCGCAGCCAACGGTGTGGCCTCCTTTTTGTACGTTTATGCTAAATATCATATTCGTTAAAAGATTATTCCATCAGCTTTTTGACCTTTTCAAAAATGTCTTGAGCATAAACTGTGCTTCCACAATGTTCGCATACCGTTTCTGCTCCGCCTTTGGGCATTTTGATGGAGGCACTACAGTGAGGACATTTTAGTGTCGTTAATACTATTCCACCTTTCTCAATGTATGTCTGGAGGAAAGAGAAATCTATTACTATGGATGGTTTCTTTGCTTCTAATTCTCGCCTTCTAATCATCATTTGTCTTTTAATTTGATCACTAAAGGGCGATTCAGGAAGAGAAAGAACTTCCCTGAAAACATTGACTTTTTCTTTGGTGGAAATCTGCATATCTGTCTTGTAAGGATTGAAAAAGTAGGATTTTATATCCGCGACCGCTTGTATTAATTCTAATGGAATCTCTTGTGTTAGCTCCACCGGTACAGTTCGCACGATTCGCCCAGATGAGTCTCTTTCTCCTTCTGTTTGAATAACTAACAACCTCTGATTAGTCAATACAAGAGACCCTTCTTTTGAAATTGAAGCCCCAACAATATATTCATCATCTTTAAAGAACTCTTTTGCCCAAGCCATGCGTACCACTCTCTTGTCAATTCTATCTCAACCTGCATTAATAATTTAAGGAGAAATCTTCTAGTCTCTTTTTCACAAGCATCAAATCAGTTTGATTTTTCTTAGATAAACAAGATTTATTATTGACTTTAGTGCATTCTCATGTTCTATCGAAGGGATAACAGCGATGACAGAAAAGACGGCTGAGCCCTCAAAGAATGTCGAACCCGCGAGGGTTGATCCATCTTTCAAGCATGAGGTTATGAGGGAGCACGACGGTGAAACCCTCAAGACCTGTTTCCAGTGTGGAACCTGCACTTCGAGCTGTCCAACTGCTCGGTTTAGTAGTTCTTATCGTCCTAGAACGGTTTTGCGTATGGCGCAGTTGGGATTGAGAGAAAAAGTGCTTTCGAGTAACGCTCTCTGGCTTTGCACCGCCTGTTTCACATGCACTGACCGTTGTCCTCAGAATGTTGAGGTTGCCAGCGTCCTGCGTGTGCTGAGAAATCTGGCTGTTAAGAATGGAATTGTTCCCATCATCTATAGGGAATTAACCTCAAGCATTAACGAAACAGGCTACGCCTATAAGATTCCCGAACTCCGCCACAAGAAACGTGAAGAATCTGGGTTGCCCCCTCTGCCCAAAGCCAATTGTGCAGATGTTTCAAAACTCATCGAGCTTACTGGCGGCGCGAAGCTGCTCAAGAAATAAGGGATGGCGATTAATGGCAGATTTAAAATACCTTCTTTTCCTTGGTTGCACAATCCCCTACAGAGTCTCCAGCTACGAGATCTCAGCAAGGAAGGTCTTTCCAAAACTAGGCGTCGAACTGGTTGAGATGCCTGACTTCAACTGTTGCGGACTTCCAGTTGATCCTGTTAATCATGATATGACGCTTGCCCTCTCCGCCCGAAACCTATGCCTCGCTGAACAGCAGAATCTGAACATTGTTACGCTCTGCACGGGTTGCGCCACAACCCTGCGCAAGACAAACAAACTGTTGAAAGAGGACAAGAAGCTCAGAGAAGTTGTAAATGGCTACTTGAAAGGCATAGGTATGGAGTTCAAAGGCACAATCGAAGTCAAACACTTAGTTCAAATGCTCAAAGAAGACGTTGGCTTAGACAAAATCAAAGGCGCTGTTCAGAAGCCTTTAACTGGACTCAAAGTGACAGAACACTGCGGCTGCCACCTCCTGCGACCAGCCAAAATCTCGGGCTTCGACGATGCAGAAGACCCGCACGTGTTAAAGGAACTCATAGAGGTGACGGGTGCCAAATGCTTAGACTATGCTGATGAGGCTGAGTGCTGCGGCTACACAGTTGTTGCCATCGACGAAAAGGTTTCGCTACAGTTAGCGAGAGAAAAACTACATCATATTAAGGATGTTGGGGCGCAAGCCATGATAACGGTTTGTCCCTCATGTCATCTCATGTTCGACATGCAGCAGTCTCGCATAGAACGTGCCTTCGGGGAAAACTTCAACCTACCCGTCCTACATTACACCCAACTTTTAGGCTTAGCCATGGGCTTCAACCCAGAAGAATTAGCCCTAAAAGAGCTGAGAGTCGACCCGTCACCTATACTAGAAGTTTTGAAAGCGTAGAAAGAAAAAAGTTGAGAGCCGCTCAGACCTTGATGCCAGCGGCTTCCATTGATTCCTTGAACAGCTTCTTTGTGACCGCTATCCGCGCTTTTTGTGACAGTATTTCTTTGGTGACAAAGTCTAGGGCTTCTTCAGGGCACCATTTGACGCATCTTGGACCGTCTTTCTCGTTTTCACAGAGGTCACAGATGCGCACTTTTTTCAGCTCTGGATGCAACGTTATGGCGCCGTAGTCACATGCTTCGATGCACCAGCTGCAGCCGTCGCACTTGTCGTCGTCAATCATAATTACACCTGTTTGCTCAGACTGCTTCAAAGCGTCTCTGGGACACGCAGTCACACATGGGGCTGGGCTGCAGAGCCTACAAGCGATGGAAATGTTGATGAGCGGGTGCAACCGCATAGTGCGTATCCGAGACTTCTGAGCACTGAAGGCATTGTCTTTAGTCAACGAACAAATGTATTCGCACACGGTGCAACCTGTGCATTTGTCTGGGTCACAGGAGACCATTTTCCACTTTGCGCTTTCAGCCTTTGATGAGCCAGTTGCCATTGTTATTCCTCCTTTGCCTTTCTCTTTGGTTTTTCAGTTTTCTCTTTTACAAGGTAAACTAGGTCTTCCATTCCGATTTCGTTGAGCTTCTCCACCGTTGGAATGCCATCTTTAGTCCAGCCTCTCACTTCGTAATAGTCGTCTAAGAGCAAGTCTAAGTCCTCTTGACTCACAAAACTGCCCTTTGCCACTCCCTCATCTGGTATAGGTACGTTCATGACCTTCCACGGCATTGAGTCGTCTTTGCGGGTCAAACCCTCACGGATGTTAAAGAGTCTACCCAGGTTGTTGATTCTTTCGCCAGCCTTCTGCAGCTCTTCGGGCGTCGTCTCAATGCCAGTGACAGCACTGTATAAAGCCGCTAAGTCCTTGTATCCCTCGAAGTACGTGCCTCTTGAGAACTTGCAGACAATGAGCGAGTCAATAATTGCGTAAAGGTCTTCGGTCTCTCTGACCAGTTTTCCCCTGCCCTTCTCAGCCTTGAAACGGTTCACCTTGCCTCCAACGTCTGGTCCGTAGGCTCCGTGCCTGTTGTGGTCGGCTCCACGGAACGAAACCGCATAGCCCAACGCAGCTGTTTTTAGTCCGCGAATGTCGTAGCCAGTCATTTCCACTCCTTTGATGTGAACTGCATAGTTCGGTGCATCTTTGCCGATTCTTTCAGCCGCCAGTTTGACCCCTTCTGCGAGCACGTCTCCAAAGCCTTCTCTGAGACTGATGCGTTTAATCATCTCAATCATGGCTTCGTGGTTGCCGAAGTTGAGTTCTAAGCCGCCCAATTCTTCTTTGCTTACAAGTCCGTGTTCGTAGAGGTCCATAGCGAAGCCTACGATGCCGCCGATGGATATGGCGTCTACACCATAGTAATTGCTCAGGTCCATACCTTTGAGAATGGCGTCTAAGTTGCCTACACCGCAGTTGGGTCCTATAGCCCACAATGGTTCATACTCTATTCGGGTTGTTGTTCCCTTGTAGGGTCCCTCAGGCACAACAGCAACGTGTTCGCAACGCATAGCGCATGATGAACAGCCAATTATCTTGGCGACGAAACGCTCGTTCAGATATTCTCCACTGATTTTGTCAGCGGCGTCAAAGGTTGCCCTTGTGAAATTGTTGGTTGGCATTGCACCGAGTTTCTGAAGCACGAGGACGTTTTCGGGTGTTCCCAACGTTCGGTATTTTCTCGCCGCTGGTCCCTTCATCCTTTCATGCTGAATCTTTACGAGTTCGAGGAGACGCTCTTGGTTGGCAACCTTAACGTCTTTTGAACCGCGTATGGCGATGGCTTTCAGGTTTTTGCTGCCCATGACGGCGCCCATGCCGCATCTGCCCGCCGCTCTGCTTCGGTCGTTCATGATGCAGGCGATTCTGACCAGTTTCTCTCCCGCAGGCCCTATCGACGCTACACGAATGTAGTAGTCCTTGAGTTCGCTTCGAATAGCGTCCTCAGTCTCAAAAGTCGACTTGCCCCACAAGTGTTTGGCATCCATGATTTGAACCGCGTCGTCGTCAACCCATAGGTAAACAGGCTTCTCGGATTTGCCGTGAAAAATTATGGCATCGTAGGCAGCGCGCTTCATTGCAGTACCAAAGTGTCCATGTGACTTAGCTTCGCCCATGGCAAAGGTTTGAGGCGACTTGGAAACGAAGGCGTGTCCGTTTCCGCCTGTGGGAACCATTGAGCCTGAGAGCGGTCCAGTTGTGAGAACCAACGGGTTTTCGGGGTCAAAGGGGTCGACGCCTTGCTTGGAATGGTCGAGTAGTAGGCGCATTCCCAAGCCGATGCCTCCTATGTATTTCTTAGCTAACTCTTCTTTCAGTGGCTCAGTCCATATTTTTCCGCTTGAGAGGTCAACGTGTAATATTCGTCCAGCATAACCTAACACTCTAATTTTCCTCCAATTTTTGTGCTTGTTTTGTATGGAAGAGATAAGAGATAATCGTCTGTCAATATTTAAGTTTTCTATAAAGACATTACATTTTCAGAGAAACCATTAAATTTTTGTGTTAACTTGGCGAAGTTCTTTGTTTTGAGCAGAGTGTGTATGGTATGAAAAAAATTATTGCGCTTTATATGACGATTTCCTTGTTGACCGTTTTTTCCTCGATAGTCAACTGCGCTTTTCTGCTAAATATTTCGAGCGAAAAGGAATTCGAGCCTGTTTTTCAGAGGGGAATGTCTTACCGTCCTGCACCCTACCCTAACTATTACCCTTACGACACTCCAGAATCAGATGAATCTTTGTGGCGTATGGCAGAGGCTAACGTGGAATGGGTTGCCATTATTACTTGGTGGTTTCAAGAAAACTTAACCTCAACAAAAATCTATCAGCATTATGACTATACACCGACTAATGATTCTCTTAAACACGCCATTCAGAAAGCTCACGAACTGGGTATGAAAGTTACGCTGAAGCCTATGATTGACACGGAGGACGCAAGCAAGTATCCGAGATGGATGATTCCGCCTTCTTCTGCATGGTTTGCGAGTTATAAGACTTTTATAAGTTCCTATGCTCAGTTTGCTCAAGAGAACGGCGTTGAACAATTGTGTATTGGCTGCGAGTTCAAATACACCGAAGTAGACTCAGCGAGTTGGAGGCAAATAATTTCAGAAGTTCGAAAGTACTATTCTGGTCCGCTCACTTACGCAGCAACAACTGACAGCTATCAACATATTACTTGGTGGGACGCCTTAGACTACGTAGGCATTGACGCCTTCTTTTCATTAACAGACAAAGATGACCCTACACTAGAAGAGTTGAAACAAGCTTGGAATCGCACAGCAGACGACATTGAATCTTGGCAATCGTCAGTGAACAAGCCCATACTCTTTACGGAAATAGGTTACCGCAGTGGAAACGGAAACAATAAACAGCCATGGAACTGGACTGAACCGCTGGAACCTGACCTACAAGAGCAGTTTGACTGTTATTTGGCTGTATTTCAAATTTTATGGGGCAAGCCGTGGTTCTACGGTTTCTACTGGTGGATATGGGAAGGTTATGCAAACATAGCGTTACCCAGCTATGACAAAGCTTACAACCAAACGTTAACTGATTTCACTCCCCAAAACAAATCAGTTCAATACCTCATCACAAGCTGGTATTCATCGAACAAATACAAAGACCCAGTCTATGACTTTAAAGAGAGAATTAATTCTCTTGAAGCCATTGTTAAAGCCTCCGCAGCAGCAACAATCTCCTTAGCCTTGGTCATTGCAATACTCATCATAAGAAGCCGAAAACAACACACAAGACCTCCCCAATAAGAAAAGCCTTGTTCTCTATCATTCAATTTGTTCAACTGAGGCGAAAGGAAATATTTGACCTTGTTTAGAATACAATGTGACTGAGGCGTCGCATAATGAAGGTGAAGGTTCAGTATTTGGGCTTCATAAAGAACCTTATAAAGCATAGTGAAGATGAGTTCGAGCTTGAAGAAGACGCCTCTCTGTCGGAATTATTGAATCAGATCGCTGGCATCTATGGGAAGGCTTTCCAGAAAGAGGTTTATGAACCAGGATTTAAAGACGTTAAAATGGGTTTTGTCGTGACGGTTAACGGAGTCCTGATGGGGCAACTTCAAGGAGTGGACACTCCACTGAACAACGGCGACAACATAATTTTGATGTCGCTTATGAGTGGAGGCTGAAACGAGTAGAAATCATATTTCGAGTTGTATAGGCATCTTTGTGAGGTTTTTGCAACTCTTCTTGGTTACCTCAACTATGTCTTCGATTCGGACGCCTCCGACTTTTGGGTCGTAGAGTCCAGGCTCAACTGTTACTGTTGTGTGTTCTTTTAATGGAAACTTGAAAAGCTCACTCATCCCTGGACCCTCATGTACTGCTAAGCCAACACCGTGTCCAAGGCCGTGTATAAAGCCCTTTTCGATTTGTTTTCCTCCACGTATAGTTTCGTAGCCAGCCTTCTCGAAGACATCGCAAACGAGGTTGAACATATCGCTTCCTAAGACGCCTGCGTGCAAAGCGTCGAGGGAGGCGTTTCGGGCTTCAAGCACAGCGTCAAACATTTTTTTGATTGTTTTGGAAGCTTTACCCTTCACTACAGTGCGTGTCATGTCGGTTCCGTATCGTTTTCGTAGGCTCTGAGGAAAAATGTCCATGATTATGGGTTGATTTGCCTTCAGCACATCACCTGGTTCGCCAAAATAATGTGGCATCGCTGACCTTGGACCACAAGCAACTATTGTGTCTTCGGTTATAACCTCGTGATCAATGAAAGCGTGCCAGATTTGAGACTTGAGTTTGCCAGCGGTCAGAATCTGCTTCTTTCCTTCTTTCTTGAAGGTTAATGTTCCGTCTGAGTCGATGTCACAATTGGATATTGTCTCTATTATTTCTGAGGTGGCTTTTTCTGTGATTCTCTGCACCGCTATCATCTCGTTGATTTCGTCGGATTCTTTGGTTTCCCTCGCCTTCTCGACAAGATTGTGAAAGGGCTTAACCTTGAGACCCTCATTTCTCAGAAAATCCATAAGCAAAGCTGGGAACGATTGAGGAACTGCAATTAGTGATTTTTTACCGATCTCCTTCTTCACCACAGAAGCTAGAAATTTCATCCCACCCACTTGGGGTTCCTTAGCTTTCTTAACAATGTTGAAGTAGTTGTATTGAGCGTAAGAGCGTACATCTTTAACCGTAGATTCTTCTTTAGCTCTCAGAAATTCCATAGGGTTAATCACAATTGTTGGCGGATTGCCCACTTTTTTCAGCAGCATGAAGGGGTCGGGTGCGAGGAACTTGGTTAAGTAGTACATGTTTGCGTCTTTGAAGCTTTCAGAAAAGAGCATCAGAGCAGAAGCTCCCTTCTCTTCGAGGATTTTATCGATATCAGACCTCACAACCCACACGCTCCACTACAATTTTTGTGATGAACTCAGATTAGGCTTTATCAGTGAAGATAAGCCTTTCTACCAAGACTTCTCTGCCTCTTTTTTCCAGTCTCAGTTATTGGTAAACCAAGAATCAGCATGAGTTCGCCTAAGACAGCTAATATGAGCACTGACCAGAGAAAAGACCCGGTCACGTCTCTTATCTGTCCCACTACAGTTGGCATGAAGAACGAGCCGAGATTCCCTATAGACGAGATTATGCCGATGGCACTCCCAACCGACATTGCAGTCGGCGAAAGCTCTACCGGTATCGTGAGGACCAGGGTCAGAACGCCTATAGTACTGAGTCCAACGACAAACACAAAAAACCACACAGCAGGTCCCGTGAGTGACCCCGCAGCGTAAATGGCTGGACCGCTGACAACTCCCAAGACTAGCAGGAATGGCTTTCTGAGTCCAACCTTATCAGAAAGAGAGCCAACCGCGAAAGATGCGAGAAGAAACCCCAACGGCAACATTGAAGTGACTAGTCCCGCGGTTACTGATTGAACTCCTTCTGCCACAAACATCGACGGCAACCATATAAGCAAGGTGTCATAACATGCAGCTGCACAGAGATATAGACCAGTGAGAAGCCAAACCTGCTTAACTCTTAATAACATTGCAAAATTCTCTGTTACAGAAGAACTTGTATCTGCTTTGAGAACAGGGCGAGTCCCGAGGTTTTGTTCGGGTTCTTTTGCGAGAACCCACCAGACGCCTGTTAAAATCAGTGCCCAAAATCCATACACAAAGAAAACGTTTCTCCAACTTCCAAGCGCCGTCAACAAGTAAGGAGTGGCGCTCAACCCAATTATGTCCCCGATAGCGTAGCCTGAAATGGTGACCCCTATGGCAAAACCTGTCTTTTCAGGAGGAAACCAAGCGGACACCAACTTGGGAAAGCAAGGCATGGTAGCTGCAAATCCAACGCCTAGGAAGAGCTGAAACAGTAGGAGTGTTTCAAAATTGACGGCGAAACCTCTTAGAAGACCGAAGATTCCTAGAAGCGTTAGTGCCAGACCTAAAGAAACTCTGGAGCCTAAGCGGTCAATCGCTAATCCCCAGGGAATTCGTAGTAGAATAAGCGCCAGAATACTTATTGAGAAGATGAAGCCTGCCTCGGCGTATGTTAACTGCATTTCGAGAATTATTGATTCTTTCAGCTGCGAGTAAGAAAAGAGGAGAAGATGCACTGTCAGGGAGGTGAGAAAGGCTAGAATCAGCATAAGCGTTGCAAGACGAGTTGACCGCACCCATAGCGCCTCGAATGCCAACCATTATTTTCTTTTTGTCTTAATAATTTGGCGTACGCCATAAGTATCACAAAAGTTATAGTTAGACGCTCCGTAACTACTCAGACCAAGAGGGAATATCGTTTTGAGAAGTCGAATTCACGCTTTGAAAGATTCATTCGCGAGGAAGAAACTAGACGGATACATTGTCACAAACGAGTCAAACATGCTGTACCTCACAGGGGCTGTGGGCGCAGCTGCTTTGTGGGTTCCTCTTGAGGGCGAAAACCTGCTCTACGTTTATGGGGTCAATTATGAGTCAGTGAAGGCAGCGGCGAATGACTGCAGCGTTGAATTGATGAAACGCACTGAAGATCCCTTCAAAAAGGTTGCAGGAGAGTTTACACGGCTAAAACCAAAAAGCATCGGATTTGATTTTCTGTATGCCTCGCACTATTTGAAACTCAGAAAAGCGTTGAAAGGAACACGATTGAAACCTCTGAACCAGCTTGTTCAAGAACTCCGGGCAGTGAAAGACCACACTGAACTGAACTACATAAAAAAAGCGGCAAAAATCACTGACGCAGGCACAAAGGCGGCATTTGAATGCATAAAGGCTGGCGTCCGTGAATTCGAGGTTGCAGCCGAAATCGAATACGCCATGAGAAAACTTGGTTCAGAAGGTGTAGCCTTCGACACCATAGTGGCTTCAGGAACACGCTCGGCTTTTCCACACGGTGGCTGCACCGACCGAAAGATTCGGAAGGGAGAGTTTATAGTCTTAGACGTGGGCGCTAGATGCAACAATTATCGTGCCGACTTGACTCGAACCTTTATGATTGGGAAGCCTTCTCGTAAGCAAAAGAAAATCTACGAGGTTGTTAAGGAGGCTCAGCAGAAAGCTTTTGGCACTATGAAGGCTGGTGTCAAAACCCGTGATGTAGACGCCGCAGCTAGAAAAGTGATTGAGAAGGCTGGATTTGGAAAGTATTTCGTGCATGGGTTGGGACACGGTGTGGGCTTGGACGTTCACGAAGCGCCTGGTTTAGGTCCTGAGAGCAAGGAACGACTAAAAGCAGGAAACGTGGTAACAGATGAGCCAGGAATCTACATAGTCAATTATGGCGGAGTGCGCATAGAAGACACCGTGCTCGTGCACAAGAACCAAGCGGAAAGATTAACAAAGGCAACCTACGAATTAACAATTTAATCTTTCAGGAGCGTGATTGTGATGGCAAAAATTTTAGTTGTTTATGATTCGAAAACTGGGCACACTAAGAAAATGGCTTTTGCGGTTGCTGAAGGCGCTAAGCAAATAGATGGAGTTAACGTCAACGTAAAAAAAGTAAACCAGACCAGCATGGAAGACTTGTTGAGCGCTGATGGAATAATAATGGGTTCACCTACATACTATGGGCAAATGTCTGCAAAACTTAAGGCACTCATTGACAAGTCAGTGGAAATTCATGAAAAACTTGAAGGAAAGGTAGGCGCCGCCTTCACAAGCGCAGGTGGAACAGCAACAGGTGCAGAAACCACTTTGCTCTCTATTCTGCAAGCCATGCTAATTCATGGAATGATTATTCAAGGACGCCCAAACAACAAACACTATGGCATAGCAGCCGTTGAGTCTCCAAACAAAGAAGAATTCAAACTCTGTAGAGAACTTGGAAAAAGAACCGCAAGTCTGGTTATGAAGTTAAAGAAGCGACATTGAATTCTAAACTCAGACTATTCTGCCACTTGAGCCCTTTTCAGAGCGTACCATGCAATAAAATTGAACACAATAATGTAGATTGCAGCTACTGCAATTGATCTAGCGACTACAAGAGAAATCAGCTCAGTATACAATGGAACCCTGATCATTCCAGGTCCTTGACCTTGATTCTGACCTGTAATTTCTATTCTGTAAAATGTTACGTTGGCTGTGGGATTAAGAATATAAGTAATCAAGTTTGTGGCGATGTAATCTGTTCCTGTTGATATGCCACCATGAGTAATTGGACCAGAGATATTGAGAGTCCCTGGGGCGCCTTCTCCAGGGGCATATGCTAGAATCCAAGCTTGATTTGAAAACACTGAAAGTATGCCTTGCGCAATCATCAGTCCAAACCAGACGCCTATGCCTAAAAGGGCTGCAAGCATTGAACTTTTTGAAACTGAGCCCATTGCTAACACGATTGACATCCATACTAGTGTGCTCATTATGCTTCCTAACAGAGTGATGAATAATAGGTGCAAGTTGTTCTGTGGACCATATATTATGTAGCCTCCTGCTGATAGGTAGATTATGAGTAGGACATATGCTCCTAAGATTGTTAGAAGCGCGGCGAAGATTTTGCTCAAATAGATTGTTGTTTTGGAAACAGGTTTGGTGAGCAAGGGTACGATTGACCCACTTTCAAATTCACCTGAAATACTGTTCATGACCGAGACAAGTGCAAATAAGAAGAAGCCTATGTTACCGATGCCAGTGCCAGTGGTTATTACATAGTCGGGGTTAGGTTCAGTGGGCAAATTGTTCAAGTTGTTCAAAATAACAGGCAGAGCCAAAGCCAAAGTGGCGAAAATAAACGCCAAAATGAGTACGCCTAAAAATTTTTTCTTTCTGATGTTCCAGAGAAGCTCATATCGAACAACAGCGAGGAAGCTGGTTCTCCAGCTTGGTCGTTTTGTTTTCTTAGTCATTTTTTTTCGCCTCCTCTTCTTCAGCTTTGCCAACCAATTGCACGAAGACGTCTTCAAGACTTTGCCCAATTAAATTCATGGACACGATTGTGCCACCTGAGCTTGTTATGGTTTCCGAGACTTGAGGTCTAACGTCTTCTTGGGTTTGAATGGTTATGTTGAGTTTGTTGTCTTCAGTCTTAACATCGGCTACGAAAGGTAGTTTCTTCAGGTTTTCAACGATGGTTTTTGTTAGTTTCGTAACCTCGATTTGCAAGGTTGCGGGTCCTTTTATTTTGTGTGAAACGTTTTCAATTGTGTCTGAAACCAGCGAGACTCCCTTGTTAATGATGGTAACATGGCTGCAGACCTGCTGAACCTCAAACAACAGATGAGACGAAAGAAAAACAGTTATGCCCTCCTTGGCTATGCCTTTAATCAATTCGCGCACTTCAACCATTCCAACAGGGTCCAAGCCGAGACTAGGCTCGTCTAATATGACTAGTTCTGGCTCGTTTAAGAGTGCCTGCGCTATGCCTAAGCGTTGCTGCATTCCCTTGCTGTACTTCCCGACTAAGTCATTTTCTCTTCCCTTCAATCCAACTAATTCAAACAGTTTAGGCATTTGGTCTCGGCGTTGCTGTTGGCTCAAACCATACATTCTCCCATAGATGTCAAGAAGTTCCCAGCCCTTCAGATGCTTTGGAAATTTGGGCAATTCAGGCATGTAACCAATTCTTAATCGCACATCAGGTTTGTCTCCAGAAACCTCTTCACCAAAGATTCGAGCAACCCCTTCGTCTGGTCTCAACAAGCCCACAAGAACCTTAATAGTAGTGGTTTTTCCAGCGCCGTTAGGACCCAAAAAACCATGAACCGTGTTAGCAGTCACATTCAAATTGAGTTTGTCAACTGCTGTTAAACGACCATACCTCTTAGTCAAGTTAACAGTCTCTATAGCAAGAGTAGTCACATCTGCACCATCCAACATCAAACCAAAGATGTCTTAAAAAGAGATATTTAACTTATTATCAATTATGGTGAGCACATTTTGAAGTTGAGTTATATTTGAAATCAAAAAATTTGATGTCTTTACCAGTTCGTTTTTCCTCGCTTTATACGTGACTAAGCCTATTGTTGTAATGCCTAATTCCTTTGCAGGTTTGAGTTCCCTTCCCATGTCTCCTATTACAACAGCGCTTTTAGGACTACACTTGGCTATTTCAAGCGCACACTGGTAAAGTTTTCTTCTATGTTCATGAAAGGGGAAAAATGGAAGCGAAGTGAGCCTGAAGTGTTTTGCTGCCACATCTCGCGTAACAACGTGATTGAACAATCCATCAATGTGAAAAAACCTCAATTCCTGAATTACTTCTGCAAGAGTTTCCCTCGAAGTAACGCAGACGAGCGTATATTTCTTAGATAAAGCCTGAAGCGTCGATTCTACTCCTCTCCTAACCGTGGAAAGATGATATCTTTTGATGAAAGCCGATGTCCAGTAATTGATTTCAGCCTCAGTTAGTTTCAACCCCAACTTCTTGAAAACATCAATGTAAGAAGGCATTTGAGCACACAGTTGCTTCACTTTGGTTCTTGAAACCTTTAGACCGAAATGATTCACAGTGTCGTAAATCACTTCTATTTCTCTCTGATAAATGTCAGTTAACGTTCCATCGAAATCAAAGAACAGAACCTTCATAACAGTCGCAACCCTGTTTCATTGCATGTGAATCAACTGACATGCTCTTATAGCTTGGTGGGCCCGGGGCGATTTGAACACCCGACCAACAGGTTATGAGCCTGGCGCTCTAACCGTGCTGAGCTACGGGCCCCAAATGAAGCCTCAAACTAATCGATTCTCTGTCCTCATTTAAGGATTTTCCATCCACCACAACCAAAGACCCATCGTTTCAAATGAAAGAATTCATATTTGGATCCTAATAGAGGGCGGTCTAGCCAAGTGCGCACACGCACAATACCATTTCATATGGTTCTCACTGATGACTTGGCTCCACAAGCCTCACACTGCAAAAACGAAAAACGCCTCTCCTTCACAATCTTCGTGTCAGGACGCTTACAAACAGGACACATCACAAACTCTTCAACATAACGCTGAACAAGACGATCCAACGCATCACTCCTAAACTTTCCCTGAAAAATAGCCCTAACCCCGTCCACAGTTCCAGCAGTAGCCATCTCCCTAGACAAATACCTCAACAAATGCTGCGGATCACGATTCAACGCATCAGCAATATCCTTATAATTAACAATGTAAGTGCGCATCCCAATCGTGCCGCTCCTCACCTTAGGAACCTCAAAACGCTTCTGCTCAAACACCTCTGGCGGAAGCAGCGAATGCGCCCTCTTCAACAACTTCTCATAGTCTTCCTTCACGGTTAAACAACTCCGACTTTCCCACGTCTATGCTTGAAACCTCCTTTAAAAGATAACCATCACACCTTAAATAACCAAAAGCCAAAACTCAGTTCAGTTGAGCCAGCTATGCTATGTACAGAACCATATGGAACTGGGAAAAATGCCGAGAAAAAATCCTAACGTTAAGGGGAAGCCTAGGCTTCCCAGACTCTTCGGTTCTGAAGTTTTTGCGATTCAGCCTCTCCCTCGAAGATGGACAGCTGTACGACGAACTGAGGGATAGAATGATTCCAGAAACAGAGGCAAGTGTCTACTGCATCCTGTCTGGATACGCCGATGCCAACCCTGCACCTGTAAACCATCAGCCCATTTCCTTTGCACAATTGCCCGGCGGTCGCGCCTACTACAACGCCTTCAAGAGACGTGCAGTTCATCAAATCGAACGAGTTTTCGGTTCCAATTCTCAAACGCTTCACAAGGCTGGGGAGCTGCTTGACGCCACAAGGCTTGACGTTGGAGACTACTCTGTGAAAATCTATGCTCTCCCTTTGGTGCCCATCCATGTCGTTTTGTGGAGCAGCAACACTGAGTTTCCGTCTTCAGCAAACATTCTCTTCGATTCTTCAGTCAGCCATTTTCTATCTACTGAGCAGGCTGCCATGCTAGGCGAGCTCACAGCCACTCGATTGGTACACGCTCATGAAGCAATAACTTAAAGAAAGGTTTAACGAATTACCTTCTACTCTCACAGGGTGGTGAAAATCATTTGCCCAAATCCCATAATCACCCTTACATTCCCAATTCAGTTCCAGAAACAAGGCAAGAAATGATGCGAGAGATAGGCATTAAAGACATCGAAGCATTGTATGCAGACGTTCCTCAAAGGTTTCGACTAAAACGACGGCTAAATCTTCCAATGCCCACACCTGAGCATGAAGTGAAAAGGCAACTTGAGGCTCTTCTATCCAAGAACAAAAGTTGCCGAGACATGTCTGTTTTCCTTGGAGCAGGTTGTTGGCCACACTATGTTCCAGCCGTTGTGGATGCTATTGTTCAGCGAACAGAGTTTCTAACATCGTATACTCCCTATCAACCCGAGGTTTCACAGGGCATGCTGCAAGCTTTGTTCGAGTATCAAAGCATGATATGTGAAATCACAGCCATGGACGTTGCCAACTCCTCACTGTACGACTGGGCTTCAGCCTTAGGTGAAGCCGTGCGCATGGCGGTGAGACTAAACAACCGAACCGATGTGCTCGTGCCCAAGATTGTTCATCCAGAAAGGCTGGCTACTCTTCAAACTTATGTCGAGCCACTAGGATTACACATCAGATCAGTTGGCTACAACCCAAAAACTGGACTACTCAGTCTGGATGAACTAAAGCATGAGTGCTCAGAAAAAACAGCGGCTGTCTACGTCGAAAATCCCTCCTACTTGGGCTTTATAGAAACACAGGTTGAAGAAATCGCTGAAATTGCACATCACAACAACGCCTTATTCATTGTTGGGATTGACCCTCTTTCCTTGGGGGTTTTGAAGCCCCCAGGCGAATACGGAGCAGACATCGTGGTCGGTGAGGGTCAACCCTTAGGCAACCACATGAGCTATGGAGGTCCACTACTCGGCGTGTTTGCTTGCCGCGGCGAAATAGAGCTGATTCGTCAAATGCCTGGTCGCATCATTGGCATGACAACAACGTTAGATGGAAGCAAAAACGGATTCTGCATGGCTCTGCAAACCAGAGAGCAACACATTAGACGGGAGAGGGCGACTTCAAACATCTGCACTAATGAAGCCTTGTGCGCAGTAGCGTCCGCCACATATCTGGCTTTGCTTGGTCCTCAGGGTTTGAGAGAATTGGGCGAAATTATCATGGTTAAAGCGCGTTATGCCATGCAACTTCTATGTGAGATTCGTGGAGTTAGGGTTCCAGTCTTCGAGTCACCGCACTTCAAAGAGTTCACCGTGAATTTTGACAAGCCAGGGAAGACCGTGAAAAGCGTGCATCAGGCTTTGTTGAAGCGTCATCGGATTCACGGAGGCAAAGACATCAGCCGAGAATTTCCAGACCTGGGTAAAACCGCCTTATATTGCGTCACCGAGGCGCATTCCGAGAAGGAAATCGAACGCTTAGCACATGCCTTAAAAGACGTTCTGAGTGGAGGAAAGAGGTGAAAGCATACATATGTTTAAACAGGCTTGCTGGGACGAGCCAGTTATTCTAAACCTTGGGCGCAAGGGGAGGAGAGGCTGCATTCTGCCTGCTATAAAGGAAGAAGTGAGAAAAAGTGTTGGAGACGTTCTTACAAGTCTGCCTCCAAAGTTGAGGAGGAAAACGCTTCCTCCCATGCCCGAACTTTCTGAGGTGGAAGTTGTGCGTCACTTCACTCGTCTGTCTCAGATGAATTACGGTGCTGATTTGGGTTTCTATCCGCTCGGCAGCTGCACGATGAAGTACAACCCAAAAATCAGCGATCTATTGGCGTCTGGAATAGGCGAAATACATCCTTATCAAGACGAGAGCACTGTTCAAGGCGTCCTAGAAATCTTGTACACGCTGTCAAAGTGGTTGGCTGAAATCACTGGCACATATGAAGTGAGTTTTCAACCAGCCGCTGGAGCCCAAGGTGAGTTTCTGGGCGCCCTAATCATGCGTGCTTGCCACAAGCTTAACGGAGACATCGAAAAACGCACCGAACTCATCGTGCCCGACTCGGCGCATGGAACAAACCCTGCCAGCGGAACTATGGCTGGCTTCAAGATTGTGGTTGTTCCTTCAGACGAAAACGGTTGTGTGGACCTAGAAGCGTTAAAGGCTGCGGTTTCTGGGCGCACCGCTGGTCTAATGTTAACCAATCCTAACACTTTGGGCATTTTCGAAAAGGACATCGCCGAAATCGCTGAGACCGTGCACGGCGCTGGGGGTTTGCTCTATTACGACGGAGCCAACTTGAACCCTATTCTTGGAAAGGTGAGACCCGGCGACATGGGCTTCGACATAGTGCACATAAACATTCACAAGACATTTGGAACCCCCCACGGCGGAGGAGGACCAGGCGCAGGACCTATCGGCGTCTGTAAGGAACTGGCTAAATTCTTGCCCATTCCATGTATAGGCTTTGACGAAAAGCATGGGCGCTACTTTTTGGACCATGACAGACCAGAAAGCATAGGGAAGGTTAGAGGCTTCTACGGCAATGTGGCTGTTTTGGTTAGAGCCTACGCTTACATTTTGAGCCTAGGCGCTGAGGGACTAGAAGAAGCAGCTGAGACCTCCGTACTGAACGCAAACTACCTCGCGAAGAAACTCAGTCAAATTCGGGGCTTTGAGCTTCCCTACGCCAAAGGACGACCGCGAAAGCATGAGTGCGTCTTTAGCGCCAAGACATTGTATAAAGAAACTGGTGTGCGAGCGCTCGACGTTGCCAAGCGCATCCTAGACTACGGAATGCATTCGCCTACAACATATTTTCCCTTGATTGTAGATGAAGCCCTTATGATTGAGCCGACCGAGTCTGTGGAAAAAGAAGAACTCGACCACTTTGTAGAAGTCATGAAGAAGCTTTCAGATGAAGCCTACAGCAATCCAGACCTTGTCAAGAAGGCTCCACAAAACACAACCGTCACGAGACTTGATGAGGTGAAGGCTTCTCACCCTAAAACCATGACTCTGAGTTGGCGCATGCACCAGAAACGCAACGTTATTAAAGGCGCGACTCCATGAACTCTAAATTCAGCAAGACAAAGAGTTGAACACAATATGACCCAGATAGAGGACAAGGTCAAGGGCGAAGTGGAGAAAATCATCGACCCAGAAACAGGCTTGACGTTTGGTCAAATGCAACTCATCACCAGCGTGAAGGAGCAATCGCCGGGTGTTGTGAAAATCGATTTTGTTCCCACGAGTCCGTTCTGTCCCATTGCCTTCAAATTCGCCACGGACATAAAAACCACTGCTCAGAAAGTGGCGGGAATTAAGAAGGCACTTGTTTATGTGCATGGACATAACATGGAAGAGGCCATCAACCAGACAGTTAATCGGGAATAGGAATGGGTGATGCCCTCCAGCATTTGGGTAAAGGTCAAGTTTTTCACCACTCTACGCGAAATCGTAGGCAAAAAAGAGGAACAGATAGAGTTTTCTTGTTCAGTCACAGTTGAGACACTGCTGCGGCAACTGTCAAAAACGTATGGAAAAGAGTTTGAAGACTACGTCTACGATGAATTAGGAAACGTGCGCGGGCATCTACAATTTCTGATTAATGGCAACAGTGTCACAGCATTGCAGGGATTCAAGACAAAACTCAAAGAAGGAGACCAATTAGCCATATTGCCACCCGTGGGCGGAGGCTAAACGTTCGCGTACAAGTCTGCGGTGAGAATCATCGGGAGTAGAAGGAGTTTTCAAAGAGAATTCAACCTATCCAGAGATTCTTTTCACGTTTACTTGACAAAAAGGTTTTTGAGAGTTTTGCAACAACCGTGAACAGAGGATCAACAATCTGGGCAAGTCTGACTTTGACTGCTACGCTAAGAAACATATAAGCATTGTAACGTTCAAAACCATAGTCATTTTCCAGCCACTTAATTAGTTCCAGGACTGCGAGTCTAACAGCGTCTTCCAATGGTCTAGCACTGCAAACGGTCATAATTTCATCTGGCGATTCAACACGAGGCCAGTCAATCCTTTTGTCCTTTATCAAATCAATCTTCATGGTTACTAGGGAAGGAATTTCAATGGCTGTCCCGCAGATTTCTCCATCACCTTGAACTGCATGGACGTCGCCTAGCCCCAATAAGGCACCTTTCACGGCTACTGGAAGATAGAGCCTATTACCAGGGCAGACCTCTGGTGCGTCCATGTTGCCCCCATGCTTTCCAGGCGCAACCGTGGATATAGCCTCTGACTTTGGCGACACACCTATCGTCCCAATAAATGGCTCGACGGGAACCTCTATCTCTCTTCCATCGTTCAGCTCATAGATAACTTTTCTACCCTTGATTTGGGAAAACCTTGTAAGAGGAGGGGACACTTCCAACAATCCTTCCAATCCCCCAAATCCCGGCACAACAGCAGTCACTCCCATGCCTGGAATTGATATGTCGATTATCTCAATAACCAGCAAGTCTCCAGGCTCCGCCCCCTTAACGTATATAGGACCTGTAACAGGGTTGTCATAAAGACGTGGACCACTTTCAAGCAAGTCTTTCAGCGTTTGATTAGGCGTAACCAAGTTGGCGAAACAATCCCATGTTTCAACTTCAACTACCTCACCTGGCTTAACAGTTGCCACGGGTTTGCTTAATGGTCCAAAGGTACAGTTATTAATCAAAGACAGGTCCTCAAAGGGCGCTTTCCCGATTCTTCTTACCGTAGTTTCCCCTCCCCACATCGTTATCCTTTGGTTTGTATATTCAAGTGTTTCTTAAAATGATTTCATATGCATCTTGCAAAAAGCTAAAAAACCCAACAAAAGCATTGCGAGACAGCTCTCTCAAACAAGAAAACTATTACGAAGCCAATTATGAATCATATTTGGATCCTAATAGAGGACTCTAGACGAGCCTCTACCCGTCTCTCTGTCTCTCCATCACCCATTATCACTTTCTAATAGAGGGGCTAGGTCAACCATGCGCACACACACTCAAAAACATTATGCCAGGTAGTAACGTTTTAACCACCATATAATAAATAGAAATAGGAAGCGTAGTTATGAACAAGCTCACTGCAATTTCTGCTAAGCTACCTGTAGATGTTTACAGAGAACTAACCCTCAGAATCCCAGAAGGAGAAAGAAGCAACTTCATCCGCGACGCCATAATAGAGAAACTACAGAAGACACCCCGACCAGACAAGATTTTTGAGCTTGAACAAAAAATCAGCAAGCTTGAGACAGAATTGTCTGACGTAAAGAGATTCCTAACCGAACTCGAGGTTTTAACCTTTGAGAAAGGCAAAGTCAACCCTCACACTTTCTGCATCGATGAAGTCGACCACACAATAGTCGACTACCTCTTAAACTACAAGGGAGCCACAACACCTGAACTCGCAGAACACCTAAAAACCAACAGGTGGCAAGCATTAAACAGACTGAGAAGAATTCAAAAACGCTCCAAGAATCAACTGGGCAAACCAGTCATCGAATACTACGCTGGCGAACGATCAGGCAAAAAGAAAGCATGGTGGATAAACCAAGAACTCATTGAAGAAACATGACTAACCCAAATGTTCTTTCTAATTCATAATTGTTTTAAGCAGTCTCATGATTAACTAAAGCAAACAAGGTGAAGCGCCAAAATGCCTGGGCAACAAGTCAAAGCCTACTTCATGGCAATTGTGAAACGCGGAAGCGAACACGACGTAGCCCAACAACTGAGAAAGATGCCTGACATAACAGAAGCCCTCGTCACCTATGGACTGTGGGACATAGTCGCCCGAATCGAAACCGAAAACCTACAAAAACTCGACAGCATAATCACGGAAATACGGAAAATCACAGACATAATACAAACAAGCACACTGGTGGGCGCCTAAAAAGCCCTTTAGCATAGCAACCTTACATCACTCTCATCTTTCTACATTTTGTGCACAAACAGAGTTGTTCAAAACCCTGAACACTGCTGCAAGCTTTAATAAATCACGGAATCATTGAGTCTGAATTAGTGCAAGAGAAGGGCCCGTGGCCCAGTCTGGATTAAGGCGCCGAACCGCTGCAGACAGGTGGTGCGTAAGCCTCCGGGCGATAAGAGACTTCGGAAGACAGCCGGTGAACCGGGGTTCAAATCCCCGCGGGCCCGCCATACCTTTAAACGGTTTAAGCCGAGGTTGAAGGGTTGTGGAGCAATCTTTTTTATGTTTTACCGATGAGCATATATTTTGGTTGTGTTATGCTTGTTTTAAGCTTCATAAAGCGTCAAGGAGTTGGATTAAACATGCCTGCTCAGATTTTGTCGTTTGAAGAATTCTCCAAAATGGACCTTCGAATCGGCAAGATAACTAAGGCGGAGGCCGTTCCTCAATCTCGAAATCTCATTAAACTCATCATTGATGTAGGCGGTGGCGAATCGAGACAAGCCGTGGCTGGAATCGCCCAACACTATTCTCCGAAAGAGCTGGAAGGCAAGCAAGTGGCGGTCATAGCCAACTTGCAACCTAAGCGAATGTTCGGAATCGAGTCCAACGTTATGATACTCGCAGCCCAAGACGAAAAAACCGTTTCTATGCTCTTGCCAGACCGACCCGTCAAGGTTGGAAGCAAAATACGGTGAAAAGCACGCCTCTCAAAATAGACTTGCACATGCACACGTGTTATTCGGAAGACGCCACAACCACCCTAAAAGAAGTCGTGTACTACGTCAAAAAACATGGATTAGATGGAGTAGCCATCACAGACCACGAAACACTAAGAGGAGCCCTAAAACTCTCCAGAAAAAGTCAAATCACAATTATTCCAGGGCTCGAAATAGAGACCAAAAGAGGCCATATCTTAGGCCTAAACCTAAAAACGTTGATTCCACCAAAACTCAGCATCCCAGAAACCGTTGAAAAAATTCACGATGCAGGAGGAATAGCTGTGGGGGCTCACCCTGCTGTAGTTCTAAAGACAGGGCTAGGACAGAAGATAACGTCAAATTCAAACATCGACGCGATAGAGGTCATCAACTCAGCAGCCTTTCCATTCTTTCTCTCAACCTACCTAAGTTGCAGACTCGCAAAACGACTAAATCTTCCACAGACCGCTGGAAGCGACGCACATCACGCTTTGGAAATTGGAACAGCTTATACGGTCGTCGACGCAGACTCTAATTCTGATGATGTTGCAGAAGCCATCAGAAAGGGGGCGATAACTCCCTGTGGAAAACCAATTGCATGGGCGAAAAGAGTAAAGAGGGGAGCGTTTTATTTAACAAAAATACGAATGAGACGCTACTCTTCAAAGTCCTCGATTTGATATATGCCCAAGTCGACTGGCAACTTCTTTTCGGGTTCCGAATACGATGATTCAATGTCATATAGTTTTGGCATGAGGGTTCCAAACCCTCTAAGTATTTTTGGAGAGTGAACGCCTGTCATCACAAGTGTTACTTTCAGAAATCCGTCCGTGCTAGGATTGGCTCTCGCACCCCATATAACCAATGCGTCGTGACCCATCATTTCTGTGACAATCTCTCCCACACGGTTTGCCTCTTCGATGGTCATTTGGTTGTCGCCGCAGACGTGAATCAAGGCACCTGTGGCTCCAGCATAGTCAACGTCAAGCAGAGGGTTCCTAAGCGCGTTGCGAACAGCCTCCTCAGCCCTGTTGGGAGCGTCTGACTCGCCCACACCGACAACAGCCACTCCACCCCTTCTCACAATGGTTCTGAAGTCGGCAAAGTCGAGGTTGATTAAACTCGGAGCCGAAATGGTTTCCACTATTCCTTGGATCATGTTGGCTAACACTTGGTCCGCAATTTTGAAAGCTTCGTTTATGGGGAGGTGAGGAACCAGCTCCATTAGTTTGTTGTTGTCAATAACCACAACAGTGTCACAGGCTCTGCGCATCTCATTCAAAGCAAAGGCAGCGTACTCAGTCCTTCCCTTTTCGATTCTGAATGGGGTAGTTACGACTCCAACGACAATGGTTCCCTTGCGACGAGCCATCTCAGCCACAAAAGGCGCGGCGGCTGTTCCTGTTCCGCCGCCTAAACCCACTGCAATGAAAACCACATCCACATCGTTCAGAAACTCGTCTATCAACTGCTTTGATTCTTCTATTGCTGCTCTACCAACCTTTGGGTCGCCCCCAGCTCCTAAGCCTCGGGTAACCTTCTCGCCAATCAATACTTTTTGAGTCGCACGCACAGCGTTCAGATGTCGCAGGTCTGTGTTGATAGCTATGCACTCAGCGCCTTTGACGCCTGTCTCCATGAGTCGGTTAATCGTGTTATTTCCGGCTCCACCGATGCCTAAGACCACAATTCGACAGCGCCCAAGTTCACGCATACCTTCTGGGATGGCTCTCAGCCATGTGGACTGCTCTACTCTGGTCGGAGACTTAACCATTAGTCTTTCTCCTCCAAACCTCCACACTGAGAAGATCGCGAACAGCCACCCGAATAGCCTCTGCACGATTGGGATAATATCGCTCTTCAACCAGGCTGTCAAGCGCTTTTATGTAAGGCTCAGGGAGGTACAGCGTGATTAGCTTCACATAAACACCTCCTATTACTCTCCTGCACGGCGAAAACCCAAAACGTATGATAAGAGTTATATTTGTATATATTAAGATTAAAACATGATTTAAATATGCTGAGACATTTATTTTAAAGGCTTTCTACATCTTTTCTTGCTGGAATTGCTCCTTTGTGTCAATCATTGAGATTTGGTAATGTTTATGTTTTTGTTGATTGATTAAAAACTTTGTTCGTGTGTGCATATGGTTTGCCTTGTTTTTAGTCGGCTTGTGCAGTTGTGAGTGTGAGGTTGCGATGGTTGAGAGGCGAAAGCGTGTTTTTGTTGAGAGTTTCGGGTGTTCTTCCAATCTAGCTGACGGAGAGTTTTTGCGTGGTTGTTTGTTGCAGGCGGGTTTTGATTTGGTTTCTGAGATAGCTGGGGCTGATGTGTTAGTCTATAACACTTGCGCCGTCAAGTCGCCCACCGAGAATCGTGTGATAGAGAAATTAAAGAGAGCTGCAAAATGGAAGAGCAAGAAACTCATAGTCACAGGTTGCTTGCCTCTCATAAATTTGGAACGATTAAAGGGTGAGGTCGAGTTTGACGGAGTCTTGAGTCCAGCTCCAGGCTCAAAAATAGTGGAGGCTGTGCAGAAGGTTCTTCGTGGAGAAAGGGTTCAATGGCTCGCCAGCCACACTCAAGCCAAGCCTAGGCTCGATCTTCCCAAACAGGCTGATAACCCTGTTATAAGCGTCGTTCCAGTAGCCTACGGCTGTCTCGGTTCTTGCAGCTACTGTTGCGTGGTTTTTGCGCGCGGTCGCTTGCGCAGTTGTGGAACAGAAGAGATTGTTCAAAGGATTCAAAGTGACATGCGGTCTAGAGCCAAAGAGGTTTGGTTGACTGGACAGGACATGGCGTGTTATGGACGAGACATTGGGCTCAGTTTGGTCAATTTGTTGCAGGCGGTTTGCAAGATTAAGGCAGAGTTTTTTGTTCGTGTAGGGATGATGACTCCCAACTATGTTCTAGACATGCTCGACCAGTTGGTCGACGCTTTTCGTGACGAGCACGTTTTCAAGTTTTTACACCTGCCTGTTCAGAGTGGCGACAACGAGGTATTAAGGCGTATGAACCGTTTCTATTCGGTGGAGGATTTCCAACGGATTGTGGCGGCTTTTAGAAAGGGTATTTCAAACATAACCGTTGCGACTGACATTATCTGTGGTTTTCCAGGAGAGAGCGAAGAGGCTTTTGAGCGGACTCTGAGGTTGATTGAGGAGGTAAAACCTGATGTTGTGAACGTCTCGAAGTTCTTTCCGAGAACTCGCACTTTGGCGGAGAGGATGACGCCTCGTGTTTCTGCTTCAGACGTGAAAGAAAGGAGCCAACGCCTAGCTGAGTTGGTGAGGCGTATCTCTTCCGAGAAGAATGCGGCTTGGCTGAACTGGACCGGGAGGATTCTTGTGGATGAGAGAGGGAGGCAGTCGGGTTCTTGGATTGGACGGAATTTTGCATATAAGCCTGTTGTAGTCAAGAGTGAAGATGAATTGTTGTTGGGAAGGTTTGTTAACGTTCGTGTAGTGAAGACGTTTCAGACCTATTTAGAAGCAGTGATTGTTTAGTTTGGTGGTTGTCATTGCATGGGTTTTGTGTTTTTTGTGATGCGCATGTGTGTGCGCTCAGGCGCTAGAGCCGTCTATTAGGATCCAAATAGGCTCCAAATATGTTTGTTGAGTGAGGTTGAGACGTGGTGTAGGATTGTCTAGAACCCGTTTATTTGGGTCTGACTATGGATTTTGTGTTGTGGGTTGGTAGCAAAAACTATATTGTGTCCTTTGGACTTAAGCTATTCATGAGAAGATGCAGCGAAGTCGGCGAGCAACTTTGGCTGAAGTGTACGTTAACCTGCGCAAGTGCGGTCAATTCATTGTGTTGGCTACGTGTGACTGTGAATTGCTGGGCAAGGTTCTGCGAGATGGCAAGATTGTTTTTGAGATTAAGGAGGAGTTCTATAAAGGGTATAGGGTTACTGTGGAAGAAGCCATAGAGTTGTGCAAGCAGTCGACAATCGTCAACATGGTCGGTCAATGCATAGTTGACAAGGCTGTTGAAGAGGGACTGATTCATCCAGAAGCCATATTGAAGATTAATGGCGTGCCCCACGCCCAAATAGTCAAAATGTGATTTAAGGTACACATCACTGGGTTTTGTTGTCCATTCAATAATACTAGGACGCTAAAGGTCCTTTTGGTGGACCCGTCCAGTAGGCGCTCACTACGGCTACATCTAACATGTTTATGTTTCCGTCGCCGTCAATGTCGAAGTTCGCTTCATAGCCTGAGAGTCCGATGGGTGGACCAGGGAACCAATGGGCACTGATACCACTTGAGTCGAGTATATTTACTGCTCCGTCAGCATTCATGTCACCTGGAGTAGCTACTTTCACCACTCCATTGGTTAGTATGTTGTCCACAGCGTCAATTTCACCTGAAACCAGGGTTACATAGGCACTTATGATGTAGCTGCCTTTGGCAAAGCCTGTGGTATTCCATACAAAGGGGACACTTGCGAAACCCCTGTTTGATAAGGTGAAGATTTGAGTAGCGATGACTGTATTGTTAGCATAAACTATGAGGTTGAAGTTTTCTGGAAAATCGCCTTGATTTGCAACGGTCACATTAAAGAGTATGCAGTATCCGCTCCCTACGATAGTTTTGGAGAGTGATAAACTTTTGACTGCAATATCATGTGACGGCCAACGATTGATTAATGGATGGTTATCTTGGTTGTTTGCTTCGATAACATATGGTGAATCGCCTATTCCGTCACCGTCTGCATCCACACCAGTATAATCGCTCCAGTAGTTTCCGCCAGAAGGATAACCATCATCCCAAATGTTCTCGGATACAGGACTGATTGCCTGAATTGTGTTGTTGACGAAGTTGTTATGATAAATATAAGATGAGGAGTAGAGGTAAATCCCCCTATAAAACCCTTGGATGCAGGTCCTCTTGATTGTCACGTTGTTTACACCAGATAAATAAAACCCATCTCCGTTTCCAGCGCCCTGCAGTGTGTGTCCGTTTCCGTCGATTATTACGTTGTTTCTCTCAATCACGATTCCATGAGTATCACTGGCGATGTTTCCAGTTAAGGTGTAGAGGTCTACATCACGTTGTATTGGTGCAATTGGCGGGTCTATTGAGCCGTCAGGCCTAATGTATATGGGATTAAGCACTTTGTCAAAGAAGAATTTGATGAACCCTGCCGTTGTGCGTTGTGCCCGAGGAAGTAACACACTCGTGGCTCCGTGTAAGTCTTCGCCTGTATCGTAATATCGGGCTTCTTTAATTTTGTAGCCCCAACTTTGGACAGAAGAATCCGTTGTCACCTTGATTTTTAAGGTATCTAACGCCCCCGGTGCAGTAGTGTACGTGGGTGTCCAAAAATCGCCATACTGACCAGTGTAAGCATCTAAGAGATTATCGTATTTGTCGTACATGCGGATATAGTCAAGACCGTGTTGCATGTCTATTTTTTCGAAGTGCAGCGATATGCCATTGGCTTGATATGCGGTGATGATCCATGTTGTTTCCAAGTTGTTAGGGAGAGAGTGAATTGTTTCTATAAAAGGGCTTGCAGCATCAGTAACAAGAGTTCCAGCATAGGAGTTCACGGATAAAAAGTACTTGATACTTTCATGGGCGTTGTAATCAACCCAATCATAAGTCGAAAGGTTCATCCAAGAATAATGCTTTGGAGTATAGTATTGCAAGTCTGTAAACAAAGGAAATGAGTATGTGCCCCCAGAGTCGATGGCGTAAAGATAGCCGTTATCTTTCACCCAGTCTTCGTATTGACTGTGCCAGTCTTGATAAGTTGTCCAAGCGTGGTGAGGAACTGTTACGTCTTGCACCAAATGTGCAGCCCACCCTAGGTTATACATTGCATCATAATAATTGCCACTCCGCCACTGCAACACAGCTGTGTCAAATCTTTCTTTGGCAAGCGTCCCAGCACTTTTCTGGAATCCAAAAAACCATAATCCTTTATGATCCATTGGATCCATGTAATGTTCTCTTGCTGAAATGAGATCATCATGTTCCTCGCTTCCCTTTATCATTATTTCTAAGTAGGTAAGACCGCTGGAGGGCTCTACTGAATCTAGAAAATCTGCATAAGATGTGTATCCATCATTTTTCAGTATTACCTTAGCTCGATCGAAAATAAACCAGTGCGTCCCAGCAGGGATGCCCGATTTGTACGCTGTAACCGTGTTAACATTAAACGCCATTGTTAACATGCTTGTTAGAAGAAGTGTTAGCATTATTTCAGAAACAGCTTTCCTTTCTGTGGTCAACGTTCTCTTTACACCATATGCCATGCTTCATCGTCTTAACAAAAGAGACTAGGCACAGTTAAACAATTAAATAAAATACATATTTATGACTTTTGAAAAAATCTTCTATATGCAACTCTCCAAAACCTCATGTTAAAGCTTGCATTCCAATTTATGAACTATTTAGTCTCCTGTTTTTCCTGTTCTAAACTTGACAAGAGTTCTTAAGATATTTAAGTGAGACTTGTGTTTCTCTTATAGCCAATACCATTTGAGGTGGCTGTTTGGGTAAGAGGAAAGTCGTAAGCGAAGAAGAAATCCACGACATGGTATTACCAGTCGCCAACGACGTCTTATGCGTAGCCACAAAGATGCTCGGCTTCGATAGAATAATGGTCAAGTGTCAAGACGGACACGAACGCCTCTGCCGCATACGAGGCAAGATGAAAAGGCGGGTTTGGATACGGGAAGGCGACGTAGTATTAGTTTCTCCTTGGGACTTTCAAACCGACACAAGAGGCGACGTTATTTGGCGTTACACAAGGGGTCAGGCTGACTGGCTGAGAAAAAACGGTTACCTCAGCATCTAAAACGGAGGCAGCCAGTGTCCTATCGAAAACATGTGCAGAAAAAACTCTTGCGCAGAGAAAAACGTTATGAAACCGAACGATTGATGAGGAAAAAAAGAAGCGAAGATTACCAAGTTTTGGAAGAAGTCTTCGACCGCTCAACCCTCATGAACATATACCATTTTTTAAACGAAGGAACCATCGACCAAATCCACGGCGCAGTGGCAGCGGGAAAAGAATCAAAACTCTACTGGGGAAAAGACAAGGATGGAAACGACCTCGCCATCAAAATCTTCCTGATGGTTTCAGCTGAGTTCCGACGAGGCATGATTCCCTATATTGAAGGCGACCGAAGATTTGCCAAAATCAAGAAGGACACGCGCTCACTTGTCTTCGCTTGGGCTCAGAAGGAGTTCACCAACCTCAAACAAGCCTATGAGGCTGGAGTCAATGTACCCAAACCCATGGCTGTGAGACAAAACGTATTAATCATGGAATTCATAGGCGAAAACGGAGTCAGCGCTCCTCTGCTGCGAGAGGCTTACATAAAAAATCCTCAGCGAATTTATCAGCAGTTGCTGACTAACCTCAAATGGCTTTATCGCAAGGCGGGGCTGGTGCACGCCGACCTGAGCGAATACAATGTGATGGTATGGAAGAACAAGCCAGTGCTATTCGATGTTTCGCAAGCAGTTTTGCGTGAGCACCCAATGGCGGACCAGTTTCTGCGTCGAGACCTCAACAACATAAATTACTATTTTAAAAGACTAGGCGTACAAATTTACTCGACTGAAGAAACACACAGGAGGATAACCTGTGGCAAGACCTAGCACGTTTGTCAGAATTCCAAAAGACCGCATAGGCGCTTTGATAGGGCCAGAGGGACGCGTGAAAGAACGCATCGAGAAGCAACTGGGCATAGAATTAAACATAAACAGCGAAACTGGAGATGTCACCTTGACACTCTCGCCAACCTGCGAAGACCCCTCTGCTCTCTTTCGAGCAAAAGAGGTGATCACAGCCGTAGGAAGAGGCTTCGCACCAGACCGCGCCTTCCGACTGATTCAAGACGAAGACGCCTTGTTAGAAGTCATTGATTTACGAGAGATTTTTGGAAGGTCGCTGTCAGACCTTCAACGCTTGAAGGGCAGAATCATTGGGCAAGAGGGTAAAACGAGAAGAATAATCGAGGAGTTGACAGACGCCGACGTCTCTGTGTATGGGCACACGGTTTCTATTATTGCAGACGCCGACGAAATGGACATAGCCAGAGAAGCCATAAAAATGCTGCTCCAAGGAAGACAACACAGCTCAGTTTATCGATTTCTCCACAAAAAGAGACGCGAACTGAAGAAAAAGAAACTCGAACTCTGGGAAAAACCACCCGAAGAGTTGCTGAAATAGGGAAACATAAAATTATATAACCCTAGTATTATTTTGGCGGGAGGAGCCAAGGCTTGGCTGAAACCTTTGAAGAAATCAGTGCCGCCGACTTTTTCTACCGCAACCGAGACATAGCAGGTTTCACAAATCCAGCCAGAGCCATATTCTCCTCAATACGCGAACTAATAGAAAACTCATTAGACGCAGCCGACCAGTCAGGCCTACCCCCAGACATCTACATCAGGTTGTCCTACGAGGACGAGGAAAAGCTTGAGACTGAACTCGCGGCAGAAAAGAAAGAAGAAGCCAAAGAAGAGGAAGAAGCCGAGACCTTTGAATCAGGCGTTTACAAACTCAGAGTTCAAGACAACGGGACAGGCGTGCCTGCGCGTCACATACCCGCAGCCTTCGGTCAAGTCTTGTTCGGCTCAAAATACAAACTGAGACAGACCCGTGGAACCTTCGGTCTCGGTGGAACCATGGCCATCCTATACGGACAGATAACCACGCACAAACCCGCCTACGTCATTTCTAGCACGGGCAAGTCTAAGGTTTACGTTTACAAACTCATGGTGGACATTCAACGAAACCGCCCAATCATATTAGACCGCAAGATTCTGCTAAACAAAGAAGCGTGGCGCGGAACCATCGTTGAGTTCAGCCTAGAAGGCGACTTCAGCAAAGCCTTGCCACGCATACTTGAGTATCTTAAACAGACGGCTCTTGTCAATCCATACGCCAACATCACCTTCATCGACCCAAAAGGACGCATGTACAGGTTTAACCGAGCAACCAAACAGATGCCACCTCCGCCGAAAGAAACTAAGCCGCATCCCTACGGAGTTGACGTGGAGACCATACAGCGTCTAATCCGCATCACGCCGTACCGAAACATGGTAGACTTCATGAGAAACCACTTCCACCGAGTTGGCGAGGTGACAGCACGCAAATTTCTGGACCTAGCGGGAATGAGCGCCACAAAAGACCCGCGAAAGCTAAAACCAGAAGAAATAGTCCGCTTGGTGCACATGATGAAACGCTTCGACGGCTTCATGTCACCAGACGCGAGTTGTCTGTCACCACTCGGAGAAAACCTGCTCAAGACTGGAATTTTAAAGGAATTGAAACCCGAGTTTATTGCCGTTCGTCAGCGTCCCCCGGCCACTTATTCTGGGCATCCCTTCATTGTTGAAGCCGCCATAGCCTACGGTGGAGAAGTGCCCAGAAGAAACGACTTCGTCCTGTACAGATTCGCCAACAAGATTCCACTTTTGTATGATGAAGCCAGTGATGTGAGCTGGAAGATAATCAGAGCGATGAACTGGCGTAGATATCATGTTACGCCCGAAATTCCCATCGCTGTCTTGGTTCACCTGTGCAGCACCAAAGTGCCGTATAAAACAGTGGGCAAAGAATTCATAGCAGACAGACCCGAGGTGAAGAGAGAGATTCTCAATGGAATCCGTGACGCAGCCCGTGAGCTGCAACACTTTCTTACCAAGCAGGAACACGTGGAAAGGGAGCGAAAAAGGTTGTCAACTTTTTCTAAATACTTGCCCAAAATCGCCCAGTTTTCAACCGAACTGGCTGAAAAGAAAAGGCCGCCAGATATAACCAAGTTGTTGAAGAGTGTGAGAAAGTATGAGGAAGAAGCAGACTAGAAGTTCAGCCTTAGAGAGGAAGAAAGAGGTTATAACCAACCTAGGAAGTTTTGGCAGCACCCTCTATGACCAGATGGACAGTGGTACCTTCCCGTGGATTAAGATGCCGAGTCGCTCTATAGAGAACATATACTACAACCCAGAGCTGCGCCAGTACGTTTTAGGAGACAAAACTGTGCGCCGAAGTGCCCGCAACATTCGTCACATCCGCCCGTTCACTCAACTGGTCTGGGCTGCCTACTTCGCAAACGAACTTAGTCAGCAACGGAAGACATCCACCTTACGAGATGTTTACTATTCGGCGCAAGCGTATGACATTGCTTTTAAAGACCAAGCCGAATCAAACAACGTCATAACCGACCTCGAAACCGTGGCTAACTTCGCCCGAGAAGACTTCAACGTCTTTCCAGAAGAACGTTCAGCCATATTCGGAGACTTAACAATAGAATACACTGTTCCAGGCTATGAGGGCAAACGCTTAAACTTGACATCTCATCCAGACGGCGTCATGATAGGTCCAGCGTTAACATCAGCCGAGTTTGTCAAGACAAGCGCCGATATAGTTATCGCTATAGAGAAGGGCGGTCTCTTCACCCGATTCATAGAAGAGCAAGTGCACAAAAAGTTCAACTCGCTACTCGTGTTGACGGCGGGGCAAGCGCCTCGAGCCACACGTCACTTCATTCAAAGACTAAACAAAGAACTCAACCTGCCCGTTTACATCTTCACAGACGGCGACCCTTGGGGAATGCACATCGCCATGGTAATTATTTCTGGCTCAGCCAACGCAGCCCACTTGCGGGAGTTGACTACTCCAGACGCTAAATGGAGCGGTGTATGGGCTTCCGACATTGTGGATTACAAGTTGCCAAGTGACCCTTTGACAGAAGTGGATGTTAAGCGACTTTATGAACTGCAGAAAGACCCCAGATACGAAGGTGAGTTGTGGCAGCGGGAAATCAAGACCTTTTTTAAGATTAGGAAGAAGGCGGAGCAAGAGGCGTTCAGTCGGTACGGACTCACCTACATTGTAGACGAGTACCTGCCAGCCAAGTTGGAGACATCAGTCTAACAAAGTTAAAATACGGCTTACCTAAACCTATTTAAGCCATGATGAATGGAGTTGTTCGCAGAGACATGAGCAAGGAAGCGCCCATAGGCTTAACATTCATGGAAAAACTCATCGGCTTGCTAATGATTGCAGTGGGTGCACTTTGGTTCTACTCAACCTACACCAACATCGGAAGCCTTGAACCCACTTATGTCATGTTTCTAGGCGCAGCCTTAGCACTGATAATTTTAGGCATAGTCTTATTCATAGCCAAAATCGAGTGAAAAATCTGTTCTTTTCAGCCTAACAATTTGAGGCAAAAAATCTTCTATGTCACGTTAAGCCTCGGAGGGTACGAACTCTCCATCACCCAGCTCGTATGCGTTGCTGAGAACTCAACCTCCACAAAGTAGCCACGCAGACTTCCACCACTTGCTTCATCGGGAACAAACATCAACTCTAGTTCAATTTCTTGGCCGCCTCTGAGATTCGCTGGCACGGTTGTGATGCTGTGGTCGCTGTCAAACCAGAGCGAAATGTCTTTTCTTATCTTAACTACAATCGAACCCTCATACTTTCCTGTGGCTTTAATAATCACGTGCGCCTCAACCTCATCACCAACACCAGCGGTAGTGACTCTCCGACCATCCGCACGCCAAAAAACCTCCACCACCGTAGGAGCCGACTCAACTCGAGCAGAGCGCGCGAAAAGCAACGCAGAGAGCACAACTATTCCCAACAGAACGAGCATGATGAATATGAAAGCATGACCCTTTCTAGTTCGCTCCCTCATCGTTGTTTTTCCCTCTTCAATACAGTGGAAGAGTTCATAGAATTAAGCTTTCTTCAACCAAACTCAGACCATCAAAACATTAGCGCACATGACATTGAAGACAAACTCCATCAAGGTGGGTCATCTATAAGCTTGATGACATCGTAAAAGAAATAAAAGAGATTAGGACCTTGCAATTTCTAGGTCAGGTACTTGTCTGCTTCCATTATTTTTTTACCATCAACCCAAACACTACATTCTTTCATGAGCCCGTCTACATGCGTCTTTGATTGCCAATCTGCTCCAGTTTCTTCAGGATAAGGATGGCCAAACGCATGATGAACTCTAGCCTTTTCATCTTGTAATAAGTTTCCGATTAATGGTTTTGTCAGAAGCTCAACATTTGTGGGTAATGCAAATTCTCCGGCTCTGTTGCTATTTTCATCAGTCCTCAAGTACTCTAGTAACTCGTGTTTTAATCGAGAATTTGCACAATCGAGAGTTTTCAAGTCTACTCTAGAATTCTCTATATCAACGTATACAGGCGTATTTGAATCGCTTTCCGGCTTAGTCAAACACCCATATTTATCACTAAACCAGTCACCCAGTTCATCTATAACCATGCGCCCGTTTGATTCAGTCACTGCAGTAAATAATTCACCATCTGGCAAATTGCCCCATTTTCCTTTCTCATGATATATCCCATCGCTCTTAACCCATTTCCATTCTGGATTTAATTCGACTCTTAACTTTGTGCCAGCAGGATTTTCCACATCTATCTTCTTGGCATCTTTAACTATTTGATAGAGTTTTTCTGTGAATTTTGCGATTTGTGAATAATCAGAGCACATTCCTTCTTCCATCAAACGTCTTTTAACGCTTGGCATGTGCCCGTGTCTTGCATACTTTAAGGCAATTTCCATAAAAGGTCCTCTCAGAGCCTCGAGCTCTCCCTCTCTACTTTCTGCTGCCCAAAATGTAACGTTAGCTTTTGGAATAGCACTCTCAATCTCTTTAGGAAGACTTTTCATGGGTCTCGTTCCATAGTCCTCCAGAACATACATTTTCACATGAGGAGTTACTTTCTCAGTTGCGCGTCTTAAAGCATCGCCAACGTCATAGGTGCTCTTATCAGTCACGATCAAAACATGCTCTCCAAGTTTAACACCCATACAAACTTCAACAGCGTTCTTAGCTCCTTCATACAAGGTTCCCATTAATTCACCTTTAACAAGAAAAATAAAGGTTAAAACATTTAAGACTTATTTTGCGATGAGAAACCATTCACCAAATGAAGGGCATAGTTTTGTGGTGACAAAGGAAAAATTGTTTAAACTCGCGCGTGATGATTTGATTGTGGCGCCGCCGGTCGGACTTGAACCGACGACCAACTGGTTAACAGCGTCAGCCTTCTAATGGCGTTAGAAGTCAGCTGCTACTACCGTGCTGAGCTACGGCGGCATAGCAACGCTGTTATTTTGAACAGCTTTCAGCCGTATTTAAGTTTACTCGAAGCCGAACAAGCTGCTTTGCTTTGTTTTCTACCCTGAGCAATTGTTATGAAGCAGAGGTAGACGGCTATGACGGTTAGCAGACCGTATATTATGAAGTCAGTGATGAAACCTTGGCCTAGGAAAGAATAATGCAAAAGCGGGGTTGGCGGTCTTGGAAACCATGTGCTTCTTTCAGCTTTTAGCCAAGCAAAGGGAAATCCATAGTGGATTATTTCAACACTTACCATGTGAGAATCCCTTACCCAATAAAGTCCCGAAAGCAAGGTGAAGAACAATCCGCCGCTGATACCTGCAACGGTCAAAGTAACGGACCATTTATAAAAGTGCATGAGCATCATCCTCATACCAGAAGGATTTGCACCCGCTTATTATTCTACACTTTAGAACACGGCTGAAAGATTTGACTGATTTGGTTAGGTTACCTGCAGAGTCAATCTTTTTCCGTCTCTGTTGTACGCTGCCACGTTCTCTTCTCCTCTGTAAGGAAAGGCAACGATGATAATTATTCTACCCATAGAATTGTTCAGGTCCCCGGATGAAGGTGTCAGACTTCCCGACGGATGCGAGTGAACGGTTCCAACAATAGAAAAATCCATGGGCAACATGTGCATCGGAAAGGCGGAAAACCCTCTCCCATAAGTCGCGGCTGGAGGAATAAGCAACTCAGAAATGCGCAAAGAGTTTTTGTTTGGCTTTCCCCTTAGAAGAAATATTGTTTCCTTTGGATGAAGCGCTCTCGCACTCTCAAGCACCATTACCAGTATTTCTCTTGGAATCGTCACTTCATCCTTGAGACTCATGATTGGCTTCCTTCAGCCAAGGTTAACAAGCTTAAGAACCATTTAAAGTATATTTCTTAACCAAAGTGAAGACAGCTCAGTGTGGACGAAGTGAACAAGAAATGACTCCTTGGCGATTATTGAAGTTAGAGGTAAACGACGCCTTCACCAACATGGCGATTGATGAAGCCATAGTGACCGCTCGAATCGATGGTTTGGTATCTAACACTCTGCGCTTCTATAAGTGGAAGCCATCAGCCGTTTCGGTTGGGCGTTTTCAAACCGTTTCCAACGAGGTTCATGTTGAGAATTGCCGACGACTAGGCGTTGACATTGTTCGAAGAATTACTGGTGGCGGAACTGTCTATCACGACAGCGAAGGTGAAATCACCTACAGTGTCGTCGCCGAGGAGAAAGACTTTGGAACAACCGACGTGGTTCAAGCCTACAACGCCATATGCACTGGGCTAATAGAAGCAGCCAAAATCCTAGGCGTGAATGCTGACTTCAACCCAGGCGACCCAAAAAACTGTCCCAACATAGCCGTATGGGGAAAGAAAATCTCTGGAAGCGCTCAGTTTCACAAGGGTGGCGTGCTGCTTCAACACGGCACGTTTCTACTCGAGGCTGATTTAGAGAAGATGTTCACTTTTCTGCGGGTTCCTTGGGCTGAAACCATCACAGATGTGGTTTGTGTGGTTCGAGAAAGGTTAACTTCCATCCAAAACGAGCTTGGAAAAAGGGTGTCCACAGAGGAAGCCTATAGGGCTTTGGTGAAAGGTTTTGAAAGGGCGCTGAACGTGCAATTGAAAGAGGAGGCACTCACAACCTACGAGAGAAATCTGGCTGAAACACTCCGTGAGGACAAGTTTTCAACTGAAGGCTGGAACCTTGAAGGCAAGTTGCCTTAGAGAGTCTATATAAAAGAGGCTAAAAATTTATAATGAAGGCTTAATGAGAGAGAGTTTAATCTGAACCGTTGAGTTGAGAGTTAACAGTGAAGTGCCAATATTGCGGCAGAGAGGAAGTTCTTCCCTTCAAGTGCCAATACTGTCAAGGATTCTTCTGCAGCGAACACAGACTGCCAGAAAACCACGCGTGCCCAATGTCTGAAAAAGCGAGGGCTCCACGAGAAGAAGCACCCTTCGAGTACAAGGTCACTTACACGCCGCCACGGTCAACCAAGTTTGGGTTCAGCACCACCGAAATGAGACACTTGGCCATCAGTGCATTGCTAGTCTCTGGTGTGGGGCTCTCCATGCTGGGCGCTAGTCTTGTAAGTACCGAGCCAGTATCTATGGTAGCGCTTGTGCTCTTATTCACCTCTGCTTTCCTTCTGCATGAAATCGCTCACAAAATCGTGGCACAACGCTATGGGTTGTGGGCTGAGTTTCGACTAACACTCTTAGGTGCTCTCATTACGCTTTTGTCAATAGTTTCTCCGTTCTTCAAGATCATTTCGCCAGGTGCCGTGATGATAGCGGGAGCAGCTAGCAAAGAGACCGTTGGAAAAACCGCCGTTGCTGGACCTTTGACAAACATAACTTTTGGTGTTGGCTCGTTTGCGCTCACCTTCATCAGAATATGGCCTATCTCTGAGGTTGCTGTGTTCACCACAACCTTCAACGCCTTTATAGCAGTTTTAAACTTGATTCCCATAGGCATACTTGATGGGTGGAAGGTTTTTGAGTGGAACAAAATTGTCTGGGCTGCCGCCTTCTCCGCCTCTGTTGTTTTGATTGTTGGAATCTTTGCTCTCTACTCGCCACTACTCCTCTAATAAGCTGAAACCAAAATCAAGCTGGGTTCACAGAAGTTCGATGCTCACGTAGACTTCTTCGGGCACACGAATTCTCATGATTCGACGCATAACCCGCTCTTCCGCATCGATGTCAATCAGCCGTTTGTGGATACGCATCTCCCACTTGTCCCAAGTTTGGGTGCCCTCTCCACAAGGACTCTTGAGCACAGGCACACGCAAGTGCTTAGTGGGCAGTGGGACAGGCCCAGTCATCTTGACGCCTGTTTTCTCAGCGATGGCCCTAAGTTCACCACAGACAGCTTCTAATTTTTTGAAGTCGGTGCTGGTCAAGCGAATTCTTGCTTTTCTAGCCATCGCCTCTGTTCTCCATTTGAAGTTGCCTTAAATCCACTTTCTAGCTTTTAAATACTTTTTGGCACACAACTATCTCAAAGAGGCTATTTGAACCTACCGATGAGGAAGCGTTACATGATGGCTAAGCACAATAGGCTGAGAGCCGAAGCCCTACTGATTGATTTAGACGGCACCATAGTTGACATCACCGAACCCTGCCTAGAAGCTGCTAAAGAAGCAGCCTCCACACTTGGATTTCAAAACATCGACATCAAAATCGGTTTAGAAATCGCCAAAAAACTGCAGTCAAATCTTTCCTCAGACGAGGTGTTTGCCAAGTTCAGCATTGACAAAAACGTGGGGAAAGAGTTCCTCAAAGCCTTTCTAAACGCGTGGTACAGAATCGCTCCCATAAAATCAACTCTTTTACCCAAGGTCCACGCAACCCTGCAAAAACTTTCTGAACATTTCAAGCTCGCTCTCGTCACGCGTAGAAACATGCCAAAAGAACCGATTATGAGGGAACTCGAACGTTTAGGATTAACCCAATATTTTAAGTTAATAGTGACATCCCAAGATGTTGACGAACCTAAGCCTTCTCCAAAAGCCTTTGTAAAAGCAGCAAACCAGCTATACGTGTCTATCCACGACTGTGTCGTGGTCGGCGACGCCATAGTGGACATTCAAGCAGGCAAGTCTGCTGGAGCAAAAACAATAGCTGTTCTCTCAGGCCTTTTCAGTCGTGAGGAATTGGAGAAGCAGAAACCCGACCTCATCATTAAAGACATAAACGCTCTGCCAAATTTTCTCCAACAAACAGAAATCAACACTTAAATATTCTTTCAGTTTTCTGTAGCAAAATGTGGTTGAACATGGTCGTCAACTATGCATCTGCGGTGGAGTTGAAAGGTGTTGTCAAATGGTACAGTAAGATTTTAGCCGTCGACAATGTTGATTTGAATGTTAAAACAGGCGAAATATTTGGTCTTTTAGGACCGAACGGCTCCGGTAAGTCAACCACATTGAAGATGCTTTTAGGGTTGATCCAGCCTGATGGGGGTTCGGTTAACGTCTTAGGAATCAACGTGCAAGAAGACACGGTTACTGTGAAGCGACTGGTGGGTTATGTTCCTGAGTCGCCACGTCTGTACGAATTTTTGACTGGAATAGAATACTTGGATTTCATAGGCGATATCTACGGCATGAAAACCGAAGAGAAGAGAGCGCGAATCAACGAATACCTGAAGGCGCTTGAACTAGAGGGCAGAGAGGGCGACATGATAAGCAGTTACTCGCAGGGAATGAAGCAGAAAGTCGCGTTGATTTCAGCCTTGCTTCACAGACCCAAACTATTGATTCTAGACGAGCCTCTCAGTGGCCTAGACCCAAGGTCTGCGAGAATCGTTAAAGACCTTCTCCACAAATTGAAGGCGCAGAGAGTAACCACCCTAATGTCGACCCATGTCTTAGAAATAGCTCAGGCATTATGTGACCGCATCGCCATCATGTATAGAGGGAGACTTCTAGCACTGGGCACCATGGACGAGTTGAGGCAAAGGGCGAGCATGCCAGGCTCGCGTTTAGAAGACATCTTCTTGAAGCTCACGGGCACAGGTGACATAAGGTCTGTGGTTGAGGAACTCCTGAAATGAACTGGAAGAACGTGGCTCACCTCATACGCGTAGACATGAAATCAGGCAGGCTCATCAGGGGGCAAAGACTGACAAAGTACAGAGAGAGCAAACTCTTCACATACCTACTCTACGGTGGCGCCCTCGCCCTAGGTTTAGCCGCTGGAGTAATCGCTGGACTCATTTACACTACAGTTTCAGTTGTTGCAGACCAACAGTTGATGGCACTCTTTCATCAAGGTTTATTGGACCTCTTCCTCTCTCTCCCAACCTTGGTTCTAATTTACAGTATGGTCTTTACAATGATGCAGCAGATTCAGCGCAGCGGCGTGAAGTTTTCGGTTCAAGTGCCCTACTGGTTGCCCATAACCTGGGAGGAACATACATTAGCGTCTATATTGGCTAACCTTCTAGGCTTTCTACTGGTTTCAATCGTTTTCACTGGTTCTGCAATAATTGTACTCTCTTTCTTCATGGGGCAGATTGCTTACGCTGTCTTAACTTTCTTTGCCCTGTTGGCAAGTGCGTTTATGGCGAGCGCCATCACAGAGATTTTCAGAATCTTGCAGGTCAGGTTTATTGGCGCTGTTTACAAGTCTTCGGGTCGAGCCGCAGTCTGGGTGAGGTTTGTGGGGTCGCTGCTCTTCTTCATAGTATTTTACGCTGTTTATTTCTTAATCACGTCTGGTGTGGGAGCCATCGCTTTTGTGCAAACAGTTGCTTCGGCTCAGAGCGCAGTGTGGTTCATACCCCTTGTGTGGTTAGGGATGACCCTCTACTCATTCATAAACGGATTGCTTCCACAAACACTCATCTTCATGACTCTATCCCTCTTATTCATTCTAGGTCTGTTCTACGCGGCTGTAACACTAAACAAAAAATTTGGACTCTATGAACCCCCAGCGATAACGGTTTCACGCGGAGTCTACGCTCCGCGAACTGGCCTCTTAGGTAAACTCGGCTTTTCCAGCCTTGAGGCTGCGTTGATAAGGAAGGATTTGAAAGCGTTCACGCGTCGTCGAGAGTTGATGTACATTTTCGTAGTGCCAATAGTGATTCTTATTATGCCGCTGATGCAGGCTTTCGGGACAATGGGCAAACCCGTGCCAACGGAAGCATCTCCGTTTTTATTCGCTCTAGTTTTTCTTATGCCCGGCGCCATAATCGCTATGGGTATGGGCAACATGATAATCGGCGAGGAAGGCGGAGCTATTTGGCGTATTTATTCGGCTCCAATCTCAGCTAAAAATTTGTTGAAAAGTAAGTATTTTTTCATAGTCTTCTTTTCGATTCTGGTTACAATCGTAACGGGAAGCGTAGGCATTTTGGTTTTTCACCCATCCTTGAGAGTCACCCTTGTAGCCATCATTGAGTCTCTCCTCCTAGTGTTTGCTCTAGGCGCAGTGTCTCTAACAAATGGCATAAGGGGAGCTGACTTCACCGAGTTGCCCAGACCCAGAATGATACGAACCACGTGGAGTCTAATCAACCTAATCGCATGCTTTCTAGTCGCCGTAGCTATACTGATTCCTTTTATCCCTTACGCGCTCACGTCTGTTCCTTTTGTGTCTGCACAGCCAGCAATAGATCTTTACCAAGCGGTTGTGATAAGTGCGATCATAGCCATTGTAATAACCCTTGTGGCTTATAGAATGGCACTCAAAAACGCAAGAGAACTTCTGACCAAAGCCGAAACATAAAAGCAAACTTGTAAGAGATTTAACGCAGTCTTTCTCGGGTCAATTTCTTATTCTGCCAGGCGTAACGTCTAATCCGAGGCGATTCTCCGTAACCACAGGCGGCACAACGCTTCTTAGCCACATTGTACGCTCTTCTACCACATCGCCTACATCGAATGTGAACAGTCTTGCCCATGCGCCTGCCCATTGAAGTTGTGCCCTTGCTCGTCTTTGGCAAGGCTCAGTCTCACCCTATCACATCAAAACTATACACTTTTAGCGTGGAGGAGGAGAAATAAGAATGACGTTGTCGCCTCGAACAATGATCACTCCGAGCTTCTTCACGTTCTCAGCACTCGTCGTGTCTTCAGTCTCTTCCAAAACTAGGTTCAAGTGCTGATCATAACCCTTGAGTTTTCCACGCAAGCTTTTGCCTCCCTTCAAGCGAACTAGAACAGTTTTTCCGAGGCTTTCCTCCAATATTTGTGTGGTCATCTCACTCATGGACAACGCCTTCTCACAGGTTTTCTAAACATCTCGTCTTTTATAGGTGATAGCGATATGATTTAAAGGTTATTGAAGTTAAAGAAGCGCGACAACCATGTCTGAAACGAAGCGAAGACACTTCTTGAGGGAGAGGGAAGCCACACAACTTCTTGACGAGTTCTCACAGAAACTCAACTTAGACATCAAACAACTCTTTGGAAACAAAACCCAAATTGAAGTAGCCGAAACTCAAAACGCCAAAATCTTCTTCGTAAACAACAAACCAATCCTAGCCGTTTTAAACGACACCCTCTCGCCCACCATGCTATTCGAAGAAGCCTTACGTTTGCTCCCCAGAATCATCGTAAACATGGGCGCTGTGCCCCACATTTGCAACGGCGCAGACGTTATGGCGCCAGGTGTCGTCAGAATCGAAAAAGAATACAGAACAAACAACTATGTGGTTGTTGCAGACGAACGCCACAACAAACCCTTAGCCTTAGCCATCGCCAATACGGACTCCCAAACCGCGCTAAAGATGCAACACGGGAAAATTGCAAAGAACATTCACTACGTAGGCGATAGCCTTTGGAATCAACTGAAAAAAGTCAGCGGCTAGACTGTCTGAAGCTGAGAAAGGAACGTTTATAACTCTATTAATTTTCATACAAATCTTGCAAAGGATTGTCCTGTCATGTCGAAAAATCCAGCGTCATGCCCTGGCATATCGCAGTTTATGAGACCTACGCCCTCATTTCTCAAGTGTCCTAAATGTGGCGGTGACGTCGAGATATGGAGCGACGAAGAGGAGACACGGTGTCCAACCTGTGGAAACATTGTTTCTCGGGGAAAGGTTCAATCGTGCTTAGATTGGTGTGAGTACGCTGACAAGTGCAGGGACTTGATTGAGTCTAAGAAAAGGAAGAGCGCATAACACTAAACATGATTTAGATTCGACTCTACCGCCTATTTTGTTAGAAAAATGTAAATTATTGTTTGCGTAGCATTGCTGCTTTTTAACGTTTCTTTACTTCTCTGGCTCGGTCAGTTAAGGCAAAACAGAGTAGAAGCTCATTTTTGTATGTTAGAGTGTATCTAACATTGATTCACAAGCATTAAGAACCCAATTGAACCACATGTGTCTCTACCGCACAGTTAAACATCAAGAAACGTTAAAGCTAGTGTGGATTCTCAAATATGATAGGAGCTTGAAAGGTTTGCCAAGAATAGGTAATCCTATCGGGAAAGTGATGACAAAAATAAAGAAAACCGAAAAGGCAGAGGCAGAAGTGCAGACCGCTCAGGTCAGTCCTCCGAGCAAGGTTTATTTAAAGGCGTTGCCTCTTCGCGACTTGGAAGATGTAGATGTGGTTAAACGGGAAGTCAAGGAGGGCAACATTCTTATTTTGAAGGTCAGCCCTCTGGCTAAGAAGAGCATTGATGATGTGAAAAGGGCTGTGAGCGAACTGCTTGAGTTCACTCAACTTGTGGGCGGAGATATTGCTCGTCTGGGAGATGAACGAGTGGTGATTACGCCTTCTTTCATCAGGATTTGGAGAGAAAAAACTGTGGCACCAAAAGGCGCCCTACCTACCGCAGCCTGATTGTCTCTAAAAGGCTAGGCACTAGCACTTCAGTTTTGTAGGCTCTTTGAAAGAAACCAGCCATGCTAAGGCATTTAGCGCGTTCACCGTGACAGACAATAATCCTCTCCAGCTTGGGTGCAACCCGGCGAATGAAATTAACAATTTGCCTTCTGTCGGAGTGTCCAGAAAAGCCTTCAATAGATTCCACTCGAAGGTTCACCTTTAAAATCTCAATTTTTCCTTCACTGTTCACAATAGGCGTCTCAGTTAAACCCTTCTGCACCCTACGCCCTAAGGTTCCCTCAATCTGATAACTCACAAAGATTACCGTGTTGCGTTCGTCTGACGCTAGGTGCTTAAAATATTCGATTACTGGACCGCCTTCAAGCATGCCTGATGTCGCAATTATAATGCATGGTTCTCCTTCCATTATCTCTTGTCTAGCACTGGGATGCTCCACAATGGTGAAGTAATCGGACTGAAACGGGTTTATGCCCTCGTGTAGAATACTGTTTCTCACATCACGCTCCAAATACTCAGGATAAGCCGTGGTGATAGCCGTAGCCTCAGAAATCATACCCTCAATGAAAACGGGCGCTTCCTTTATCGCTCCCCGCCGCATATACCCGTCGAGTATCAACATGATTTCCTGAGCTCTGCCAACAGCGGGAACAGGAATCAAAACCTTGCCGCCTTTTTCAAACGTCTGATTCACAATTGCTGCCAACCTTTCTTCGGCTTCTATCCTCGAAGGCATAACGTCTTGTGGAGCGCCATATGTGCTCTCGGTTATTATGGTCTCGACCCTCGGAAATTGCGTGACCGCTGGTTCCAACAACATGGTCTTCGAAAACTTGTAATCGCCAGTATAGACTAAGTTGTGTAGTCCCTCACCTATGTGCAAGTGAACAATGGACGAGCCCAGAATGTGCCCCGCGTTGTGCATGGTCAAACGAATGTCGGGTGCGATGTCGGTTACAACGCCGAACCGAAGAGGAATGGTGTGGAGCACAGTTTCTCGCACATCCTTCTGATCGTAGGGAGCCATCACGCCTTGTTTGCTCATGACATCCAAGTAATCGAGTTGAAGCAGAGTCATCAGGCTCGACGTGGGAGCGGAGCAGTAGACAGGTCCATCATACCCGTACTTAAACAGAAACGGAAGAACAGCACAATGGTCCAGATGAGAGTGACTGATAATCACAGCGTCTAAAGTGTCAACGCTAAACTGAGGCGCATCCAAACGAGGAAAGGCGTCTACAGGATTTGTCGCGCCAGGGTTGATGCCGCAATCAAGTAAGACGTTGCTCTCCCGAGTTTGCACGAGTATGGCTGATCTTCCTACCTCTTGAAATCCGCCTAGGGCGGTTAAGCGTATGTCGCCCACTCCGTAAATCGTCGGTCGAAAGATTCGTTCGCCAACCAAGCGCAGGATTCGGTCACGTTCCTTGCTCTCAGAGTGTAAGTAGTGACGCATGTGTGCCATAATCTTGGAAGGAATCGGCGGACTCCTCAAAACGCGTGGTCTCCATTTCGTCTGTTTTATGACCTCGTGTAGCACAGCGCCTTCTTTTCCAATAACTAGTCCAGGTTTCTTGGCTTCAACCACAACTTCGCCTAAGCTGGGGTCAAAGTTTACGCCTGTGATTTCGGCTTCTTTTGGTACTATCTCTTGTATCAGCCTCTCGGTTTCTTTCTCCGTCAACCTAACTGAAGGGTCAGAGCGCACAACTATTCTTTTCCGTATTAGGCTGACGATTTCAGCCACGACGTAGCTCTGCTCGATTAGAACTTCAGGCTTCTTTGTGTAAACGGCCAGTGTGGGTCCTTCAAACTCTATGCGGGTGACCTCAGCCTCTTTGGGAACGTGTTCCAGAATGGTTTGACTGATTTCAATCTTGGCTTTGTCGAATGTGGTCACGCTTGTCTGTCGCTCCCTCACGAGCCAGCCATGATGTTGCGCTTTTCCTTTTCATTGAGTTCTCGATAACCCTTCTTGTCTATAATTGAAACGTCGAAGCTGTCTCCACTAGCTGAGTCTCTCTTCATAGCCGAATCGACAGCACGCACAACTATTGGTAGCATGTCTTTGATGGGGGCGTCTTGTTTGTATTTGTCTTCGAGAACCCCGTAGGCTATGGGTGAGCCTGAGCCCGTGGCGACGCATTTCTCCTCGGTTATGCTGCCGAACGGGTCTATGGAGAAGACGTGAGGTCCGCTGTCGTCCATGCCTCCGATTAGAACTTGGGCGATCAAAGGTGCGTATCGAGATGAGAATAGCAGGTTGGCGATGAGGCGGGCGGCTGAGCTGACTGGCATTGGACGTGTCATGTTAAGTCTGTAGAGTTGGGCATTAACTCTTAGTATCTCAACTGTTCGTTGGGCGTCGGCTACATTCCCTGATATGGTCATGGCCAAGTGATTGTCTATTTTTTCAATCTTCTTTCCTTTGTGATGTGCCACGAAGAACCCCATAGTTACGCGTGTGTCTGAGCCTAAGATTACGCCGTCTCTGCAGATGACGCCGACTGTTGTCGTCCCTTTCATGATTAATTCATTTGGTATTTCAGGCATATTCTTCATTTCTCCCGAAAATTGAATGCGGTGCCAAAAACTTCGGGTGAAGTTGAGCGACATCTTATTCAATATTGACCCATTAATTAGCGTTACGGTTGATTCTTATGCTGCTCTTGCAGCCTACAAGATGCCTAAGCGAAGATAAGCTTTCATCAAAAAATTAGGACCATCAATACCGACTGATTTAAAAATCTGTTCAAGCCTAAATACTGGGTTGTAACCGCATCCTTCCATAGTGATTGCTGTTGAGCTTGAACCTCCACCGTATGCAGCTTCCAAGAGAGGTTGTTGTTGGAAACAATACTCTTGAGCTTGTAGGGGACATTTGCAAGCGACTGGGCTTTTTTGAGTCAGCCTTTGTTGTTATGGGCCACAGGACGCTGGATATTGCTGGAAAAAAAGTCATGGATCTTCTCGAGGATGATGGAATAGGCGTGAGTCATGTTGTAGCCACTTCCTGCAATATCGAAGACATTGTGCTTATCGAGCAGAAAATTGACGAGTTGAAGCCTCAAGTAGTGCTGGGAATCGGAGGCGGCACAAAAATCGATGTAGCCAAAATGAGCGCTGCGCATAAAGAGCGCCCCTTCATAAGCGTTCCAACAACAGCCGCCCACGACGGAATCGCCAGTCCCCTAGTTTCCTTGAAAGGATTAGAGAAACCCTATTCTCTGATGGCCCAGTCTCCCATGGCCATTGTACTTGACACAAGCGTCATTATTAGGTCGCCTTATCGTTTCACAGCCAGCGGATGCGGAGACGTAGTCGCAAAACTCACAGCTGTTCGCGACTGGAAACTGGCACACGAAGTCAAAGGCGAATACTACGGTGAATACGCCGCAAGCCTAGCCCTAATGAGCGCAAGGCTTGTGGTGAAAAGCGCAGGCTTGATCAAGCCAGACTCAGAAGAAGGGCTTCGAGTTCTGCTTGAGGCTCTGATAAGTTGTGGTGTCGCCATGAGTATTGCAGGAAGCAGTCGCCCGTGCAGTGGTTCAGAACATCTTTTCAGTCACGCCCTCGACCAAATTGCGCCCAAGCCAGCCCTGCACGGAGAACAGTGCGGTGTAGGAGCCATTTTGATGGCGCGTCTGCACAACATTGACTGGAGAAGAATTCGAGAAACTCTCAGAAAAGTAGGTGCGCCAACCACCGCTAAGGAGTTGGGAGTTGAACCAGAGCACGTGGTCGAGGCTTTGGTTCGCTCCTGTGAGATTCGACCTGACCGCTACACAATCTTGGATGAAAGAGAAATCAACAAAGAATCAGCTGAAAAACTCGCCAAAGCCACAGGCGTCATATGACTAAAACAAGCCGTTTCGATTACTTTCTCAGCATCGTGTTGGGAATGAGGCTTTTCGCTGTTCGAAAGAAACTCTCAAACTCTTTTGTTGGAAAAGGTTTCAGTTTTTGGAAACTGGGGTCTATTGTTTCAACGTCTGTTTTGAAGCTTTGAATGGCGTATTTTCTGCATCCCTTTATTTTTTCACACATCTCTCTTATATCACTGATTTTGTGCAGCGTTGGAACCAATGTTGTTCTGAATTCGTAATCAATTTCCCCCTCTAGCAGTGTTTGGGTTGTGTGTTCTATTTTCGTCAACAGTTTAGATGTATTTGCGCCTGACGCTTTGGAATATTTCTCTTCTGTGAACGGGGCCTTCACGTCCATAGCAATATAGTCAATCAGCTCTTTGTCGATTAATTCCCTTATCATTTTTGGATTGGTTCCGTTTGTGTCCAACTTCACCAAAAAATCTAACTTCTTGATCTCTTGGCACAGAATGGGTAAATCCTCGTGTATGGTTGGTTCTCCGCCAGTGATGACAACTCCATCAATCCAGCCTCTGTTCTTCTTAAGATAGTTCCTAATCTCTTTAAGCGGAACTGTTGGCATTTGGCTAGATTGCAGCACTAGTTTGGTGTTGTAGCAGAAGGGGCAGCGCATGTTGCAGCATGGGAGAAAGATGATAGAAGAAACTTTTCCGTCCCAGTCACTGAGGCTGACGCCAATGAACCCCTTTATTTCCATGTTATGTGCCAAACGAATGTTTGACATAGCCCATCACTTTTTTTGCTGTGCCCTGTTGACTCATAGTGCTGCAAAGAAGCCGTGTATACAGTCTTTCGCTGACTGAAACAGCGTGTGTTTGACTTCCATCGGAGCCTTCTCCATCTTCTCCAATCGAGCAACTCTAAAGTACAAGGGCGGATGCGGATCCCAAGTTATCCAGTCTTGAAACCTATAACTTGGGCTTCGCTCAAACTGCAGTCGCCGGAAACCAATCTTTCGAAGGGCTCCAGCCAAAACCTTTGGATTTCCAATTTTTATGGCGGAGTCAAGGTCTGCTCGAGCCTCAAAAAATTTGAAAACAAAGTATTCAGCGCCTAAAATGAATATGAGGTAGAGCAAGCCAAAGTAGGTAGAAAAAATCGGATAGTTGAATAGGACGAAGACTCTGAACAAGTACTCGCCTGAAGAGATTCCGGAGAGGAAGAAGTTGTCTCTAGCCTTTAGGTGACTGAGTTCGTGTCCCAAAACAGTCAGAATCTCGTTCTCCTCCAGCTGTACAAGCAAGCCAGTTGTTATTAACACGATACCACGGCTGGGACTCGGACCTGAAGCTGCGGCGTTTGGCGCCATAGTGTTGGAAATGGTAATCTTTGGAATAGGAAGATTGAATTTCTCTGTGGTTTTTTGGATGAGTTGATAAACGTTCACTGTTTTTGTTTCCATGTTTTCTGGTTTGCATTCTAAACCGTGTTTAGCCATGACCTCCCGGGCTGTTTCACACTCAACTGGTTTTCCAACGGCTATTGTTTTGTCGTAGATCTCTTTTTTCATTTGGAGTAGCGTTTCCCGGGGGTATTTCTGCTGAAGTTGTTGGAGTTCACTTGCGGGTAAATGGTACTGAAGTATGTGAACCCTCGGGTTTTGTTCGGTGACCGTCCACTCAGCCATCGAGCCAATGAGACTGGCTCCAAATATAACAAGAAGAAATTGACTGGCGACAAGCACCAGTGCCGCTAAATAACCTATAAAGAGAAACAGAACGATGTTTATTGCGATCATGAGCATAAAGAGAAAAAGAATGTTTCCAAACAGTATCCGTTCTATCACTCTGCCACGCCTAAAAGGTGACTTCTCAGGAACAACCTCTTTCCCTTCTACCCATGCAAAATAGAGTGTTGAACGCCTCACAGCCTCTTCAAAAAACTGAATAACAATGATCAAGTCTTCTTTAACACGGTCGAGAACAGCCAATGGCACACTGGAGTCACTTGGCTGCATTGTCACTTGAATCGGCTTTCCAGTCTTCATTGTAACGTCAATGTGCCACTTTCCACTGGGATCTAGAACAGTGAAGCTGAGAACAAAATCACCGTCTACGACCGATTGATTAACATTGGCGAAGTTTTTTCTCATAGGCGAGACGTAGTTCTCATTCACATACTTGATCAACTCTTCATAATAAGCGGGCGTCACTTCTGTTTCGATGGTGAAAGAAAACGCTGGCTCAGGCATAGCCGCACTCTTACCTCTAAAACATTAGGTAAGTCGGTGGGTTCTCTTAAATCTGTGCATTAAACTCTGAACAACTCGTTCACGTTCATATTTTTAACATCTGTTACCAATTTGCAATTGAAACGAAACACTTATGCATAATTATTTATTTTTGTGGCGATTGATTTTTCATAAACCTTTTATAGGAAGAATGTTCGGAATAGAGCATCGATTACAATTGAAGGTGCATTGATGGAACCAAGCAAGAAGCCATTGAACGTGCTTACCAAACGACTAAACACCTACATAATAATCACCCTAAAAAATGGCGTCGAATACAAGGGCACCATGATTCGCTGCGACGGATACATGAACATTCTCCTAGACGGCGCCTCAGAACACATGAACGACAATATATTAGCCAACTATGGAAATGTTCTAGTCCGTGGAAACAACATACTTTACATTGCAATAGATGTGCCACGCAAGTAAAAGAATTCTTAGAAACCATGAGTTTTTTACAGATATTTAATCCGGAGCGATCTTAAAGAAGCCTCCACCAGCTCATTGGTGATCAGCTTTGCTTCCGCCTCTTTTATCTCTTCCAGATTAATGATTTTATGAGGCTGTTTTAGAGTTTTCTCACGTTTTTTCATTCGTCGAACAGAGGAGATTTTGCAGGTCCCTATTTTTCGAGCCAACTCTTCAATCTCAGCCGCGTCTAAGCCTATCATGGGTCTGTGAATAGGAAATTGTTTTGCAGCCTCGTCTTGCAAGCTGAGAACATGCAATGTCTGACCTGCTGGTTCATTGACAGACTCTCCAGTGACTATGCCCTCAGCGTGTTCCATCTCTGCCACTTGTTCGGCGACACGATACATCATACGCTTTGAGAGAACACGCTTCAATTTCTTTGGGCAGTTCTGCTCAATCTGAGCTAGGTTTGGACCGTGAGAAATAATGCAAACCTTTCTCGGAAACCCTATCGCCCACTCAAACAGCGTTTTGGCAGCTTTCAGCGTTCGGTTTGCGATTTCGTCGTTGAAAGGAGTTTCATCAAAATGCAGTGGCAGAATAGGACAGCCTCTCTTCATAACCATCCAGCAGGCAACAGGCGAACTTGTGTCTTCGTTCAGTAGGCACACAATCTTGGGCTGAGTGCCTAGAGGCAAACCGCCGACTCCTCGTGTCACATCAGTAAAGATGTAGGCTTTGTCTTCTCTAACTTCGACGCTCAAAGTTGTGTCTGGATGCTTTAAATCCACGCGCAAACCCTTTTCAGAATATGTGTCAAGCAATTGACGCCCAACTTCGCGGCAAACGTCTTGACTAGTGTAAGCGTGTCTTCCAACTCTTCGGCACCGCACAGCAAAGCTGCTTTCTTTTCTGAATTTTGAGCCCCCAATCATAACACTCTTGTTTATGATGTCGCTCAGCTTTGAAGTGATTTCAAGGGCGGGAGAAATCGAGGAGATGCCGAAGACTTTTGCCAGTTTTTTGGAGGCGTTTTGAGGTTGTGAGGTTTTTAGGTAGAGTCTGCCGAACCTTCGGTCTAGGGCTTCGTAAGGAATGGCATAATGCTTCAACACAGCTTTGACGTTTTTGATTAAGCGCCTTTCGTACAGTTTTCGGGTCCAAGCGGCTTTGATCCCGATTTCGCCTCCCAATCGAATGATTACCGTGTCAAACTCTTGAGGAGGCTGGTTGAAACCCACGAGAGACTCCTTCAATAGCCTGTGTGTGTGAATGTCTGATTTATCGTTTAACACAGAGTTTCAAAGCTTTTGTTGGAAGAGACAGAAACTACAAACATGTGTATGATATTTGAAAAGATTACTTCTGTCCAACCACAAAATCGAACCCAGAAATTTGCCTTATTTGATTGCCATACTTTCTCCTTACCTTCTGTTGAAAAATCTTGAACCCTTTCTTAAATTCCTTTTCGCTGAGAAGGGTCAGAGTTGAAATGTACTTGTTTCTCACTCTTTCTAAATATTCATCCACAGGTATGCACTCTTCATCGTGTTTAACGACATGGAAATGAACATTATTGAAGCCTATGTTTATCATCGTCTTCTTGAGAGACGGCACTGATGGAAAGCGTTTTAGATCTATTGCTGTTACTCCTGGGAAATCACGAAGAACATGCTTCTTCATTCGAGTGTGTGAGTTGGTCATAATCACGCAGTTTCCTCCTTTCTTTAAGGCACGATAGATTTCTCGGAGAGCCATCTCTCTGTTTTCTATGTGGTGAATAACAAGTGTCATATAGATGCAGTTAAAGGAGTTGTTTCGAAAAGGTAACTTTTGCCCATCTCCTCTGACCCACAGGATGTTTCTAGATTTATCCTTCACAACAGCTTGCTTCAGCATCTCATTCGAGGGTTCCAAAGCACAAACCATGGAATTCTTCGCAGTCGAAACGCCTAGGGGGAATCTCCCTGTGCCACATCCAACATCCAAAACGGCGCAGTTTGCGTCAATTTTTCCGTATTCAATGATTTTTGACAGCCAAGGACCAGCTGGCATGGGTCGTACCTTATCATAGTAATCGGCTATCTTCGAATAGTCAGTCTTTGGAACCCTTGATTTGATCATGTTATCCCATCAAAGTTTTTGTTTCTTACTTATATCGCTGTTGTGGCTTGGACAAAACGAATATGCAAACAGCTTGGAACTTCGATAGAAAGAAAAGTTTTGCTTTTGGAGCCGGGGATGGGAGTTGAACCCATGTAGAGCAGCTCTGCAGGCTGCCCTTTGGCTGTTTGAGGCTTATTTTCGCCTTCTTTAGGCTTTTCGTTCGGTTCCTTGTCTTTTCCTTTATTCTGGCTCACAGGTTAATCACCTCCTTTCCTTTTTTGAACCGTCAATCGTTTTAAATCTTCTTTATGATTAGTGCTCCTTCGTGCAAATCAATGGTTATCGGTGTTCTCTGTCCTTTTACCGCTCCAAACGCTTCAACGGCTCTTTGGCTCAAGTGGATAAAGCCCCACTTGTTGATTGTGCCTTCAACGGGGAAGGCGACTTTGCTGTTTTCCTTGGTCTTCTTCTTTGCTTCAACCATTTTATCTACCTCCATTTTGGTTTTTAACCCGTTTCGTCGGTTCTAAGTTTCTAAGGTGGATAGGTATATAGACGCCCGCCTGACGCTTCCGAACGCCATATACCCCTTAGACTTAGAAACTTAGAACCGTCCACCCTCACGACGAGGACGTAGGGTTCGAGGGCATTAGAAAAAAGAATGGAGCCTTTGAAGCTGGGGGTTCGGATTGCCAACATGATCCTAATACCCTTGGCTTTTGAACGCTCAACGGCGTTTGTCCGAAAATATCGGCACCGCCGAGATTATTTTCAGCCTGTTAATAACCGAACCCGTCGGGTTAATCTCCAACCTGCCGTTTCTCGTCGGTTGAACGGTGGTCAATCCCTCTGTTTATCGGTTATCGCCTGAGACCGACGGTATCCCGTTGAACGTATCCGAGGATTCCGCACGGGTTACGTCGGCTTCGTTCTCGTCGGATTTTACGCCGTTATCGGTAACGTTGAACGTTGAACCCAGACGGAACGGGGTTAACGTTCGGGTCGGCGAGGCGTTTTATCGGTGGTTTTTCTTTTTTGTCGATTATTTAACGGGCAGTTGAACTATTTATCGTCTTGTAATAGGCTGCAAATAGAAAATAGACAAAGGACAGGTTTTCTTTTGAGAAAATAAACTCAAACCATGTTTGGTTGAACTAGCAGTTGTGAATAGCCCCGATTAGGCGGATGGGCAGCTAAATCTATAAATCTGGAGGTCGTAGTTGGACGATAACGCACAGGCTCGCAAACGGTGACGTTGAGTATGAAAGTGAAGTTTAGAGAAGTGAAACGTCGATGTATGCAGGTAGTTAAGAATTATAGGAGGATAAGGAAAGATGACAGGGAATTTCCAGAATTCTTCATACATGCCCTAGCTGAAGATGGAAGTAGGGGAGAAGTGCATCTCTACCGAAAAGCACGTGGAGAAATAGCATACATTTCGAAAGGGTCAATCCACTATGAAAGTATTCCTGAACTTGCACTCATCTTGGAAGGTCTCGGAAAGGCTTGGGATGCAACACGACCACCCTCTTAGAAAGCAAAAGCTCCTATGGCTGGCCGTTGACGTTTGGGTTTTCTCTCCTTAAGGCACTTGAGTCCATTTTATCTCAACCGTTCAGATAGGCGGGTCGTTGATGCCATCATTCTGAAAATCTTGATAAAAACTGAAATCAGTGTCTTCGAGCCCGAAAAAACGGCACGGCGTTTGGATATTTTCGATGATTTCAACTTGAACTGTCAACGACTGAGTTATGCAGTAAAGATATAAATACTACAAAAGAAAATGTAGTATGAGAGAGTCATGAACAAAGATGTCGTAACTAGTTTCAGAGTTGATGCGGAGTTGTGGAAACATGCTCGAATATACGCAATCGAGAACGGTTTAACCATGAAACAACTCATAGAAAACCTCTTAAGATTGGAGCTGAAGGAAAATAGGATTAAAGCAAAGTTGAATAAAGGTGAGAAATAATGGAATTGAAAATAAAAAATGATACCTTTTACCTTCTGGATGCAGGCAAAGACAAGCGAATTTACGAGACTGAAGGAGAAGCAGTGGAGGCACTGAAGAAGCTTGTTTCTGAAAAGACAGAGCTGAATCCCGATAGCTTAAGCATCTTAGAGGTAAATGTGGCAGGCGAGAAATGGGAGATTAATTCAGTGCCATGGTCAAAGATAGCAATAGGCTTAATGAAGGGGAAATAAGATGTCAAGACAATTAGAATATAAAATTGTAGGCATAGATAGATTGGCTCCTAATCCATATCAGCCAAGGCAACGCTTTGACGAAGAGAGCTTGCGTGAATTAGGGGACTCGCTAAAGTCCCGAGGAGAAATTCAACCAATTATCGTCAGAGAGCATGCAAAAGGTTTCCAAATAATCGCTGGAGAAAGAAGGTGGAGAGCTGCGAAGCTGGCAGGGCTAAAGCAAATTCCTGTACTAGTCAAGGACACCGCAGAAACTGATGTTTTACTTGAATCTGTAATAGAGAACTTGCATCGGGAAGATTTGACTTCTGTGGAAAGAGAAAATGCAGTTTTCGAGCTTTGGAAAACAAGGAAATGGAAAACTTACGCAGAGCTTGGAAAAAGCTTAGGAAAATCGAGCTCGTGGGTAACCGATAATGTTGAAGCTGCGGCGATGCGCAGAAAGGAAAAGATTCCTGCTTCAATTTCAACTGCTGTAATCAGAACTGCAGCTGGACTTGAAAAAGAAGAAGACAGAAGAAAACTCATAGAAAAAGTGGAAAAAGAGGAATTCCCAGCAGACCATAGAAAACTTCGTGAATATGTGAGAGTGTTGAAAAAAGCTCCTGAACCTGTTAAGAGAGCAGTGTTCAAGCCGAAATCAAGGATTACTCCAACGGTTGCAGAAGAAATATTGAAGTTGCCCGAAAAAAAGCAGGTTGAAGCTGTAAGACAAGTTGAGAGTCTACGACTTGATGAGGAAGAAGCTGCCCGCCACATCGAAGCTATGAAGGTAGAAGTTCCGTTGCCACCTCCCGAAGAGCTGGAGAAAGTTCGTGAGAGATACGAGGATCTCCAAAAAGAGATTAAAGCTAAACTGGAGACTCCAGAGGCAAGAGAACGTGGGGAGCTTTTCAGGAATTGGACAAGCCACATTGCTGTGGATGGAGTTCTTGGTTCTATGTCTTGTCCAGTCTGCAAATCCAAAGAATTGGGTTGGTTATGTCACAGTTTGACGATAAAAGATGCTCTGAAAACGGCCGAGAGAAAGTACAAGGAAGATATAAATAAAGGTAGAACACATAAGTAAACCAGCACATTATGCAGAGATATATGTTGTTGGTGTATCAATGATAAAACCTTACCCCTCAAATTGGCATAGAAGATTGGATTTCATGCCTCCTATGGGGTTGCAGGTAGCTGCCGGCGCAGCGAACCTAGAATTGTACTACTGCTGGACGCACGTAACTATTGAAGAGCCAAGCGTTCCACGAGTTCCTCGAGAAGCTGCGACCGAGTTTGGAACGATAAAAGTCAATCCAATGTTCAGAAATGTAGTGGACTACGAGATGGGGAGCCTGAACCCTAGAGATGGGATTTCTCCTGTACCGCAAAAGGAGATACTGACGGACATAGTAAACGGGCTCGGTGGTGCCGTCAGGATAATGGGTAACATACCTGACGTTGTGATTAGGAGCAGAGGTGCCGTTGAACAGATTCCCAAAGACGTTGAGGGGTTACCTGCTTTTCAAGGAGCGGAAAATCTCTTCTACTTTCAGAACGCTTATGCAAATTTCATTCACAAAGTTAGAAGGTCGCTCGGCATACGCTCTATCGAGAACCCCTATCGTTTCATGAAAGCCGACCTGTTGCGTTATCACATCTTGACTTCTACTAACGACCCTGTCCTTAAGAAGCTTAGGAGCACTCTCAAGACTGAATATGTGGTAACCGACGCCGCTGGGTGGTCAGAACTTGGGGATGCTGGTATTCTGGCTTTGGAACGAGCTCGAATGAAGTGGTGGACTGATATTGGGCAGCCAACGACTTTCCAGATCCCTATGGACCATACGGGAATCGAGGGGCAGATCTACAGACTTCTAAGACGGGACTGCCTTGTAGTCGTATAAAATACCTGCACGACATGGGATACCTAAGGAAAAGGCAGGAAGACCAAAGGAAGCACATACATGAATCATTAGTGCTCTGCAATTTTCAACTCTTTAATTGGGTGTAGGTTTTCAAAGGGGATGCACCGTGAGGTAACGGGCAAATTGAACGTTTTTCCACTAGAATCAGTTAATTCATCTGAAGGTTTGATTGAAGCAACTTCTTCCTTTGTGGCGTAACCCCAGATTCGAATCCATTCTTCCTCAATTTCGTGGCAGCCTACATAGTAATCGTATTTGTCATGATGCTTTCCCCATTGTTTCTCAGGAATCATTAGTGTGTCGTGCCATCGTTGGCTTCTGGTTTTTACGTCAACGACTGCTCCTTTGAATTTTATGTCTCCGTCATCGCCTTTTCCGATTGTTACGGAGTCTAACCCCTCCAGCCAGTTTTCATACAAATAAGCAGCGGCCGCTAGAGCGCCTTCAAGCCCAATTATATCTTCTCTGACTCCGCCTTGGATTATATGTATTAAGTCGAGAGCCTTTGCTTTTTGATGGATTCTTGTTCCAAGCGTCAACGCCGTAATCAGCATGTCGTCGGTTAAATGAACGTCTACAACTGAATGCCCATCCACTATATGTTCTTTAATCTCCACATCTTTCCAGAGAGATTGGTTTAAGATACGCTCTAAATCCGCTCGCCGAAGCGTAAGTCTCCTTTTCATATCACTTACCCCTTACGCAGCTTTACCACGGGACATCTCAAAGGTGTGTCAACCCGTTCAATCCATAGGTGCCTCAAGATGATACGTCTGTTAATTCATTTCACTCACCAACAATTATTTATAATTTTAGCGGCTTTTGACGGAGCGATAATTAACATCTGAAGATTCTTGAAAAACTCAACGAACCTGAGCTGTTAGACGGTTGACGGCACGAGTTTTCTATACTTTCCCACAATGTTGACGATGATACTTCTTAACTTCTTCACCTGCTAGATAGGTAAAAATGAGACGATTTAAATAACAGAATAATATTTTTTGAGAGAGGTGATTCAAGTGAGCAAGCGAAAAGGCGCTCGCCCAAAGGGAAAAAAGTTCTATCCAATGACTTTCACGTTAAGTCAAGAGCAAATTGATTTTCTGCAGGCTCAACCAAATGCAAGCGAGTTAGTGCGGACAATCTTGGATGACCTAATTGCTTCAAAGAAAGATATTGAGCAGGAATTAGGCGTTATCTCGCTGAACAACCAACTAAAACAACTTGAGCAGGAAAAACAAAAACTCTCAAGTGACAGATTTGAATACGTAACTGACAATAAAAAGCATTGGAAAACTACTGTGGGCGACGACGGACAAACATACATTGTTTGGGCAGATGAAAAGACAATGACGCCAACTCCGTTGGACAATGAAGACGCTAAGGTTGCCTTCCGTGTGCTGAAGGGCTACGATGACGCCATAACCAATGTAGAAAAGAGGATTGCTGACCTCAAGAAACAAATCCTTCAAAGCGAATAAAACTATTATTCTGTTATTGAAACGAGTAGGGTTTATACTATCTTCTGGACTTCGGAATTTCGCACATTTTAGGCGACTCTCCGTAGTGGAATCCTATTTGCGTTTTCTGAAGATCTTGACATTGTCCATCTCGGTTACATATTCAAATCCTTGTTCAACAAGATTGCACGCTTCCTCAACGGTGCCGGCGACTTTGCTGATGAACTCCTCGCTGCTGAATTGAATCAAGTGCGTGTAGATAAGCGTGTTCTTTATGTTTCGGTGTCCCATCTGCCTTTGAGTGTACAGAATATCCTTAGTCTTATGGTAGGTCATTGTGCCAAAGAAGTGGCGAAAACTGTACAGGTTAATCCTCAAGAGTTCTGGTCGCTGCAACTTGGTCGCTGTGTTCTTCTTGAGAGTTGAGAACCGTCGTCTCATACACGCAACGGTGGCGAACAGTCGGTTATTCAAGCCGAATCGGTGTTTGCCGACGTATTCTTTTAGCATCGCTGCCGTTTGAGGCTTCAACTGTAATGTTCGGCCTTGTCCGCCTTTGGCTGTCGCTACGTTTATCGAGCTTCTTTCAAAGTCTATCCACTTCAGCCGCAGCCGTTCAAGTTCTATGGGTCTCATTCCCGTGTCCCGCAGGATTGAAAGGATAAGGGCGTATTTTAGCGGCGAGGAGTTGATTAGTATGTTAATCTCTTCCTCGGTGGGCACATACGGCGTTTGGCTTTCCCGAATGTAGAACGGTCTTTGCCAATTCAAGCCATTGTAGCGGACATATCGGTCATAAATGTCGGCAAGATTTTCCTTGTAGCCGTTGGTTGCCGTTTTCTCAGCGATGTATTCCTTAACTTTCTCTGGATTGTCAATGTCTGCACCGAGATGACGGACCATCATTCTTAAGCGTCGGCTCGTGTGGTAAATCGTGGTTTCGCAGTAGCCGTCGTTCTTCATTGACCATAATGTCTTGAAAACTCGTTCTTTGGCGGTTGAGTTCAACGGAGTCGGCGAGAACGTCGGGATTACATGGGTTTGCCCGTTGGAGCCGGGGATGGGAGTTGAACCCATGTAGAGCAGCTCTGCAGGCTGCCGCCTAACGGCTCGGCCACCCCGGCTTTCCGCAACTCAAAAAAGATGACAAGACTAGCAATTTAATCTTTATCTTAGTCATGTCTAGACAAATACAGCAAGACTAATTGACTGCTTTCAAGCTCAGGCTTTTGAATACAGCGTTGTGCACGTTCAAGGCTGCTTTTTCGTTTTTCACGTTTTTTATCAGCATGCGTCCGCTGTTGAAGAGACTGACCTCGATGCCGCCGTTGTATTGGAACACTATGACAAAAGATGACTTTACATGCACTTTGAAGCGTTGTTTCAGTCTGTCGTAGAGTTTGTTGAGATTTATGTTGATAGGATGGGAAGGATTGACGTTCACGGTGTTGTGCCCACACAACATTGTCATTCTGTCTCTTTTCGCAAATGGTCTAACTGGTTCACCTTTGCCGCAAACTGGGCATTTTGGACGCTTGAAAATCTCTATGGTGGTGAAGTACATGTCTCTGAAGTCGCAGACCATGAGTTTGCCCTTAAGTGAATCACTCATGCCAGCGAGTAGTTTAATAGTCTCCATGGCTTGCATCGAACCAATAATACCAGTTGTGGCGCCCAACACTCCCCGAACTTCACATGTTGGCATATATCTATCGTCCAGATTGGGTAAAACGCATTCTAGGCAAGGCGTTTCTGGAGGAGAAAAAACCGAGAGGTTTCCCTCCATCCCAATGGCGGCGCCGAAAACGTAAGGGATTTTGTGTCGAACGCTGGCACGGTTAAGTAGATATCGAGTTTGCATGTTGTCCAAACCGTCGACGATGCAGTCAACGCCATTGAGCAGTTTGTCAACGTTGCTTTCTCTCACGTTTTCAGGGACAAGTTCAACTTTAACATCTGGGTTCACTTGTCCAATTCTGTCTGCGGCAGCCTCAACCTTTGGATAGCGCAGTTTGTTCACGCTGTACAGCACTTGACGGTGCAAGTTATTTAATTCCACTGTGTCTTGGTCGATTAGGCGAAGGTGACCGACACCAGCCAAGGCTAGATATAGACTCGATATTGTGCCCAGCCCGCCTAAGCCCACAACAACAGCTTTGGAGCGCCTGAGCTTTTCCTGTCCCTTTCGTCCCAACTCTTGAAGCACAATTTGTCTGCTGTAGAACTCTTCAGGTTTGAAGCGAGGATTAGTGTTCACGTATTTCACCTTCAAGGATAGACATCAGATGATACTATACTAATTTGTGTTCTGTTTCAATTATTTATCTTCGCTAATGATATTTAATAAGTAAGTTAAATGTATGGGCTTCATCCATAATCGAGTGTTCAAGAATTACCAAAAAATAGAGTATAGAAAGTAATTACTAAAATATTATTAGAAACAAGATAAAAATAATAAATATTCAAAAGTTTGCTCAGTTTCTATGCGAGGACGAACGTGTGATTGAAACAGAGGCGTATCGAGCCCTTTCAAGCAAGTCAAGACTCGACATACTCAAGCTGCTTTACAGAAAGTCCATGAGCGTTGAAGAAATAGCGGCGCATCTGGGTCTTCAACCCATCACAATTCGTCACCATTTGCAGTCGTTGGAAGAGGCGGGCTTCATTGAAGCCTATGAGGAGAGAGCAGGCTCGGTTGGGAGACCCAAAATCTACTACAAGATAGTCAAGGAGCC